>Ga0187772_10001053_pt1 | contig 12823 bp, 14 predicted proteins | sample 0116_SJ02_MP15_2_FD_133137 | JGI IMG/M metagenome (GOLD analysis project Ga0187772, IMG submission 133137) | Tropical peat soil microbial communities from peatlands in Department of Meta, Colombia - 0116_SJ02_MP15_20_MG | ecosystem: Environmental > Terrestrial > Soil > Wetlands > Peat | place... | reverse complement strand
GGGTTGGTAGCGATACCGGGATTCGAACCCGGGTTTCCGCCGTGAGAGGGCGGCGTCCTAGACCCCTAGACGATATCGCCAATCGGGAGATGTCTCGTTGATCCTAGCGGATTGTGGAGCACAATCCGCAATTTTTAATTTTCCCACGAGTGGGGCTAGGCCGCAAGCGGCTACGTCGAAAACAAAACCTGCAAATAAAGCGGAAGCCGAATAGAGGTATGGGAGTTGTAACGGTTGAGACCCTTCGCTTCGCTCAAGGTGACAGGTTCGCGCTTGTTCACGAACTTAAAGGAGGGCGAGTGAGACGATACAATTCGGCCCGTGTGCAAACGGTTCGGTGCAAAAAAAAGGGGCGCAGCACTTGAAAACAAGGAACTGTGCCCCTCGGTGGAACCAAAAAAAACAGGTCAGAACTTGACCATGATCGCCATGTCGATAAACGACTCGTCTTTGCGCAGGTCGGGGAACCAGACACTGCCGGCTCCGCCGCCGCAAGCGGTCTCTGCCGCACCTAGAGTTTCCTGGAAGGAGGAAGCGCCGCTGCTGCAGACGTAGTATTGCGGGTAGCCGTTATTGCCACTCGGAGGGGTAATGCCTCCTGCACCAGTCCAGTAAGGCACGCTGGCGTGGCGATAGTCATATTCCCAACGGAAAGTGATGTACTGCTTGGGCATATAGTCGAAGGTGATCGAAGAGTCCCAAGCCTTGAAAGGATTGCCGGGGTTCTCTGTAAAGTAAGGCGAATTGGTCGAAGCAGAAACGGCGGTCATCCCGTTGATCGGGGGAAGCAGCACGAGATACCGGCCAGGGTTATTGATCTGGCCACCGCCGATGGTCAGGCCAAAGAGATCGTGATGGAACCAGAAGCGGTTGTAGCCCATCCACCCGGCGAAGCTCTGCTTCGGGCCGCCGTTGTGATCGCCATAGCAGCTCACACCTGCGCCGTATTCGCAACCCAAGTCGCCGGTGAGTGAGAAGGCCATCTTGTCGAGCGCTTTCTCCGGATTGTCGTAGTACTTCACCTCGACGCTGTCATCGGTGTGGATGCGCCTGCGACCCGGGACAAACAGGTCGTCTTCGCCCACTCCGTAGTTGTTCGAGATGATGTTCAACCAAGGCTTGGGAGTCCATTTGATCTGACCACCGACCCCGGGCGTGTGGTTGGCGGAAGCGTATGACTGCCAACCGTTGATGAACCACGGTTCGATCTTCAGGTGGGTGGTCGGAAAAATTTGGACACGGACGCCGTTGAAGAACCACGGAGTGTTGGAAGAGACATAGGAAGGCTGATAGGCCCAGTTGTCGAAGTTGTAGTAACTGAACAAGCCGATATACGACATGAAAATGCCGGCATCCACGTTAATTCCATGCAGAACGTCAAAATGGTAGCCGCCGTAAGCTTCCGAAACATAGCGGTACGCGGTGTCCAGATCCCATTGGCCATGACCCACGCTGGGATCGTTTCGCGGCGTAGTCGCGGAATACATACCGAACTGGGTCATGATGCGGCCACGGACGTTGTCCCAATGGAAGTCGCCGCCGATGCCGGCCTGTTCAAGCTGAACTTCGTAAGAACGGAACAGCTCACTGGAGCCGCCGATAGAGTGGTCGGTCGGATGGTTAAAGTCCGCCACGTAGTTTGTGTCAAAGCGGATTTCCGGAGTAAAGAACTTCGTGTCCCAGTAAATGTCCTTGGTGCGCGCGTTTCCGTTGAGCCAAGTCCAGTCCGCGTCAGAAAATGGCGCAACAACTTGTGGCTTGCCGTTGGTGGAAACCGCCGCGCTCTGATCCTGAGGATTCACGCTGGACGAAGAACCGGGTTGCACGGGAGCAGCTGTCACCGCAGTGGCAGCAGCCGTGGCAGGTGCAACAATCACTCCGGGGGCAGCACCAGCTACGACAGCGGCGGAGGACAGACTCACGAGAGAGGTCCCGGAGGCCGCCGCAGGAACATTGGACTTCGGCGCAACGGTTGCGGCGGTTGCACCGTTTTCCTTGGTCTCGAGTTCCGCGACCCTTTTTTCGAGCTGTTCAATACGCTCCAACATCCATTGCTCGCGTTCGGTGAGACCGGGAGACGACTTCGCCGTCGAATCAGACTTGGTAGCCGGTTTCGAACTGCCTTCATCGCTTTTCGTGCCATCGCCAGGACCGTCAGCAGCCCAAGCTGTGAGGCTCCAAAAGAAGACAGCTATAAGAACGAAGAATGCAGCACGTACAAAGAAAATGCGCATGATTTTCCCCCTTCGAAATCGGCAACGAATTTTGTTGGGAATGGCAGCATGCACTGCCTACGGCGGTCCGTCAAAATAGCATGTCGTTGCGGTGAAAGAATAGCCTTAGGGACATAAGAATTGTGTGAGGACGGCAGGAGGGAAGCGTAATTTCGCCTTAAACGGGGATTTTTCTTTCAGTTACGTGTTCAAGGAAAAGTACCAAGGCAAGTTGCTGAACGGGCATCCAGCCCGGAGATAGACACTAGGCGATGCTCAAATTACGTTACTATACTATATAATTACTAGCAGGAGAGGATTTGCGCTGACTTCCGCCACAACTCTGAGCATCTCTTCGTGAATGTGACCGTTGGAAGAAAGAATGGAAGGTCCCCCCAGGACGTAGGGTTGGCCTTGCATATCTGAAATTCTCCCACCGGCTTCTTCAACAAGAACAACTCCTGCCGCGGTATCCCAACCATTGAGGCCATATTCCCAAAAGCTGTCGAAACGGCCCATGGCGACATACGCCAGGTCGAGTGCTGCCGAACCATCGCGACGAACGCCGTGGGAGCGCAGGGTGAAATCCCAATAGAAGCGGAAATTGGGATTGGACTCGCGGTTGTGGTTCGGAAAACCAGTACAAAGCAGGCTATTTTTCAGCGCGTCGATTTTCGAGCATTGGATTTTCTTGCCATTAAAGAAGGCCCCTTCACCTCGAGCAGCGGTGAACAACTCGTTGTAGATGGGATTGAAGATAACGCCCAGCAGCAGTTCGTTCTTACGCGCCAAGGCCATGGAGACGCAAAAGCATGGATAGGCATGGGCAAAGTTCGTAGTGCCGTCGAGCGGATCGACGTGCCAGCAATATTCTGAGCCGGTATCTTTGCCGGAGCCTTCCTCAGCAGCGACGGCGTGGTCTGGAAAATATTTCTGAAGACGGCTAACGATGAGCGCTTCGGAGCGGCGATCGGCTTGAGTGACCAAGTCGAACTCGGCCTTGTGCGATATCGTGGGCGGGCGCTCCATTTCTTCGCGCAGGATTTTGCCAGCGTCCTGTGCGGTCTCGATGGCAACTTCAAGGAAGTGTTTCAGCATGTGGTTCCCGGGGGGCCCCAGAAGGAGCTACTGAGGGCCCGTAAGATAGGTAGTCCGGTGACGGGCGGTGTAGCCGGGCAGAACCTTCACTTCAATTGTACGGTAAGAATTGGCGGGCCCGCGCGGGTTGGGATAATAAGCCATACGGTACTGAGTGCGAAGCTCGTTATTGATCTGGTCGAAGATGATCGGGAGTTCCTGAGCGGATTGTGGGAAAAACATGGCCCCGCCAGTTGAATCGGTAATGGTCTGAAGGGCATGTTCTCCCGCGGTATTGCGGCCGTTTTCATTCTTCACCGGGCGAATCACGATGGTGTAGAGAAGAACTCCAGCGCGCAAGGCCGCCTTGCGCGCAGAATCGAAATCGCTGCGGCTGGTCGTTTCGCCTGCATCGGTGACCATGATGATGACGCGCCGGCGTTCTCCGCGTAATTTCTGAAGCGATTCAGAACCGAGATAGATCGCGTCATAGATGGAAGTGCCGGAACCATCGGGAATCTTGTGAACGGCCTCCTGTAGGGTGGAAATCTTGCTGGAAAAATAAGGAGGCAACTGACGCACCTGCTCGTCGAAGGCAAAAACGCTTAGACGGTCTTCTGGACGAAGAATTTGCTGGATAAAGTGCGCGGCGGCCTCTTCTTCACTGGTCTTTTCCAGGTGCGCGCTCAGACTTGCGTCGATCATCAACGCGATGTCGAGAGGCTGATGAGTCTCAGACTCGAAGATGTCGATTTTTTGGCGCGCCCCTTCTTCAAAGATTTGAAAGGCCTCGACCGGCAAGTTGGGAGCGGGGCGGTTGTGGTCGTCGAGCACACTGACGAGCACAGTCACGAGGTTTACATTCACCTTCACCGTGCCGTGTGAGCCCGCCGGATTTTCCTGCGGAGGCGGTATGCCAGGCGCATCGGTGGGATTAACGCCTGGGTCCGACGGAGGCTGCGGTGGTGGGCTAGGTTGAGTGGATGGAGGCTGAGCCCAAGGAGGACGATCAGGCTTTTCTTGTGAGGCAACAAGCAACGGAAAAACCAATAGAATCAGGACGATAGTGAACGCGAGAGGCTTATGGGCTTGAGCGGTCATCTGCTGACTAAGATGCGGCTCGAGGAGGAGAAGGTGGTGCGGGAGGTAATTCCCCATCGGCCCAGATGGCGCCGTCCTCGAAATACTCCTTTTTCCAAATAGGCACGGTGCGTTTGAGGGTGTCGATGGCGAAGCGGCAGGCGTCGAAGGCCGCGGCGCGATGAGGTGCGCTGACCGCAATGAAGACGCTGGTTTCTCCAATTTGCAGACGGCCAAGGCGGTGCACGATGGCCAATCGATGGATAGCAAAGTTTTGGTGCGCCGACTGCGCGATTTCTCTCATTTTGACGAGAGCCATGGGTTCGTATGCTTCGTAGTCGAGATAAAGCGTGCGCCGGCCATGGGATTCGTTGCGAACAAATCCGTCGAAGGTGACGATGGCGCCATCGGGATCGGCGCGAACATCCCCCACAATCGCCGGTAAATCGATAGCTGAGTGCAGCAGAGCGATGATGTCATTTTCTGCGACCGTGTTCCGCATTGTGCCGCGTTAACCTCCGCTGACCGGTGGGAGAAACGAGATCGTATCGTTATCAGAAAGCCGGGTATCCCAGGCCGCAAACTCTTCATTGCGCGAAGCCACGAGCGAAGAGCGGAACGCCGCCAATTTCGGAAAACGCGCGGCGTAGTGCTGGAACAACGATGCCAGAGTTGCTCCGGACGGCACTTCGGCGGCTTCCTCGGCGAGCCCGGTCAGCTCGCGCACACGACCGAAGAAGAGCACTTGAACCCGGAGATTCGATGTGACAGAGGGCACCAAGAAATTGTAACCTGAGCACACGCGCCCTACCAGCAAGCTCGCGACGGGTTCTGCCAAGCTAAGGAACACAACAACATTTTATGAAGATTCTGGTCACAGGCTCTACCGGACTTATAGGCAGCGCATTAGTTAGCGAATTGAAACAAGCGGGACATACAGTGTGTCGACTGATTCGCCCAGGCACTGACACCGAGGCGAATCGGGGAAGTGACGGTTTCGACGTGAAATGGAATCCCGCAACTGGTGAATTAGGAGGAGCGGCGGTAGGCGCCGATGCCGTCGTGAACCTAGCAGGTGCGTCAATAGCCGACGGACGTTGGACGGATGAACGAAAGAAGATTCTGCGCAGCAGCCGTGTGGATGGGACACACGCGCTCGTGAGCGCACTGGCGAAAATGGCGGCACGGCCACGGGTGCTAGTGTCTGCCTCTGCGATCGGAATTTATGGGGATCGGCGCGAAGAAGTCCTGACTGAAGAAAGTCCGCCGGGGGCCGATTTTTTGAGTAGGGTCGCCAGGGATTGGGAAGCGGAGGCGGAAAAAGCGGAAACGTTGGGAATTCGCGTGGTCCGGCTGAGGCTTGGGGTCGTGCTGGCAAAGCACGGAGGAGCATTACCGGTGATGACGCGCCCTTTTCGATTGGGGGCAGGTGGGCGAATTGGCTCCGGGCGTCAGTGGATGAGTTGGATCAGCTTGGAAGATGTGGTCGGAGTGACTCGACTGGCGCTCGAAAATGGCGCGGTGCGCGGAGCCGTGAACGTGGTTTCGCCAGAACCGGCGCGCAACAGCGAGTTTACCCGGGCTTTGGCCCACGCGCTGCATCGTCCCGCGCTCTTAACTGCCCCAGCGTTCGCCCTTCGGCTGATGCTGGGAGAAATGGCGGATGCGCTACTGCTTGCGAGCCAGCGCGTTGTACCAGCTCGACTGGAACCACTCGGCTACCGGTTTGTTTACGCGAACTTGCAAGAGACACTGGCCGCAGTGCTGGACTGAAACCGTGGCTCACTTCACAACGTTCATGGTAACGGTGATGATGAGCACCTTTGCGCTTGTTGGATCGGCGGCCTCAGTGCTCTCGGTGGTTTGTCCGTCCCGCATGGGCAAGGTCAATTCAGTCTTGAATTGGCGAATGATCGGTTGTTTGAAGTGCCCGGCGTTGGGGTCGGATGTTGAGCCGACCGATTTGTCGACTGGCACCATTACATCGCCTTCCACCCAGGAGCGTTCCAGATTCAGGGTCAGGTCGAAGCGCCCGTCTTCGGCGGCTGTCGCACGCGCATCAATATTCGTGCCGACGTCCATGTATTGCATGCCGCCCTCTTTGCCAACATAGATTGGGACCCGGCTTCCAGTGCGCAGTTTGGTCCAAGGGGAGGTCGCACCACCGTCTCCCGCCCGGACGAAAAAGGTGTAGGGGAGATTGGTAACCTTTTTTTCGCCTTCGCGTTCGACGATAGTCACCTGTAGTTTGAGAGCGCTGCCGGGCGTTTTGGCCACGGTGTTCGGTTTGTCCTGAGCACCCGAATAGAGAGGAGCCAGACCAAATAGGATAAATGCTACAAGCACCAGGCGTACGATTTTCATAGTTTCCTCCAGGCAACAAATAGTCGGCTCCATCGAAGATGACTTTTATGAATTACTCAGCCTCGCTCCCTTCCAATGGCCTGACCTCCAGAGTGGCGATCTGCAACGGCGCAATCTCTACCGGTACGACGGATTCCAACGTGGTCGGGCGTGTGAGTGCCAACGTGGCCTGTTGATGTTCAGGGACCTCGGAAAGGAATCGAGTGAAGGCCTTTTGTTCTTCCGCTAGAACAATGACCTTTGAGATTTCAGGCGATGAACTAGGTGGCCGGGTACAAGAGATACTGCCCTGGCGTACCGGTGCGATCTTTGTTGTTGGTTGCGGAGCCGCCGCCCCGATGAGAGGGGGCGACGGTGTGGCTGCATTCTGCGGGATGTACTGATCACGGATCGACGAGTGGAACTTGCCGGCTAAGACGAAGACGATAATCAAAGCGGCAGTTCCCGCCAGTAGAGACCCGGCCGAAGATGACCAACGATGAGCCTGCACGTTTTGGCCGATGCGATCGCGCACGACCGGCAGAAGGGAGGGAGGAACGGATTGGTTGACGAGACACTGGAGTTCAGTGTCGATCGAGTGAAATAAGGCTTGCTGCTTCGTGTGAAATTCCCAGCAAGTCGAACAGGAGTCCACGTGGGCGGCGAGCTGATCTGGCAGAGGTTCACTGCCGTTAGCGAGCGCATCTGAGATTTGAGCCTGGTATTGCCGGCAATTCATTGCAACTTCTCCGCGAGTTGTTTTCTGGCAAAAAACAGCCTGGATTTAACGGTTCCGACGGGGACATCCAGTATCTCAGCGACTTCGGCAAGGGTGTAGCCTTCGATTGCGGCGAGGATCAGCACCAGCCGCGATTTTTCCGGTAACTCCGCCAGGGCTTTGTCCAGGCGAATGCGGAAAGCGTTGGAAGCGGCGACATCCGCAGCCGTGGGCGGGGCGGACTGTTGGTGCGGCTCAGCCCACTGGCTTTCGCGATGCTCGCGGCGTTTCCTGGAACGCCAGCGATCCAAAGCCAAACGGAAGGCGATGCGCACCAACCAGGAGCGAAAGCGTGCGGCATCGCGTAGACGATCGAAGTTCTGATAAGCACGCAACAGGGCCTCCTGGGCCACATCTTCGGCGTCGGCGGCATTGCGAAGCACGCTTTGGGCAACCCGAAACGCGAGACGGCCACAGTCGGCCAGTAAAGCCTCAAACTCAGCTTGGCGGCGGGACCTGGCGATCTCCCGGAGTGAATCGGCCTCAAGTATTGTTCCCGCCTGGATCAGAACCGACTCCTGCATTCCAGAGCTCCCTGTCACTACACTAGACGGCGCAGCATCGATTTTGGTTCATGGGGACATTAAATATTGAGGAGCGTAAGAAGTTCCTCGAGATTGCTTTCATCGACGTGTAAAGCCATGGCCGCAGCGTCCTGCGCGGTCACCGGGACCGCTCCCTGATCGAACGCCTGAAAGAGGCGCATTTTGGCGATGGCGTATTCTTCGCTGCTAGTTAGTTGGCGGCCATTCGCGGCAGCCCAGACTTCGAGCGCAGCCTGCTCCACCAAAATCCTGAGAGCAAAAGTGGTTTTGCGATCCGCAGAAATCGCATAAATGAATTCGCCGACGGACTTGCCATTCAAACGGGTGCGATTGACCTCAAAAAAACAATATTGATAAACGTAACCGTTGGCAGCGGAGTAGCTCTTCACGCGGCGAACGGCGTCGGGACGCGGCATGGGCGGATTATTGGAGGAGTCAAAAAGAAAGTCAACAGAGAGGAACAACCAAGTGGATTCCAAAGTGGAATGCGAGGATGCGAGGAGTTTCAGAAAAGAACGCGTGGGTTGGGGCTGATGCGCCCTTATGTTTCCGTTCCCTGCGGTGCCGGGTACCTACGAGGGATCGCGGCCTACCCCGCAGAGCTTGACGCACCTCTTGCCGATGAAGATCGTGCTGGCTTGCGAACGCTGTATACCGACCCAAATGACACCACATACATCGGCTCAATTGCCGGCCGGGTGATTCCCGCCAATCCACTTTCTTTGCCGACTTCACCAGCGGGCGTCACAGGCGTATTCGGCGCACAGCTAGTGGCGGTGGATGTCGCTTCCGGCAAGGTGATTGGAACGCTGGGAGGCTGGAGTTGCACGGCACCTAGCCGACGCAGTTTGACAGCAGCTATGTGCTCTAGCATTTAGCCGTGGGACGCAGCTATTCAGTGTATGCCGAGGCGCTGGATGGCGTCGTGACACCCTCGACGGTGAGCACGGCGTTGACGACCTTGTGCCGCAACGCAAACACGGATCCCCGCTGGGCCTCATCACAAGCGTGCGTGGTACCTTCTCCGGACCTGCAATTCTCCACGCGGACCCTGCCTGCGCCGTAGCCATTTTGTGGCCCGTCGCAGTGGTAACGAGAGTTCTGCAAAGAGCGACTTCGCGGTGGTTCCTGACGACTGAACAGATGAAGGAATGATCAGGTGGTGGCGGGGACCATCCAGCCGCCGCCAAAGATTAGCCCCGGGCCCAGAGAAGCAAGAAAGACGGGCCGACGCTGCTCGAAGGGCTGCGTAGCTGCGTGATGAAGAGCAGCGTGCAGAGCCGCCCCGCACATGGAGGAACCCAGATTCCCGCGCGTGCTGCCGATCGGGGGAAAATTCTTGACGGATACACCAAGTTGCTTGGCGAGAAGTGTGACCAAACGCGGATTCGGCTGGTGAGTAGCGAAGGCTCCCACATTTTCGCGGGGAATGCCGCTGCGATGCTCGACCTCGTCGATCACTTTTTCCATGCGGCTGACCGCTGCGCGGGAAAGCGCATCGCCGTCAAACTGGACGTCCAATTGACCTTTGCCGGATTCACTCACGGCAATCGCCTCGGCATATTTTGGCGCGCATCCAAAGAAAAACTCGCCCAGGCGGTAAGCAAGACTCTTGGCGTCACGCGGTTTGCTCGATAAAAGAAAAGCGCTGGCGCCGTCACCAAACAACCCGCCAAATTCCCCTGCGGCCCGGCCGGGACCCAGCGTGCGGCTGTGCACATCCGCAGTAGCGACAAGAATCTTCCGGGCGCGCCCGGAAGCGAGCAAGGCTTGCGCCACAGCCAGCGTTTGCAAGAGGGCCAGGCAGCCGCTGCCGGCGTCCAAGGCATTGCAATTTTCGCGCAAATGCAACTTGGCATGGAGAATCGCGGACAGAGAGGGATAGGCGTGGTGCGTTTCACTGGCCGCAACGATCCAATCCACACTCTCGGGCTCCTGCCCGGTATCCTGCAGAAGCTGCTGGCATGCTTGCGCGCCAAGTGTTCCCTCGTCTTCATGTTCGGCGGCGTGAGCAACGGAAACGATCCCCGCGCGGCTTTTCAGCTTGCCTTCGGGCATGCCGAAAGCGTGGTCTACTTCCTCGGAAGGAACAACCCGCGAGCCGAAAGCGCTGGCGGAACCAACGACATACACATCGGTAACGGTCAAAGCTGGGACCTCATTCGTTCCCGACGAGCCCGGCGGGAAAGAGCAGTTAGTGTAGCCCATCTAGAGAACGCTATCCATCATCGGGCAGGAGGCGCAAATTATCCAACGCAGAAGTGTAAAAGTCATGCAAACTTGCCTAATCAGAAATACTCGATAGCTTCCGGAGACGTACGGAATCCATACTGTTCCGATTGCAAACGCAAGGCGTCTTCCAATGCTCCGGAACGCCCCTGAGCAAACAACGAGTTGCTGGTGACATCAGCAAATCCATGTAGCTGAAGCAAGCGATCTTCCGCGTCTCTCTGGGTCTCCAGGGAGGCTCCTCGTCTTAGATGCGAAGGCACAATTCCGCGCTGTACCACCGCCGGGCAGATGAGCAGAAATCGGTGGCAATGCAGTGGGTCTTCTTCGGCGCACATCAGAACTACATTCTGGGTCTTCAAAAAGCCCAGCAGACGGTCCATGGCTTCCGCAAAATCGGGAGCCTTGCGGCGCGCAGCATAATCGACCAGTCCGTCGGGACGGTAGTAACGAGAGTCGAGTGGACGTCCCCCAAATTGATCACCGAAAAACTGGTAGATGATTCTTGCGTTGGCCAGCTGGGCCATCAGGGGTTCGCGATTGAACTGCGGGAAACGGAAGCTGCCGGGCCGGCTCCGCACGTCGCAAACCATGTGGATTTCGTGGCGGATCAGCGTACCGATAAGATCCGAAATTTCCTGATTGGAATGGCCGATGGTAAAGAGGCAATGCAATGCGGTCTTAGAGGGGCTCATGGGCAGGAAATGTGCAAAGGAATTGTAGCGCGATGTTCACAGCACAGCAAAAGGCGGTGGCCATCTATTTCGCATAGGATTTTACTTCGCCGGCAAGGGATTCCAACTCGGTTACCACGCGGTCTAACTCCTCCACCAGGGGGTTGGTGCCCGCTCTGCAAAATTCTGCGACCAGAGCCCGGTAATACCAGAGAGTGCCTTCCTTCTTGCCGGCAAAGCGGTTAAACACCGCATCGCCATGCACCCGAAATTCATACAGGGTCTCGCGCGCGTTGGAAAGCTTATCCGCTGCGGAGACGAGTCGCACTTCGGCAGATTCGCCCGCGACCCTTTTAACATAAGCGCGTTTGCGTTCCATCCAAGGTGGCTTTGGTTCGGCGTAACTATCCGTGCAGCCGTCCACGATATGGGCAACACGTTTGCCGAACTTCTTGCGAATTTCGCGAAGACGTGGCCTCCCGCCCTGGTCTTCCACGGCATCGTGGAGGAGTGCCGCGATAGCCATTTGTTCGTCGCCGCCGTATTCCATGACGATCGAAGTGACGCTAAGCAAATGACCGATATACGGCCGCTGTGTACGCTTACGGAATTGACGCGCATGCAGGCGGGCGGCATACGTCAGCGCTTTGATAAACCGACTCGAGAAAATTCGTTGTGCGGTGTGTTTCGCGATTGCAGTCGCTTCCGTTTAGCGGCGGCGAACCTTACCCAGCAGCCGCAAAATCTCCAGATAGAGCCAAATGAGAGTCACCATCAGGCCAAAACCGCCATACCACTCCATGTACTTGGGCGCGCCCATTCGCGCGGCGCTCTCGATCATGTCGAAATCGAGGATCAGGTTCAACGCGGCGATGATCACGATGAATACGCTGATGCCAATGCCAAGCGCTGTGGAGCTGTATAGGAAAGACATCGGACGATGGAAGAAAATGCTCATCACCATATTGGCGATGTAGACCAAGGCGATGCCCCCCGTCGCTGCGATGACGCCCATCGTAAAGCGCGGGGTGGCGCGAACGATGCCGAACTTATAGGCAAGCAGCATCACGAACATCACAGCGAAGGTAAGGCTTACGGCTTGAATGGCAATGCCGGGATAAGAGCGCTCAAAGATTGCGGAAATTCCGCCCAGGAAGAATCCTTCAAGCAATGCATAGATTGGCGCAGTGATTGGCGACCAGGTTTTCTTGAAAACCGTGACTATCGCTACGACAAATCCACCTAGTGCACCTCCGAGCATCCAGGGGTACGCCGCTTCCGGCGTTTCCGAGTGGCTTAAGCCCCAGGTCCACGCGGCGGTGATGACCACAAACAGGAGCAACAGACCAGTTTTATTGACTGTACCCTGAATGGTCATGGCCTCGCCGGTGATTGCCTGACCAGCAAAAGCGCTTTCTTTCAAAACAGGATTATTGGAGCGAGTTAAATCGGCCATAGGAAGTCTCCTCTGGGGCGGCAAAGCCTGACGAGTAAGAATATCATTTTTGAGGAAAGTAAACTTGGTAGCGCTAACGGGAATCGAACCCGTATTTCGGCCTTGAAAGGGCCGCGTGCTAACCGTTGCACCATAGCGCCACAGGGAGTCGACTGCAATTCTTTCAATTATACGGGAATCGCGAGCGGCGCGCCATCCGCGAGCGCCCAAGCGCCCAAGTCATTTCTGGCGATCTTCCCATTCTTCGTGCCAAGCCATCTGGATAGCTTCTAGTTTGCTCTCGTTGGACTTTTGGGGATCGCCGGCAAAACCGGGCAGTTCGGTGACCCACTTGTGCATGTCTGTAAACCGAACGGTCAGGGGATCGAGATCGGGAAATTTATCGGCCAAACCAATCGCGATATCGTCGAGGTTATCCCAATCAAAAG
>Ga0187772_10001052_pt1 | contig 12824 bp, 10 predicted proteins | sample 0116_SJ02_MP15_2_FD_133137 | JGI IMG/M metagenome (GOLD analysis project Ga0187772, IMG submission 133137) | Tropical peat soil microbial communities from peatlands in Department of Meta, Colombia - 0116_SJ02_MP15_20_MG | ecosystem: Environmental > Terrestrial > Soil > Wetlands > Peat | place... | reverse complement strand
TGGCCATGGCAAAGATCGCCGATGAAGCGTTTGGAAAGCACCAACACGTCGTGATTGAGGCGGGCACCGGCACCGGCAAGACTCTGGCGTACCTGATTCCGGCGATTCGGAGCGGACGCCGCGTGGTCGTCTCGACCGCAACCAAATCTCTTCAGGAGCAGCTGTTTCAGAAAGACGTTCCCTTTCTCCAGAAGCACTTTGCACCCCATCTCAAAGCGGCTTTAATGAAAGGCCGAGCCAACTTCCTCTGCCGGCAAAAGGTTCACCAAATGAGCGGCCAGCCTGTGCTGAAAGGGATCGACGAGATCGACTGGTTCGCGCAGATCCGCGATTGGGAGAAATTGACCCTCACGGGCGACCGCAGTGAACTGACCTTTCTTCCCGACGATTCCGAGCTATGGAACCGTATCGATGCGCGCAGCGACTTGTGCACAGGCCAGAAGTGCTCCGAATTCCACCGCTGCTTCATCACCGCCATGCATCAGCGCGCGCACGAAGCCGATCTGATCATCGTCAATCACCATCTCTTCTTTGCCGACCTAGCCATCCGCCGGGACGATTTCGGATCGATTTTGCCCGAATACTCGGCCGTCGTTTTTGATGAGGCACACGAGATTGAGGACGTCGCCAGCGACTATTTCGGCCGCCAGCTGTCGAGCTACCGGTTCGAAGAGCTCGGGCGCGACATTGAACACACACTTCGCCTCGAGCAAATCGAAGCCGCCCTCGTCCGGCGGCATCTCAACTGGCTTCGGGAACGCGCCCGCAGCTTCTTCGAGCGCTTTTCCGAACGCGAAGGCCGCTATCCCTTCGGGATATCGGAAAGAAATGAGTTTCTTGAGCAGAATCGCGAGCCCTATGACGAACTCGCGTCCGTCTTAAAGGGAGTGGAAACCGAACTGGCTGCTCTCACTCCGAAGCCCGAAGAAGTCGTGGCTTTGGCGCGGCGCGCCGCGGAGATGAGGCGCGAACTCGCTTTTCTGATCGAAAGCGAGGAGAAAAGCTACGTCTATTGGTACGAACGGCGCGGCCGGGGCATTTTTCTCGCCGCGACTCCCATCGATGTCAGCCAAATTCTCCGGGCGCAGCTTTTCGACCGCTTTGACACCGTGATCCTCACCTCGGCGACGCTTGCCGTTGGCGGCCGGTTCGATTATTTGAAGCAGCGTCTGGGTGTGCTGCCGAGCGAGGAAAAGGTGCTGCCACAGGAATTCGATTACTCGACCCAAGCCCTGCTTTACCTGCCGCCCGGCTTACCCGACGTGCGCCATCCCGCCTTCGCCGAGCGAGCGGCGGACGAAATCGTGCGTTTGCTGGAAATCTCCCAAGGCCGCGCGTTTGTTCTCTCCACGAGCCACACGCAAATGAAGGATCTTTTCGAGCGTGTTTCGCCTCGAGTCAGCTTTCCAGTTCTGAGGCAAGGTACGGCGCCGCGGTCGGTCTTGCTCGAGCGCTTCCGCAGTACTCCGAATGCGGTGCTGTTCGCCACCGCCAGCTTCTGGCAAGGCGTGGACGTGCCCGGCGCACAACTGTCATGCGTGATCGTCGACAAACTACCATTCGCCGTCCCGAGCGATCCGATCGTCGCCGCGCGGGTTCGCGCGCTTACCGAGGACGGCCACAACGCCTTCTCTGAATATCAAGTGCCGGAAGCTGTCCTGGCGCTGAAGCAGGGTTTCGGCCGCTTGATCCGCTCGAAAACCGACCGTGGCGTCCTCTCGATTCTCGACAACCGCATCCAGCGCATGCAGTATGGTAAGATTTTTCTTGAGTCCCTACCCGAGTACACAACCACACGGGACATCACGGAAGTTGCGCGTTTCATGGAGAGATAGTCCACACGCGCGTCTTCCTGTGGGCAGAAGGCTCATGTACGAGATTAGCGTCGAAGCGACGTTTGCTGCGGCTCACAACCTCCGCGACTATTGCGGCAAATGCGAAGATCTGCACGGCCACAACTACAAAGTACGTGTCGTCGTCGAGGGGCCGGAGCTCGATTCCACAGGATTGCTCTACGATTTCGTTCACCTGAAGCAGGTGATTCAAGGCGTCATTCAATCGCTTGACCACAAGTATCTGAACGAGCTGGTGCCTTTCGACACGCTGAATCCCTCGGCCGAAAACATTGCGCGGCACATTTACGACGAGACGGCCAAGGGACTCCGCCCATCGCCCAACGCCGCGCGAGTCCGAGACGTCACCGTCTGGGAGACAGACACGAGCGCGGCAACCTACCGGGCCTAGGAACCCTCGCCTCGTTCGGCCTGTGCCGACGCTATCGCCTATCGGGTCTAGTTGCGCCATAATATGGCTGCCATCGTTGGGGGGAGTTCTTTTGAAAAATCGGAGGTGTCACCATATGAACGTACGGATGCGCATGTGGGCAGCGCTGGTGATGTGTCTCGCATTCGCTACAGTCGCCCGGGCGCAGAACGCCAGCATTCAAGGCCAGGTCCTAGATCGCGACGGCAAACCCTGGCCGGACGTTATGGTCACGATCAAGAGTGAGTCTGGGCGCAGCTTTACGTTGAAAACGGACAAGGATGGCAAGTTCAACCAAATTGGATTGAGTCCGGGTGTCTATACAGCTATCTTCACAAAACCGCCCGAGCTCGCTAGCTACACCTTGCAACACCAGATTTCCTCTGGCGAACCGACCGATTTCTCAGTCAACTTTAAGCTACTCGTTGCCCAACAGGGACCCAACCCCGAAGAGCAGAAAAAGCGGGAAGAAGCTCAGAATCAATTCAAGAACATGAAGGCGCACGTCGATGCCGGGGTGGCGGCACTGGCGGATGCCGATGATCTCCGGAAGCAATTGAAGACGGCTTCGGCCGATCAGAAGTCCGGACTTCAGGACAAAATCAATACGGACTATCAAACCGCCATCGGCGAGTTGCAGCAGGCCGAGCAGGCAGTCGGCGCCAAGGACACCAAGAACCATGCCGTCATCCTGTCGAATTTGGCCATCGCTAACAACCTCGCAGGCCACTACGACGACAGCATCAGTGCCTACCAGAAGGCGATCGATTTGAACCCTCAGGCAGGATATTACGCCGGACTGAGTCAGGCGCTCGCGAATTCTGTCTCGACGCAAACCGATCCTGCGGTGGTCTCGGCCAAAATTGCGGAAGCTGGATCCAATTGTGACAAAGCCTTGGCGCTTGATCCCACCCCCGCGAACAACGCCCGCTGCTGGAAGAACATTGGCATCGTTTTGACGAACAAGGGGGACCTGAAAGACGCCATCGCCCCACTCATGAAAGCGACCCAAGCCGATCCAAAGGACGCGCAAGGCTGGTATCTGCTGGGCAGTGCTTATACGGGCACGATTGAGACCAAGCAGGAAGGCGACAAGATGACCTATGTCATCCCGCCGGGCACGTCCGATGCGTATCAGAAATGCATCGATGCGGACCCGAATGGGCCGTACGCTCCACAGTGCAAGTCCATGCTCGACAGTCTGGCGCAAATGGCGGGGGGCGAGGCCACGACGGTCGGCGCAAGGCCAAAGACAACAAAGAAGAAATAGCGGCGCGTTCGGTCTGATCGAGTGGGCCGATTTGTGAGAATTTTTTCCGTGCCCACTTCGCCTCTCGACCAACTGCGAGGACAATGTTATCCTCTCCTCGCTTGATCATGAGGCTTCCGTGGCAGAAGCAACTTCCCCTCATTCCGACATGCAGCGGCGACGCAGCGAACGAATCTCAAAATCCCTGCCCTTAATCGTTCGCGGGATCGATCTTCTCGGCCAACCGTTCGAGGAACGCACTTCCACCGTAACCCTCAACCTTCACGGCTGCCGTTACGTGTCGAAGCATCATCTGCCAAAGAATACGTGGGTTACCTTGGAGGTTCCCCAAGAGGCCCGACGACGCCACGTACGCGCCCGCGTTGCCTGGATTCAGCGGCCCCATTCGGTTCGTGAGTTTTTCCAGATTGCCGTGGAACTGGAAAGCCCGGCGAACATTTGGAACATCACGTCTCCTCCCATTAGCTGGGAGTCCAGTGAGACTCCCGTCGAGCCAGCGGTGGAAGGGATCGGGGAACGCGAGCCGCGAAATCGCGACCTTGCGATCTCCTTGGAAAAGACCAATTCGACGGAGAAATTTGGGCCCAATATGACCAACGAGCCGTCCGAAACCGCGTCCGCGCAGCCGCCGCAAGCTTTCGTCGACAGTCCTTTATTGCTTCAATGGAGCGCTGAACTCGAGCGCCAGGCCGCTCGAGCCGCCAACGCCGCTGCGGCGCAGGCCCTAGAACGCATTGAGCGGGCCATGGAAGACTTCAGCTGCTTGGAAAAGGGGATCCGCGAGGACTTCTCCGCACAAACGGCAGCCACCCAGCAGGCCGTGCTCGACTCGCTCAAAGGGGAGCTGGGACAGGGCCTTGCACAGGCTCGCAATCACGTCGAGGATCTCGATCGAAGCGCCCAAGCACTTCATCGAGAATACGAAGAAGCACTCGAACGGATGAGCCGGCTTCAGGATGTGGGAAGCTGGCGCGAGCGTATCGAATCGGAGATGGCGATCGCTCAGGGGCAGTGGAACGAACTTCTGCAGTCTTCGCTCGATAGCAACATCGGGCGTTTGGTAGAAAATTTATCAGGACGCTCCCAAGAGCTGCTTCAGCTGGCCGAGCAAAAGATTTCGGACCGTTTGGCTGAGTTGCGCCAGCCTTTGGCGCAAATGTCTTCCGAGGCGCACGACACTCTTTCCTCAGCTCGCGCCGCCCTTGAAGAGGAGCTCGTGCGAGCGAATTCTTGCTTGAGCGAAATCGAGCACGCGACGGCGCGAATGAAGGAATACTCGGCGCGGCTGGAGACCGCGAGTCACGACACGCTCGATGAATTGCACAGGCGGCTGGAAAACATCCTCGAGGCGCAGACACAGGAAATGAGCAGCCGCGCCGAGCACATGGTCACGGACGTCTCGCAGCGGTTGTCGCCACTGCTCAGTTCTTTGAGCCAGCAAGCGGTCGAGCGCACGATCACAGAGATCGACTCGAGGCTTGCGCCGCGCCTTGCGCAAGCCTCTGAACTGATCCAGGGGCTCGCGTCACGGGGAGGCGAGGCGGACGAAAGTTTGCGTCTTCACCGCGAGCGCTTGCGTCAAGCATCGGAGACCAACCTTCGCGAAGCCGCCGCGCATACTGCAGCGGCGCTCTCGGGCCTGCGTGGCGATTTCGAGTCCGCGCGAGCCGAGGCTCTCGCGAAGTGGAGCCAGGAGTTGGATGCCAGCACCGTCCGTGCCTCGAACGCGGCCGCTGAATCGATCGAGCGCTCCTCGGAGTGGTTCCAGCAGGAGGCACGTACCAGGTTGCAGGTCATGGTCGAACAGACGATCGGATCGGCCGCGAGCAGCTTCGAAGAAAAAACGGCTGAGGCCGTCCGCCGGTTTGAAACCCGCCTGGAAGAGCAGTCTTTCGGTCGCGTGACTGAGATTCGCCAGCATTTGGATGGCATCGCTAGCGAAATTGCGGGCCGCACACGGTCTGAACTCGACCGAGCAGCGGAAGAGGCAGCTGCGTCCTTCGGCCAGGTTCTCCGCCAGGTATCGGACGAGCAAGCAGAAAATTTCTCGGCGGCGAGCCGCAGCACGCTTGCCGAGCGGGAGCGCGCACTGGGAGCTGTGGCAACGCAACTCCTGCAGAATCTCGAAGCCAATGCGCAGGCGTCGATCGAACAGCTCCGCACCCAAATGGCTTCGCAGCTGGAGCGGAGCATCACCGAGGGCCGGAGTGCTATGGCCGCCGAGTTTGCCTCAGCGCTGAACGCCCATCGCGCCGAGCGCGAGGACCATGAGCGGAGTTGGGCCGATGATCTCCAGCGCATGAGTGACGAGACCGTGGCCAGGCACCAACAGCGGCTTGAGAACGCCAGCGATTCCTGGGTGGTGTCCTCGGTGCGGCGACTCAACGAGCACGGACAATCCGCTATTGAATCGCTGATGCATTCAGCCGATGAAACGGTGCGGGAGTCGTGCGCCAAGCTGTTCCAAGGGCTTTCGCAAATGCTGCGCGAGCGCCCGGCCCATCGCAGCGCGCCCCTGGGCTTTCCTCCAGACTCAGAGTGCGCCGAACCGGCGCCCCCCTCCCACAGTGAATCGGTCACCGGCGCGAACGCCTGAGGACGTACGAGCTTACTCGACCCCCACAATTTCCCTTACCGCGTTGGCTACGTAGGCAATCTGCTCAGACGTCAGCCCTGGATGGATGGGCAGGCCGATCACGCGTTCACACGCGCGCTCGGCGTGCGGAAACGTTCCGGGCGGGCAGCCGAGGGATGAATAGGCTGGTTGCAGGTGAACGGGCCGCGGGTAGTGAATCACCGTCTCAATCCCTCGTGCGGCGAGCTGCGCGACCACCTTGTTGCGGTTGCTCATGTAAATCACGAACTGGTGGTAGACGCATTCATCTCTTGGTGCGTCCACCGGCAGCTCAAGGTGCGCTCCGGCGAGCATTCGGCGGTATTCTCGTGCGATTTCCTGTCGCTTGGCTGTCCAGGCATAGAGATGACGCAGCTTCACCCTTAGCACGGCTCCCTGAAACCCATGCATGCGGTAGTTATAGCCCACGAACTCATGCTCGTATCGAGCCGTCTGGCCATGCGAGCGGGCGGCACGCGCAAACTTTGCGATCTGGTCGTCATTGGTCGTGAGCGCTCCTGCTTCTCCGTAAGCGGCCAAATTCTTGGTCGGATAAAAGCTGAAAGCTGCAAGTGTCCCAAGTCCGCCGACGCGACGCCCTCGATAGCGCGCACCGTGAGCCTGCGCCGCATCTTCCAGAATGCGGAGGTTGTGACGTTCGGCGATTTCGCGGATGGCATCCATGTCTGCCGGACGCCCGTAGAGATGAACGGGCAGGATCGCCCGGGTACGTTCGGTGATGGCGCGCTCGATCAGCTTCGGATCGAGATTTGCCGTCGCCGGGTCAATATCCACGAAAACGGGTACGGCCCCGCAGTAGGTGATGGCCTCTGCCGTGGCGAGAAACGTATTGGGAGTTGTGATGACTTCGTCGTCCGGCTGCACTCCCAGCGCCAGCAGGCCCAGGTGAAGCGCAGCCGTCCCGTTCGCCAGCGCCACACAATGCTTCGTTCCGCAAAAGTCGGCGAATTCCCGCTCGAAGGCCTCCACTTCCGTTCCCAGGATGAAAGAGGCGTTCATGCAGACGCGCTCGAGCGCTGGCAGAATCTCACCGCGCAGTTCCTCGAACTCCGCCTTCAGATCCAGAACGGGAACGTTCATCTAGGGGCCCCTCGTGCTCGAAAAACTCTACTGTACGTACCCTTTGGCGACAAGCCTGCGCTCGAACGCGCCCCCGTGCCGGGCATTAATTCCTAGAACAAGTACCTGCCGTTTGCTCATAAAGTTTTTCGGGAGCTTCCGCGATCGATAGCCTATGATAGTGCGCGCGCATTCGGCAGCCGATCGTGGCTGCGGCGCGGATGTGAAGGGGGGGATGGATGAATTGGTTAACTAATGGGATTTTACTTGTTAGTGATTTTCGAACCCTATGCCCGAAAACCCCAAATCCAAGCGTCGTTACCAGCGCATTCCCACGCCCAAGGGCCTCTGGGTCGCCTGGCAATATAACAACAGTCAAGATGTTTCGCGCGTTCGCGACCTGAACGTCGGAGGCCTGTTTATCGCCACTCCCACAGCTCCGCCAGAGGGAGCTATCCTCCAAATCCTTCTATCCGTTCCGGAGGGAGAGATAAAAAGCCAGGCCGTCGTGCGTAACGTGACGCCGGGCGAGGGCGTAGGCGTTGAATTCAAGGACCTCCCACCACAGGACGCCGATCGACTCGAAAGGCTCGTGACGCGCCTTCTACGCGCGATCCCGGATGAGCCGTCCTAGAAGGGTGGGCAGGTTCTGTAGAACCTTCCGATCCTTCGCGTATTTACGGCCGAGCCTGAACTGAGCTATTGTGTCAGCCAAGAAACCCCCAGTAAGGAGTCCTCAATGAGCGATGATTTTGTTCCTGGCTAGCGGTTGGGAGACTACGAAATCCTGAGCGTGCTCGGCTCAGGAGGCATGGGCAGAGTTTACAAGGTTCGCAACGTCATCTCCGACCGCGTGGAAGCGATGAAGGTCCTTCTTGCCAATCTCGCCGACCAAAAGGAGCTGGCAGACCGCTTCTTGCGCGAGATCAAGCTTCTGGCGGCCCTGCATCATGCGAACATTGCTTCTCTCTATTCTGCACTTACGCTGGACAACCGCTTGGTGATGTTGATGGAGTACGTCGAAGGCGTCACTCTCTTGTCGCGCCTGCAGTCCGCTCCGATTCCCCCCACCGACGCAATCAGCTACTCCGAGCAGATCCTTTCGGCTCTTAGTTACGCCCACAAGATGAACGTAATTCATCGCGACGTAAAACCCAGCAACATGATGCTTTCTCCTGAGGGCGTCGTGAAGCTCATGGACTTTGGCATCGCTCGCCCGAACAACGAAGTGGGCATGACTCTGACGGGTACTACACTGGGGTCTTTAAATTACATGTCCCCCGAGCAGGTCAGGGGCTCGGAGGTGGACGCTCGCTCCGACGTGTATTCTTTTGGCGTCTCGCTTTACGAGATGGTCACCGGACAGCTTCCGTTTCAGGGAAACAGCAACTACTCGGTGATGTCCGCACACATACAGCAGCTACCTCCTCCTCCGATTACGATTCGCCCGGATTTGCCGAAGGGATTGAACGAAATCATCCTAATGTCCATGGCCAAGGATCCCCAGGACCGCTTCCAGACAGCAGACGCATTTGCAAACGCGCTGAAAGCAGTTCTAGGTGGCCCCACCCCATCTGCGACAACCCCGGATAACGCCCGGGCCGTGGCCAGTGCGATTCCGGCGAGTGCGCCCGGCGCGGCGCGGGCCGTAAGCACCGTCCCAACGCAGCCGGTAACTGTCGCCGCTCGTGCCACCGGGGGACCGACATCACCTGCGGCGGCACGGGGCCATCGAGGTCTTTACATGGCGCTCGGCGGATTGCTCGTCGTGGCGATTCTTGTTGCGGCGAGCCTCTATGTACCGCACCGGATTCGGACGCACGCGAGCTCCCCCAACTCGTCCGCCCCCTCCGTTCAGCCCATGGCTCAGCCAGTTCCCCCTGCACCTGCTGAGGTTCCCGTAGAACCCCCGACGCCGCCCGCTCCCGCTGCGGCGCCCGTTCCTGCGGCTGTTTTACGATCTCCAGCAGCTCCCCCTGCCGCAGTTGCCCAGCCTCAGCAACCCGACTCGGCGGCTATGCAAGCCCAAGAGGAGGCTGCACGGAAGGCTCAGGAGGAAGCAGACCGAAAGGCGGCTGAGCTAAAGGAAGCCGCACGGCAAACCGATCAGCTCGATGCTCGCGCTGCGGCGATTTCGCAGAGCCTTGACAACCTGCGTCATCAGCAGGCTGCGCAGGGATATGGCTTGCGCGGCGATATGGCCACCGCCGAACAACTCATGAAGACCAATCTTTCAAGGGCCCAATCAGCATTGGACCAAGGAGATGCCGCGAAAGCGAAGGAGTACCTGGCGATCGCGGAAGCGCAGGCTGAGAAACTGGAAAGCTTCCTTGGCCGCTAGCGCCGGCTCAGCTCTCTTCTTCGACACTACCGCTAGATATGAGTCAGTGTTCCCGTAATTTTTGTTCGCCGTAGCGCCCACCCAAACACCAGAAATGATAGCGGTATCAGCACGGCCGCGAACATCAGCAGCGCCAGGAGCGAACGCCATAGCTCGATCCACCCGGCTCCTCCGAGCAGCGCCGCACGCATTCCCTCGAGCGCATAGGTGACGGGAATCAGGTGAGCCAGCAGCCGTAAGGGGGCGGGCAGCACTGCGACCGGATACATCATTCCTCCGACCAACCCGGAAATGCCCAGCACCACCCACTTCGCTGGATTTCCTCGTTTGAAAAGGATTTGGTAACTTGCCGACAAAATGCCGAGTCCCAGAAAGGCAAGAATCGAGGCGGCCAAAATCAGCAATGCACCGAGCCAGTTGGCATGGCTGGGCACGAATCCGAAGAACAGCGCACCCCATCCCAGATACACGCACGTGCGCAGCGCTAGGGCCACGAACGGATACGCGGCCGACCCTAGGAGGATCACTCGGAGAGGAGTCTGCGTGACGAGCAAGGCTTCGAGCGTGCGGTTTTGCCGTGCCTCTTCAATACTGGAATCGAAAGCGCTCAGCGCCACGCTGAGGTAGTCAAAAAAAGCAAATCCGACCAGTGCGAACGCAAAGTAGTTGCTTCCAGCCGGCAGCAACCGTTCGAGTTCTGGGCTTTCCACGAAGCGCGATAAGTAAAAGAACGTCGCGACCCCAAACAGCGCGTCAATCGTTTCCAGCACGAGTGCACCGCGATATCCGCGTGCGATCGCGAAATCGCGCAGGAAAAACGCGATGATTTTCCGCAACGTGCCGGTCGAGCTCACCCGATCGACTCCATCGCCGCGGATGAGCGCGTCAGGCGCGCGATGGCCTCCTCGAACGTTCGAGCACCTGTCGAAACCCGTATTCGAGTCGGCGAATCGTACGCAGCCGATTTTCCATGATCGAGCACAAGCACTCGGTCGGCGACCGCCTCGACCTCGCTCAGCGTGTGCGAAGCGAAAAGCAGCGTCGTCCCACGCCGGCGGACGAGCTCATCCTTCAGCAGTCGGCGAAAATCTGCGGCCGCAAGCGGGTCGAGGCTGCGGGTCGGCTCATCCAGCAGCAACACAGCCGGCCCGTGCAGTAGGGCGCGTGCTAGACCCAGCCGATGGGTCATTCCGGTCGAAAGGGTTCGTACTTGCCGGTCGATTTCTCCGGGAATCCCCATCCATTCGGTGACTGCGGCGATTCGCTCGTGAGCCTCTCGGCCCGTCAGATTGTTCATGGCCGCGAAAAACGTTAGGTTTTGTCGACCGGTGAGTCGCGCATAGAAACCTTCATCACCTCCCGTGTGATAGCCGAGCTGGCGTCGCGCGCCGGCTGCTTCGTGTGCGACGTCGAATCCGCCCAGCAGTGCGCGCCCTCTGGTGGGAAAAATCAAAGTCGCCAAGGTCCGTAGCAGCGTGGTTTTTCCCGCGCCGTTGTGTCCCACGATGGCGACCGCTTCTCCGGCTTCCACCTGGAACGAAATCCCCGCAAGTGCGCACTCCGTCGCTTTCGCGACTGGTTGAGCGAAGGCTCGCCAGCCGGAATAGGCAGGTGGAAAATATTTTTGGAGATTTTCGACAACAATGGCAGGCGATGAAGCGCACATCCTAGCGGTTATAACCGAACTCGCTTGCGCGAATCCAGCTTCGATGTGCATTGGTTCTCCTGCACGGATCAAAACGGCGGTGGATAAAAGCTATCTCCCGCACTCGGTTCGAGTAGAAAAATCGCATAGCGGTAGACGGCCAACCTCATGGCCTCATCGAGGGTATGCAGTCCCAGAACCTCGCCAAATGCTCCGTGCAGTTCGTGCAGTTTATCGTCCGGCAGAGCTCCGAGCAATTCGCCGAACCGATTCTTGGCCCTGGTCATTTCGTCCGCGTCACTTTCCGGGGATGCGGGGGGCGGGCTCAGCGATGCCGGTGTTGCATTTTTTGCCGGGGGTGCCGAGGGAGTTGGTTGAGGTGCTTTTGCGGCGTTCGGTGCCTTGACGCTTTTTGCTTGATAGTTCTGATAAAACTCGTAGCGGAACTGCTCTTCATATAACGTGGCCAATGCTCGTTTCTCGACGTTGGCGGGCGGTTCGGCATCGACCAGCGCCTTCGCCGTGAAGTCTTTTAGTGCCGCCTCAAACGCATCGAAATCTGCGCGGGCAGCCTTCGACGGCCCCTTGCCGTTCCTTGCGAGTGCTCGAGCCAGATCATCGGTCCGCACTTGGTAACACCTCCCATAGGCGTCGGCGGCCCTTACGGCGCTGCTCGACCGATCCGCTTTCGTGGTCTCGCCGAAATGGGCGATCCATTCAGTTGCGCTCATTTTTAGAACTTGCGCACAGGTCATTCCAAGTCGGTCCGCATCCACCTTTCTTGACGCCTCGGTTTGTCCTTCAACGGGACATGGCACGATCAGCAAGAACAGGATCACGAACCTATGTTTCTGGGATCGGTTAGCGCTCATGGCTTCGTCGCGATGGCGGTTCACCCGGTCCTGTTTCACTGACCCAAGTTCTGCTTGGCTGTGCTGCTCGTTCGGGCCAATGCGCGCGGCACGATGGTGGTCGCCTGTGAGGCAACAATGAGCCATTGCCCTTGGCGCTTGACTTCGACGCGCGTCAAAATCACGCGTCTGGGAGCCATCAAACTGCCGTCCGGATTCCGATCGCCCTGCGAATTCACGTAGATGTGCACAAGAGCGATTTCCGGCGTCAAAAAGCGAATGTTCGTCTGCTCCGTATGCCAGATACTGCCCTTGGTCTTGCCGGAGTGGAGCTCCTCGAGGCTTTTCTCAAATGCATCTCGCCCTTGGAACCATTCCCCCGCCAGATTGATCGCATCTGCGTCCGGCGCGTAGGTCGCTGCCATCGCGGATACATCGTGACGGTTCCACGCAGCCTCCCATCGCGTCTCGATGTCCAGGATCGCCTTTTCATCCGCTGCCGTGCCAGCCTGCGCGTCGGCTGCGGCCGGCGAACAAAGCAGAACCAGCGCTAGGCCCCAATGTTTCGCTCGCATTCCCCACACCTCCCATCGAAAAGGGGCTCAGCGGTTGACACAGCCCCGAGAAACCCAAAACTACGCCCGGTGGAATCAGCTATGTTCCGGGGTTGAAAACCGAGCTTCCGCCCAATCCAGTTCGCGTTCGAGCTTGCGCATCACCTCGTCATTGATCTTGTTCTGATTTCGCAGGAGCAGAACCGT
>Ga0187772_10001051_pt1 | contig 12826 bp, 9 predicted proteins | sample 0116_SJ02_MP15_2_FD_133137 | JGI IMG/M metagenome (GOLD analysis project Ga0187772, IMG submission 133137) | Tropical peat soil microbial communities from peatlands in Department of Meta, Colombia - 0116_SJ02_MP15_20_MG | ecosystem: Environmental > Terrestrial > Soil > Wetlands > Peat | place... | reverse complement strand
ATCGACGCCCTGTTCTCTGCGCCCAAGGCGCCCGCTGCTCCCGCAGCGCCAGAATCACATCCGGCTCCCCTAACTTCCGATCCTTCCACGGAACAGCTCAAGCAAGAGGCGGCCCGGTTGCAGGCGCAACTCAGCTCCATGCTTTTCGCGGAAAAGCCTGCGGCACCACCGCCCGCGCCGGTTGCACCCAAAACCCCGGCGCCCATTGCGGAAATATCGAACAAACTGCTCGAGGCGATTGCCGAAGAACCCAAGACGGCGGCCCCGGTGGAGTCGAAAACGGCTCCGCTACAACGCAAACCGGCTGCGACAACCCTGGGAGCCGACGAAGAAGTGAAGGTGCCCTCATGGCTCGCGCCATTGCAGCACACGGAAACGGCAGTTCCAGAACCGGCGGCCGAGCCCGAGGCGGCGGCTGACGCTGCGATCTCGGTGAATTCGGAAGAATCCTTCGACGCGCTGGTTACAGCGGATGCGCCACACCGGCCGGAAACGGCAGTCTTCGGCGGACAATTGCTGGGCGAAGCCGGGGCTGCGCCAGAAACATCGTCCGGATCCAAGAAAGGGCTGCTTATTGGCATAGCGGCGGCACTGTTGGTGGCTGCGGGCGGCGGTTACTACTACTTCCACCAAAATGGAGCGGCGCCCGCCGCGGTTCCAGCGAAGCATTCTGTGGAGGAACCGGCTGCCAGCGAGTCTGCGCCAGCGAGCCGTGTACCCAGCGCTCCCGCAAGTTCAACAGCTACCGCGACAAAATCCAATGTTCCGGCGTTGACCACGCAACCGGAAAAGAACGCCGCACCGCCTGCGGCAACTCCCGCGGTCTCCACGTCGGTCTCCATGGCGCCATCCAAAAGCGCCAAGCCTGCGCCGAAGAATGCGGAGCCGGCGCCTGCAGAGCCAAAGTCGGTGCTGGGAGACGTGCATCTAGGGGCGCCGGTGGTCGGTCACAGTGACACCGCGCAGCCGGCCGCGGACACGCTACAAAATATCGACACAAAAACGATTCCCGGCGATTCCGATGCGTTTGCTTCTGCGGCCGCTCGGCATGCCGGCCCGGCCGCGCCACTTCCGGTGGGTGGCGAGGTGAAGCAGGCGCAACTGCTCAAGGCGGTTCCGCCCGTTTATCCAGCTCTGGCCAAAGCGCAGCACGTTTCGGGAAGTGTGCGCCTGGACGCGTCGATCGACACTTCCGGAAATGTGGAATCCGTAAAGATAATTTCCGGTCCGACGCTGTTGCATCGCGCGGCAATCGATGCTGTAAGACAATGGAAATACTCGCCAGCCATGTTGGATGGAGAGGCGACGCCGACGCACCTGACCATTACGGTGGATTTCCACCAGCAATAACCTTTGCTCGAACGGCCTGATTGACCGCAAAGACTCGGGAGAAGTTATCTTTGCGCTGGCAGTAGGGTTTGTGCCGCTGCTTGCGTGGCGCTTTCCTGTGGCCGCTCGTCTACCCGCAGAATCGCGATCCAGGAGAGGTGAGGGAAGGGCAGGAAGCGATCGATCGGTCGAACCACCGGCAAGAGGGTGTTGAGTAGTTTGATCTGCCAAAAGCCGAAGGTACTTTTCTTCAGAACTCGCCCGTTCCACCACCATCCGGGCGCACCAATGCGGTTAAACTTCAAAACCTTTTCCACGCGGAAACCGGCTCGCTCGCAGACGTCCTGCAGTTGCTTACGGGTGTAGCGCCGGTAATGCCCGAGCACCCGGTCAAGCGAACCATACAAGCCCGGTCCATTCGGAACCAGGATGATCGCCCGCCCATCTTTTCGCAGGGCGCTGCGAATGTTGCGCAAGGCGTTGACGTCGTCCTCGAGATGTTCCACGACATTGAGACAGATCACGGTGTCGAAGTGTTGTTGGGGATAAGTTTCGCCGGCGGTTGCGTCCGTGTATTGCACGTGAAGGTATGGCCTGGTTGGCTCCAGCCTGCGAAGTCGATCCAGGTAGTGCGGATTGATGTCACTGGCCCAATAGACCTGGCGCGGCACCAGATTCGAGGTCAAATTGCCGATGCCCGCGCCAATTTCGAGAACCTGTTCGCCGAGATAGGGCCGGATGGTATCGGCCATCCACTTGGTAAAGCGAGGGGCACGGTTCAGCCTTGCCAGAATTTCACTGCCGTGTTCGTCGGCCAGGTAAATGTGATCAGAGATGCCATACTTCACCAGGGCTCCCAAGGCTCGGAAGCCATCCTTCCAGGTGATTTTCTTTCCCTCCGCGTAGGTACGCCCGGAGTAGCGGATGGGCAGTTCAAAAATACGCGCGTCACGTTTCGCCAGCTTGATAGTGATTTCCGGCTCAAAACCAAAGCGGTTGCTGTCGAGCGGAATGCTCTTCAGCAGACGGACGCGGATCATTTTGTAGCAGGTTTCCATGTCCGTCAGGTTCAGGTCCGTGACGATGTTGGTGAGGAGGGTGAGCAGTTTATTGCCGAGCGTGTGGCGGAAAAACAGCACGCGGCGGTAATCGCTGGCTAGAAACCGGGAGCCGTAGACGGCGTCGGCCTCTTCGGTAATAAACAACGGAATCATCTTCAGCAAATCTTCGGGGTGATATTCGAGGTCGGCATCGTGGACCACCGCCAGGTCCGTGTCTGCGTATTGCAGCGCAGTGCGGAGCGACGCGCCTTTGCCTTGATTCTTGGCGTGTTCCTGAAAAATCCACTCCAGACGCGTGGCCCCGGGCTGCTGCAGCTTTCCTTGGATGCGCTTCAATACTTCGGCAGTCTGGTCTTTGGAGGCATCGTTCACCACGATGACGCGCACGCGGTTCAGCCAGGGAGAATCGGCCACGATTTCTAACCGGTTCAGGCTGGATTCCACCAGGTACTGTTCGTTATAAACCGGCACGAGAATCGATAGGCTCAGCTTGGATTCCATGAACGTGTCTGCCCCAATGTTTGGCTGGCTAGGTTCGGACTTTGCCATTCTACCGCCGGGTGGTTTGCCGCTGCTTAATATTTCCGGTGTTGCTACCTGTGTGCCATAACCTTGCTCTCTGCTAAGCCGCTTAATATACTGACCACCCGGCCAATTGGCAGGTCCGGCGGGTGGGTAGCCCGCTGATTCGCTCTCCTGTTGGCCTACATTTATCGCGCCTGAACGTCTCTCACAGGCCGAAGTTGTTGCGCAGTCCATTGACGAATGGCTGGACGCATAAAAGGAGAATTTTGCATGGCCAATATGCCTGTGCCGGAAGAGATGAATGTCTACCAAAACGCCGAAGCGCGTTTTGAGGTAGCCGCGAATAAGCTGGGCCTGGAACAGGGCGTTTACCGTTACCTGAAATATCCCGACAAAGAAATTACCTTGTACATACCCGTGGGCATGGATAACGGGCAATTGGAAGTGTTCACCGGCTATCGAGTACTGCATTCGACGGTGCGGGGCCCCGGCAAGGGCGGCATCCGTTTTGCGCCCGACGTTTCGCTCGACGAGGTTCGCGCCCTTTCCGCGTGGATGACCTGGAAATGCGCGGTGGTGGACATTCCTTTTGGAGGCGCCAAGGGTGGAATTATCTGCGATCCGCGAAAGATGTCGCGCGGAGAGTTGGAACGCCTGACGCGCAGGTACACCGCGGAACTCTCGGACTGGCTGGGTCCCGAGCGCGATATTCCGGCCCCGGACGTGGGCACCAACGAGCAGACCATGGCTTGGGTGATGGATACTTACGCCATGCATGCGCGCCAGGCTACGACCGCAGTCGTCACTGGCAAGCCCATTGATCTGGGCGGATCTCGAGGCCGCCGCGAAGCCACCGGCCGTGGCGTGATGATCTGCGTGGATAAGGCCATCACCAAGCTGGGCATGCGCAAAGAAGACACGCGCGTGGTCGTGCAAGGCTTTGGCAACGTAGGTTCACTGGCCGCCGAGTTGATGCAGAAGGCCGGTTACAAGATCATCGGCTTGGCCGATATTGGCGGCGGGCTGTACAACGAAAATGGGTTCGACATACCCCAGGTGATTGACTGGGTCTACACGCGCAAGAAGCCGCTGCAGGAATTCCCGGCTGGCGGCACGAAGATGAGCGCCCGCGACGTGTTGTTCCAACCCTGCGACGTGGTGATTCCCGCAGCCATCGAGAATCAGATCACCGAACAGAACGCCCACCAGGTGCAGGCGAAAATCCTGTGCGAAGGGGCCAATGGTCCCACGACTTGGCAAGCGGACGCCATTATCGACTCCAAGGGCATCTTCACGGTTCCAGACATACTAGGAAACGCCGGTGGCGTCACCGTGAGTTACTTCGAATGGGTCCAAGATCGCCAGGGCTTCTTCTGGCGCGAAAGCGAAGTAAACGAGCGGCTCTTCGATGTGATGGACCGGGCCTTTGATGAAGTGGTGCGCTACGCGGAAACTCATCGTGTGAACAACCGCATAGCCGCTTATATGTTGGCCATTGACCGCGTGGCGACTTCGCTCAAACTGCGCGGCATTTACGCCTGATTTTTTCTTGGTTTTCGCGACGACCAAGCGTACTCTTTGTGCCAGTGTCGTACATGAAAGACTCTTAGGGGCCATACCCCGGGTCCCGGGAAGGAGTCCGCATCGTGTCTACGGACTCAACGCGCTCTCGCATCTCTCGGACGGAAGAACAGCACCGGCACGACATTTGCCTGGTGGGCCGCTGGTTGTATGAGCGCGGACACATTGTCGCGCAGGAAGGCAATCTTTCGGTTCGCCTGGATGCCAACCACATTTTGACCACGCCTACGTGCCTGAACAAAGGCATGATGTCGCCGAACGACCTTGTGGTGATGGACGTGAATGGGAAACACGTTCACGGCGACCGGCCGGTTTCTTCCGAAGCAGCAATGCATCTGTTGTTCTACCAGATGCGCTCCGATGTGCAGGCTGTATGTCACGCGCATCCAACCACCGCAACTGGCTTCGCGGCCGCGGGACAAGGGCTTGACCAGGCGTTGCTGCCTGAAGTGGTCGTGGGACTTGGCAAGGTGCCGTTGGTTCGCTACGCGACTCCCGGCACTTCGGATCTAAGCGCAGTACTCGAACCGTACGTGCCGCACTACGATGCGCTGCTTTTGGCCAACCACGGTGTGGTCACCTGCGGGCCGGATTTGTTCACCGCGTTTTATCGCATGGATACGGTTGAACATTTTGCACGCATTCTGCTGGCTGCGCGGCAGGCGGGCCAGCCACAGCTGCTCTCCACCCGCGAAGTAGCCAAGTTGATGGCCGCCCGCGCCCGGTACAATGTCACTCCGCCGCCCGGCGGAGGCGCCGAGTTGCCGGAAACTTGCGATGGCCGGGAAAGCCCCACCGAGGAAGTTACGCTGACGCGCTCGGAGCTCGATGCGCTAGTCGACGAAGCGGTTCGCAAAGACCGCGCCCGCCGCTGATTATTTTCTTCGGCCCCGCGTTGCTACGACGAGTCATTCCTATGCTCGTTCTTGTCATCCTATTCGTCTCCCTGCTGATCTTTCGTGCGCTTGGAACCGTGGGCATTTCCGTTTTCTCTACATGGATGGATTGCACCCGTTACGCCCTAGCGGTGATGTTCTTGTTCACCAGTTCCGCCCGTTTCACAAAAATGCGTCACGACTTCGCGCGCATGATGCCGAAAGCCATTCCGAATCCGATGGCTATGGTGTACTTCACCGGCGTCTGCGAAATTCTGGGCGCGATGGGCATCCTGGTGCCGCGCACACGTTCACTCGCCGGACTGTGCCTATGTTTTTTTCTCGTGTGTGTTCTTCCCGCGAACATTAAAGCGGCGCGCGAGAGCCTTACAATTGGAGGCCGGGTCGCCACAGAGCCTTGGCTGCGCGTGCCCATGCAGTTGTTGTTCTTTGTGCTAGTCTCTTGGAGCACGCAACCGCTGTGTGTGTTCGCGCCGACTTTCTAAGACGCAGCTGGATGGGAGGCGTTCATGTCCAACGCCGCGCTGTTTCAGGCAATTCGTGAGGGTAACTCCGCTTCGGTTCTTTCTCTGCTGACGTCCGATCCTTCGCTGGTTTCGGCCAAAAATGATTCCGGGGTGTCCGCAGTGCTGATGTCGGCCTATTCTGGGCGACAGGAAATCCGGGATTTGCTGGTGGCGCGCGGTGCGACGCTCGAGATACACGACGCAGCAGCGGTTGGCAACCTGGAACGCGCCAAGGAACTGGTAGAAGGAAATCCCGTGATGGCCAAAGCGTTTTCTCCGGACGGTTTTCCGGTGGTGGCGCTCGCCGCGGTTTTCGGGCATTTGGCCGTGGCTCGCTATCTGACCGAACACGGTGCCGATCTCAATGCTTCTGCAACGAACGGTTCCGGTTACAACGCACTCACCGGGGCGGTGGCCAGCGGTCACACGGAAATTGTGCGATGGCTGATGGAAAGTGGTGCGGATCCGAACTGCCGTTATGGTGCTGGCTATTCGCCGCTTTTGACCGCTGCCGCCAACGGCCATCTCGAAATCGTGAAGCTGTTGATGACGCATGGCGCCGATACGAATGCCACAACCGCAGACGGAAAATCCGCGCTAATCCTTGCTGCGGAACGCAATCATCCCGCAGTGGCGGATTATCTACGAAGCCTGGGCGCGTAGACGGCCCAACTTTCTTTTGAGGTGCGCCATGCCGCATGCTGATCGGTGGAAACTCGTCAGGGGTTCCTTATTTTTGCTCAGCTGCTTTTTGATCATTACGGCTTGCTCCACTCAACCAAGGCAAAAGGAGACGGCGTCCGCCACGCTGGACCTGACGAGCGCGGATTTTGCGGCCGGTGCCACCATTCCGAAGATGTTCACTTGCGATGGTGGAGATTCTTCACCCGCGCTTGCGTGGAAGGCGCCTCCTGCGGGGACGCAAAGCTTCGCGCTGATCGCAGATGATCCGGACGCCCCGGTTGGCACTTGGGTTCATTGGGTGGTGTTCAACATACCGGCGACGCTGCGTGCGCTGCCGCAGAATTTTCCAAAGGACGAACAATCCGCCGACGGCACGCGTCAAGGCAAGAATGATTTCGACAAAATTGGTTATGGCGGTCCCTGTCCGCCTCCCGGCAAGGCGCATCGTTATTTTTTCAAAGTGTATGCGCTCGACACCAAACTGAATCTGAATCCTGGTTCGACCAAAAAAGAGTTAGAGGGCGCCATGCAGGGGCACATTTTGGCTCGAGGCGAATACCTGGGGCGCTACTCGCACTGACCACCTCGGTCGGATAGCAGTATGGTGCTGACGGCAAGTCGGAGAGCCCTGCTTCACGGCGAATCCCTCCGAAAAAGGGTGAACAGCCAAGAACCCTGTTGACGTAACCACAATGGCGAATGAGCTCCCTCCCGAGGGTGTACCTGTCCCGGTGCCGTCCGAGGCGATTGTGTATATTCCGGTTAGGGACGCAGTGGCAATTACACCGTCATGGGATGCCGTGGTCTCTCCGGTAAATGTGCCTGTGGTTGAGTCAAACGTGATCTGGGTCACGGCGGCGGTGGCAGGGGTGCCGTTGCTATCTGTGCCGTCGTGCAGAAACCCGTACGTGCCACTCAGAGAGGCGTTTGAACAAGTTGCCCCGGCCGCGGAACTGAGCGCAAAGGTGACAAGAACAATCATTCGAACGATGGGAAACGTTTTGGAAATCATGGTGCCTCCTCTTCCCTGTCTTTTTTTGGCTTGCGTTCGTCTATCTGGCCTATTCTTATCACCTCAAGCCTGCTAATCAGATTGGCATGAGAAGGACCTTGCTGCTACACCGATTCTGGATACGGCTACTCCTCCGCCTCGATCCTTGTCCCCTCTTCTGTGACAATCGTTTCTGGCGACACACTGAGCAAGCGGTTCGCGGTGCCCGTCATCCTAGTTACTGATACAACTCCGCAGTCGCCAGACCGGCAAAAATACCGCCGCCCGCGACCAATACGCTCCCATTCGGGAGCAGCGTTGCGGTGTGTCCGGAGCGCCCGATCTCCATCCCACCGGTAACGCTGAAAGCGCCTGTTGCCGGATCGTAAACCTCCGCGGTGGAATTCTCGTCGCCGCCGCCCGCTACCAGCACCTTCCCGCTCGGTAACAGCGTTGCTGTATGGAAAGTTCGGGCTTCGGCCATTGATCCCGTAACCGAAAACGATCCAGTAGATGGGTCGTAAACTTCCACAGTTGCCGTTGCGCCCGCGGAGCTCGTGCCGCCGACGATCAGCACCCTACCGTCGGCGAGCAGCGTTGCCGTATGTCGTTCGCGGGCCGTCGCCATTGCGCCGGTTATAGTGAAGATGCCAGTGGCCGGGTCGTAGACTTCCGCCGTAGCAACCGGGTCTGATGCAGATGTTAGGACGCCACCTACGATGAGTACTCTCCCATCCTCCAGCTGCGTAGCGGTCTGCAGGAAGCGCCCCACCGCCATGCTTCCCGTCTGTGTGAAAGTGCCCGTGCTTGGATCATAGAGTTCGGCGCTGGCCAAGCCCTTCCCAGTTGGATCTTGATCGGCCCCTCCTGCAATCAGGACTTTGCCGTTTGCCAGCAAAGTCGCGGTGTGACCCCCGCGGGAGGCTGTCATGTTGCCCGTCCCGCTGAATTCACCAGTGGCCGAGTCGTAGAGACTCGCCCCGTTGGATGAGGCACTCACTCCGTAGTCCCAAACCGAGTTTACAAAACCTCCGGCTAGCAGAACATTCCCGTTTGGCAATAGTGTCGCGGTGTGACCGAATATCCCATTGCCAGAATCTCCAACGATTTCAGTAAACGTGCCCGTGCCAGGGTCGTACACTTCTATCGATGAGAGGCCCACGTAGCCTGTTGCCATGGTGTATGAGCTGCTGTTTGAGCCGTACGCCACGAGCACCTTGTTGTCCGGTAGCAAGGTGGCTGTATGCAGGCCCCGCGCCTCGTGGAGACTTCCGGTAGGCTTGAATCTACTGGAAGAGCCCGTCACGGTAACGGTGGCACTCGCGGTGACCGTCGTTGCTTCGATACTGTTGGCGACTACCTGATAGAAACCTTCAGCATTCGGCGCGGTATAGAATCCAACGCCGCTTATAACGCCCCCACCTTTCTCTTGGACCGTCCAAGTCACACCGTTATTGGCAGACCCTACGGTAGATGCAGTGAAGGTCTGTGTCCCATTGGGAGGCAGCGTGACAGCCGTAGGAGAAACTGTCAATTCGGATACCGTCACGGCGGCGACACCGGTGGAAGCTGGATTGGCCAGGCTCGTAGCCACCACATGAAACGTGCCAGTTGAATCTTGCGGAGCCGTATAGATGCCCGTGCTGTCGATCATGCCGCCGGAGTTTTCTTGCACGCTCCAGGCAACCGAGGTGTTCGTCGTTCCCGTGACGGTAGCCGCAAAAAATTGCGTCGCGCCCTGCGACAAAGTAACCGTATTGGGTGTGACCGTGACACTTATGCTAGGCGAAGGAGCCGGCGTGGGAGCAGAAGAACGCGGAGGATCTGAACCTCCGCCGCAGCCCCAAAAGCCCATCACCGCGGCGATAGCCAGGGCAAACGCTCTGGGATGGAATCTCACCTTCGGAAGTAATCTGGTTCGCCGAATCCTGCGTGGACATTGCATGATTTCCTCTTCGGTGCGTTTTCTATCGCGCACTTGGTCAAGTCCGCCGAGACTGGCGCAATTTGGATTGAATTTGCCATGGTGGGGGTCTGGTCTGTGTCTGTTTTCCATCTGATCGTGCAGCTTTCTGAATTCAGGGGACTTGTACAGAACGCGCATCGCTACGGTACAAATCAAGCAAACGGTGATAGACTCCGCCCTACTTGAAAGGCCAGGATCTTCTATGGAATCTGGTGTCCCGGCCCACAGGACACGCTTTGGCGCCTTTGAAGTGGATTTGCGTTCGGGCGAGGTATACAAGCACGGTATCCGCCTGAAGCTTCAGGGCCAACCCTTCCAGGTGTTGGCCGTCTTACTTGAGCATCCGGGCGACATAGTTACGCGCGAAGAGCTCCGCCAGAAACTCTGGCCCGCAGACACTTTCGTTGACTTCGATACCGGCCTGAACAGTGCCATCAAAAAGCTCCGTGACGTCCTGGCCGATTCGGCCGAGGAACCCCGCTACATCGAGACCCTTCCCCGCCGCGGCTACCGCTTCATCGCGCAAGTGCAAAACGGAGATTCGACCCGGTCCATCGTAGGTGAACAACAACAGCTGGCACCCGATCTTCCGTCGCGGCAGAATCCTGAATCGGTCGGCCAGCGCCGTTTTACGGTCATTGCTCTTGTCGCCGCCTTGCTCATCGTTGCGAGTGTCGTTGCCTGGCGCATGCTCGTCACACGGCCGGCACTTAAAGAGACGGATGTAATCCTTCTGGCGAACTTCGTGAACCGTACGGGTGATCCTGTCTTTGATAACTCGCTGGATAAAGCCCTCGAAGTCAAACTGACGGAATCCCCGTTCCTGAGCCTCCTCCCAGAAACGGACGTCCGCGCCACCCTGGGCATGATGCGGCATAACCCCGATGACCGCGTGACACAAGATCTCGGCATCGAAATCTGCAAACGCCAGGGCCTCAAAGCTGTAGTCGTCCCCGAGATCGATGCGGTTGGCAACACCTATCTCATTACTCTGGATGCGATTGACGTGCAGAGCGGCAAGTCCATCGCACGATCCCAGGAGAATGCCACTAACAAGGACCAAGTGGTTGCTGCGCTGGGCAAAGCGGGGTCACAGTTGCGGCTGGAATTGGGCGAAAGCCTGCGCTCGCTCGAGAAGTACGACATTCCACTTGATCTGGCGACGACAAGTTCTCTAGAGGCTTTACAGGCCTACAGGACCGGCCAAAGTCTGATGCGCTCTGGAAAGCAAAATGACGCTATAGACTTTTTTAAAAGGGCCATCGAGCTCGATCCGAAATTCTGTTCTGCTTACGCGGCGCTTGGAAGTGCCTATTTCAGCATCAGCAACGACCAAGCTGCCTGGAAGAGCTTTACTGAGGCTTACGAGTTAAAGGACGGACGACTCACCCAAGAAGAGAATTTCCAGACGACAGCCCTTTATCATGCTTACGTTACCGGAAATCTGGAAAAGGAACTAGCTGTGCTTGTTTTGTATCAGCAAGCGTATCCACGCAGTGTCTTTGCTGCCAACCGGCTAGGCATCAGTTATATGACGCTTGGCAGAGGTAATGAAGGTTTTCAGGAATTCATGTGGGCAATCAAGCATTCCCCCGTCCCCTCTGCTCAGTACTACTCCAATGCCAGCCAGGCGCTCTTGTCTTTGGGTCGCTTCGAGGAGGCCAAAAATTTATTGAACGAGTGGCAGCAAAAAGGCTCCCTGAACACCTATGAGAGAGGTGCGCTCTATAGAATTGCCTTCTTTGAAAAAGATACCGCAACGATGGAACGGCTTGCCGGCCAATTCCCGACTGATGACGTTCACTGGCGCACATTGCAAATGCACTTTGCGTTTTTTCGGGGGGACCTCAGCAAATTGCGTTCGTTGAGCGACGCGCTCATTAGTCAGCAAAGGGATGCTGGCCAAATGGAAAACGTGGCCGGACAACTTGCAACGCGCGGCCTGCTGGAGTCTTTTCTGGGAAACGATGATGTGTCAACCAACATGTGCCGTCACGCAGGGGAGCTCGGTCAGGACACCATTGACGAACTCTGGCGCTGCGGCGAGGTATTTGCAGATGCTGGGAAAGTCGCACAAGCGGAAGCGCTGGCAGTGAAACTGAACCGGATCGGTCCTGAGGATACGATTGGGCAGAACGTATATCTGCCTCTAATTCGTTCCGCCATCGAGCGCAAGCGAGGAAACGTGACGCTGGCGGTAGATTTGCTCGCTCAATCCAAGATGCATGATTTCACCATGGACCAATATTATCGGCGCGCGCAAGCCTATTTGGCTGGGGGAGATCCGCGAAAGGCTGTCGCGGAGCTCGAGACGCTCCTCGATCACCGTGGATGGTGGACTTGGGCAGTCTACGCCCCGATTGCGCAACTCGGTCTCGCACGCGCTTATGCCGCGCAAGGTGACCGCGACAACAGTCGCAGGGCTTACGCCGCGTTTTTCACCACTTGGAAGGACGCCGACCCAACCATTCCTATCTATTCCCAAGCCAAAACCGAATACGCCAAGTTGCAGTAATTATTTGCTGGGTTGTGTTCGCCCATCGCGACCGTACCGGAAGTCCTGCCGAGTGGCTGGAACCCGTGAGCTCTGCCAGTAGCAGCCTGTGCCTCGGATGAGGAACGCACCTGCCTACTCGAATTCTTAACGCATAAGCCTGTGAGACTGAGATTACTCTTGCCAGAGCTCATGCAATACGTTCCATCAACTTGGAGCGGATGTCGGAGTGGTCGAGCGGGGATATGAAAAACTAAAACTTGCCCATCGGGGTGCGCGACCTCCGCAACATCCACGCGGAAATGCAGTTTGTTGAGCAGATCGGATGCTATTTTGTGAGTATTGGCGAACGCGCTTGTTCCCACTACGGGGCGCGGTCGCTTATTCGCGATCCCTAGGAGCAGACGTCCTCCGCCTTCGTTCCCAATCGCGACGCAATAGCGAATAAATCATCGAAGGCGAATTGGTTCTTGGCCTCTTTGAACGCAAGACTCTCATCCGCAGATTGGGCGGCTCGCCACGCGTCCATTGGTTGGATCGAGGTTGGCATAGATGATCGTGTGCCGAGGACACACCGATATCTGCGATTCTATAACTTCTTGTGATCAGCGCGTGCGGGCGAGGGGGGGCCTTTTTCCCGGCTATATCCGCATAACCCGCTTTGCGTTGACAGGCGAAGAAAAAGCGGCAATACTGGGCGGCGATGATCGGACTTCTCCGCGGCCGGCTCCTGGAAAAACGTCCCAACCAGGTGATTCTCGACGTTGGCGGAGTCGGCTATCTTGTTGCTGTT
>Ga0187772_10001049_pt1 | contig 12828 bp, 12 predicted proteins | sample 0116_SJ02_MP15_2_FD_133137 | JGI IMG/M metagenome (GOLD analysis project Ga0187772, IMG submission 133137) | Tropical peat soil microbial communities from peatlands in Department of Meta, Colombia - 0116_SJ02_MP15_20_MG | ecosystem: Environmental > Terrestrial > Soil > Wetlands > Peat | place... | reverse complement strand
GGAATTGGTTAGTGCAAGGGATATCGAGCTCAACGAATCGGGCTGGTGGTCATACTGGGCTGACGTGCGGTGGATTGAGAAGGCATCGTATGTGATGCTCTCCTCTGACTTCGGCGAATATTTCTTTAACCGAGCGGGCCTCATCGATTGCCGAGTCGGGCGGGACGCAATCGCACGGGTTGAAGCGGAATTCAAACCGGCTGGAAGGTCCCCCTGCTTTTCGATTCGAAAAGAATGCAAAGGACTGGCGGCTGCCCTGAACTCCCGGGGCTACACAGCATTCGACGAGATGTCGGTCATGCAACTGAGCCAACCAAAATTCAAGACGGCGAATGACCTGAAAGTCGCGCGGACCTGGGAAATTGACGCGACAGCTTGGGCAGCCACATACGCTCTCTCCTTCTACGGCGACCTTTCCCCGCTAGGGCCGGTGGCGAGGATAGCCACCCGACTTGCAAAGGAACTCCCGGTTACACTCCTAGCTGGCCAGAAAGAAAAGGAGATGTTGGGTGTACTCGCTGCGTTCAGGACGCCTGGGCTGCTGGGCGTCTACTGCATCGGCACCCTCGAAAAGAGTCGGGGGATGGGAGTCGCGGGCTCCTTGATCCACGAAGCGAGTAGAATCGCCTCGGCTGAAAACCGCGTTCTCGTGCTGCAGACAATCATCTCTGAAGGGACCGAAGGCTTCTATGTCAAAGGAGGTTTCCGCCGACTTTACTTGAAGCATCTCATGAGGCAAGAAATATCTGATTCGAAACGATCAGAGGGAGCGGTGCTGGCTTGAAACTGGGCGTAGTCATAGCCAGAAATGTCCCAATCGGTCGTCTCCCATTCAAGGATGTCTTTGGGGGCTTCGAGAAGGTCGCCGCTGTAAGGTCAATCTTCGGCAGAAGCACCAACAGAGTGCTGACGGACCTCGAGGTAGAGATTGAGGACGGCCGGGGGTACATGAGGATCAACGACAAGAGAGGCTCAATCTTGGTGAACGCGAAATATCTGAAGGAGGGAGAAGAGATTCACATCTACCTTGACATCGTGCATGAGCTTGTCCACATCAGACAGCACATGGAAGGAAAGGAGCTTTGGGACAAGCGTTACGCATACGTTGACAGACCAACTGAGTTGGAGGCCTACCGGGCCGCCCTGGGAGAAGCCAGGAGGCTCGGTTTGAAGGAAGAAAAGATAATCGACTACCTGAAGGTGGAGTGGGTGACCGACGAGGACTTCGCACGATTCCTAAGAATGCTCGGTTTGAAGAATTGAGCCAGAGCTAGCCGAATCACCATCCTTGGCTCCGCTGTTTGGTCTTTTTTATTGGCTGGTCTTAAAAAGCTCAACCCAGATTCCGTTTGGGTCCTCCACATAGGCCCAACGGCTCTTCTCCGTCTTGACTTCCTCCAGAAACCTGTAACCAAGCTTCTTCGCCTGTCTTAGCGTCGCATCGAGGTCATCCACACCGAACGCGAGGTGGTCCAGCCCTTCCCCGACGACGTACTTCGTGTTGTACGGGCTCTTGAGGTCGTAGTGGTTCAGCTCTATCCCGACGTTCCCGTCCTCCGATTCAAGGTATGCAATATCTCCTTTCGAGACTTCGATTCTCGAATGCCCCTTATCCTTCATTCCAAGAAACTTCGCGTAGAAGTCAAGCGATTTCTTCATGTTCTTGACCCTGATTCCGACGTAAACCAACTTGGCTTTCAAGAGGCCGGCCCGCGGGCCGTCCGACTAATAAGAGCTAGTGGCTTCCCTTCATCAGCGGGCCTTGGTCGAGCCGAAATCTCAGTGCGGTCTACGCTCCCTGACAACAAGCTCTTAGCACCCTCGCCGCAGCTGACAGGCATGCAACGCGTGATAGACTGGTTGCTCGAACCAACACAGCCAGCGGTCCGCTACCTGGCCATGAAGAACCTCGTCGAAGGAACCAGCGGTGCCGACCTCGACGAAGCAAGACGCGCGATCACTTCGGAGGGCTGGGTCGCAGACATACTCTCGGCGCAAAAGCCAGGCGGATATTGGGTCAGCGGGGAGAAGCTCTACAGGCCGAAGTACATCTCCACGAACTGGATGCTGCTTACGCTCTCCGACCTGGGCGTCACCAGGAACGATCCAGGGATTGCGAAGGCATGCTCCCTTTGGATGGACAGGTTCTCCAAGGCCGACGGCGGTTTCAACACCGACGGGGCTGGGAAGAGCGAGCACTGCCTGACAGGCAACACAGCGAGGGCCCTCATCAAATTTGGGTACGTCGACGAACCGAGGGTCAGGAGCGCTTTCGACTGGCTGGTGGAGACCCAGAAGAAGAACGGGGGATGGCACTGCTGGGGCACCAGCGGGACCATAGACAGCTGGGAAGGGCTGAGCGCCTTCGCAGTCTATCCCGAACAGAAATGGTCGAGGAAAATGAAGGGGGCGGTCGAGCGCGGATGCGAGTTCTACCTTGCCCGCGAGCTCTCCAAGCAGGGAGCGCGCTACGACCCATGGTTCCGCTTTCACTTCCCCTACCACTATTACTACGACCTGCTGGTGGGCCTCGACTTCATGACTGCCCTGGGCTACACCGACGACAGGAGGCTGAGGCTGGCCGTGTCGCATCTCAAGAAGAAAAGGAGGAAGGACGGGCGGTGGAACCTTGACGCAGTGCACCCGGATTACGAGAATAACGGGAAGCGACCCGACTGGTGGGAGAAATACAAAGATAGGTACCGTCCCTTTGCCCTTGAGAAGGTCGGCCGTCCGAGCAAGATGATTACCCTCAGAGCCCTGACGGTCTTGAAAAGACTGGGACAGCTAGGCGCCTAACCTACCGACCAGATGCCAAGTGGTGAACCAAGTGAGCCAGGACTCTCATCGCCCGTCTTGAGGCCGCCCAAGCCTACTGTGTAAATAGGGAGGCGACGGGACATCTCAAAGGTTGGACGAGACAGACGAAGGCCGACCGAGGCTCTACAGGTGGCTGTCGCTCCTCGTCATAGTGCTTATCGTCGCTATCGCTGCCCTGGCCGTCGCCTGGGTCATACTGCAGTGGTCCATCGCTGAGCATGTCTACTCGTTGAAGGCCGGGCTCGACTGGTTCGGGATAACGTTCTACCATGACTATGCCTTCATAGCGGCTGCCCTCTTCGCCCTCCTTCTGGTATACCCCCGTCCTGGGGGAAGCGACCTGTGGCGGCTCGGCACGGTAGCGTACCGGCTGCTGAGGCCATACGAAGCAGAGGAGAGGAAACCCAGTGAGAAGATGAACATCTGGCTCTGGGGACTCTGGCAGGTGATCAAGTGGGCAACGGGCTTCTATCTCTTCGTAAACCTTGGCGGTTTCCTCTTCCTCGGACCCATCATGAACCCCATCATGATGATGGCCATGGGTCTTGGAAACTGGGGGTCGCTCCCTGCCGTCTTCGCTCTCCCGGTCACGCCTGCCTCGGGCTCGGGCTTTGTTACTCTGATGCCCACGCTGAGCATACAGTACGCTGTCCTCTCATACGTCATATCGGCGGTCCTCCTCGTGGTGGCCATCAGGGTCTGTCTGCGTCTGATGTCGAACCTGGCCATCAGAAGAGGTGACGTCCCCCTCAGGAACTTCATCACGCTGGTTGCGCTGGTACTCCTCGAGATAATCATAGGCGCTCCCTACTGGCTGATGAACATAGCCACCCCCTACGTGTATGGCATCGTCTGGAGCGGATTCCTTCTGTCTCTTGTGGGCGCCTTCTACCTCTACCGCAGAAGGTTGGAGGATTCGAGGCGCAGCCTCTTCAAGGGTTTAGCTGTACTCCTTGCCGTCCTCCTAGTAGTCCAGGTGGGCGTCGGCGCATTCTACTACTTCAACTGGAACAACAACTACCTCTCCTACCAGTGGTACCCTCAGACCCAGAAGCAAATCACGGTGACCAGGTGGGCTGCTGGTCTCAACAACATTCAAGTCGAGAATATCTCGGGCCTGCCTACCAGCAATCCGACCACAACACTGAATCTGGTCAGGCAGTGGGACCAGCAGGCGGCCAGCGTCATCAACACCAAGGAGATAGGGGCATACAACTGGATGGGACTTGCCAGTTCGGAGATCGTCTTCTATAATGGCACGGAGTACTGGGTCTCCCCGACCACCCCCACCTTCCCGTCCACGGACTGGATCAGCGAGCACCTGATCTACACTCACGCCGCCAAAGTCTTGGTAATCAACACCCACAACGGGACCGTGGTCCCGACGACGAGCGCCTTCGGGATACCTTCGGAGCCCCTCATCTACTACGGCGAAGGTGCAGGCTTCGGTGGTAGCGTCTACGTTAACGTCCCCGGCTACGACGAGGTCCAGAACGTCTCCTACGGCGGGACCCCCGACTATGTGCTCAGCGGATGGCAGAAGGCGATGTGGTTCACCTTCGCGGAAGGGCAGCTCGGGTTCGCCTTCTCAGGGCAGAACATCAACATGCTCTGGAACAGGAACATCTTCTCGAGAGTGGGGGGCATCCTCATCTCCGGTCTGACCATGGACCCATCTGCATACATCGTATCTGATGGGAAGAACCTCTACTACGCCGTCCAGGTCTACATCGACTACCCGCTTCAGTCGGGCTTCTCTGCGAGCCCCTACCTCAGATTCTTCGGGGTCGTGCTCGTGAACATCCAGGACGGATCCATGCAGGGGTACACTGTGGGCAACCTTCTCGGAACCAACTCGTCCGACTTCATCACCCAGTTCTATCAAAACTACTATTCATCCTGGAAGGCCCCGCCGGCCTGGCTCATTCCTCAGCTCAGGTACCCCGAGCAGCTCCTTGGCTCCCCCAGCGTCCCAGGTCAGCTCGACTATGACTTTGTCTACCATGTCAGCGACCCCTTCGTCTTCAGGTCTGGTACCCAGTTCTACGAGAGAGCAAGCAACAGCACAGTGCAGTACATCCCGTTCGCCGTGGGGAGCAGCACCTACTTTGTCGGCCTCCAGCTCGTCCAATACCAGGGAGTGGTGAGCAAGAACCTGGGGGCTCTCTACGTCGCCTACGGCGGGTCCAAGCTCGGCCAGGTCTACCTCTACCAGAACCCCTCGACGTCGTCGTCTCTGATCATAGGCCCTGCCGCTGCAGAAAACGCCCTCAACACCAACCAGCAGGTGAGGACGCAGCTGACCCTCCTCCCCAACTACAGGTTCGGTTCGTACCTCCTCTACTCAGTCGGCGGAGTGCTCACTTACTTCGTAGCCGTCTACACCAACCCAGGGACTTCGGGTGTGGTCACCCAGCTTCCTTTCATGACGGCTGTGAACCCGTCAACGGGAATCGTGGGTGTCGGGATTGATGCAACCGCCGCCTTCAGGGAACTCGGCACCGCGAATTCCACTGCGGTCTCGACGTCAAGCATGGAGACTGTGACCCACCAGATAGATTCCCGCGTCACTTCCGAGGGCTACACCCTGGTGAACGCCACTTCCGTTAACCCCACTGTCTGGGTTAGCGAAGGGAGCGTGTCCCTCAGCGCCTCAGGATCCAACAAGACCGTCGACCTGGTGGCCGGCTTCCTCCAGTCCTACGGGCCCGGGAGCGTGGGGAACACGGTCTATGCCTGGACGGACAGCTCGGGGAACCTGAACTTCGGGGTGCTGAAGGTCCCGACCGCAGGCGTAACGGAGCTCTTCTACGTGACCATCAAGCCCTAGCAGCTCGCCTAGTGCAGCGCCAACAGTATGACAACGACGAAGATCACAGCAACGAGGGCGAGCACGACGAATCTGAGAGCCCCGTTCCTTTCAGCGATCATCAGGGTGGCGTTGATCTGGTTGAAGGGGCTCTTAGAGTTGAGGAGCTTTACCAGCTCCAGGGCATCTTCGTAGAGGAACTTCCCACCGTCTACCGTGATCATGTTGTCTCCCTTGAGGACGAATGTGTGCCCTTTCACCGCCAGCGGAAGGTTCGACCTCCTGTTGACCCACTCGCTGAACTGCTCTTCGCTCAAGGCTCTGCCATCAGCCGTCCCGAAGATGCTTCTCTATTCTTCTTTTCCTTCTCCCGTGCGTAGGCATGCCGGCTGAAGCGCTGATCGAGCCCAAGTAGTGGAGGCTCGGTATCTGAGCCCAGCGATCTTCGCGGTCCTTCTGTCCGAAGTCATTCTCTTTGAATCCATGAAGGAGGTGTAGGACGGTGGGGTCAAATCGGCTCCTTGGGACACATCTGAAACAGCTCCATAGCGGCGATTGTATCATTATCGTATCACCAATCACGCATGAAGGTTCAAACGTGGACCTCGATTGTTTCACAGAAAATACTTCCCCGGTCAGTTCCATGTCCCCTCGAGGCAAGAAGAAAATGACTCAAAACGCGACAAACGAATACCCTAGGACCGCATCTATCCTCGCTCTCGTGGGGGGCACCATCATAACCCTGAGCGGCGTGCTGTTCTTGGCCGTCTCGGCACTCATCCTCCCGAACCTCACCTACTCCAACCTCAACGTCCCCCAGGGGCTCCCCGCTTCAAGCATCCCGGGCATCGTGTCCGGCTTCGTCGGGCTGATGGGTGTCTTCGGGCTCGTGACCGGAGCCCTGGTGCTTGTGTCGTCAGTGAAACTATTGACGAACTCGGGCGACAGGAGAACCTGGAGCATCCTCGTACTGATATTCTCCCTACTGAGCTTCATCGGCATGGGAGGATTCGTGATCGGTGCGGTTCTGGGCATTGTCGGCGGTGCGCTGGTGCTAAGGTGGAAACCACCGACCCTGTAAGGCGCGGCAAGCAAAGCTGCCTTGGCTGCGGCCTGAAGTGGGTCGCCGCCAGGGCTTCCCCATATCGATGGCACGTGTGTTGAGGAGGTGTTTGGCGGCGTTGGAAACGTATCGTTTTCGTATCAGTGAACCGATTTACCGTCTGCTATTCCATACCCAGCTCATGGCAACAAACGCGGATCAAGGAACGGCATTGGCCTATCCAAAGACAGCTTCGATAATCGCCCTCCTTGGCGGAATCATAATGATCTTGGGGGGTGTGATATTCATCGGGGCTGCGATTTACGTCCTCCCTCACATGAATTTCAACAACCTTACGGTGCCGCAGGGTCTCGACCGGGCCAGCCTCCCCGGCCTCATTTCGGGAATCGTGGAAGTGATGGGAGGTTTCGGGCTCGTGTGCGGATTCGTCGTGCTGATCTCTGCGACGATGCTCCTTGCCAGGGTAGGACAGCGGAGGACTTGGGGGATATTGATCCTCGTTTTCTCGGTCCTGAGCTTCGTGGGTCTGGGGGGCTTCGTGTTGGGTGCCGTCTTGGGGATCGCCGGAGGGGTGCTCGCCCTGCGTTGGAAGCCGCCTGCCTGAGGATCCATCCTTAGTAGGGATAGGGGTTAACTCCGACTTTGGGGGGATGCAGGGAGAGATGGAGAAGCTCAAGGTCCTGCTGATCATGCTCGTGACGGCAACGGCCGGGCTCGCAGTCTCCATATACATCCTCGCGCTGAGCGTCGCACCAGGACAATCCCCGTTGAGCGTCCTCGGTCAGCTCCTCACAGGGGGATTCTCGCCTAACCTTGCGATTCTCATTCCGCTCTCGTCTCTTCTCTTCCTATTCACCCTGCTCGCGAGCGTAGTAGGGGTTGTCTACTTCCTCGTCCTACCCGAGATGAAGAACTACGTCTCCATCGATGGGAAAGGGGCGGCCTCGGTGGTCATGAGGACCCTGAAGCCTGAGGAGAGGAAGGTGGTGGAGGTGCTTGATTTGCACGGAGGGACATACCTGCAGAAGTATATCACGAAGGAGGCGGACCTGTCGAGGCTGAAGACACACAGAGTCATAGCCGCGCTTTCGGAGAGGGGCATCGTGCGGGTGGAGAAGAAGGGGAACACCAACGAGGTCTCGCTTGTGAAGTGGTTCCACGACGGTATGCACTAGTAGACGAAATGCAGCCTCCAGATAGATTCCGAGTCCATCTCAGTTAAATTTCAAGTGCAGATTCCGAATGTCATGAATGCGAAGTCCAGATTATCGGGCTCGGGCTTGGCTAGCGTTCTTCGCGTTCTCTCCTTAGCCTTTGTTCTGGCCATGCTCGTCGGTATCCCACTGAACACGGATGCAGCGTCCCCAACTGCTGCCGCGAGCCCGGGCACAAACCCGCTCTGCACTTCTACCAATTGCGCGCCGATGATCTCCGGTTGGGTGCATACCATCCCCGACAGCACCACCGTCTACAACGCCAACGGGGAAGCGGTCCCTTTGCTTGGAGTAGACGTGGACGGCCTCGATTTCGGCACCGGTAACCCTTCGACCAGTCCTGACGCATGTGGGAAGGGCTGGAGCATCCCTACGAGCTCATTCACCAACGTCGCGGCCTGGGGCTTCAACTCCGTGAGGATTCCGATTAGCTGGGAGAACATCGAACCCACTGCCCCCACACTGGCATCGAACGGCACCTGGATCCACCACTGGAACACAGCGTATCTCTCCGAGCTGGATTTGGTCGTGAGCCAATTCAGGCAGGCACACATCGCCGTGATCTTCGACTTCGCCCAGGTCGACCTTTCAGCCGCGTTCCAACAGGCCCCCGAGAAGACTCAGGGGGGCGAGTGTGAAGGGTGGGGCAATCCCACGTGGCTCTATCCCAAGATAGTCTCGCCGAGCACCAGTGCGGAAATCGCAACGGCGATGTGCAACTTCTTCACAGACCGATCGATGGTCGGAAACAACGCTCCTGCTCCAATTGAAGCAATGGAGGCCGCGGAGCAGATGCTTGCCTCCCGCTACGCCAACAACCAGACCGTGATTGGAATAGACATGTTCAACGAGCCATGGTTCAATTCGTCATGCGGCTCCACAACTGCCGAAGGCGATCTACTGACCACCTTCTTCACGAAGATGGGAAAGGCCATAGAGTCGGTGAACCCTAACTTGCTTGTTGTGTTCGAAGAGCCCCCGCCCGGCCTGATGAAGAGTTCCCCGATCATGACCTCGCCGCCGTCTGTGCCGAACGCGATGTACGAGTTCCACATCTACACTTCGGACTGGACGACGGCACAACCATATGTTGAGGCGTACCTTGGAAACGCAAAAGCATGGGGCGTCCCCGTGTGGATGGGCGAGTTCGACGCCTTCGAGGCCGGAAGCACAGGTCCTGACAGCGTCCTCGACCCGAACTGGCAGGCCGACACGCAGGCACTCCTGACCTACTGCAACGCGAACGGGATCAACTGGGCCTACTTTTCGTACTATTCGCTCGGGACCAGTGTCCAAACTCCGGTGCCGCACTCGGAAATACTCGGGGTCCTGCAGGCCGCACTCCCCATGTCGATAGTGCAAACTTCGAGCTCAACCACTACAAGCCAGAGCTCGATTACAACGAGTCAAGGTTCAGCTTCTAGCTCGACCACTGCAAGTCAGAGTTCCACTTCGAGCTCAACCACGACAAGCCAGGATTCCACGACTGCCAGGACCTCCGAGTCCACTTCCCCGACGTCCATGTCCACCTCCCAGGTATTGGCGGTACTCCTTGTCGTGGCGGTAGTGGTGGTCTTGGTCGCTGCAGTAATCGGATTCAGCCTTCGCCGGCGCAAGAAGCCATCTCCAGGCGACTGGCGGCCCCCTCCTTCCTGGGGGAGCATATCCTAGGAAACCATTCGGCTACGGTCAAGATGTCATAAGCGGTTGTCTGAATTGAAAAAAGAAAGGCGTGGTTGATTCAAAGAATCAACCAACACGGATTGCAGTCTGTCTAGGTCGCGCTATTGCCTGATGCAGGAGCAGCGGCCGTGCCTGAACTCTGTACGACCTGTCCAGATGCGAACCGCTCTGAGACCTGGGTGACCTTGATCCTTACGTTGTCACCTTGCTTTGTCCCGGGGACAAAGACCACAAATCCTTCGACTCTGGCAATCCCTTCTCCGCGCCTGCTGGTGTCGGAGATGCTCACGTTGTACTCCTTGCCGACCTCAACTGGCTTGCGCATGCCTCCGGAACTTCTTCCGAAGCCTCCTCGACTGCCATAACCTCCACGCTGTCCGAAACTCAATTTCTTTCACACATCCTACCGTTATTCCGTCCGATAGAACAGTGGTTCTCTGAGGGCTACTTAAAGGGGCGTAATGCCTCTAACCAGGCGGTTGATCCTGTAGTCTCCCGAATGCGAATATCCTGACCGGAAATCCCGGGGATTGCACGGTCGCAATGAGCTAGGGAGGCAGGCCTACCTTCAGGCAGAACTCCGAAAAACGGGGGTCCTTTCGAAACTCTTGGAGGAAGCGGATGGAATCGAATTTGATCAGATAGTACCAAGCGTGCAGCTCTGCCTGCCGCCACAGAGCCTCGAAGGCTTCATCGACGTCTCCGAGCGCCGCTCTTATGAAGAATTGTGCATTGGCGCGTGCAGTATCCCCTTTTTCCTTCATCAACTCCCGAAGCTCCTCCTCAGCTTGGCTCCGCTTGCCCTGGATAGCATGCAGGCACCCTCTATCTATCCTAAGGTCTGCATTACCGGGGCTGATTCGCAAACCGGCCTCGATCGCCTCGCTTGCTCTGTCGAAGTCCACATTGTGAAAGTAGCAGACTGCAAGAAAATCATAGACTGCGGGGTTCCGGGGATGTAGCGCCTTTAACCTGCCAAGGATGTCCATCGCTTCGTCTACCTTCCCCCCACCGCGAAGAGAATTACAGTACACCAAGCCCAAGCCCAGTGAAAGCGGGTCCAGGGCGTATGCTCTCTGGAAGTAGGCCAAGCCGTCGTCGAACCTGCCGAAAGTGCAATTAATCTCGCCAAGCGCCCGGTACCCTTGAGACAGGTTCGGGTTGAGCTGAATCGCCCTCTCCATCTCGTAGCGCGCTCGCTCAAAACTATCCTTCCCCATGCAAACGGCGGCCATGGCCCCGTGGGCCTCGGCAGATTCGGGCCCCAGCTCTAGCGCCTTGAGGGCAGCGGCCTCGGCCCTGTCGAGGGAGGCTGTGTAGTCTCCGTGGCTCGCAAGTAATCGCCAAGCGTGAGCGAGACCAGCATATGCTCGGACGAACGTGGGATCCTTCGATAACGCTTCTTCGAAGAGAGCGACAGCCTCCCGGAGGTTCGCTTCTGCCCCTTCGTGATAGAGCTGCATTCCCCTGAGGTACAGGGTGTAGGCATCAAGGTTGGCGGTCGATTTTTCTTCATCTTGATTTAGCAGCCTTAGCTTGAGCGCTCCCGCGACGTTTTCCGCGACAGAACTCTGAACGTCAAAGATGTCATCCAGATTCTTGTCATAATTCTCTGCCCAGAGGTGGCCTTCGGTATTCGCGTTGATTAGCTGGGCGCTGACCCGAATCCTGTTTCCGGCCTTCCTCACGCTCCCTTCCAGTAGCGTCCCCACGTTGAGCTCCTTTCCAATCTGCGACGCATTCTTCTTTTCTTTCTTGTAGTTCATGGCTGAGGTACGAGCTATGACCTCCAACCCCTTGACCGACGAGACCTTTGTGATTAGCTCCTCGGTCAACCCATCCGCGAAGTACTCGTCGTTGGGATCGGGGCTCATGCTTACGAAGGGAAGGACGACAATCCTCTTGGGATCCAGGGGAGACACTCTTTCCACGTTTGCTTTCTCCCAGGGCATCTCCATCTTGTACAATTCGACCGGCATGCTCACGTTCTTCAATGACCTGGGTCCGAGGCTGGTCAGGGGAATGTCCAACTTGTTCTGGACGTGGTCGTACACCTGGCGGGTGAGGCAGACCCCGCCTTCCTCTGCCAGGGGTTCTATCCTCGACGCGACGTTGACGGCATCCCCCGAAATGTCTCCCTGAGACTCCACGACCTCTCCCAGGTGGATTCCAATTCTGAGATACATCCTTCTGCTAGAAGCGAGGGAGAGGTTATACTCCCTGATGACCCTCTGGATGTCGTACCCGCATCTCACGGCATCAACGGCGTTGGGGAACTCGACCAGGAAGGCGTCGCCGATGGTCTTTACCTCCCTCCCGTTGTGTCTCGCAAGGATCGGCCTGATGACCTTCCTCTGCTCCTCGACGAGCGCCAAAGCGAGGGATTCATCCCTTTGTCCCAGCGCAGTGTAGCTAACCATATCGGTGAACATAATCGCGGCCAGCCTTCGCTCTCCTTCGGGCAAGTGTTCTCCTGCCCTTCAATCTCTCGTAATGATAAAACCATTTGTGACGCTCCTGCACTTGATCCGTGGAGATCTAGAGTCTCGTGGCATGCCCACCCTTTGCATCCCACTTCAGATGATGGAAGGGGCGCGGAGGCGTCAGAGATAGGATAGCACGCCTGCAGCGACCATCGCCACCAGGAAGAATGAGGCGAAAAGTATGACCCACTTTGCCTTTCGTATGTATTCGACCTTCCTGGTCACTTTGATGGATAGGAAGCGAGCCTGCCGAAGCGTGTCTTCGCATTCCCTGTTCAAGATGTCGTCGCCACTTGCGTTCTTAAAGTAGGCCAGCCATCCTGCCTCGTCCGTTCGAGCGATGCTCTTGAAGAAATGCATGGACTCCAAATGATCGGAAGTGACGCCGGCATCACCGCTTCCATGCTTTCGGCCGGACTGAATGTGGAGCCTGGGGCTCATTGACTCCAGCATGATTATGGTCCCGAGCACAAGCGTGAATATGTAGGCGAAGAACAGCACCGACACCAGGTCGACGCCGTAAAGGAAGACACCTATCCTGTTACCCAGAAAGGTCGAAAAGACGATTGACGCGCCCACCGTAAGGAAAGACATCGAAGTGAGAATCCTCCCCACTTTCTCGTCCTCGTGGTGGGAGCTTTGTATCACCCCATCTAGGATCGACTTCGCAAGTGTGGCCTTTTCTTGCAGATCATCCATGCTGGGAGCAGACAATCAGGCCCATGAGCTTTGAACAGTAATTAAGTTGGGCGTTTC
>Ga0187772_10001047_pt1 | contig 12835 bp, 18 predicted proteins | sample 0116_SJ02_MP15_2_FD_133137 | JGI IMG/M metagenome (GOLD analysis project Ga0187772, IMG submission 133137) | Tropical peat soil microbial communities from peatlands in Department of Meta, Colombia - 0116_SJ02_MP15_20_MG | ecosystem: Environmental > Terrestrial > Soil > Wetlands > Peat | place... | reverse complement strand
CCATCACGGCAATCCCTCCCAGGGCGATGACTAACTCGAGGACCGTGACGGCGAGGACGGCGACGTTTGCGGCCATCCCGCTGAGCAAGGCAGAGATATGAGGCTCTGCAAGGTTGAGGGCCGTATAGAGGAAACCCCTGGATGTGTAGCCGCTCGCGAGCATAAGAAAGCCTCCGACAATCGCGAGCGCACCGGCAGCATAGAGCCTAGCGCCCATCGAGCTTCGTTCAGCTTCACTTCTACAATAGCGTTACGCTACTATGTTCGACCAACGCGGTTGGGGCGTGTCTCGCGTCCCAAGATGCGGCCACGTTGGGTCCTCCAGGTAAACTGTGCAAGGAACCGATTGACGATTGCACTGGTGCGCTCAGGTTCCCCCGAAAAGTTTCCCTTGGCTCTTCGAAGATTTCCTCGCGTGGAAGGGATTTTTTGAAACCTCCACTCATTACGTATAAGCGGATTGTACGCGGTTGACATCGCGCGCAGGTATGTTTATCCATACGTCGAAACAGGTGGCCGAGTTCGATGCGGGCCGCCAACACAGACAGATCCCTCCAGAACACGCTCGATTGGGCGCTGGACAGGATGAAACAGGGAGGGTATGAAGTGAAGTCTAAGGTCTCCCTGAACGTGGAGCCGGGCCTGGCGATAATGGGTTACGCCAGGAAGGAGGGGGACGTACACAAGATAATGATCTCCGAATGGGCTCTAGATTCCGAGATGCTCGGGGGCCTCGTCCTGCACGAACTCTCCCATGTGTACTTCGCCGAGCGGGACGCATCTTCCCATGATAGCGCGGCCTTGGAGGAGGTCCTGGAACGCCTGAAGGAACGAGACGGACTGAGGGTGAAGGAGACGGAGTTCCTTATCGATGCCTTCAACCATCTACAGAACGTCCTCGTCGATGACATCGTATTCGACGTCATGGAGGAGAAGGAGAGGGAGATGACAAAGAAGTTCTTCACAGAGTGGATGACCGACAGGCCGTCGGGGGACCCGGTCACAGACGCGGCGCTTCTCTCCAGGAACGCATTCGCAGTGGCGTCCCTCAAGCGGAGGAACATGTTCGAGAAGGACAGTGAAATGTACTACAGGAACCAGGCCCTCCTTTCTTCGATGGGACCAGTCTCAGAGAAGGAGTTCGAGTGGATGGAGGGTTTCCTTGAGGGAGCTAAGGCAGAATGGGACAAGGAGAAATTCGTGAGTGAACTGGAGAATTACTTCGACAGGATAATCTCCCTCATGAGGGCTTCCTCGAAGCTCGACGACCTGAGGTAGGCGGTATGCGAGATATGGTATCAACCGCAAAGCTTCTCGTGGTGGTCGCCCTTGTCGGTGCGGTCGCCTTTGGTCTATTCATCGGCTATCTGGCCTACTCCACTGACAGCTTCCCCGCGCAGACGAGGCCCTTCGCAAGTTATGCCAGGGTGGTGTACTCGTCCTTCAACGGGACGGAGTATGCCTTTAGGGTCCAGTGGAACAGCTCGAACTACGTCCCTCTGTTCACCCAGCTGACATCGCCGAATACGGACGCGGCCAACACACCCGTGTGCGACCTTAAAATGTCTAGCATCGAGAGCGGCCAGACTCTCTTCCTTCCTTTCACCATAAGCCCTGCGTCAGCCGCCCTGTCTGACGTCGATCTGGCGATAGCCGTCCAGTCCGCCACCAACAGCACCCAGTTCACCATAGTCTACAATGTGCCTCTTGTGAACGCAACCAACACCATCATAACACCGTCCAACATCACCTGCCAGGAGCCTCTGGGCGATTAGCCGCCTCCCAGCATCAGGGACAGACTGATGCGGACGGAATGCCCCTTTTTATAAAACGGGCCATGGCTGAAAAGAAAGTTGTACCAGGATGCGGAGCGCCCTCCCGGGGCTGCAACGAGCTCAGAAAAAATCGAGAGAAGATTCACGGAGTTCGGTGAGGCGGCCTCAGAGTTCGTCAGGACGGTGAGCGCAGAAGAGGGCATCACCTACAGGGGAGAGGCGAGCGCGGTAAAGGACAATCTTGATGTCATGAAGAAGGTTTTTGGCAAGTGGTCCATCGAGATAATACTCTCAACCTACTCCATGGAGTCAGTTGGTTTCGGAGACCTCAGGAGGCTCCTCAAGGGCATAAGCTCGCGGGTCCTTTCAAAGAAGCTGAAGGACTTAGAGGAGCTCGGATTCCTGGAGAGGAACGTAATCGAATCCAAGCCGCCCAAGGTCAGGTACACGCTTTCGAAGAAAGGGGAACTCCTGGCGAAGCTCGGGGAGCCCGTGATACTGTATCTCAGGAATTCTATGACTAGCCCTGACTAGGATACTATCAGCTCACCGCTCTGCATGGCCCAGTGTATGGTGCAGAAGATATCACAATAGATGCGGAAATCCCCTTTTTCATCGGCCACAAACGACACGTGTATTGCCTGCCCCGGGACTATAGTCACGATACTGCTGTCATAGTAGTGTGTAACTTGGAACCCGTGCGCTTGGAAGTCGGTGTTGCAGACAGTAATGTTAACGGTCGTCCCCTGCTGGACCGTGATGACAGGCCATGAATTTGCAGGCACCCCGTGGTCGACGCTGTCATTGTAACCCTTGTTGCTCGCGATTACGAGGAAGCCCCCTGGTGGTTTGACGCATCCAGGCGGGAAAGTGGTGGCAGAGGAGGGGTTCTTTCCTCCGCTGGCCAAGAAGAGCGCGACCGTCACCCCCGCAGCGATTGCTATCGTCGCGACGAGAGCAATAATCACCAGGCGGTTTGGCTTCACGCGCCCTCAGGACCGATTCATGAATGGAGGAGCGCGGCCGTATAAAGGCATGCGAACCCTATCAGGATGAGAACGGCTATTTTCGTGGACTCCATCCGGGAGCTGGGCCCCTGGAAGAGCGGGCGGCAGAGCCTCATTGCAGCGTAGATTGACGTGCCTAGGCCCAACGCGAACACATAGGTGAAGTCTGCTCCTGGAAAAGCTTGGATAAGGTAGTATGCAACCGCGCCTCCTAATATCCCTGGAAGCGTGAACGCGAGCGTCAGGACTCCGATATCCATGACTCGACCAGAAGTCGTTTGGGCGTGGTTTTTCGCATAGATCCAGTACGCGGCCCCCACCATCATGGGCTCAAGTGCCTTGTGAAGCACAAACGCAGCCCCGGCCGTAACCCCGCCAAAGGCGTCGATCAAGTTTGTGCTGGTAGTGGTCGCTGCTGTTGCCCCGATCCCTGCCCCTTCGCCGAATCCATGAATCCCAACGGCCAAGGCAACAAGAACGGGGATGACGAACCCAAGGCCTGTCCCATCGGTACTTTCTGAAAACATTCCCCTGTCAGCGGAGAAGAGGACGAGTACGCCTATCAGGAACACGACCCACAAGACAACTTGCCAGATGCCCCCAGTGAATCCTTCGCTCACACCAAGCAGTGACGCATCTCCAATCGTGTCGGAGAAGAACCAGAGATAGAGCCCTATGGCAAACGCTGCCAGATATTTCGCGCCGAGATAGCGCGCCGCAACCGAGATTATTACGAGCCCGACGAACGTCGGAATCAGGAAAGTCGCCAGCACCGCACCGAAAGTTTCCGCGAATCCTATCGTGCCGCCTCTCCCTCGATCCCTCTTACAGATGGATGGCCTAGGCCTGAAAGAAGCCCAGACGTGGGGCCAAACAACGGTCTGCTAAGTTGGCGCGTCGTTATTCAGGCTTGTGGTTCAGATGGCGAAACAGGTGAAGTCTTAAATCAAAATCGTCCGTGCTCATGGTCCCTGTTTGGCGCTGCCGGTCCTGAACACCTCCGACGCCGACGACGTCATGCACTTGGTGCTGCTGGTGTTCTCATTCGTTCTGATGATTGTCTCCGCAAGCGGTTTTAGGAGAAGAAGAAACGGACGCTACTTCTTCCTCATGCTCGCTTTCGTGCTCTTTTTCCTCGACCAGGCGGTCACGTTCTACCAGGAAATAGATCTCGACGGCATGCTGATCGCAATCCCGTACCTAAGCCTGCACCTGGTACACTTCCTCGAGCTCCTGATGTGCATCAGCTTCCTCACCGCCCTTCTAGGTCCTCCCTCATTCCTTCGGGGAGGAAAATAGCGGAATGAACCCTGTGAACGCCAATCGGCTGCAGATCAAACTCATGGTCGAGCTCAGCCCGGGCGTCCACCTCAGGATGTTATCGAGGCTTGCGGGGATATCGCTGAACGCCACGCACTACCACGTCTGCAACATGGAGAAAGACGGCGAGATAGTGTGCTGGAAGGAGGGGGGATACCTGCGGTCCTTCCCCCCCTGGGTCGAGGACGAGAGAGACAGGAGAATCTATGCACTTCTCCAAAAGAAGGCTGCGAGGAGAATCTTGCACGTACTGTACAGAACTGAACCTCAGAGTGTGCCAATGACGAACGGAGCCATCTCGGATTTGACCGGGCTGTCTAGATCTTCAGTCAGCGAGTACCTGGCCCTTTTTCGGAACCTGTTGATAGCCAGACGCGCGACGGGTCTCGACGGCCGTTTTGCATACGAACTGGACGAGTCGAACAAGGACCACGTCCTTGAGATTCTCCGGTCGTTGGATAAGAATCTCATGACGAAAGTGACTGACAGATACCTGGACCTCTGGGAACCGTAGCCCATACAAGTGCTGTGACCGACGGTTGCGGCTAGACCTTCAAGACACGAACGAGTGAAGGAGCGCCGCAAGATAGACGCAGAGGAAACCTGCCGTGAACCAGAGCCCCGCCTTCAACGAGTAACCCGAATCCAGAGATTTGCCATCCACGAATAGCGGCCCTGCCATCCTAACGATAGCATATACCAAGGTCCCGGTCCCCATTGAATAGAAGTAAACAGCATCAAATTGGACATAGTATCCTACTCCCATCGCGACAATCGAAGGGAGAATGAAGACGACTGCAAGCAGAGCAAGGTCTCTCAGATGCTTGGAAGGGGGCGTTTTCATCGAGGCTCGACAGACCAGGTAAAATGAGCCTATAGCAGCCGCCTCCAGAAACTTGTGGACCACGTATGCTGCTCCAGAGGCTTCTCCTCCGAACGCTATTACCAGGCTTGCGAACGGGGTCGTCGCAGAAACGGCCCCGAATGCTATGCCTTCGCCCAGCCCGTGCACCCCCACCGCAATCGCCATGAGAAGGGGCATGGTAATCGCTCCAGCACCCTCCGGTGTCGATGAAAAAGTCGAGCGGTCCGCGTAGAAGAACGAAACTGCTCCGGCTATGAACAGTACAACAATAATGACCTGTTCCCAGCCGCCAGAAAAGCTAGCTTCGACGTCGAGTTTGCCGGCCTCGTCGATTACGTCCGTGAATACCCAGAGAAGGACACCCAGGGAGAAGGCGAGGAAGTAATTGGGTTTCAGATACTTACCAACGAGGAGGGCGAAGAGCAGACCTCCCAGGGCCGCTGCTCCTGTCGAGATAGTCCAAGCGGCAAAGCTCTCGCCGAACGGGAGCACGGAGGGAGCGAGGGAAGGGACGTTTTACGTCTTCCCGAACCATCTCTCCTGCACTCCTAGTCAGACAGTTTCGAGCAACTCTCCCAATCGGAATCGTTCGATGACCGCGTCCGGTTATTAGCTTGGGAAAGGCGAGAAGACTCTCCTGATTCAACCCGGGCTGGAGACTTCTCACAAGGCCAACGGAGTTACTCCAGGACCGAAATGGCCTCCGTACCACTGGCTCGATAGTCCCGACCTCAAGCCAATCTCAGACGATTTCTGGAATCCGAGGTACGACGAGGGCGATGTCGCCATGTACAACAGGTTCCTTAAGATTCTGAGGCTGTCGAAGAGCGGTCTAAACGGCGACGAGATAGGCAGAGCCCTCCACATGAATAACGCCAGGAAATACCTCACGGGCCACAAGACGTCATTCCTCACAAATCTGAGAGCCGAACACGACAGACTTGGACCGCCTACGAAAGCCCACAAATGGCTTCCATTAGGGCTGAAACCCCGAGGCACACCAGACGGTACCTGGATTCAGGTTCCTACCCAGATAAGTAACATTGAGGACATCATTTCCATTCTTGATCAAAGGTATACCCCGGAAAGCGCATTTTCAGCGATGAGAGAATTCGGATACCTGTCGCCTCAAGAACTCCTCGAGGAGAGGATGCCTCTTTTCGGCTTCCTTGTCGGAGCTACAATCGGAGATGCTGGCAAACACCGCAAAGGAGAATCGAGATTTCAAAGCAAATCCCTTTCACTCGTTCTTTCGAAGAACAAGTCAAACAGCTATCGCTTCGGCCAATTCACAGCATTCTGTGCACAAGCCTCGCTAGGCCTAGGTATGCACAGAATCGCTGATGCACCAGTATCCAAGTCCAGGTACTCGAACTCGGAATGTTTCCAGTGGATTTCGCCTGCTTCTCCCTTGGTTGGGTGGCTCTTCCATGACTGCCTCGGTCTGAAAGGAGAAGAGCTGACTACTTACCACCCATTGCGAATGAATTGGCTCGTTGGAACTCCGTCGACATTCAAGACAGGTGTTCTCCAAGGCGTCTCGGAATCAGATGGATGGGTAGATGCAGGTGATGACACGGTTTGCTTTGTGAGCTCTCCTAACACGCCCCTTTTTTCATCTGTTCTCACAAGTCTCGGTTTGAAACACAGAATTGATTATCCCAAGAGCGTCGACGTGATCCGAGTCCCGACGGAAGAGGCGGCTAAGCTGCCTATTTTCAACCCTCGAATAAAGAGCGTTTACTTCAGACAACTTGAAATTATGAGCCATGCCAGAAGACTACCAGAACGGGTGCGCCTGCCAGACGAAGTCATAAAGGACATACGCGAACTGGCTGCGAATTTTCAAACCCTCAGTGCAATGTGTCTCGAACTAGCCAGAACTCGCGGAATCAAAGTAACGAACCAAACTGTCAGGAAATACATCAGTTAGTCTTTGGCTGTGCCAACCCATTGGTAATCGGTGGCCAATCAGAGAACGAGGGTAGGCGGGTTTTCTAGGTTCCAGTGATTGGCTGGATTGGGAGAGGCTCTCCATGCTCTCCTGCAGCGCAGCCGCATCCCTGCACATGGCCCCCGCGCCTGAGCGTCCCTCTGTACAAGCCATCTTCCAGTTTCTTCCCTGTCTTGGCTTCCCATTGCTCGATTGGCATGCCGTACTTCTGTTGTATCCTATCTCTATACCATTCTGGGAGAACATTAAATGAACAAAATGGAATTATTCTCAGATCTGGCGTTAGGTAGTGAATGTCGCACCTTTGTAGTCTCTCTTCATCCTGATTATATTTGTCCTGGAAGTGCATCATTCCTAGGAACATGCTCTTCAGGTGGAACTGTCCGATCGCGGCGTAGTCGTGCTTGACGAGCGCGTCCGTCAGGAGCTTCGCGAAGCTGAGGCTCTTGGGCTGCTTCTCCTTGTTCACGAAGGACGATATCCTCGTCAGGACCTTGGCGGCCACGATGTATCTGTTGGTCCCCGAGTAGATCTCCTCGCTCTTCTCGTCAAGGTACTCGATGAGCCCTGCGATGTCCACGAACTCAGGGAGAGGCACGAGCCTGTTCCTGTCCGAATCGTTGAACACATACGTCCCAGCGCCGCACGCGAAGTGTATCGATAGCTCGTACTGCTCCTTCTTGGTGAAGGCTTCGATGAAGCCAGTCACCGGTGAACAGGACGGGACGGGGAACCACCCGTCCTTCGTGATCATGCCGTTGGTCTGCTCCTCGATCCTTTCGATGCAGTCTGGGATTGTAATCCTGTACTTCGCCCTCTCTGTCTTCGTCAGCCTCCCTGTGAGCGAGACTGGCTGGAAGTTGACCGCATGAACGGTGTCTATGTTCTTCCATCCGAAGCGGATGATGCCTCCAAGCTCGTGGTCGTTTATCGACTTTATCACGGTCGGGACGAGGACGACTCCGACTCCTACCCTGCGGCAGGCATCGATGGCGTATGGCGCCTCCCAGTGGTTCTTCGGGTTCGTCTTCGGGGAGACGCCGTCGAAGCTCATGTAAAGGTTAGAGACACCTGCTTCCTTCAGGCGCTTCGCGAGCCCTGGGTTCAGGGCGAGGTTGATCCCGTTCGTGTTAAGCTGGATGTGGTCGACTCCCTCTTCCTTCAGGATTTTGATTATAGTCGGAAGGTCTTCCCTGATTGTCGGCTCACCCCCTGTGATCTGGACTGAGTTGCCTGCGACCGGCCGCTCAGCCTTGAGCGAGCGCCCCATCTCTCGGATCTGGTCGAGCGTAGGTTCGTACACGTACGCCCCCTCTAGCCCCTTCTTCACATAGAAGAAGCAGTACCAACAGGTGAGGTCGCACCTGTTCGTGACTATGATGTTGGACAGGCCCGTGTGGGAGAGGTGGTTGGAGCAGAGGCCGCAGTTGGCGGGGCAGGAGCAGACATCCATGGGGACGTTGGCCGCGTGCGTCCCCTTGCCGTCCTTCCAATAGCGCGAGAACTTGCTGTACATCTCGTAGGAGCCGAAGTACAGCTCTTCCGTTTCGCCATGCTCCGGGCATGTCTTCGTCATCCAGACCTTGTTGTCGCGCTCGAACACGAGCGCCGGGAGGATCCTGTTGCAGTCCGGGCAGATGGACTGGGTCTGACGGATGAAGTTCCCCTTTGAGACTTCCTTCTTCAGTTCTAGACTAACGTCTGCGATTTGGGCCATTAGGAGTTCGCTAGGAAGTCTCCCTGGCCGCAAACGCATATAAGCATTTTAACTTTACAGAGGGGGAAAGGTTAAGACTTGGGTTTCTGCTTGCCTGAGGCGAATTGAGGGGGGACCCCTTTTATGCCTATGAGTTTGCCTGTGGGGAGAAGCACGAGATACAGCCCGCAGGACTTGCACCTGCGGTAGATGTTCACCCCGTCGTCCGTCTTCTGTTCCCCGATGTACTCTGTGGACTCGTGTTTGCAGGCGGGCATCTAGATGGTCCATGCGGCGACTCGATATACGCTTTTTCTGGGAGAGGCGATAGGAGGGATCTGTCGTGGGCCTGAGCGAGAGGGCCGAGGCTTCGTTGGAGGCGCTGGGGCTCACGGGGAGCGAAGTCAAGGCTTACGTCGCGCTGCTGAGGGGGGGTTCAATGACAGCTAGCGACGTGAGCAGGGAAGCGAGGATACCTTACTCCAAGGTTTACGACGCGCTCGAGTCCCTGCACGGCCGCGGATGGGTGGAGGAGCAGAAGGGGAGGCCCATCGTGTACACGGCCAAGCCCCCGGATGCGGCCCTTGAGGAGCTCAAGGCGAGGCAGGAGACGGAGAGGAAGGAGAAGGAGCAGGTCGCCCTCGACGAGCTGATGGGGATCTATGTGAGCAGGGGGGAGCAGGAGAAGCCCGACATCTGGATAATGAGGGGGACGAACGAGATCCTCTCGAGAGTGAAGAACCTGTTGCTCAACTGCAGGGCAGAGCTGCTGATAGCGCTCCCGCCGCAGTTGGTGGCGATTACAGACAGGATAGACCCCCTGATGGCGGCGCTGAAGGAGAAGGGGGTGAGGAGCCTGATACTCACATCGCCTGAGATCCCCCCGGAGGCGGCTGCGCAGCTCGGGAGGTATGCGGAGATCAGGACGAGACAGACGATGTACGGAGGGGGGCTTATCTCTGATTCGAGGGAGGTGGTGCTGCTGCTCGGCGGGGGGGAGCAAGGGGGACTGCCGCTGGCCATATGGGCCTCTCACCACGGGTTGGCGAGCTTCGCGAAGGACTACTTCGAGTTCCTTTGGAACTCCCCGGAGACACAGAAGCTTTGAGCAGAGAGAGGATCGGCATTCGTGACGTGGGTGGCGTTGTAGCGAAGCTGGGCTCGGAGGTTGGGCTGTCCCGTGAAGACTCGCTGCTGTACCTGAGGCTGCTCCGCGAAGGGAAGATTCCTGTTTCTGAAAGAGGAAAAGCCGAACGACTCCTGGACAAAGGGATGGCGATCGTGTCAGGGGACGGGAAGCGAATCATTCCTGTTCATCCCCGGCTCGGGATCGCGAACAATTACAGGACGTGGAGGGAGGCGATGGTTAGGGAGATCAACGAGAGGAGGATGAGGGTGGACAAGCTGATACTGGAGCTGATCCCCGTGTATGAGGCCGCAATGGAGAAAAACATGGCGAGCAGGGGATGTTGAAGGATATTGGCCCAGGAACATCAGCACGAAATAGTATTCATCGGCATGGTTAATGTAAACCGCGATAACTACCTTCAGGGCGTAGTCGACGTCTGGAGGTGCCGGGGGTGCAAGCGGCTCTTCTGCGACGATAAGAGATACGGGGAGCCCCTTAAGGCGAGCGTCGGGTTCGAGTCAATCCCCGATGACCAGGAGTGGGCGATACTCACCTGTACCACTGTCAAGGACGTCTACATGAACAGCCTTGGCGCGAAGCCGGGCATGAAGATCACCCACGCATGCAGGGGCGGGGAGGTCCACGAGTTCACAGTCGGGAGCGACTACTCTCTCACCCCGAAGGTGGCAAATCCCATCCACCGTCTGTATCTCGTGAAGGAGAAAATCAACAAGAACATCGAAGCTGGCTACTACAAACTAACGATGAAGTAACTTGGCGAGACTAGGCACGGCCGCCGCCCTCGTCGGGGTAGTAGCCGGCGCATGGAACGTCTGGGAGTACTTTCAGGAGTGCCGAGGATTGCTATGCCCGTCGTCACAACCAGCTCCCGCCGGAACAGAAGGGACGGTAGTGCTGGGACTCGCCGTTGTCCTCGTCCTCGTCTCCCTGGCGACGTATGTCGGCCCATCGGTGCTCTTCTACCTGTCGGCTGTCGTAGGAGCGATAATCGACGCCCTGGTGATGGTCAACTACTCCTCCATCGCTGAGGGGTCCTTCCTAGTCACGGTTATCCTGGTGACGGTCAGCGTGGTCTTGGGAGTTGTTTCGGCCATGCGCAGGACGAGCGTGTCGGAGCAGTCACACCCAATGAATCTCCCGGTCTTCGGCTAGGCCCTGAAGCCCGTTACCTTGCGAGCCTCCAGGATGCCGCGCACGTCTTTTCTTAACTTCAAAATGTCGAACCCTCCGTACCGCTGGTGGGGATAGTCCAGAAGTTTCGCGCCTCTTCCCAGGACGCTTAGGGCCACGCCGTCTTCTCCCTTCTGGTGGTGGACGAAGGCAGCACAAACGAGGATGATCCCCTGGAGCAGCCGCTTCTCGGCCCCCTGCTTCTGCCTCCAGAGCCCCTCGAGGGTCTCGTGGCACTCCCAATATCTTTCGGCGTTGAAGAGGGCTTTCCCTTTGGACAGGATGTCCTCGTCTGTAAGGTACTCGGGCGCCCTGTTCAGGTCGGTCACGAACTCCGTCTTGCCGATGGGGGTGGCAGCTGCAAGGAAGGTCTCGAAGTCGGCTGCGGTGGGACAGAAGATGTCGAGCTCAAGGGCGCCGTAGGAAGTCCACTTCGAGTTTCTCGCATCCACCCCGACAGACCCCGCCACAGCCTTGATGGAAGCGAGGAAGGAATCCCTGGACGAGCCCGTCGGGAGGAACCGGACCAGCCACCGCAACTCGGCAGGCGCTCTTCTCGTGGAACGCTTTAATCTTGAGCCGGAGCCCTCGCCGTCGTGGGTGATGACCGGATTAGCCGTCTGAACCAACTCATGTGGATGATCTTGAGTAGGAGAACTCACACCAGAACTGGAGCGATGCTTCATAAGAAACTGAAATGATTTGTGTGTTGAGAATGAATCATGAAGATAAATGGGCAAGTCCAGGAACCACTGTGAAAGGGGAGCTTGGGCGAAAGTATCACAGAGGTAGGGAAATTAGTTGAATTGCCTAGACCAATGATTTATAACCTCTGAGACGCGCGCGACATTCAGGCGACGACCCATGGTGGAACTGGACCTCACATGCAACCTCGAAGGTTTCAGAAGGTTCCTCATCAACAGCACCTGCAGGAGTTTCATTCCCGAGTCGTACCTGCGCGACCCTGAAGTGTTCCCTGAGAAGCAGGGAGACCAGGGTTCTATCTACGTGGAGGCCGTGGACAAGGTCGACCTAAAAAAGATCAGGGACATCACTTTCATCAATGCGAGAGACGTCCTGGGCATAATCTACACCTCGAAGAGTGGCAACACCAAGCTGAAGTGGCGCGAGCTCAGGGGCAGAATCGGCAGGATGTCGGGAACGGCGTCGGCCAACTCGCTCGTGAATCTGTCCATGGCGCGGATCCTCTCGCCCGAGGATGTTGAGGCGATAATGGCGAACCAGGCGGGTCAGGGAGAGCAGGTCGAAGGGCAGACGGGCGAAGAACAGGCGCAACCTCAGGCCGACGTTTCCCAAGACTAGTTTTCTTGCTGCAAACAGACTGAAAACCTATGCGACTAGTTTATACCCCTGAGATTCCCTCGCGAGCCCAGATGGGCAGGGTCAAGGTCAGCAGGATCAGCGGCGTAACCGACCCTCTGTCAGGGATGCCGGCAAAGCAAATCGAGCTCGTGGAGGTTCGAGACAGCAGAAGGCCGGACTTGTTCCCCGCCAACGACGAGGCGAGAGTCGTCCAAGGTATGGTCTCCCAGCTTCAGTCAATGGGGTTGATGCCTCAGATACGAGATATGGGATACTCGAAGGTCATTATGACACTGACCGAGTCGGAGTACGACATGCTCGGCATGAGGCTTGACGTGAACGAAGTCTACGAACTGGACATCAGGAACGGCTCTCTTACGCTAAGGAAAGTGACAGAAGGGACCTAGACCTGCGACGCCGGAGAATGGAATCGTACGGATCCCCAGCGCTTATTCGTCTGATGAAACCTTTGCCAGGTTGGAGACGGCGAAGTCCAGGGGGTTGCTTGTTCTTGCAACGATAGATTCCAGCGGAGATGCTGAAGGGGCATGAATGAAGATGAGACCAACTCGTTT
>Ga0187772_10001046_pt1 | contig 12848 bp, 11 predicted proteins | sample 0116_SJ02_MP15_2_FD_133137 | JGI IMG/M metagenome (GOLD analysis project Ga0187772, IMG submission 133137) | Tropical peat soil microbial communities from peatlands in Department of Meta, Colombia - 0116_SJ02_MP15_20_MG | ecosystem: Environmental > Terrestrial > Soil > Wetlands > Peat | place... | reverse complement strand
GAGCCTGACTGTATGTTTCGGGAAACACAAGGTCAACTTCAAAGCCGTGAGCAGCCGTTACGGTGGTAATTGAAGGAATCAGCCGGAGATGTTGCCGGAATCTGGCCGGGGAAAAACGCATCCTCCAAGCTAAGAGTCCCGTCCGGCGCGACTGCGAACCTAAGTGGCGAACGGGGCTACACCTTCTTGCGACAGTAGACTCTCGCGATGCCAACCAGTCCGGTGACAATCAGGCCCAGGGTCCCAGGTTCGGGCGTGTTGGGACGTGTCTGACCGAATTGAATGTGCCCGATGCCTCCCTTGATCTGTCCCACGGTTGAATAGATGTCTTGAGTGGTTTGTCCGGAGATCGTTCGGCCGTGGTAATTCTGGCCACGAATGTCGCCGGCGAGCTGGTATTCCAGTTCCTGTTTGGTCTGTCCCACCAATGTCCACGCGATGGGGCTGCTGAAGGCACCGCTAAAGAGTGTCACCTTACCCTTCGCTTTCGAGAGGCCGTGCAGCTTTCTAAGCCAGGCTCCCTGACCAACCACATCAAAGGTAGAGCCCGTCGCCGAGAAAGTCCCACCGGCTGCAACCGAGCCGCTGATTAATGCCCCGGTACTGTAGCTGACTGTGCCCAGAGAATGATTCTTCGGAGCAACAAGGCCGTTGAAGCTCGTAATCTCGGAACCTGTCATGCTAATTCCAGAATTGGAAATCGTCACTTCACCAAATTGGTTTGTGAGATTAAGAACATTCGCCCAAGCGGAGATGGGCAAGGTCAACGCGAGGAAGAGAAAAGCAAGGACGCGCTTCATTTGGTGCCTCCCGAAGGTTCCAATGCTAATCGGGTTGATGTACGGCAAAAGGTCCCTCTAGGTATATGCCATCGATACGTTTGAGGCAATCCCTGCTCAATTCCGTTCGAGCCTCGTCTGGGCGGAAAAATTAAAAGCCCCGCCAAGCGGCGGGGCTCTAGGTGAGTGTTGTGAGCGAACAGAGACTGAATGACGTTAGATCTTCTTGCGGCGAAACGCTCCGGCGATTCCCAGCAGCCCTGTGCCCAGGAGGCCCAGAGTTCCCGGTTCCGGGGTATTCAGATGTGTGCTGCCCAACGAAATGTGCCCGATGCCGTTCTTAAGCTGCCCGACGGTGGAGACGATGGTCTGCGTGGTCGATCCAGTTACTGTTCTGCCGGTGTAAAGCTGGCCAATCAGGTCGCCGGTCAGCGTGTATTCCACGTGCTGCTTGGTCTGGCTAACCAGAGTCCAGTTGATGTTGCTGCTGAAGCTTCCGGAAAAGATCAAGCCCTTCGGCTCTCCGTAGTTTCCCCGGCCAATCACCGTAAATGCCGAGCCGGAGTTGGAGAAAACGCCGCCAGCTGCAATCGAGCCGCTGATCAGTGCGCCGGTGGAGTAGCTCACGGTACCAAGCGAATGACCCTTGGGCGCAACAATCCCGTTAAAAGCCGTGAGTTCTGAACCTACAGTGCTGATGCCCGAGTCAGAAATCGTGATCGAGCCAAATTGGTTGGTGAGATTGATTCCGTCCGCCCATGCAGCCATCGGCAGCGCCAATGCCAGCAATGCTAAAACAATCACTCGCCTCATTTTCAATTCCTCCCAGAATTTTCCTTGCTTAATACCGTTACGTCGTCAGTCGTATGTCGCTGGGTATAGGTTCCCCAACTCCGAGAAAGCACTTGTCGTTCCAAACCTTGCTTTCTTCTGTCTGCTATATTTGTCAATCACATACAGAGGTTTTTTGCTACTATTTCCGGTTTCGTGTTGCAAATGGCTGCACACTAGCAACAATCGCCTTCCCAAATCGCCAGTGCCCCACTCCAAGCACCCGAATTGGTGCTGTGAAATGAAACACATAGGGGGTTCGGAATCGAGGAGGACTTTCGCGCAAAACAAGCCCTGGGAGACCGGTTCCAAAACCTGGGTACGACTGGTACCTCACAGTCGCAGGGCTGGATGTTACCAAAGATTGTGAAAATTGCAAGTGGCACTTTCGTGCCAGACCGCTACTCAGTCGTGGGATTTGCAGCTTTGGGCTGCCTGCCGTATTTTGAGCTGGAGCAGTTCTGGGGGAGGGCTGTTCGGGCGTCCCGTGATTCCATAATCCGGGACGCTTCTTATTTTTGTAGCGAATATTTCAAGCAGAAATTTGAGGTTTGAAACCTTTTCATTGCTAACCAGCGCGGGCGTCTTCCACGTTCCCCGATTGCAGGCTGCGATAGGCGGCATCAAGACACAGTTGGTTCTTCCAGCCCTCATCGCCCGGCGCCGCGAACACCTCTCGTCCTTCCACGGCAGCTGCGAAGGCATCCACCTGTTTGGCGTAGGCAAGACGGTTTGAAACCGGTTCTTCTTCGACGAGCTTGCCTTCGCGCCACAACTCCAGCCGGATCGCTTTCTCGACGTTGAAGGCGTCGTCAGCCCGCAGTACGCCTTGGTCTCCCATGATTTCGAGGGGCGTGCGATAGTGGGCACGGGTTGACACAAGCACCGTGGCCAGCGTACCGCGCTGAAAGCCAAGCGTCAGGATCGCGGCCGCTTCCACGTCGCCTGAATCCTTGTCCGATCGGCCCATCGCGTAGACTCGGTCGACCTCATCCTGAAGGATGTAGCGCAGCGCATCAATACAGTGGACACCCACGTCGGCAATCGGTCCGCCTCCGGCGATGGTGCGATCGGAGAGCCAGATCCGGGGATGACCGATTCCCTCATAGGAGAACTCGGCGCGTGCAAAGACTGGGCGGCCAATCTCGCCCTGCGCCACGCGCTGGCGAAGCCGCGTGGTGCTTTCTTCGAAGCGAAAGACCTGCGCCACTCCAAGCACGGCGCCCGTGGCGCGGGCCGCTTTTATCATTTGGACGCATTCCTCCGCGTTCATGCCCATCGGTTTCTCACAAAGCACAGGCTTGCCCGCGGAGATCGACGTTAACACGTCGGCGAGATGCCGAACATTCGGAGTGGCCACGAAAACCGCGTCGACCTCGGGACAGCGAGCGAGCTCCTCGGTGGAGGCAAACACATTAGGAATTCCGTATTTTTGCGATGCCTCGCGCGCCCTGAGGGCATCGCGACGCGAGAGTGCGACCACCTTGCAATTGCGAGCCAGCGCGAACCCGGGCATCAAACGACGCACGGCGTGAAGGCCGAAACCGGCAATGCCAAAGCGAATCACGAATGTGTCTCCGGTGCGACTTATTCGACTCCAGTCAATCAGAATTCAGGAATAAGGATAAAAAATAAAAAAAAGAGTAGACAAAGCCGTCAGCGCCCAAAGCGCCGGCCGCACTTCGCGCAGGCGTCCGGAGATTAATTTGCAGAAAGGGTAAAGGACAAAGCCCGCGGTCATCCCAATTCCCACGTTGTAGGTGAAGGCCATGAGCGCGATCACGCCGAAGGCGGGAACCAGCTCACTGAGATCATCGAACGGGATGCGCGTGATGGGTGTCAGCATCAGCAAGCCGACGAAAATCAAGGCCGGTCCGTAAGCTTGCGGTGGAATTGCGGAAATGAAGGGCGCAAAGAACAACGCTCCCATGAAACATAAAGCTGTGATCACGGAGGTCATCCCGGTTCGGCCGCCTGCCTCCACGCCGGTCGCCGACTCGATGTAAGCGCCGGAGGTTGTGGTGCCGACGACGGCGGCAAAAGCGGTGGCGAGTGCGTCGGCCAGCATGGGGCGCTCAATCTGCGGCAGGTTGCCCTCTTTGTCGAGAAAGCCTGCGCGGGCAGAAACGCCGATGAGAGTGCCCATGGTGTCGACGAAAGCCATGATGAGAATGGTCAGCACGACTGGAAAAAATCCCCAGCTGAACAGGCTGTGGAGATCGAACTGCAAGAAAACAGGCTTCAAACTAGGCGGCCAGCTGACCCACGCCGTGGGCGCGGGCGAAACACGCATAATGAAGCTCAGAATCGCGTTTGCGAGGATGCCGATGAGAATGGCAGCTGGAAATCGCCGAATACTGAGCACGGTAATGAGGAGAAATCCAAAGATGGCAAGCAGGATCGCCGGCGATGTCAGATGGCCGGCGCGCACCGGGGCGCCGGGCGATCCGAGCGTGACGATGCCGGTTTGATTGAGGCCGATGAAGGTGAGAAACAGTCCAATGCCGACGGCGTAGCTGTAGCGCAGCGTTGGCGGAATTGCATCGACCATCCACTGACGAAGGCGGAGAAGGGTCATCAGGACAAAAAGGACCCCGGCGACAAACACCGCGCCCAACGCGCTTTGCCACGTGTAGCCCAAGACGTGAACAACGGTGAACGCAATGAAGGCGTTTTCGCCCATATACGGGCCGATGGCGAACGGTCGGTTGGCGTAAAAGCCCATCAGCAGTGTGCCGAAAATTGCCGTCAAGATGGTGGCGGTGAGCGAAGCTCCCAGCGGCATGCCGGCAGTTTTGAGAATCGCAGGATTGACGGCCACGATGTACGACATGGTGAAGAAGGTCGTCAGTCCGGCAATGACCTCGCGGCGGGCGGTCGTTTGATGATGGGATAGGTCGAAGACCCGTTCGAGCCAGCGGTCCAAAGCGCCCCCTGAATGGGAAGGAGCATTGTACATTTGCTGATATAGGTTGAGGCTGGTGCGCTCGTCTCGCTCTCGACCAGATTCCGCGTGCCGGGAAATTCCGTTTCAGGGCCGGCGGATCTCCGCCAGAAATTGCGGATCGATATTACCGCCGCTGATGACGGCGACGTTATTGCGGGTCGGAGGCAGCTCGGCGGATTGGAACATAAACGCTGCGACAGTTACAGCTCCGCTGGGCTCAGCGACGGTTTTCGGATTTGTGCTGAGCGCGCGCGTGGCCTCGCGAATCTCGTCTTCCCTGACGCTAACGATTTCATCCACGTAGGCCCGAATATGCTCGAAATTGACCTCACCGACGCTCTGCGTGCGCAGGCCGTCGGCGAGCGTCTGCGTGACCTGCTCAGCGGCGAACTCAACGATGTGCCCCGCGTGCAGGCTAGCGCGCGCATCGCCGGCAAGCTCGGGTTCGACGCCAATCACGTTGATTCTTGGATTGGTCAGCTTGATGGCGGTAGAGACACCGCTGATCAGACCGCCTCCGCCGACCGGAACGAGCACGGTCTCGACTTCGGGCAGATCCTCGAGAATCTCAAGCCCAACGGTGCCCTGGCCGGCGATGATCTTCTCGTCGTTATAGGGCGGGATCACCGTGTAGCCATGGTCGGCGGCAAGCTGCTCGGCGCGCAGACGGCGCTCCTCGCTACCGGGACCAACCGTGACAATCTCGGCGCCGAGCGCAGCGGTCGATTCGAGCTTGTTTTTGGGCGCATTGCCGGGCATGACGATGACCGCCTTGACGCCTAGCGCTCGCGCCGCATAGGCAACACCTTGCGCATGATTGCCGCTGGAGTAGGAAACGACGCCCCGGCTGCGCTCGGCGTCGGTAAGCGATGCGAGCTTGTTGTAAGCGCCGCGCAGTTTGAAGGCGCCGATCGGCTGCAGGTTTTCGAGCTTGAGAAAGAGCTTGCGCCTGGCGGTAGCGCCGGTCCATTCCAGCAAAGGAGTGCGGACAGCGACACCCTTGAGAAGCGATTGAGCAGCGCGAATATCTTGCAAAGAAATCATAGGGCGGCTCCCTCAGAGTGCCCTGTACTTGCACTTTTTGCAACTCCCCTCGGTCGGACATCATGATGCACCCACAGTCGGCATCAGGATACGCATGTTGTTGACATCTTGATGTCTCGCAATGTAGCATCATGATGTGCGAACCACGCTAACTCTCGATGAAGACGTGGCTACCCTCTTGAAAAAGGAAGCCCGCAAGTCCGGCGAGCCTTTCAAGCAAGTAGTCAATCGGTTCCTGCGTTTGGGCCTGACGGCGCCCAAGCAGCCGCCACGCAAGCCCTTCAAGGTGACACCTTGGAACCTGCAGCCCCCTCCCGGTCAAAGTTTCGACAACGTCGAAGAGTTAATTGAGTTCCTGGAAGGGCCCTATCACCGGTGATCGTACTTGATGCGAACATACTCCTCTACAGCTATTCAACCGGATCGCCGCAACACCGGAAAGCGCGGGAATGTGTGGAGACGCTGTTCTCCGGAACCGAGCGGGTTGGATTGCCTTGGCAGACGGTTGCCGCTTTTCTTCGCATCAGCACGAATCATCGGCTGCCCGGAGCGCGGCCGGCGAAAGAAGCGGTGAATGAGGTTGAAATCTGGCTGCACCAGCCCAATGTGCAGATCATTACTCCTGGAGACGGCCACTGGCGAGCGCTACGACAATTGATGTTTGACGGGCAGGCATTCGGCTCCTTGGTGAGTGATGCCCAAATCGCAGCCTTGACAATTGAATACGGTGCCGTGCTCTACACCACGGACCGGGATTTTGCGCGCTTTCCAGGACTGAAGTGGAAGAACCCGCTGAGCTAGGGCCACCGCGGCCGACGCGGTATGAGGAGCTAACGAGAAATTGCGATGCCAGACGTGGAACGCGTGCGCGAAAAAGTTCACGAATACTGTAAACAATACCTAAACCCCATCCGTCCCGTCTTCGAAATAAGCCGAATTTACGATCTCCAGCAGGAATGGCAAACGGTCAAATTTCCTTACTCTGACGATCAGGGATGCTATGTCTTCTACTCCGAGGATCTCAAGCTTTTATATATTGGAAAAGCATCGCTGAAACACCAACTAGGAGGAAAGATAGCCAACTACTTCCGGTGGGACGCGACCGGACGCAAACTTGTCGCCTGCCTGGAGCGGCTGCGGCCCGCTTGCTTTGTCCAGACAATCAAGGTAAATGAGGCTTTCGAGGCACCGTCACTTGAAGAATTCCTGCTCCGCGAGTTGGACCCGCCAGCAAACGTACGGAAGTGAGCTTGGATCAAATCTCTAGTATCACCGGCATAATCAGCGGCCGTCTCTGCGTCTGCTTGGAGATGTACCTCTTCAGGTCCGCGCGGATTTTTTCCTTGATCACGCCGTAGTCGGCCTTTTCCTCGTCGCTCGACGTGTCGAGAGTCTCCATCACGATTTCTCTGGCGCGCTCGATCAAGCCGTTTTCGCCTGGCGCGAAGCCTCGCGTTACGATTTCTGGCGATGTCTCCACCCGGCCCGTCAGTTTGCTGATGGCGATGATCGGCATGACAAATCCGTCTTCGCTGAGATGACGCCGGTCTTTGATTACCAGATCCTCCACCACATCGGTGCGTGAGCCGGAATCGATGCAGACCCGGCCTACATTGACCCGTCCAGCCTTGCGCGCTCCCAGTTCGTCGATCTCCAGTACGTCTCCGCTTTCGATCAGCATCACGTTGCCGACCGCCCCGCGCATCGTGCCCGCTAACTCGGCATGAAGCTTGAGTTGCCGGTACTCGCCGTGAATGGGGATGAAGTATTTCGGCCGAACAAGATTGATGATCAGCTTCAGCTCTTCCTGGCTGGCGTGCCCGCTGACGTGGACCGGAGGATAGGATCCGTCTTCGTAAATGACAAACGCCTCGCGGCGGAAAAGGTGATCGACCATACGATAAATGGCCTTTTCGTTGCCGGGAATGATGCGCGAGGAGAGGACGACCGTGTCGCCCTTTTCGATTTTAGCGTGCTTGTGATTGTCGACGGCCGCGCGCGAGAGCGCCGACATGGGCTCGCCCTGCGTGCCGCTGATCAGCACGCAAACTTTCTCCGGCGCGAAGTTCTTCATCTCTCCGGGATGGATCAGCATTCCGTCGGGAATCTGGATGTACCCCAGGTCTTCGGCGATCTCCGACGAGCTGACCATCGAGCGGCCGATGAAGCAGACCTTGCGGCCATGCTCCCACGCCATGTCAACGGCAAGCTTGATGCGGTGAATTGAAGAAGAGAAGCAGGAGATGAAAAGGCGTCGCTCTGTGCGCACGAATATTTCTTCGAACTTGCGGTGTACGGCACGCTCGCTCGGCGTGTAGCCCTTGCGCTCGACGTTGGTGGAATCCTGCAGCAGGGCGAGCACGCCCTCTTTCCCGTATTCGGCGAAGCTGTGCAGGTCGAACAGGCGATTGTCGGTAGGCGTGGGGTCGACTTTGAAATCGCCCGTGTGCAGCACCACGCCGAGCGGCGTATGAATGGCGAGCGCAACGCAATCCACCAGGCTATGCGTGACCTGCAGCGGGTGAATGGAGAAGGCGCCAATTTTAAAGCGCTCTCCGGCGCGAATCTCGCGCAAGTCGGCATCGTCGAGCAACTGGTGCTCGTCGAGTTTGTCTTCGACATAGGCGAGGGTAAACTCCGTGCCCCACACGGGCACGTTCAGCTCGCTCAAAATCCAGGGCAGCCCGCCGATGTGATCTTCATGGCCGTGCGTCAGGATAATCCCGCGCACATGAGCACGGTTTTCGAGGAGGTAGGAGATGTCGGGAACGACGATGTCGACGCCCAGCAGCTCGGTTTCGGGGAACATCAGGCCTGCGTCGACGACGATGATGTCGTCTCCCCAGCGGAGGGCCATGCAGTTCATGCCGAACTCTCCCACTCCGCCCAGTGGAACTATGTGTAATTTTCCGGATGGCATTCGAAGAATTGATGCTAGCACAGGGGGAGACGGGTCTCAGGTCCCAGGCGTCAAGTCTCAGGAAAAGTCAGTCGATGTGGCAAAAAATAAACGACGGTGCCTCAATCGCCTTTCCAGGGTTGGAGGCAAGTTCGTGGCACGGTCGCGGATCTCACTTCCTGAGACCTGAGACCTGAGACCTGAGACCGTCCTGATACACTGCAATCAACATGCCCGCGGCCGAAGAAAAGAAATCCTGGTTGCGCCGTCGCGTTGACAGCGCCTTCCGAAGTGGGCTTACTCGCGCCTACGAAACAGTCCGGGTCGATCCAGAGCGCTTTCTATTTCAGCTCCGCGCTGCGTATGGCTTGCCAATCGTGACCTTTCAAGGCGTTTACTCGGTTGAGATGTCGCGCCTCGATGAGGTAGCCGAGTCAGTCATCCGCAGCGGAATGAAACTGGCCGCGGCCGAGGGCGCCGGCTTTGGGTTGGGCGGCATCCTCACAATCATGCCGGACCTCGGCATTCTCTCGGCGATTACCATGCGCACGATTCAGAAACTCAGCTTGATCTACGGATTCGAGATCAACACTGACGACGAGATTGCCGAACTGTGGATTGCTGCGGCAAGCGCGGCCGGGGTCGACATCAGCCGCGAATTGCTGGAAAAAGAAGTGGTGAACCGGTTTGTGCCCAAGGTGATCCAGCGCATCGCCGCCCGCGCCAGCGCCGAAGTCGTGGAAAAGTGGGCCGGACGCCTGATTCCAGTAGCGAGTTCGGCCATCGGCTGCGCCCTCAACTACTACTTCGTGAGCGCCTGGGGCCAGCGCGCTCTGGTCCACTTTCGAAGCAAGCATCTGAAAGCGCGAGAGAGACGTGCCCACGAGCAAGCTGAGCTTCCGCTCGCGCCTTCAGCGCAGTTGCGGCCCTGAAGCTCCCGAAACCGCCCGGACGATTGCCTTACTGCGGCGTCAGCAGAATCGAGTGCAGATTTCCGCTGGCGTCCTGGCCCGTGCAGATAATCTGTCCTACGTTGTTGATCCCGTCGGCTTCGATCAGCGTGATTCCTGGGATCTTCTTAATCAAGTTGCCCAGGCTCTGCATTTTCTTGCCGTTGTAGATGAAGGCTACGTAAGCGCCGGCGTCGGTTTCCACCCGTCCCACAACCACTCCTGCGTCGTTGATCGCAAGGCCCCAGCTCGCGGCGTACTTGCCGCCGATCGCGCCCAGGTCTTTGATCGAGCCGTCGGGATTGGCGATGAAGGCATGACTTAGGCCGCTCCTGGTTTGGGAGATGCCTGTGACCTGTCCATTGTTGTTGATGGCATAGGCTTCGGTCCATTCGGCGCCGAGGTTGGGTAAGGCCGTCATCACGCCATTGCTCCAGGTGAAGCCGCTCAACCCGCTGTCGGCCGTGTATCCATAGCCGGTAACTACGCCCGCCTTATTGATTCCCTCTGCGCTATTCCACCATAGGCTGCCTTCGGGCGAGCCGAGCGTTCCGAGGTCAATCATCTGGCCATTGCTGTAGAGAAACGGATGGTTGCTGCCATCGGGCGTAACCGACGAACCGACCACCTGGCCAGAGTCGTTAATGCCGTAAGCCACAGCTGACCCTCCGCCCAGGTCACCAATGTTGACCAGTGTGTCGCCACTCGAGATGAACGCGTGATAGCCGTTTTCCGCATCTGTGGAATACCCGGATACCTGCGCGGAGCTATTGATGGCATTGCCGATCCCGGTCTTGCCGCCGAGCGTGCCAAGATTCGTGAACGATCCGTTGCTGTAGATGAACACGTCGCCGATTCCGCTGTCTCCGCCCGGGCCGGTGGCGCCGGTGATCTGACCGGAGGCATTGATCGCCTGCGGCTGTGCGAACGCAAAGCCCTGTGGGGCGCCAATATCGACCGCCGTGTAGGGATGGTTCGCACAGAATGCGGCAACGGAAACGAGAAGCAACAGGCAAAGAAGCGGTCGCGAGATTTTCATAATTCACCTCATCAGACTTAGCATTCAGTCACAAGGAATGTATGCTGCCAAGCACTCTCCGCATGCTCTCCTAGCAAAACTCCTGAAGTGTTTTGTGTGCTGGACTGGACCGGCGCATTCTGCCCGAGAAGCAAAACAAAGTTGTCAGGAAAATGTAAAAAGATTGTGAAGTCTTGGCGAACGTCAGAAGCGGCCGGAAGAAGCTCTTCGTTACCTACCGCGGCGTCAACAAGAATGAGTGAATGTCACCCTGGCTGTCTTCGCCTCGACAAACAATCTGGCCAGAGTTGTTGATTGCATTGGCTTCAATCAGAGTCCATTGGGAATTTTTCGGAACCAGCTTGATGTCAAGAGAATGCGATAATGCGACTCGGTATCGTCGTTGTTATGTCAGAACAGTCGGATTTGCTATCGCAGCCAATCTTCCAGTTCGATCCCGCGCTCGGTCTTCTCGTCCCGATATTTGACGATCACCGGCGTGTAAAGCGACAGATTCCACTCCGCTCCTTTGCCCCGCGACACCGCGCGCGAACCAGGGACGACCACGGCGTTCTCGGGAACTTCGAGCGGCTTCTCTGAGGTAGCGCGATAAACCTCGCCGCGAACCAAGTCATAGAGTGGCGTGGAGCGGGTGAGAATCGTACCTGCCCCCAAAACTGAGCGCGTGCGGACGAGCGTGCCTTCGTAGACCCCACAGTTGCCGCCGACCAGCACATCATCTTCGATGATGACGGGTGCGGCGTTCACCGGTTCGAGCACGCCGCCAATCTGTGCGGCGGCACTTAAGTGAACGCGCTTGCCAATCTGCGCGCAGGAGCCCACTAGCGCGTGCGAATCGATCATCGTGCCCTCGTCGACATACGCGCCAGCATTGATGAACATCGGCGGCATGCAGACGACCGAGGGCGCTACATACGCGCCTTCCCGGACGGTCGAGCCTCCGGGAACAACGCGCACACCGTCGGCGAGCATAAAGCGGCGGGTCGGAAAGGTGTCCTTGTCAACGAAGGTGAGTACGTCGCCATCGGACATTTCTTGGAGCTGGCCAAGGCGGAAGCCGAACAGAATACCCTGTTTGACCCAGGCATTGACGATCCATTTGCCGTTGATCCTTTCGGCGGCGCGGATTTCGCCGCGTGTGAGCCGGTCGCGAAAATCAGCGAAGGTGCTACGTGCGGCGGCAGAGTCGGCGACAGTTTCAGCACTGTACAGGGTTTGGATCGCCGATTTTAGCTCTGTTGGATCGAGCATAGACGGTTCAACGGGGATTTCTGAGAATGCTAACAGACGGAAACCTCTCGGTTTCCACTTCGCCGGAGGGACCACAGTTCACCGGATTTCGTTCTGCGCCCGAATCTCAAAGCTGAAAGCTCGAGACTTGTAGCTCGCGGCTGCTTTTTACGCCACGCACTTGCATTCGCTGCGAATCAGCACTCCGGGCATGTGGTGCGTTGCCTCACGCGCTTCCGCGGGATTGCTGTACGGTCCATGCCAACGCGAGTGATTGGGGTCGTGGCCCGCCGGGCGTCCCTTGCCGGCACTGCATTGCCCGCACGACGCGCGATGCAGAATGACCTTATGCGGTCCCGCCGCCCAACTTTCATAAACATAAAACTCGATGGGTGCTGCGGGCGCGGACGGCCGGGCCAGCAATCCAGCCTCGGTGGCGATCTTCTGCAGCTTCGAGCGCGTGTCGCGGCGCATCGGCAGCAAAGGCAGGCGATAGATCTCCTGAATCTTGCCCATCATTGCCAGCACGGCTTTCACCGGCAGGGGATTGGACTCGATGAAGTTCGCCTGCATGAGCGGGAGATACTTGCGGTGAAGTGTACGGGCGGTCTGCCAGTCGTTCGCGAGCGCGGCCCGCGTCATCTCCGCCATCTCGCGCGGGATTTCGTTCGACGCAACCGAAATGATGCCGACTCCACCCAGCGCGACCACGGGTAACGTGATGGCGTCATCACCGGAGAAAACGAAGAACGTCTCTGGAACAACGTTCAGCACTTCAGCAATCTGCGCGATGTTGCCGCTCGCTTCCTTCACACCAGCGATATTCGGTACCTCGCTGAGTCGCCCAAGGGTCGCGGGTTCGATGTTGGCCGAGGTTCGTCCCGGCACGTTGTAGAGAATCACCGGCTTTTCCACCGCCTCGGCAATCGCGCGAAAGTGTCGGTATTGGCCCTCCTGTGTGGGCTTGTTGTAGTATGGCGAGGCGGTGAGGATCGCGTTCACGCCCGCTCGCGCCGACACTTCTTTTGCCTTGGCAACCGCCTCTTGCGTGGAGTTCGACGTCGCTCCAGCGACAATAGGCACGCGCCCACCGGCCACTTCGATGGTGACATCGACCACGTGCAGCCAT
>Ga0187772_10001045_pt1 | contig 12848 bp, 16 predicted proteins | sample 0116_SJ02_MP15_2_FD_133137 | JGI IMG/M metagenome (GOLD analysis project Ga0187772, IMG submission 133137) | Tropical peat soil microbial communities from peatlands in Department of Meta, Colombia - 0116_SJ02_MP15_20_MG | ecosystem: Environmental > Terrestrial > Soil > Wetlands > Peat | place... | reverse complement strand
TGAACATCTCTCTTTAAACCACTCCCAATGAAATGAACTCTGAAGAATGCCAAAAGAATAATCATCACTTCATATCGTATCGTATATCCTCAAACTCTACTCTCCAGTTCATGGGTTAAGTCGATATTTTCGGAAGTTCCTTGTGCTATTGAGCAATAAGCGATCCAGCAGATGAGGGGAGAGGCGATATAAGCGCCAGACCAGACGGACACCCGCAGGGAAGGCAATAATGGCTTGATTGCGTGAAACCCCACCCAATATCGTTCGGGCAGCCTTCGAGGCTTCCATCATTTTACGGGGGGTCAGCGCTGCGCGTCGCTCGGGCGGGACATTGACTATTGTCGCTGCCTGCCAGATGTTCGTTCGAACGGATCCCGGGCAGACCACGCTCACGTTCACTCCCAAGTCGGCTCCTTCTACGCGCAGTGAAAGCGAGAGTCCGACGATAGCATGCTTGCTTGTGCAATAGGGTGCGTATATCGGCCCTGGGATCAGACCTGCGGCAGACGATACATTAACAATATGTCCAAACCCCTGCCCCACCATTATCGGATAGGCTATGACAGTTCCGTAGAGGACACCGTGGAGGTTTACCTCGAGGACGCGGCGCCACTGTTCGAGGGTGAGGTCGCGGGCGTCGCCGACGATGGCAATGCCCGCATTGTTGAAAAGGTAATCGAGAGGTCCATATTCCGAGACAGTCTCGTCGATGAGCCGTCTGACGTCCTTCTCGTTCGAAACATCGACCCGCACAGCGTGGGCTTGTCCACCGTTTTGCGTGATGGCAGACGCCACTCGCTTGGCGTGGTCGTCATGGAGGCTCGCGACTACAACCATTGAACCTTTTTTTCCCAGTTCCTGGCAGAGGGCCTGTCCGATACCAGACCCTCCGCCTGTAACAATCGCGACTTTGTCTTTAAACTGTTCCATAGAAATAGAACACCTCTTCTCCTTTATTTGTAAGGCTATTGCCACCAAAAATTTAATTATTGTGATGCTGTGCTAATTCTCTCATCCTCACGCAAGCGTAAAAAGTAAGAATGTGAATGGTTGCCCCTCAATCTTTCAGCTTTTTTATATTTGTGTTAACCCTTCTCACTAGACAAAATGTCGACAAGTATCGTGCAAGAGGTTTATCGTGGTCTGCTTCGATTTTAAGGGTGAGACAATAGACATCCTCTACAAGCGCTGCGTGCAGCAAAGGCAAAGGCTACGTTGAAACTCGCGAACGCAACGTACCGATGATGCGGGGGGGCCAACACGTCTAACGCCGCGTGGCTCAAAGTACGTTCTGGGAATAGATTGCAGGCGTAAAAGAGCTCGGCAAAAGGTAGCTTCATAGCGTGATGTTGCGATCGCACGTTACTAAACGCCAACACATTATCTCATCACCTGAACCGTTACACCGTATAGCAGTGCATCGCGCAGAAAAGAAGGCGTTGGGCATGCGTTCAGGGAGATTGATTCAGCCGTTGTGAGGAAGGAGTCTATTGTCATAGATGATCGAATGATCGATGCTCCCCTTGCTTCTGATTAACAACTTCCTACACACTGCGGGATAAAAAGCGCACCCTCTATCACTATAGTTCATGCGCTCCAAGACTGCAGAAATAACCTCCAGTCATTCTATACATTGGATACACTGGACAACTGCCACAAATACATCCCTTCATCTCAGGGATTCTCTCACTCTTCCCCGCAGAGCAGAAAAATCCGCCCTTCAGACTACTGTCAATAAATGTTGGACAATTGTAACAGATGCATTTCGCCATGTTTTCTTTCGTATTAGGAACTCTCATTTCGTTGTCACCTCCCAAAGCTTCAACAACTTTGACACTAAACATTGAGCTACGATTGGATGGACGCTCTACGATGACATATTGTTTTAGATTGAATTTTAATCCATTAGGCAATATGCCGACAACTCGCGCACTTAGATAGTACCGACACAATTAGACCGATCTTCGTGTTCCAGCGTCTGTGATACGCCGCTTAGCTTAACCTTTATCCTACCTTGGTTCACGTCTAATTATACCTCAATTTTACCGTCGTCTGCTATCCTCTCTCTTTTTGTGTCAGTATTTTACGCGTAAACTTCTAAGAATTGGGGGACAGTCGATCTCACTTTCACTTTTCGAGCCATATCTCAAACCCGATTAAGTCCGCCGAATCTCGGATATCGTACCTTCTAAATTTAGTCTTAGAGATAAAATCTATAAATTGATTTTTCGTGTAGGCAGTCCGTTTCAGCATGTACTTAAAGGTCCACTTCATCATCAGTGAATCCATTCTGGTCAACCTCAAGCTTTTCACAGAATCGTTTATCGCTTCGTCTGACGCATCTCGCCGCATGTCGATTATTAATGCCTTCCCGTTTGCCTTTAAAACTCTGCACATCTCACGCAGTGCTCCAACTGGGTCTGCAAAATTTTTGAATGCAGCAGTACTGATGATGAAATCGAACGTTTCATCGTCAAATGGCATGTGTGCGACATCCCCCTGTCGAAATTCAATTGCAGGTCCTACTCCTGCTTCCGAGGCGTTCTTTTGTGCTATCTCAACAAACGTCTTACTGATGTCTAATCCGACAATCGTGCAATTTTCGCGTTGTGCAAGCTCTATTGCCAAAAAGCCAGGACCAGGAGCAACTTCGAGTACACTACCCCCATCCGCCACATTCTCGGCTACCATTTTTGCCCAAGTTTTATACTGTTCCGGAATTTTCCGTTGGTTTTTATCATACCACCTAGCAACTAAGCCCTCCATTGCAAGACCCTTATATCCTTTTGTTTTAGCGCCCTTTGGCAACGTCTTACTGTTGTCAGTTAATTCCGTATTATACATTTTGATGCCCTCCTTTCTGGGTGAGTTCCACTCGTGTGGAGTATCACAATCACAAGCTTTCCGATGTTCTCCTTAGCGACCGCGGTTTTTTACCAATTAAACGTTCAAATTTCATTTTCCCTCTCTTCTCGAATCGATCTCATAATCTTTTCGTACGGCATCGATTCGGTCTCCCCCACGAACTTCGAAAATAATGTTACAAACTGTAGCTGCTCCTCAGGCGTCAACTTTGATAAGCCCCCTTCTACATAATCGAGCACTTTTTGCTCGGTCTCTGCTATCCACATTTTTGCTCTTTCAGTAGGAATGACAAATACGTCTCGTTTATCCTTTTCACCACGGACTCGTTGTACATAGCCCTTCTTCTCGAGCATATCTATATGGTAGGAAACAGTGCTTTTCACCACATTGTTGGCTTTTGCGATATCCTTCATATTCACGTTAAAAAAGTTACACCGATAGACGATGAAAGATTCAGCCGCGGAAAGATCACTTTTTATGCCGGGAGCTATTCCGAAGGCCTTGTTTGTAACCGCTTGGATGATAGACAGATATATACGAAGCCGATATGTGCTTTGATCCATAGTAGTTCGAATAATTGAACTGTCTCCTATATAACTATTTCGAACATTCGAACTATTAGATCCTTATGGTCAAATTAATTGTAATCAAAAGTGCCCCTCGCTATCCTATAGACGCTTCTTCTGCAGCAAGTACATGCAATCGCTCTGCCACAAAGTCAAACACTCGTTTTCTGTCTTCAAACGAGACTTCCCACTTCCACAGAATGTTCATAAGTTCTGTCACACTTCTGACGGACCACGCGGCGCCGTCTTCAGGCATAAAAATGATATCCACTTTACGTTCACTGCCCTTCTTGCCAAAGTCCTTCCTAGTGGCTACACATACCGCCCCTACTTGGTTCCTATTGTCCCTCACATACTTTATGTCTATGCAATTTAAATTTTCGCTTATTTTCCCTTCTTTCATTCTAATTCATCCTATTACAGCATGTAAAATAACTGTATAAAAGATTTCGATAGGACATTTCTATGCAAAATACCCTGAGGATCAACACATCTTTAGCATTAAACGGCGTTAAGGGCACGCTATAGTGAAGAAATATGGAAAGACGATTGGTGTTGACATTTATCCCTATAAGTTCAGGCATAGCTTTTTATCCAGTTGGTAAGCTCCGGCCTTGATCTACGGCTGGTTCAACAGTTGTTAGCGTGTTCGAACTTGAATACTGCACAGGTTTATTTGCAGTTTAAATTCCTTATCATAGAGCCATTTTAAGGCCACATCGTTATAGCGCAGACATGATTCTAAGTAACCGGAGACAGGTACTTCCAGGTACTCCGCTAGCTTGTTCGGGTCAGTTCTTTATATCCCGAGATGTCGAAATGAATTCCATCTCGAAATGAAGGGGTGAGCGAATATATGTAATACATCAGGAACTAATTCAAGAGTGTCTATATCCTCTCCTTGTAGTTCTTCACGCAGATAACGTTGTACTGCATCGGTAACAAGTTTTAATGCTTCCCATCCCTCTGGCGGAGTCTAGTGTGAAACTCATGTGCCATCTACTGACTTGAGAATGTCCACGACGTCCCATTTCCTCCTCGGTATGGCCTCCACGCGATCCAACTGCGCTGGGGCCGTCGAACTTATCGAGAACATACACCAAACGGCGCATATTCCCATCAATCTCTTTATAATCTATTTTATACATTTTTATAACATCGTATAAACCCTTTTAAAAAAATAATCAATATATTCTTATGTACTGCACGAAAATCGGGTAATATACAAACAATTTTCATAGGTGAACTAAATTCAAATAAAATTAGACAACACACCCTTTTTTCGGAGATGAATATGGCTAAAGAGACACTTACATTACCAGAATCAATTTCTTTTTTAGGCAAAAGAGTCCTCGTGACGGGCGCTGCGTCTGGCATAGGAAGAGCCATCGCACTGAGATTTGCTGAGGCTGGAGCAGCTCTATGGCTTCTCGATATAAACCCAGACGGACTATCAGAAACCGTTGGCTGTTTAGGAAAAGCGCATTGTGAACACGTTACCTATCAAATTGACCTTTCTGACAAAAAAGAAATCGATGCCTTTTGGGCGCATCTCGATAAAAATACTGTGCCCGACGTCCTCGTCAATAATGCCGGAATTTATCCGTTCGAAAATTATATGAAGGTAGACAAGGAATTCTTGGACAAAACCCTCAACGTCAATATGAATTCTGCTTTCTGGATGTGTCAGAACTTTATTAGACTCAGAAACAAAAAGGGAGGGATTATAGTAAATATCTCTTCCATCGAGGCAATTCTCCCGTTTAAGAAAGATATGACGCATTACAGCATGAGCAAGGCTGGGGTCATTGCACTCACAAGATCGTTGGCACGAGACTTTGGTAAAGATGGTATTCGGGCAAATGTGATTCTTCCTGGAGCGATCAAAACTTCTGGTACCAAATCGGCTGTCAAAGATGCAATTTTAAAAATCAAAGTGGATCTTATAAAGACGGGATATGATTTTCAGCAAAGGCTTACTTGCGGACGATGGGGGGAACCAGACGAAGTGGCAAAAGTCGTTCTTTTCCTTTCAAGCGATTTAGCAAGCTATGTCCAAGGGGCCGTTGTCCCTGTTGATGGAGGCTTTCTTTCCTGTTAAGTAATAGACTCTTAAAGGAGAACCATCGAATTGCGCACAGCACCAGTCTCCTTTCAGTCACAGCCTGCAATACGTGATTCATTCCGATGCTATCGAAAAGGCATCCCGCGTTAACTGGTGATAAAAGGCTAAACCGGAGCTTTGACACTAGACAACGAATGTTCTGATGCGAATCTACACGAAGAAGTAGCACATCACCATTAAGTGCAACTCTAAGCTGCACTTTCCACGCAGAGAAGGGTTAAAACCAGCTAATTTTCTGCCCCTCCCTACCCATTTGCCGCGCGCAGCGTGTTGTAGGGGATATTTTAGTCCATCACCTGTGAAATCGAAACTGCCGACCACGTTACTCCCTTTGCCTTATACCCGTCAACCTTTTCGCCAGTTGATCTCGCGGTATGGTTCGGCAGACGTTTCCCCTCATTGCGAGCTTTTATGAATCATTCATTATGTGATTCAGAAATCGTCTCTCCGCTTTCCTCAGATGCACATCTAACGTGGAACGTGCAATTGATTATTTATGAAAGCGAATAATTGTAATTTTACAATCGGGATCTGTACAGTTTCCTCTGCATCTTAACCACCTCTTCAAACGGCACTACAGGATGAGTCTCTACATGAAAGTTATCTAATATCGCCGTGCCAAGGAGGTCAAAGAAATCCTCCTCCTCATCAATGTCAACAACGAAGAAACCACCACGTGCGTCGGTAAACGCGCCGTTTGCCGCAACTTTGCCTGTACCTAGCATATACTGCAGCTGTTCACTCATCTCTTGCTGGACACGAACTACCTCCGAACTGGTAATCGCATCAAATAGCTTTATTACGATCAGAAATCGCATAGTCTCCACTACCTTATTTATTTATGAAACGGTGCAAGGAAAAGTGACTTAAATATTTCGCTTGTTTCAGCTAAAATGCGTGTCACGTTTTCTTCAGCAGAAAAATTAACTTAAATGTTTCGCTTTTTTGTGCTCATAATTCGAGATTTGGTAAAACTCTTAAAATCAAAAAAGAAATCTCGGCACTTTTGATCCTTAATTTAGCCAGAAAATCAATATTTCGTTCCCATGGAAAACCAGTTAAAATCAGAGATATAATCTAGTTGTTACCTACGCTGCGCAATAAACGTGTCCTTTGCAATACTTATCGCAGTTGTTAAGAATAGCGAGTATTCACGCTCAAAATCTCGGGGACAGTTATGCAACAGAATAAAGTAAAGGTTCAGCTAAGCGGCAGATCGGCGTCGATGTTGGGTTGTTTATGGGGCCGGGCACAAATGAGCAGGGAATATAGCTCACTGTTTTATGACGCGAAAGCAATTGAACTCGCTGAAAAAATTGAGTATGTACATGTACATGGCTGCTGCTCAACAAGTGATGTGCCGCCGTTCCAAGATATAATGTTTGATATCTTTCATGAAATCAATGTACTTGGTCCATTTACGCTCAGGATAAAGCAGTTCGACGCCAAAATACGGACATATATTGCACAACATCCTCGTGCTTCAGTTATCTGTCTAGCCGCCGGGCTCGACGCAACCTTTTACCGGGTCGATAACGGATTGATCCGCTGGTACGACCTCGACCTTCCCGCGGTCATCGAAGTCAGAAAACAGCTGCTCCCGGAACCTGACAGGGTCACATACATCGCGAAATCCCTCCTCGATCCGAGCTGGTATGAGGACATCAAACATACCGAGGATGGCGTATTCATAATGGCTGAAGCAGTGTTGCCCTTCTTTGAGGAGTCAGAGATAAAACAGTTCTTTTCGATGTTGGCGAATAATTTCCCATGCGGTGAAATTGTGTTTGAAGTCCCATCAAAATTAGGTACTGACATCGGGGCATGGATTGGTGTGGTGCCGCAGGAACAACGGAACGCGATGAGAACAGCGACGATAGAGGCGATGAAGGACTGGTGGGAAAAGGCACCGCAAAATCAAAAAGATACTTTGCACGATATGATAGCCACGCTCAAGACCGCGACAAAGCCGAAGAGTAAGGAATGGGCAGATATTGAAGTGTGGTGGAATCAGCTCAGCGATAAGGGACAGGAATGGGTAGTGCGCGACCTTTTGACATCCTTTAGCAGAGATTTTATTAAATGGGCGCTAGAGGATGCGAATGAAATTACGAGATGGGATAGCCGCATCATTTTGATGGACCAGTTCCCGATCTATCGAAATATCCCACGAGACTCATTGAGCGTAGAGATTCGACAATTCATGGACTATAGTGATGAAAACACATTATTTAATATTATTCACTTGCGATTATGACTGCACTAACTACCCTCTCGATTAAGTATATACGTGGACATTTTGGGAAAACAAGAAAGTACGGTCGATTGAGTATTTGGTGTAAAGCCATGTTACTTGAGGGCATGAAAAAATTTCTGAATAAAAAAGAACTAAACGAACGTAAGAAGGAATTAAGATGAGCACAGAACCTGAATCATATAAAGGAAGAGTCATTGATTTGGCGAGTTTTATTGAATACTCAGATAACTCAGTACTGAGCAAGACTTTGGTCGATAAAAACGCGGGAACCATCACGCTGTTTTCGTTCGATACTGGGCAAGGGTTGAGCGAACACACCGCACCGTACGACGCAGTCGTGCAAATTATAGATGGAGAGGCGGAAATCATCATTGGAGGCGCTGCATCGCACGTCACAACTGGCCAGATCATCATCATGCCGGGGGGGATCTCCCATGCACTCAGTGCGCCAAAGAAGTTCAAGATGTTGCTCACGATGATCAGGGCGTAGAACGCGCCGCGTGAGCAGGTAAAAAAATGACACAACGCAATCAAAACGATTCGTTGAATTATGCTGGTGACGAAGAGCCAGACAGCGAACTCCTCATTAGGAAAGCTCGAAAACTCAGTCCTGACGCCCAAAATGTGCTCTATGTTCTCCTCACGACGGAGGGGGAGGACGATCCTGCAGGGCGTGAAGGAGTGAAAATCGATGAGATACAGGAGGCTTGTCCCGTCTGTAGCTTAAGTCTAGAGGACCTAGATGAGGATGACAGTGAGCATGACCACTCGACCATGCATAACCCCTCATTCGGGAAGACTGTGCGACAAGCGGTTGCCGAGCTCAATGACCGTGGGTTCATCGAGATGAAAGGTGAAAGGATGTACCTCAAAACGAGAGTCGATCACATTCGCACCTTTGAAAAGGTGCTGGAGCGGGGTAAGTACGCGATCTCTATGTGACTGTCACCACCAATAGATCTTAACAATATTGTAAACAGGGATGAGAGTATGGTAAACTATCGGATAAGAGCACAACAGATCCAAGCGATCATGGACAAAAAGGGCGTAGATGCGATGCTCGTAGCGGGCGTTGAAAACTATTACTACATCACGGGAGACTACCGGCGACAAGCCCGTATGTTATTCTATAGAGATGACGAGCCAACGATCATAGTCTTTGAACCTGAAGTGGAACAAGTAAAGGCGAATACTTGGGTTGAGGACATTCGTGGCTGGAATAGCGTACAAGAACTGATGCAACACTTCTTTACATCGATGCGGTCTCATAATCTCATGAAAGCGACCGTTGGTTTTGACACCCACACTGCCCCCGGTTTTGAAGTATACCGGTTCAGGAAGCTCAACCCTGGAATCACCATGGCCGAAAATGACGATGTGATGAGTGAGCTTCGTATGGTGAAATCAGACGAAGAAATAGAACGCATGCGGAAGACGGCACGAGTTGCCGAGGTAGGCATGAAGGCGGCTATGGAATCGTTAGAAGAGGGTGTGACAGAAAATGATGTTGCCGCTGAAGCAGAATATGCGATGCGAAAGGCAGGGTCGGAGCGGCTTGGCGCCATCACATTCGTGAACTCAGGAGAGAATTCGCTGCACCTTCACGGGTTTGTGTCGCACCGAACGATTGCGAGCGGTGACCCCGTTGTGATCGACCTACATCCGGTCGCTGATAAGTACGCGTGCGATATGGCACGAACGGCGGTATGTGGTAAAGCATCTGGTGCTCTTGTTGCAAAACCGATAAATACTGAATTTATCAAGCTCGCTGCGGTATATGAGGAGGCACAAAGAGGCGTCATCGAAGAGGTGAAGCAAGGCTGGAAGGTCAAAGACGTAACGCAGTATATGGCTGAATCAATCAGAAAGACTGAATTTAAAAAATATGTCGTCCCCGGCTATATCCATGGCGTCGGCCTTGAGTTTGAGGAGTTCCCACATCCGAGCCATTATCCCCACCATGGAGAAATAGTGCTAAAGCCTAATATGACGATGAGTATCGGTCACGCCGTGTTAGCGGTTCCTGGAGTGGGCGGATTTCGGATAGAAGACGTCGTGAGGATCACCGAGAGTGGATGCGAGGTGCTCACGCCTGGACGCGATATCCCGCGCATTCCCTTCTAGGGTAGTTCACTAATTAAAAGGCAAACGAAATGAGAATTGAAAGAGAAAGAATTGAACAGTAAAGAGGTAGAGTTACATTATACCACCACACTGCGATACGAGAGACGGTCCTGTTACTACGGCTGCACGAAGAGCCGTGAAATCAGGGATTAGGTGAATAGTTATGAAAAGAGATATCATCCGAATTAATGAAGAAAAATGTACTGGTTGTGGAAGTTGTGTTACTGGATGTCCTGAGGGCGCCTTACAGATAATTGAAGGGAAGGCCAGAATTGTCAGTGATTTATTCTGCGATGGTTTAGGGGCCTGCATCGGGGAGTGCCCGGAGGGCGCGATAGAAGTTGAGACGAGAGAGGCCGAACCTTATGATGAGTACAAGGTTATGGAAAATGTCGCGAAAGCAGGACCTGATGTCATAAAGGCCCACCTGCAGCACCTTCACAAACATGGCCAAGAGGGTCTTGCAGATAAGGCTTTTGACTTTTTGAGGCAAAATAACATCACAATTCAGAGTTGCCCCGGTTCTATGACGCTAGATTTGCGTAGATCCGACAAACAGACTCACGAGCCGGTGATGTTAGCGTCAGAACTTGGAAACTGGCCCATACAGCTACAGCTTTTGACCCCAAACGCACCTTACCTGAAAAATGCTGACCTTTTGTTGGCGGCCGATTGCGCTCCATTTGTATATAGTAATTTCCATCAGAGATTCTTGACAGGTAAGATTTTGATTATTTTCTGTCCTAAATTGGATACAACCTTAAAAGAATACGTGGATAAATTAACTGAAATCTTCCAGAAACAGGATATAAAATCGATTTCCATTGTGCATATGGAAGTTCCTTGCTGCTCAGGTATTGAGACTGTCGTCCAAAGGGCGCTGGAAAAAGCCCAAAAAAACATACTAGTTAAAGATTACACGATTTCTATACGTGGGGAAATTATATAGCGCTCTAAATCAAAGTGTGGGGTGCTACAGCTTTGTCGAAAATGTCTTTTTATCCCGATCAATGACCAGACGTTCTGCGGATTTACCGTAAAAGTGGTAGCCGGAACCCGCCTCAGACAGCGTATCGAGCAGTTTATCCGGATCTGTCACCATGACGCCTCCTATGGCGTTCACACCGCGGCGAAAAAAGGCTTCCGGCAGCATGCTGGCCGTCGGCCCGACCAAAATAGCTTCCGCTCTGTCGCGCTTTTGTTCAAGGATGTCTTCAAGAGTATTGTTGATCAGTGTGGTGCCCGTGACAATAAGCAGGTCCGCGGATGCAAGGCATTCCCGGGCCTTTTCTTGAGGGGGGTAATACTTCATCTCATCCTTTTTGAGCGTGCGGGCATCCTTTTCTAAGATGAAAAACGGGCGCCCCAGGCGCTTGAGCATCCTGATATAAGGGATAAGAGCGCCAATAACGACGACGACGGAATCGTCGGGGATAACTCTATTTTCGATCGGGTCGACTCTCTTCTTTAGGTTATACTGAGTCGGTGGGTTCTTACGCCAGTAAGTGCAAGACAGGGCGTTAAGCACTGCAATTCCCAAAGCCCTTTGCAAGGGACCCCCCTGTTGCAACCAGCGCATGTACTGAGTAACAGGTTGGTCACCTAAGTTTCCGGAATTCGGCATAGTACGCCCAGAACTTGGGCAACAGACGGCTTCGGGGATTTCTTTAACCGGGGTAAAACAGATTCCGCCTTCACCGTTGGATAGCTTTACTCCGGAGAAAAATAGTCCGATTACTGCCCTTTCCACTATGAGTTCATTCATTTCAGGGCCCAGGATGGCGCTAAGATGGGCCGCCGTTTCCGATAATATGTCACCTTGGAGATTTTTCCCCGATTCCAATGGACGGCCTCTTTACGGATGTCGATAATATCTACCTAGAAGCTCATGTCCCAAAATATTTCTTATGGGACATAACGAAGCTCATATAACAACCCTAACGACAAATTTCAGAAACATTTTCACGAAATGAGTAAGCCGGGTTTGGCCTTCTTTTGTTTTCATGAGATGTAATGAGATGAAACTAAGAGAGATTGTTATAGCCGACCATAACAATCGAGAGACTAATTTTAAAGCGCAGGCATACTCCTTTTCGCTGAAATTTGGAGTGAGTTTATAAATGTACAATCCATTAGACTACACGTTGGTGCGTGTGTGCGTATGAGTGCCTTTAATACGAAAATACCTGTAATAGGTCTTCAGGTGGGGAAGGACTTGACGACCAAACAAGTTACTAAGCGAGTAGGCCATGTGACGACCGAAGGGGATGAACTGTACTACGAAGTGCGCGGCCAGGGACAGACGCTGCTGATGATCCCGCCTGCTGGTGGAGACGCGGGGTTTTATTCATTCGTAGCGGGCATTCTCTCTGATGAGTACAAAGTCATTACCTATGACCGCCGCGCCAATTCCCGCAGTACGATGAACGATCCCCAGAATTTCGATATCAGCCAGCAGAGTCGTGACGCAGTGACTGTGCTGCGCGCAGCTGGCGAGCAATCCGCATTCGTGTTTGGCAACAGCAGCGGCGCGGTCATTGCGCTTGATATGGCGAAGACCCAGCCGCAGGCGGTACGGGCGGTAGTGTCACACGAACCGCCGATTGCGCGCATGCATCCGAAGGCCAGGAAATGGCAACGTTTCTTTGCAGACGTCTATTGGATAGCGTTCCGGTTTGGCACGACGCTCGCCTTACTCAGGTTTGTGTATGGCATCGGGCTTCCCGTCCGGCAGCTGACGAACGCTCAGAGGGATACAGAAATACAGCGGGAGATGGGTCATGAACGTCGCATTAGGCCAGAGGAAGCAAGCGATTTCTTGGTGAAACAGGAGTTGCTGCCCATCACCAACTACCTGCCTGATGTTGCGATGATCAAGAAAAACGGGGTCAAGGTGTTCATGGCCGCTGGA
>Ga0187772_10001044_pt1 | contig 12849 bp, 12 predicted proteins | sample 0116_SJ02_MP15_2_FD_133137 | JGI IMG/M metagenome (GOLD analysis project Ga0187772, IMG submission 133137) | Tropical peat soil microbial communities from peatlands in Department of Meta, Colombia - 0116_SJ02_MP15_20_MG | ecosystem: Environmental > Terrestrial > Soil > Wetlands > Peat | place... | reverse complement strand
GATCTCGGCCGCCCGGCGCAGGAGCTCGATCTCGTGGGCGTCCTTGGTCGCCCTAGCCTTGCGGATCGCGTCGGAGGCGTCGACCCAGGCGGTCGTCGGGGCGAGCTTGGCCAAGCGGTTGTACCAGGCGTGGGTCAGCTCGGCGAAGTTGAGGCCGACCGACTTGGCGTTGCCCAGAAGTTTCGCCACTACCGGGTCCGCGCCGTCCCGCTCGACCGTGTGGAGCGTCACCCCGGCGTCGTGCTTGGCGGCCTCCTCGGCGCTCTGTGCTTCCAGCGGGGTGGTGAGGACGTCCAGGCCCCCATCGCGGTGGGCGATGGCGACCGAGCCCTCGAACAGGCCGCTCGGGACCGAGAACAGGTAGAAGAAGGTCTGGTCGAGGTGAGGGTCGACCGAGTTGGTGATGACGAGAGCGTCCACCGACGCGCCCAGCCGCTCGAAGACCTTGCGGACCCGGTCCTTCATGGGCCGTCCAACGGCTACGGGGTTTCAACCTTTGCGGCCTTGGCGCGCAGATCCTTCCAGGAGAGGATCGGCTCACGGGCTGCCCGGACCTCGTCGATCCGGCCAACGGAGGTCGCGGTCGGCGCGGCATGCAGGTGCTCGGGGGTGTCGTCCAGCGCCCGCTCGAGGGCCGCGGCGAACTCGTCCAGCTCCCGCTTGGACTCCGTCTCGGGCATCTCGATCATGAGCGCCTCCTCGATGAGCGTCGGGAAGTAGACCGTGGGGGCGTGGACACCTTCGTCCAGCAGCCGCTTCGCGAGGTCGAGCGTCCGGACCCCCTTCTCCCGCAGGGGGGTCCCGGAGAGCACGAACTCGTGCTTGACAAGCGTGTGGAACGGCCGGGGCAGGCGCTTGCCCAGCCGCGCGCCGAGGTAGTTGGAGTTCAGGACCGCGCGCCGAGCCACGTGGCGCAGGCCCTCCTCGCCGTGCGCGAGGATGAACGCGTAGGCCCGGATGTCCAGGCCGAAGTTGCCGTAGGCCGCCTTCACCTTGCCGATCGACTTCGGCCGGTTGTAATCGAGGCGGAACTTGCGGCCGGTCTTGGCGACGCGGGGGACCGGCAGGTAGGGAGCGAGGGTCTCACCGGCGCCCAGGACCCCGGCGCCCGGGCCGCCGCCTCCGTGTGGCGTGGCGAACGTCTTGTGCAGGTTGAGATGGGCGATGTCGAAGCCCATCCGCCCGGGGTTCGTGACGCCGAGGATGGCGTTGAGGTTCGCGCCGTCGTAGTAGAGCATCGCGCCGGCGGCGTGCACGGCCTCGGCGATCTCGAGGATCTCTCCCTCGAAGAAGCCGGCCGTGTTCGGGTTGGTGAGCATGAAGCACGCGGTCCGCTCGGAGAGCGCGGCCCTGAGCGCGGCGACGTCGACGCAGCCCTCCTTGGACGGGATCTCCTTCGTCACGAAGCCGGCCATGTTGGCCGAGGCCGGGTTGGTCCCGTGCGCCGTATCTGGCAGCAGCACCTCCGTCCGCTGCTCGGACTGACCCAGGTCACGGTAGTGTGCCCTCACCATCAGCAGGGCGGAGTACTCGCCGTGGGCGCCGGCGGCCGGCTGCAGCGAGATCTCGTGGAAGCCGGTGATCTTGGCGAGCAGACGCTCGAGCCGCCAGGTCAGCTCGAGCGAGCCCTGCACCGTCGCCTCGGGCTGGTAGGGGTGGATGAACGCCGCGCCCGCGCGCCGGGCGAGGAGCTCGGAGACCTTGGGGTTGTACTTCATCGTGCAGGAGCCAAGCGGATAGACGCCCGAGTCGATCCCGAAGTTCATCTGGGAGAGGCGGGTGTAGTGGCGGACGACGGTGGGCTCGCTGAGCTCGGGCCAGTTGAGCTCCGCCCTCCGCCGGAACTTCTCCGGAACTCCGGGGATCGCCGGCGCCGGCTCGGGGGCGTGCGCGTGGGCGAGATCCCAGACCGGAGGCTCCTCCCAGCGGGCCTGACGATAGCTCATCGGCCGCCTCCGGCCGCCCAGGCCTTCGCCGCTGCCGCATACCGGGCGATGTCCTTCTCCCCTACCGCCTCGGACGGGGCGACCAGGATCCGCTCCGGTCCGGCGGACGCGGACGGCCTCGGGTCCGCCAGCGGGTAGCCGCCCAGCACCTTTCGCCGCCGGAGGCGGTCGAGGAAGGCAGCGGCGGTGCCGTGACGGAGCTCGACCGTGAACTCCCCCAGGTACGGGGCCTCGAACCGCGGCGCCCGGAGCCCGTCGATCGACCCGAGCGCAGAGGCGAGCGTCCTCGCCTTCTCGGCGAGCGAGACCTGCAGCGCGGCGAGGCCCTTCGGCCCTACCACGCTCGCGTAGACCGTGAAGGCGAGCGCCATCAGCGACTCGTTCGTGCAGATGTTGGAGGTCGCCTTGCTCCGCCGGATGTGCTGCTCGCGGGTCTGCAGCGTCAGGGCGTACGCGGGGCGGCCGTAGGCATCGACCGTAGCGCCGACGATCCGGCCCGGTGCTTGCCGGACGTGCTCCCGCCGGCAGGCGAACAGCCCCAGCAGCGGCCCGCCGAACGACGGAGGGATGCCGAAGCCCTGCCCTTCGCCGACGACCACGTCCGCGCCGTAGGCCCCGGGAGGCTCGAGAACGGTGAGCGAAAGCGGGTCCGCAACGACGACCAGTGGAACATCGCCGATCGCGGGCTTGAGCTCGAAGACGTGCTCGTCCAGGACCCCGAAGCCGTTCGGCACGTCCGCGAGGACGCCGAAGACGTCCCCCTTGCCGACGGCGGCCCGGACGAAGTTGAGGTCGAGCAGCCCGGTGCGGTCGTCGTAGGGGATCTCCTCGACGACCAGCCCAGGGCCGCTCGCGTAGTTCGAAAGAACGCTCCTCTCTTCCCAGGGAAGGCTCGCGGGAACGAGGAACCGCTTGCCCTCGTGCACGCGCGCGCAGAGGAGGAGCGCCTCCCCCGCGGCGCTGGCCCCATCGTAGAGCGAGGCGTTGGCGACGTCGAGGCCCGTCAGCTCGACCCAGAGGCTCTGGAACTCGAAGAGGGTCCGGAGCATTCCCTGGCTCGCCTCGGGTTGATACGGCGTGTAGGACGTGTAGAACTCGCTCCGGGAGACGATCGCGTCGACCGCCGCCGGCGAGTAGCGGCACGGGATCCGCCCCCCGAGGAAGTTCGCGAGCTTGGAGTACGGTCGGTTGCGGTCGAGGAGCTTGTCGACCTCAGCGACGACCTCGGCCTCCTCGTGGCCCGGGCCCACCCCCATCCGGCCGAGCCGCGCCTTCTTCGGGACATCCCGAAAGAGCTCGTCGACCGAACTGAGGCCGAGCGCTTGCAGGAGCGCCGCCTCCTCCCCTACTTCATCGGAGATCCAGCGCACCATCCGTATCGCCGCATCGACCGACCGGGGCGAGAGATAAATCGGTTCTATGGAGCGCGCTTCACCCTGGCACGGCGGCGCGCCAGCGCCCCGCAGAGGGCGCGGTTGCTTCATCTCGGTCGCGTCGCTGTCGTTGTCCGTGCCCACTCGAACAGGGTCCCCCGTCCCCTCGCGCCGGCGGGGCCGGTCCGTCGCGCCGACCCCACCGTCGCAGGAGCTGATCGAGCTCGCCTTCCACCGCGCGTCGCTCGTCAACCCTCACGGGGCGACCAAGCCTGAGCGGGACCGCCGCCGGGCCCAGCTGAAGGTGGTCCGAAGCTCCGCGACCGTTGCTCGACACCTCCGGCTGGCTACCCGGGACCTTCGACCCCCTGCCCTGTCGGAGTTCGACCAGGCCCTGATCGAGCGCGCCTTCGGTCCCGGCTCGCTCTCTCGCCATCTCCTCCGGCTCCGACGGGCGGAGGAGAGGATCCGTGGAGTAGCCCGGGAGGCCGAGCTCTCGATCCGTCGCGCCTCGGGCCCGGACGAGATCGGAGAGACCATCCGTCGGTTCTACGGCCGTCTCGCCAGCTTCGTCCGCGAGGTCGACCCTGACCTGGTGCGGCTCCGTCAGGTCCGCGGATTCCTGAAGGAGCGGCCCCGCCTCGACCCGAACGAGCCGCGGCTCGTGGTCGCCGGCTTCCCGAACGTCGGGAAGTCGTCGCTGGTCGCGCGCCTTTCCTCTGCGCGGCCGAAGGTGGCGGACTATCCGTTCACGACGACCGCCATCGCGGTCGGCCATGCCGACCTCGGCTTTGACCGCCTTCAGGTCGTCGACACGCCGGGGGTCCTGGGGCGACGGGGCCAGCTGAACCCCGCGGAGGCCGAGGCGGAGACCACGGTCGCGCGCGCGGCCAGCGTGGTCCTCTTTGTCCTCGATCCCAGCGGTTCCTGCGGCTATCCGATCGAGGAGCAGGAGCGGCTCCTCTCTCGATGGCGGGAGGAGTTCCCTACCCTGGCGATCGTGCCCGTCGAAACGAAGGCCGACCTGCTGCGGAGACCGAACGAGCGCCTGCACGTCTCCGCCACCTCGGGAGAGGGGCTGGAGGCCCTGTGGTCGGCGCTTCGCCAACAGCTCCTGCCCCGGGAACCGATGCCCCCGATCGAAGAGGCGATCGAGGTTCCCGAGGAACCCGAGGTCCCATCGCCGACCCGTCGCTCCCGTCGTGGCAGGAGCGCCACTCGGGCCACGTGATGCCTCTGGCGGTCTGCCCCTGCCCGCGAGGATAGGAATCGATGTCCGGGGAAGGACCCTTTGACGCGCTCTCGCTTGACCTGTGGTTCACTTCGTTCTACCACACGGACGAGGACCTGGCGGCCTGGGACGCCGCGAGGGTGAGGACCCTGGAACAGCGGCTGCGCCTCCTGAGCGGCAAGGGCCTGGATGCCCGGACGATCGCGGACGCCGTTCACGCGGTAAGCTCAGGGCTCCGGAGCCCGGACCAGACCGTCTATCGATCTTCCGTCACGAGCGATCCGTCGCTGGTCCTTCGTGCCCTGGCGGACCACCTGCACGCCGTCGTGGTGGGCACCGGGGACGCCGCCGAGGAACTCTCCGCTGCCGGGCTCTCCTCCGCGCCCCCGCGGATCAACCCCGAGGCCGACCGCCTCGTCCGCCGGCTCGCCGCGCGGGGGATCCCCACGGTCCTCCTCACGAACTCTTCCCGTCGGTCGTCGACCTGGTCCGCGTTTCTCGACCGGGCCGGCGGTCCACCGTTCCGAGCCGTGGTCTCTTCCGCGGACTTTGGGCGCGCGAAGCCGGATCCGGAGATCTTCCGCGAGGCCGCGCGCCGGCTCTCCGTGCGTCCCGAGCACCTCCTCCATGTGGGGGACCGGTGGGAGCTGGACGTAGAGGGGGCCCTCGCGGCCGGATGCGGAGCGGCGCTCTATCGCGGGTTATGGGACCGGTATCCGGAGACCTACTCCGAGTTGCCACCGCCACCGAGCGACACCGGCGCCGTTCGCCTCGTCGACGACCTGAGCGTCCTCGCCGATCCCGAACTCTGGACCTCGTGAGCCCGACGGGCGTGGCCAGCGGGGGCCGTCATAGCGAGAACGGACGGCCGTTCGCGGGGAGCACGACCTCGCAGAACGGCTCGAGCGCGTCGCGGAGCAGCTCGCGCTGGTCCCCGTGCATCAGCACGACCGTCCTCGCTCGGGACTCTCGGGCGAGCCGAACGAGGTCGCTGTGGCCGGCGTGGGCGGAGAAGTCGAACTTCTGAACGTCCCCCACTGGACGGATGGTGGTCTCATCGATCGTGAGCGTCCCCTGCTCGAGCAGCTGCCGACCGTTCGAGCCCTCCACCTGGAAACCGGTTAGAAGGATCGAGGTTCGGGGATCGTCGTACAGCTCACCGACGTAGTAGAGGACCGGGCCGCCGTCCAGCATCCCGCCCGTGGTGACGATCACCTCCGCCTCCTGCAGCGCCTTCCGCCGCTCCCCCGAGTGCTCGACGACGTGGACGCCCTCGAGCGCATGCCGGAACCGGCGGGCGTCGGCGAGGTACTCCGGCGCGGCGAGGTAGATCTCGTTCACCGACCGGGCCATACCGTCCAGGTAGACCGTGAACCCGGCGTGGGCGAGGGTGAGGAGCACCTCCTGGGCGCGGCCGACCGCGAACGCCGGCACGATCGCCTTGCCGCCCCGCTCGACCGTCTCGGCGACCTTGTCGCGGAACTTGCGCTCGGTCTCGCGCCGGTCCGGGTGCTCGCGACCGGCGTACGTCGACTCCATGACGAGCACGTCGCACTCGAGGGGCTCAGCCCCGCCGACCAGGTGGGTCGGGATCGTCTGCAGGTCCCCGGTGAAGAGGACGTCCTTCTGGCCCCGGTAGAGGAGCATCGTCGCCCCAGGGATGTGGCCGGCCGGCGTCAGCTCCACCTCGAGCCCGTGCTGCCGGAAAGTGCCGTGGCGGTCGAGGGCGGTGAACCGGCTGTGGAGGGCGTGGATGTCGCTCGGCGCGTACGGGGGCAGGTACCCCTCCAGACGCGCGACCTTGAGCGCGTCCTTCGTGAGCAGGTCGGCGACCGCGACCGTCACCGGTGTCGCGACGATGCGCGTCTTGGGCAGCCGGCTCAACAGCGGCGTCATCCCCGAGTGGTCGAGGTGGGCGTGGGAGAGGAACGCCGCGTCCACGTTCGTCGGCGCCGGGCGCGGGTAGGTCGGCGGGTCGCTGGGCGTCAGACCGTAGTCGAACAGCAGCGTCCGGCCCTGGTCCTTCACCACCAGGCCGAGCGAGCCGACCTCGGAGGCCCCCCCGAGGAAGCGGAACTCCATCGCGCGGCCGAGGGACCTCGCCAGATAACGGTGGCCCGCCCGCCGAGGGGCCGGCCATCCGTGGTCTCGCCGCTCCTCGGCCGGGAGCCTTATCCCCCTCGAGCCGCTGGCCGGCCCGTGGACGCCCCGGCCCAGCGCGAGCTCGGTCTGCTCCACCGGATCGGACTCGCGGTGGAGCGGGTCGTCCGGGAGAGCGCCCGGTCCCCTCACCGCGCCGACGTGGTCGCGATGGGGGCCAGCGGAACGCCGACCGAGGAGCTCGACCGGCTGGCGGAACACGAGATCCTGAGCGCACTGGACGAGGAGAAGGTCGACTGGAACGTCGTCTCCGAGGAGGTCGGGGTCGTCGATCGCGGGGGGTCGAGAACCCTCGTCATCGACCCGATCGACGGGACGGCGAACGCGGTCCGGAACCTCCCGTTCTCGACGGTCTCCCTCGCCCTCGGCTCGGAGACGCTTGGGGGCGTGGAGCTGGGCCTGGTCCGCGACCTGAACCGCGGGACGACCTACTGGGCCGCCCGGGGCGAGGGGGCCTACCGGGACGGCCGGCGGATCCGCACCCGAGCCTGGCCCGGTAAGGGCGAGGTCGTCTTCGTCAACCTCAGCAAGTTCTCGAGCCCGCGGTCTGCCTCCCTGGTCGGCCGCGCCCGCAGGGTCCGATCGCTGGGCTGCGCCTCGCTGGAGATGGCGCTCGTCGCCGAGGGGGCCGGCGATGCCTACGTCTTCGAGAATGCGGAGGAGGCCCGGAACCTCCGGGCGACGGATATCGCTGCCGCGTACCGCATCCTCCTCGAGGCGGGCGGCGGGGCGAGCGATGCCCAGGGCCGCACGCTGGAGGACCTTCCCCTGGGCGTGGTCCGCCGGACCACCGTGGTCGCCTGGGGCGACCCCGCCTTCGGGCGAAAGGTCTGGGAGGAGCCGCGGCCGTGAGGATCGGCCTGCACGCGAACCCCCACCGGCCGGTGGCGGTCGAGCTCGCCCGGCAGATCCTGGCGGCGGTCGCTGGCCGAGGGGAGGTCGTGCTGTCCGAGGAGACCCGCGGGGTCGACCCCGCGCTCCCGTCCGCCCCCTGGGCGTCGCTCTCCGCGGACGTCCTCGTGGCGGTGGGCGGCGACGGGACGTTCCTGCATGCCCTGCGGCGGACCTCGATCCCGCTGCTGCCGGTCAACGCCGGTACGCTCGGGGTGCTGGCGGAGGTCGACGGTCGGTCGCCGCCGGCGATGGAGTCGGCGGTCGAGCGCCTCCTGGAGGGCCGGTATTTCCTGGAGGAGCGGACGAAGCTCGCGGCCGAGATCGGGGCGAAGAGCCTGCCGGACGCGGCGAACGAGTACGTCGTGCACGCGACCCAGGTGGGGAAGATGGCGGACTTCGAGCTCCGTTTCGATGGTCGGCCGGCCGGGACGATCCGTGCCGATGGGCTGATCGTGGCAACCCCCACCGGCTCGACGGCCTACGCGCTGAGCTCCCTCGGCCCGATCGTCGAACCGGAGGTGGACGCGATGGTCCTCACCGCGATCGCTCCGTTCCGCGTCGAGGCCCGTGCGGTGGTGCTCGGGGGCCTGCGCACGGTCCGCATCCGCTCGCTCCGCCCTGGAGGCGGCTGCGTGGTGCTCCCGGACGGGGATGGGGAGCACGCGCTGGGTCCGAGAGAGGCCGTGACGATCTTCCGCTCTCCGAGGCGCGCCTCGCTTGTCCGCTTCGGGGCGTCGTACTTCGACCGGCTCCGCGGGAAGCGGATCCTCCCCTGGACGGAGGAGGAAGGAGAGGGCGGGCCCGGTGCCGTTCTTCCGCCCCCACCGTAAGGCAAGGGGCGACGAGCCGCCCTTGGGGTCGACGCCGACTGCCATCACCCGGCGCGCGCTGGACAGCGCGCTTGCGAGCGCGGGCTCCGCTTACCCGAACGAGTTCGGCGGCGTCTTCCGCGCCGACCCGCCCGGGGTGATCTCCGAGCTCCTGCTGGTCCCCGGCACGACCGCCGGCCATCGCCACGCGAACTTCCGGCTCTACATGCTCCCCGCCGACCTCACGGTCGTCGGGACGGTCCACTCTCACCCGTCCGGCTCGCTGCGGCCTTCGGACGCGGACCTGCGCCTGTTCCGCGGCTGGGGACGGAGGCACCTGATCCTGGGCGCGCCGTTCGATCAGGGGTGCTGGAGGGCCTACGACGGCAACGGGGCGGAGACCCACCTCGCCGTGGTCGCCTCGGCCTCCGGACCCCGCGGGCCGCTGAGGTCCTACCGCGTCCGACCCCCAAGCCCTGGAGCGAGCGCGCCGGAGCCGCTTCCCGAGGACGAAGCGTAGCCCGCCCGCTCACTCGCGGACGGGGATGGTCGGGACCGGCAGCTGGTCCGGGAAGCGGTTCGGGTCGACCATCCGCCGGGGCGGGCGCCGCGAGGGGCTGGTCAGCCCGTGCATCCTCGCGATCCCTTCCAGGAAGGCGATGAAGCCCCGGAAGGCGGACCGGTAGAGCCGCGTGTGGTTGCCCTCCCAGTCGAAGAACTCCTCCAGCATCTCCTTGGACTGCCGGAGGCCGTGCGTGAGGGCCCGCTTGAGCAGCTCCTCCTGCAGGGGCGAGAGGCGGTCGCGGCGGAACCAGTCCTTGGACTTGAGGTGCCCCAGCGGGACGAAGAACATCGGCACGAGCAGGGCCCGGAAGTCCCAGAGGTCGTCGATCAGGTCGATCGTACGCGCCACGTCGTCCTCGGTCTCCTGGGGGAGGCCGACGATGAACGTGCACGCCGGATAGACTTGGTTGTCGTTCATCAGCCCGGCCGCCTGGACGACGAGCTCCGGCCATTGGGAGGCCTTGAACGGGGCGACCTTACCGGGCATCGCCGCGGTGATCATCCGGGGCGAGCCGGTCTCGACGCCGACCTCGACGCCCCACCAGCTCTGGCGGTCGTCGATGAGGGCCTCGGCGCACTTCGAGAGCAGCTTCGGCTTGGTCATCAGGCTCGCGATGGCGACGTGGCTCCAGCCGACCTGAGCGTAGTGGCGCTTCGCGAGCTGGAGGAGCGGGATGAGCTTGTCCTCGTGCGGCATGACGTTCGGGCTGCCGTAGAAGTAGACGTCATCCGAGTGCAGCAGGCCCTTGCGGACGCCGATCGCCGCGTTGACCTTGAGCTCCTCCTCGATCTTGGAGAGCGGGTACCAGCGGGTCGGCCGCGTGGTGACCGAGCAGAACGAGCAGCCGCGACAGCAGCCCCGCCCGATCTCGATCAGGCCGTTGACGCTGGGGTAGCGGATGGAGGAGATCTGCTCGACCTTGGGCGCCTCCTTCGGGGTCAGCACGACGTGCGGCGGGAGGAACTCGTCCCGCAGCGCCTTCCCGACGATGTCCCGGACGAACAGGTCGCTCTCCCCCTCGACGACCGTGTCGATGCCGCCGATGGAATCGACGAACTCCTGGATCCACGGGAGCTTCGAGCGCGTCGCGGGGGCGAGCTGCCAGGCGCAGGGGCCTCCCGCGATGATCTTGAGTCCCCGGCGGCGCGCCTCGACGACCGCGGGCTGGCTGAGCATCCGCTTGAAGTTCACGCAGTTGAGCGTCTCCTTGCGCATCACCCCGCCGAACGTCGAGCTCGGGGGGTTGAGGCCGAAGTAGTCGTGGCCCGAGACCAGGAGGACCTTCGCCTCCCCAGGCATGTACTTGTCCAGGTGGCCGGGGTGGACGATCCGTGCGTCGACGCCGGCGTCCATGAGCGACGCCTCGATCTTCCGCATCCCGTAGGGAGCCTGGCGCGGGTAGCCGTGCTCGTCCACCGGCATGGCCGGGTAGAACAGGCGTTGGTACACCGACTCCGGGAAGATGTACGCCGGGGTGGTCGTACCGAACCCCAGGAACTCCTTCCCGTGGTGGTTGCTCATCATCGTCCAGTCGCATGTGATGACGACTTCCGGCATCGACCAGAACCTCCGTCGCTCGGGACGGTCCCTTCAACCACCCAGCCGAGGTTTTTAATGACTACGATTGACGGTTTTACGACCCCGACCACCCCTCGCGGGTGGGCCGTCGGGGGGGTTGTGCGGCCGAGCTCCTGGTGCCGTACCGGTAGACCTACTCGAGGTCGATCTCGTCGTCGTCCCGAGGGAGCGCCCCGTCGAACCCTTCCTCAGCTTCCTCGAACGGGTCGTCCGGGTCGTGCCCTTCTCGGAACGCAGGGTCCCGCTGCAGGAGGTGGACCCGGACGCAGTCGCGGTGGGCCGGGCGGCCGTTCCACGAGCTGGTCTCGTCCGGCGAGCCCAGGGGCTCCTTGCAGAGGACGCAGATCTCGGGCGGCGCCGCGATCCAGGAGATCCGACGGGGGGGCGCGGTCATACCCGGGACTAGGGAAGAGGACGGTTCGGCTCCTTTACCTTTCGCCCGGCCGCGGCAGGGCACCGGAGGACGCCCAGGGGCCGGCCCCTAGGGGGAGCTGCGGTGCTTCAGTGCACGCAGGACCGCATCGACCGCCGCCTCCGCTGCCTGTCGCCCGACGTGGTCCGCCGTCGCGCCAGGCCACGCCTCCTTCCGAGGACCCTCACGCGTCGCGGTCGTGGCAGCGAACACCAGGTCGCCGTCCGTGGAGGTCAGATAGGGGACGATGGCGCGCCCTAGCCCCGCGTGGACGATCGCCGCCACGCGAGCGAGCTGCGGTCGGTCGAGCGGGAGGTCCGTAGCCACCAGGGAGAGGGTCGTGCCTCGCCCTGCCAGCCGCCGCCGGGGGAGGTCGGTGGGTGCTACATGCTCGCCACGCGGACCCCGCGCGGTGGCGATCCAGCGTCCGGTGCTCGGGTCGCGAACGGCCCCGGCGGCGTTGACGACGGCCAGCACCCCGACGGTATGGCCCTCGCCCAGGGACCGGGCGGCGGAGCCGAGCCCGCCCGGCATCGCCGAGGCCCTTCCCAGGTACTTCGCCACGGTCGCGCCCGCCCCGGCCCCTACTCGGCCCTGAGCGAGGCCGGTCCGCTTCGCCGAGCTCGCCGCCCCATAGCCGAGCACCGAGTAATCGGGCAACGGCCGGTCGTCCCGGGGGAGGTCGAAGATGACCGCCCCGGAGATCGGGGCGAGGGGACGCGCGCCCCAGACCCGGGTCCCGGCCCCGGACTCGAGCACCGCCGTGCGGATCCCGCGGGCGGCGTCCAGCCCAAAGAGGCTGCCACCGGAGAAGAACAGGGCCCATCGTTGCCCGAACGTCGCGTCGAGCGACAGCGAGGCGGTGTCGTAGGTGCCGGAGGCCCCACCCCTGACGTCCACGACCACCGGGACGGACTCGTCGAAGAGGACGGCCGTGACCCCGGTCGGACCCTCGGGGTGGCTGGCGTGCCCGACCCGCAGCCCGCGGACGCTCAGCAGGTCGCTCGGACGTCGGGGCATGGCCGAGCGAGCGACCGTCGGTCTTTAGCTCGTGCGCGACGGACCTCCCCGACCTCGCCCGGTCTTATCCGCCCGACGCTCTCCCGCTACGCGCGATGACGGCGAAGGTCGAGCCGGACCCTCCTCCGCCGCCCGGGTTCCGGGTCAACCGGGCCATCCCGGTGGGACGCCATCCGATCCTCACGGTCTTCCCCGGGCTGGAAGGGCTGCGTCCCGCCTCGAAGATCCATCCCGACCCGGTCCGGCGTCAGAAGCTGTTCCGGGAGACCCTGATCGAGGTCGTCGATCAGGACATGTGGATGTACGTCGCGCCCTGGGAGGTCCCTCCGTTCGCACGACGGCGGGGCTGGTCCCCCGTGGTCGCCCCGGACCACGATTGCATCGTCGTCGGCCAGGGCCATCTGCGCGACAGCGCCGAGATGATCCTCTACCTCGACATCTACCACGAGCTCTGCCACATCCTCCAGCGGCACGACGGGGCGAACCTCTGGGAGCCGGGCCTCAGCTACGTGGAGCGAAAGACCGAGGTCGACGCCTACCGGTTCGTGGTCGAGGAGGCGAGGCTCCTCGGCGTCGCGGACGACTACCTTCGGGAGTACCTCAAGGTGGAGTGGATCTCCCGGAAGGAGCACGAGCAGCTCCTCGAGGCGGTCGGGGTCCCGCCCCCGCCGAGGGCCCGACGCCCCACGCGTGCTTGACGGGATCCCCCGGTTTTCGGGTCCCGCGTGCGCGGACGCACGCACAATCCTTGTGAGGCGTTGCGCGACGAACCGACCCTTTATCGTGCGCACCCCGGCTCCCAAGAGTCCAGCCGCAGTGGCGGAGCGGGTCGATGGACGTCACCTCGCGCCCCGTCCTTCG
>Ga0187772_10001043_pt1 | contig 12852 bp, 10 predicted proteins | sample 0116_SJ02_MP15_2_FD_133137 | JGI IMG/M metagenome (GOLD analysis project Ga0187772, IMG submission 133137) | Tropical peat soil microbial communities from peatlands in Department of Meta, Colombia - 0116_SJ02_MP15_20_MG | ecosystem: Environmental > Terrestrial > Soil > Wetlands > Peat | place... | reverse complement strand
GACTGAGATAGTGTGGCTCACCCGCCTTGAGCGCAGAAAAAGACCGAGTAATCGATTTGGACCACTCCATGGCTAAACAGCACTTCTTTTTCAAATTGATTCCTCCGCGCTCCACTTTTCCTTACGACATTACAGAATCCGAGAAGCGGTTGATGGACGAACACGGCCGCTACTTCGACGAGCATTTTGCCGCTGGCCGCCTGCTTCTTTATGGCCCGGTTCTGGCGTCTGGCGGAGCTTTTGGCCTGGCGGTGCTCGAAGTCGACAGTGAAGCCGACGCTCGTCTGTTCGGCGAAGGCGACCCATCAGTCAAGGGCGGTCTGAACCGGTTCGAGATTCATCCGATGAAGGTGTCTGCTGCCCGCGGCAAGAAAGGCTAGGGGAAGTGCTCCGGTATTGCCAGTCCCTACGAAATATATTCGCGAATGTATTCGTCCTTGCTGCGCGCGAGCTGCCGGACATCGCCGTCGAAGATCACTTTTCCGTCGCGCAGAATCAGAAAGCTCATGGGCGCATCGCAATACTGGCCGCGCGGCAAAGCGCGAAGCTGATTCGTCTGCTGGTCGAACTGATGTGTAGCCAGGGTGAAGGCGTCTTGCAAGCGGTGCGTGACCAGCAAGGAACTGGTCTTATAGACGTCACGCTGTTTCATGATCAGCTCGACGATCGTGTTCGAGGTCACCGGATCGAGCCCGCCGGTCGGTGAATCATAAAGCAGCAATTCCGGCTGACTGACAATAGCGCGAGCGATGGCCACGCGGCGCCGCATGCCTCCGGAGAGCTCTGAAGGGAACAGATCGAGCGTGTGCTCCATCTCCACGAAGCGCAGCGCCTCGCGAACACGTCTGTCGATCTGGTCGTCGTAGATTTCCCGTTCCTCGGTCAGCCGGTAGGCGACGTTTTCCCGCACTGTGAGCGAGTCAAACAGCGCGCTTTCCTGAAAAACCATACCTACTTTGCCGCGCAGGTCGAACAGGTCCTGCTCCTGAGTGTGTGTTACATCTTCGCCAAGCACAAGGATTCGCCCGGAATCGGGCTTGAGCAGACCCAGGGTAAGTTTCAGGATGGTGCTCTTGCCCGATCCGGCTACGCCGAACAATGCTTTCGTTTCGCCAAACGGGAGACGGAACGAAACTCCGCGGAGCACTTCGTTCTCTTCGAATTCCAGCTTTACATCGTCAAACTCGATAGCGTAAAGGGTCGGCTTCTGGGTTGCGATTGAGGGGGAATCGAGAGGTAGTGTGGGTGAATGCATGAGTCATCGATACGACAGAACGTTCATCAGGAATTGCGTGACAAAAAGATCTAATGTAACGATCAGAACTGACGCAGCCACAACCGCTTGCGTCGTCGCTCGACCCACGCCTTGCGTCCCACCGCGGGCAGTCATCCCATAAAAGCAGCCGATCGTCGAGATGATGAAGCCGAACAGCACCGGTTTGACCAGTCCCATGAAGACGTCTTGAAAAACGAGCGACTGCCACGCGTTACTCCAGTACTGACGAGCGTCGAGACCGAGGAGCGCCTTCGACACGAACAATCCTCCCGTCAGGCCCACGGAATCCGAAAGAATAGTCAGAAAAAAAAGCATGAAGACTGTGGATACAATGCGCGGCGTAACCAGTTTTTTCACCGGATCGGTGCCCAGGGCGCGCATGGCGTCGATTTGTTCAGTCACGACCATCGAGCCGATTTCGCTGGCCATTCCCGATGCATTGCGTCCGGCTACCATCAATCCGGTTAGCACAGGTCCCAATTCCCGGACCATCGAGAGCGACACCAACTGGCCGATGAGCGTGATAGAACCGAAGCGCCGCAGTGTGTTCGCGCTCTGTACCGCCAGCACGGCGCCGGTGAAGAAGCCGGTCAACAAAACGATGGGAAGAGAGCCTACTCCGATCAGGTCCGCTTGCTGAATCATGTCGCCAACGTAGAGCGGCTTGCGGAATATATTGGCGACGGACTGCACGGCCAGCAGAGTGTATTCCTGAACCGCCTGAACCTTCTCCTTGGCGAACTCGGTGGGCGAAATCAGTTGCATGCGATTCAGGCAGGACGGGTTCGCGCGGATGTTTGGTTGCGAAGGCCCCGGCCCTGATCGAACTATATCAGATCAGACTTCGAGCCTAGAGAGCAGAGAAGAACCCTTGGGTCTTTCAGAACGCGGACCCGGGACTCCAGACTTCGACATCGAATGACTCGAGTCGCACGGCAGGAACTGACACGGAATAAAACTAGCCCGCGGACAGAGAAAGTGGTCGCAATCCGACGTCCGATGGACTGACATCTGGGGTCGCTCCGACGGCGCTCTTATACGCGGCCTTTTTTCTTGATCTCGATATTCAGCCGGCGGATTTTCTGATTCAGGGTCGAAAGCGGCACATGGAAACGTTCGGCCGCCTCGGTCTGATTCCAGTTGCAACGCTCGAGCATGTCGGTAATGACGCGGCCTTCGAAGTCTTCGACAATTTCAAACAGCGATGCATCCGAGGGCGGATCATGCAACGCAAGCGCGGACCCGCGGCCGAGCATCGACTCAGGCAATAGATCGCTGCTGATCTCGGGACCAGAGGATAAGACCACCGCCCGCTCGATTACGTTTTCCAGTTCTCGCACGTTGCCAGGCCACGAATATGCCATGAGCGGCCGCAATGCTTCCGGTATGACCCGCGGCGCTGGGCGTCCGTTTTCCTCCGCGTACTTTCTCAAGAAAAACTCAACGAGCAACGGAATGTCCTCTTTACGCTGGCGGAGCGGCGGAAGCTCCACGGTAATCACGTTGAGCCGATAGAAAAGATCTTCCCGGAAGCGGCCTTCGCGGACCATCTGCCGCAGGTCGATGTTAGTGGCCGCGATAATGCGCACGTCCACCTGGATTTCCTGAATGCCACCCAGGTGCATGAAGCGGCGATCCTGCAACACGCGCAAAATCTTGGCTTGCGTTTCCAGACCCATCGTGGCGATCTCGTCTAGAAACAACGTGCCTTTGTCAGCGACCTCGAATAGCCCTTTCTTCGAAGCGATCGCGCTGGTAAACGCTCCCTTGACGTGCCCGAACAGCGTGGACTCGAGCAGGTCGGCGGGCATGGAGCCCGTATTCACGGGAACGAACGGCTTGTCGCGCCGCGGAGAATTCAGGTGGATCGCCTTGGCAATCACTTCCTTGCCGGTGCCGCTCTCGCCCTGCAAGAGCACGGTCGACCGGCTGTTTGCGACCTGAGCGACGAGATCGAAAATCTTCAGCATGGGCTCGCTCTTGCCCACTATGTTTTCGAAGTTGTAACGCTGTTTGAGGGCACGCTTGAGCTGAACGTTTTCTTCTTCAGCGCGACGCCATGCCACAGCTGCTCGAACGTCAGCCAGTAGTTTTTCGTTGTCCCACGGTTTCTGGACGAAGTTCGTGGCCCCTGACTGCATGGCCCGCACTGCATTTTCTACGGTGCCGTAGGCAGTGATCATGATGACGGGTAAACGCGCATCATGGGAGCGAATCTCGGAGAGAATGTCCATCCCATCCCGACCGGGCAGAGCAAGATCGAGCAAAACAAGATCGAAAGGACGTTCTGCAATGTGCGTCAGCCCGTCTTCGCCGCTCGCCGCGCTGTGGACCTCGAAACCTTCGAGGGCGAGCAGGGTTTCCAGAGATTCACGAATCTCCGCTTCATCGTCGACGATGAGTATCGAACCGGCCGGCGACGGATTTCCATTCGTCACGTGGCGCGAAATGACAGCCGCTTCAGACATGAACCGCCTTCCTGCTCAAGGGAAAATCGAGTGCAAAGGTCGTGCCCGCGCCAGGATTGCTCTCCACCCGAATCTTGCCAGCGTGCTCCTGAATAATGCCGTAAGTTACCGACAAGCCCAGCCCGGTTCCGCGTGTCTGTCCGCTTTGCGGCGCGGTCTTGGTGGTAAAGAACGGGTCGTAGATACGCTGAATGTGCTCCGGTGCGATGCCGGATCCGGTGTCGGAGACGCGCACTCTCACAGTTTCGCCATTGCAAGTCGAAATGGCGAGCTTCCCGCCCCCGGGCATCGCATCCTTGGCATTAAGGAAGAGATTGAGAAAAACCTGCTGCAGGCGGCCGGCATTGCCCTGGATCGGCGACAGGGCCGGAGTTAGCTCGGATTGCACTTGGATCTTCGCCGTCTTGAACTGATGCTCGAGCAAGGCCAGCGTGTCGCCGATGACCTTGTTGACGTCGACGTCGGTGAACTCGGTGCCGCTGGTTCGCGAGAAATTCAGCAGGTTGTTGACGATCTCGGAAGCCCGGAACGTCTGGCGCGTGATCTTCTCGAGCAGGCTCGACTTTTGCGGATCCCCGTGCAGTTGCTTGGCCAGCATCTGCGTGTACGAAGAGATCACGGCCAGCGGCGTGTTCACCTCGTGCGCCACTCCAGCGGCCAGCAGGCCGATCGAGGAAAGCTTATCTGCTTGCGAGAGCTGGCCTTCCAGTTCCACTCGCTCGGTGATGTCGTCCATGATGACGAGGCGGCCGACCACCTGGAACTTGCGGGTGACCAGTGGAGCAACCGCCACGTTCACAGTGCGTGTCTCGCCCGCCGGTGTCTTGAGGCGGAACTTGTAAAGGTTGTTGATGCCCGGTGTTTGGCGTATCCGGTAGAACTCCTCCACGAACTCGGCCGGAAAGACGGTCCGCAACGGCTGCATCAGCGCCTGCCAGCGTGGCAGGGCGTACATGACTTCCATCTGCGCGTTCCAGCTCTCGATGCGGTCTTCCATGTCGAGTGCAAGGATGCCCACGTTGATCGACTCGACGATGTTTTCGTTGAAGTCCTTGAGCCGCTCGTACTCGGCGACTTTCTGCTGCAGCGATGCGTACAGACGTCCATTCTGGATGGCGATGCCGAGATATCCACCCAGTGTTTCCAGCAGTTCGACATCCTCGCTGGAAAGGAAATCGCCCTTTCGCGTTTTTCCGAGGCCGAGAACGGCAATGATCTTTTGCTGGGCGCGGCACGGAATGTAATAGTTGAGATCCAGGCGGGCGATCGTTTCCTGGGATCCCGCCGTTTCGCGCGGTACCTGGTGCGTGTTCTCAAAGAAAAGGTGTCCAGATGGTTCCGGACGCGGCGCAGCCAAGAAACTTAAATCAAGACCGGCAACCGGAGTCATGCCCATGGACTTCGACAATTCGAAATGTTCGCTGTCCTCGCCCGATCCCAGGAAGATCGCGATCCGGTCCACCGCCAGAGTACGAGAGAGACGGTCCAGCACCGAAGAGAGCAGCGCATTCAGATCGGTCTCGGAACTCAGCTCGCGGCCGAACTCGATCAGCGTGCGGCGATAGTCATACACCGTGCGGTAGAAAAACTGATCAACGCGATCCTGAATCCATTTCCGCACGGGATCGAAGAGCAGCGCCGTGACCACTACTGCCAAAATCAAGCCCATCGCGCCGCTCGCGGGTTTTTGGGTATGTACGAACTCTGCTACGCCACCGACCAGCGCAAAATACAATCCCGCTACGGTTGCCGCCGCCAACGTATAGACGACGCCGCGCTTGAAGATCAAATCCACGTCCATCAGGCGGTAGCGGAAAATGGCATATCCGAAGGTGAGAGGCAGCAAGCCCAGCGAAAGCACGGAAATCTTCATGCCCGGACCGGGCAGCGCGCCAATCTGATAAGGAACAACGTAAAACAGGGTATAGGGGACGATCGCGAGAATCGTTCCTCGCGTAACCCATTTCAACTGCTGCCGCAGGATCGTCGTGCCGGCGCGGCGGTAGCTGAACCACAAGACTCCGGCTGCCACCATGAAAAGCAAAGCGCCATAGGCCATTTCCTCCCGGTCCATAGTCCAGCGAAGCTCGCCGGAAGCCTGCGCCAGGCGCAATGCGAGAATGTGCCGCCCAAGCAGCACAGCCCCCGGAAGATAGGCCAAGGCCAGGGTCCACGGATATCGCTGAACCGTCCGGCGCTTCTCCGGAAATGTCAGAACGAAGTGCAGAAACAAGGCTGGCTGCAGAATCCAGGCGACGATGTTGCTCCAGTAAATCTCCCAATCAAAAGAATTCAGCTGGCCGGTATATTTGAAGGAATACGCAATGAACGAGACGAGGCAAAAGATGTAGAAATGGGTCGACCCGACTGCCGTCCAGCGACGCAGCAAAACGTACACCCCGATACCCAGGTAAATCAGAGCAATGAGGCGTAGCCAGTTGTTCAGAGATCGGTCTGCCGGTTGAAGCAGTACTTTGCAATCCAGTGGGACTGAATCGCGTACAACAGAATATGTGGCGTTGTGCCATTGGCCAGTGCTGTAGAGCTGCCGCTCCAGGCCGGACGTGTTCTTTACGTCCTGCCCATTCACAGCCACCAGTTCGTCGCCCCGCTTGATGCCGGCCTTGGCGCCCTGGCCGTCGGGATCGACGCGGTCGGCAACCAGACGTCCGCCATGCTCGATCCACCAGACGCCGTCATCTGGAACGGACGATTCCCGCTCTTTTATAAAATTGAAGCTCGCAAAGACTACCGCCGTCACGGTCAAAAGAAAGAGCAGGACCGCGACAAACCGAGCTTGGCTTTCCCGATTCATGGGTTTCGGTACTGGCCCCGAACCCTTGGCGGGCTGGAGAGGCGAGGCAGCGACATTTTGTCGACCCTCAATGAGCACTTTCGCTGCCATGGTCTGCATGCTCCTGTTGAATCCTAAATTCAACAGATCGCTACATTTGCAAAATTATAGATGCATTTTCGAACGCAAACTATGTCTTTTTGAATCTTCCTCTGAAATTTCATAGCCGTTTCGCTATGATTCTGTGGCACTTACGTGGAATCAGAAGAGAGTTGAGAGAGATGGTTTTTCTCCGAGGAATCGCAGTTTTCAAGATTTGAATTAGGCCGCTCACGTTTCCCGGAAGGATTGCTCCATCCGCTATCGTGTTTCGCGTTCTTCGCCTACCGTCGTTTCCTGCGCGTCATCCCAGTCGAACGACAGAGCCCGCGCGGTGGTCTCAATCGGCTCGACTTCGGGAATATTTTCCGCCACGGAAGCCCCTAATTCCGCAAATTTCCTCGCCGAAACCAGAACCCGGCTCTCAAGCGAACCGACGGCTTTGTTATAGGACTCGACGGCTCGGTCCAGATTGGCTCCCACTGAAGTGATATGTCCGGCCAAGAGCCGAAGCCGATCATGCAGTTCTTTCCCTAAAGTGCTGATTTCGTGAGCATTCCTAGCCAGCTTTTCCTGGTTCCATCCATACGCGACCGCCTTTAGCAGCGCGATCAAGGTCGTCGGCGAAGCCGGAATCACGCGCTGCAACACGCCGTGTTCGATCAGACCGGGATCCTGTTCGAGGGCAGCGCTGAAAAATGTTTCTCCGGGAAGAAACATGACGACGAACTCCGGCGCGGCTTCAAATTGTTCCCAGTAGTTCTTGCCGCTGAGCGTCTTCATATGATCGCGAACCTGGCGGGCATGTGCAGCCAGGCACGTGCGGCGCGCCTCTTCGTCGGTCGTTTCGAAGGCTTCAAGGAATGCCTGGAGTGGCGTCTTGGCATCCACCACAACATTCTTGCCTCCCGGAAGTTTCACCACCAGGTCGGGGCGCAGCCGGCCGCTGTCGCTCGTAATCGTCTCTTGCTCGGCGAAATCGCAATACGGCAGCATGCCGGCGATCTCAACCACACGCCGCAACTGAATCTCGCCCCAGCGTCCCCGAACGTTTGGGGTTCGCAGGGCGCGGACCAGATTTCCGGTCTCGGATTGCAGCTCTTTCTGCGTGACGATCAGCGATTGCACCTGGGCGTGGAGGGCGCCGTAGGCCGCGCCCCGCTCCTTTTCAATTTGCTGAATCTGTGCGTCGACTTTATTCAGGGATTCGCGAACCGGCGTGACAAGATCGGCGACCGCTTTTTTGCGCTCCTCCAAGTCGGTCTGGGCTTCGCCTTGAAAGCGCTTCAGAGTTTCCTGCGCGATTTGCAAGAATGAAGAGTTGTTGTTCTTGAGTGCGTCCGCGGCCAACGCCTTGAAGGCATTCTGCAGCTCCTGGCCGGCGCGCGTCAGCAGTTCGAGCTTTTCGCCATTTGCTTTTCTCTCCGATTCGAGCGTTGACTCCAGCCTCGCACGGCCCGCCACGAGCTCCCGTTGCTCCTGCAAAAGGCGCGCCAAGTCGGCCTTGGCAATGGCTAACTCCTTGTCTAGCAGGCTCAGGCGGGCCTGCATGGCACTGGTGCGCGAGCGTAATAACAGCCACGCCATCCAACCGCCGGCCAATAATGCAAGGACCGCGGTGAGCTCCAGTCCGATGGACAAGATACTGTCTATCCCCTTTTGCCTCTAGCCTAGCATCAAGCTGCAAGCGATTCGCGCTTTGAACTCCGAATTTATATAATCTGGAGCGGGTTTGGAGCCTCGGTGTGTCGCATCAAAGCGTGCCCCTGCCGGTCAAAAGATTGCTCCTCGTGATCCTGCTGTGCATGCCCATCGCGACGGCACAGGCCGGGTTCAACGTTGGAGGAGGCGGTTCCCGCGGAGGTTCAGTCCAGCCCACCGCAGTCAATCAAACTGACAGCCTGAAAGATTTTCATCACATTATGGCGGTGCAGGCCAGCAGTCAGCAGGCCACTCAGTTTCGATCGTTAATCAAAACCACCGAAGCAGCCCAGGGCGAACTGAAAGCGCTGATGGCGAATCTACAAACCGCGAAGCCGGACTCTCTGGTCGCCTCCGCGGTCACAACTCTGACGCAGGCCCTCGACACAGCACGGACAGGCAACAAGCAATTCGTCGATGGTTTTTCTGCCAACCAGAAAGCAGGCTTGAAAGACCTCACGAAGCGACTGGAAAAAGCCGACTCAGACCTGGAGCAATCGCAGAAAAAGCTCGATCAGATTGTTCATGCGACGAACATGTCCAGCCCGGAACTCGCGGCCCGTGCCGAGAATCTCGACAAAATGCTCACCGAGTTTTCAGAAGAGCAATCGGCACTGGGAAGAGAGATGAGCATTGTGCTCGCCACCGGCCAGGATCTGAGCTTCAGGCTTCCAGCAGTAGACAACACGGTGAACCTCGAAAATCGAAAGATCACAGTTCGCACTGCGGGCGAACTAACGCAAGTTGCGGCAGAGCAAGATCATCGCATTCTCAACCTCCAGTTGACCGCGGCTCTAACCGACCTTCAACAAGATATCGGCGATATCTTGCAAGCGCAGTTCCAGCAGTCGGCGTCATGTAGTGAGAGAGTGTCCGTTCGCCGTGCGATGTTAATGCCGTCGACTCCGGCGAGCGTGCTGGCGCTGCGGTTGCATTATGAGCGTTGGGCGTGCTCTCGCACGGTAGGTCAGGTTGCGGCCAGCGAAATTGCGGAAAGCGATGGCGACGTCGAAATGAAGCTGACGCCGACTGTGGAGAAGCCAGGCACGTTGAAACTGGTAAGCGAATTCCAAAAGATCGATGTCGACGGCATGATGGGCGACGCACTTCGTTCGGGCAGTCTGGGCGACGACCTTCGCGACAGAGTCAGCGATTCCTTGCTCACCGTGTTGCGCGCCGCCGCGGATTTCAAAGCCACGCTTCCGCCAGCGGCGCAAAACGACGTGGAGCTCGAAAGCGCGACTTTTCAGGACGCCGGCTCCGGCAATCTTAATATCCTCTTACAAGGCCGTGTGCAGCTCTCCGGCGAGCAAGTCAATTTTCTGGCCAGCCAGTTGAACCAGAGTGCGTCCAGCCAGGCGACACCCGCCCAATAGCCGCCCTTTCCAGCCGCTATTTCCGTACGCCTCGACGACTTCCTTGTGCTACCCTTGCCCAGCCCTCCGTCTGCGGTTCCACGTATGGAATCCACGGGACAGCCACGGCCTTCGCCGCCCGATTCGCAGGGAATCGCTGTTCCTCGCGAGTCCGCGCATCGGATTCGCATCGGCACCGCAGGATGGTCCTACAAAGACTGGGACGGCATCTTCTATCCCGCTGGTATGCGCAACCGGCAAACGCATCCGCTGGAATACCTGGCGCGCTTCTTTGACACGGCGGAGATCAACACTTCGTTCTACGGTCCACTCAGGCCGGAGTTGGCGAAGCTGTGGTGCCGCAAGGTTGCCTCGGTCAATGCGGACTTTCAGTTCACGGCCAAGCTCTATCGCGCGTTCACGCATTCCCCCCTCGCCGTGATGGAGCCGACTTCTGCGGCGACCATCCGCCCGACAGACGAGGACGAAACTCGTACACGGGAAGGCCTCGACGCGCTCGCCAGCGAAGGACGCCTGGGCGCGCTGCTCATCCAGTTTCCTGTGTCATTCAAGAACACTTCCTTGAACAGGGAATACCTGCATCGCCTGCTGCGGCAGTTCATTGATTATCCGCGCGTGGTGGAAGTGCGGGATTCGAGCTGGAATAACGCCGAGACGCTGGCGGCTTTTACCCAGAAGAGCATCGCATTCTGCAACATCGATCAACCCGTACTCGGCCGCTCGCTCGCCGCCACTGAACACGTGACTTCGCCCATCGGTTACGTTCGCCTGCATGGGCGCAACTATCAGCAATGGTTCGATTCCGACAACCGCAACGACCGATACAACTACCTCTATAAGGAGAGCGACCTTCGAGAATGGAACGAGCGAATCCGAAGCGTAGCGAAAAAGGCGCAGACCACTTACGTCATCGCCAACAATCATTTTGAGAGCAAGGCGGGGGTGAACGCGCTGGAGTTGAAGGCGATGATCGCCGGCAAACGCGTGCCGGCTCCGCCCACACTGTTCGAGAAGTATCCCGAGCTGCGAAAATTCGCCGATGCTGCAGAAGATTTTGACAACAACGCCGATCCGCAACTGCCTTTGCTCGCTTGAAGCTCTCGAGGTGTTCGAAGAGACTCAGCGCGCGGAAGGGTTTGTAGATCGAATATCGATCTTGTCATCCGGAGCGGCAGATTTCGCCGCGAAGGATCTACGCAGTTGGCCTTTATCGCTGGCGCTTCTCTTCGATACAGCGCCCTAGAAAGTACCACCATGCGGTCCCGATCACTCCCCACGCGACGATTGCATACGGAACGTAGGTGTCGGAGTTGAACATCACTCCGAAGGCAACGACGGAGATTGGAAAGTCGCCGAGGAACACAACAGCGAACGGCCAGGGTGATGGGCCATCCAACAACGCTTAAGATTGAGTCGCGTGGAGCAGCCAGACAAGACCAAACAGAATCGCGTGCATGGTGGGCGCGATGACGCTCAGTCGTCGAAACCTTGCGTTCGTGGATCGACTGAGCACTGGCAACTCGGTGCGGACAACCGGATCTTACGCTCCGATGGCCGCGTGATCGGCCAGACGGCGTTTGTTATACCGCAGGGCAACATTCATGAAGACACTGCCGAGAGGGGTTTCGAAGCAGATCATCAACGCTTCAGTGTCTTCGCTGGTCTTGTCGCCCTCCTGCGCGGTTAGAAGAAGCGGGGGGTGCACGCGGAAATGGAAGCCTTGATCGTTCAGCGCCGAGATGGCGTTGCCCACGACCTGGTTTGCGAGCTCGAAGATGGTTTCCTTGATCAAACCGTCGGACTCCGGCAGTTCCGCGCCGGCATAGTGGCTGGCCACCTTCACGGCGGTCTGCGGCTCCAGATCGAGAATGATCCGGCCTTCGATGTCGCCGGTCAGAGCAATCATGCCAGCTACACCTTTGCGGCGATAGGCCTGCTCTTCCATGATGAGGTTCGTCACCTTGGTCGAGCCTTGCAGGCCTTGCGACAACACGGCGTCCGCCGCGTTGATGAAAGGCTGGATCAATTCCATCTTCATCGATTTAGGCTCCCGCTCCGGCGGCGACGGCTCCGTCTTCACCCAGAACGTATTTGATGACTTCGTAGAGCACTTCCGGCTTCACCGGCTTCTGCACGAAATGCCGCGCTCCACGCTGCAGCGCCGCGACGATGTTCTCCTGGTATCCAACCGAGGAAACCATCACGATGCGCGCTTCCGGATGAGCCTGCACGATCTTCTCGGCCGCCTCGATACCTTCCATCTGCGGCATGGTGATGTCCATGAGCACGATGTCGGGATGCGTGCGGTCGAATTCGCTGATGGCGGTCAAGCCGTCGCCGGCCTCAGCCGCCACTTGCCCGCCGAACGTCTCGATCATGCGGGCCAGGTTCTTGCGGGCAAACACGGAGTCGTCCACGATCAGGTAGCGGACCGCCTGCCCGTCCTTGCTGCGTTTTACTGGTGCAAACTGCTCCATAAACCCCTCCCCTTTCACTGCATATCATGCCGGGGGCGTCCCGACCAGATCACGCAGGTCACGGACCTCCCCGAATCAAATTCTTAATGTCCGGCGCGCACTGCCCGCCCGGCCGGGCCGGCTTCCGAGCCGGTATTGCGGCCGCACAACGCCTGCAGCGTGGCGCTCATTACATCCAGGCCCACGACGCGGATTGCGTATCCGCGATCGATCGCTGCCTTGGGCATGCCATAAACCACGCAGGAGTCTTCGCTCTGCGCAATGGTCATGCCGCCCTCTTTCTTGATCGCTCCCAGCCCCTCGGCTCCATCGTCGCCCATGCCCGTCATCAATACGCCGATCGCGTGGGTCTTGAATTCCTCAGCCACGCTGCGCAACAGCACGTCCGCGCTGGGTCGATGCCCGTTCACATGGGGGTCGTCACTGAGCACGACGATGTCGCCCAGTGGCAGCCGCTTGACTTTCATGTGGCGGCTTCCGGGACAGATCAGCGCCCGGCCCGGCTGAAGCATGTCTCCCGATTGGGCTTCCTTCACCCGTAAAGCGCTCATTTCATCGAGCCGACGCGCGAACATGTCGGTGAATCCGTCGGGCATGTGCTGCACCACGACGATCGCCCCCGGGAAGTCGCCCGGCAATTGCGAAAGGACATATTCGAGCG
>Ga0187772_10001042_pt1 | contig 12853 bp, 13 predicted proteins | sample 0116_SJ02_MP15_2_FD_133137 | JGI IMG/M metagenome (GOLD analysis project Ga0187772, IMG submission 133137) | Tropical peat soil microbial communities from peatlands in Department of Meta, Colombia - 0116_SJ02_MP15_20_MG | ecosystem: Environmental > Terrestrial > Soil > Wetlands > Peat | place... | reverse complement strand
CCTGGGGCTCGCATATTCCCTCCGTAGGAGCAAGCGGTGCGATCTCGGGAGTCCTTGCAGCCTACGTAATCCTCTTCCCACGCGCCAAGGTTCTGACGCTGGTACCTCTCTTCTTCTTCTGGTTTACGGCGCGCATTTCGGCGTGGGTTTTCATCGGCATCTGGTTCCTGTTGCAGTTCCTCAGCGGTCTGGGGTCGCTCGGCGCGATCAATACAGGGGGCGTCGCCTGGTGGGCGCACGTCGGCGGATTTGCAATGGGCGCGCTGATTACGCTGGGCGTGAAAGTCAGTCGGGGCTCGCCGTCGCGCAGCTTCGCGTAGTTCTTAAATTATCCGTCGAGATAATCCGTCGACATGCCGACAACTCGAGGCAAGCTTGAAATGGCGCACGAGCAGCCTTTGTCGCACTAAAGTAACGCATGAATTTCTTCCACTTGCCCATCTCGCGCCTGGCTTCGAGAATTGCCTTAACCACCCGCAAATTCTTCTCAACTCGCTTGGCAAACTGCTGTTCCCCGCCGGGCTTGCATGGCCGCGCTCGGCGATTTCCTTTCTGAAAAGTTTCATTCAAGCGCACTCCAACCGCGGCGGCGACTGTGCTAAGGTATTCGGTTCATCTGTTGAAGTCTCAGCAGCAGTTCTGCTTCACCGTAGGGAGGGGGAAATCGCAGATCGATGAAGAGTTCTTATAGCGGTGTGCCGGTCCCGTCCGACGGCAAGGTCATCGAGTACGTCGGGGGCGAATTCCGTGTGCCGGACCGTCCGATCATTCCGTTCATTGAAGGCGACGGCACAGGGCGCGACATCTGGAAGGCCTCGCGCCGCGTCTTCGATGGCGCTGTCGAAAAGGCCTACGGCGGCAAGCGCAAGATCGCCTGGCTCGAGGTTTACGCCGGCGAGAAATCCTACAATCAATTCAAAGACTGGCTTCCGCAGGATACCGTGGACGCTATCCGCGACTTCCGCATTGCGATCAAGGGGCCGCTCACCACTCCCGTCGGCGGCGGAATCCGCTCGCTGAACGTCGCTCTGCGCCAATTGCTCGATCTCTACGCCTGCGTGCGGCCCGTTCGCTATTTCGAGGGCGTCCCCTCGCCGGTGAAGCGTCCGGAACTAATGAACGTCGTCATCTACCGCGAAAACACCGAGGACGTTTACGCAGGCATTGAGTGGAAGTCCGGCACGCCCGAAGCCGAGAAAATCACTGCCTTCATCAACGACGAAATGCTGAAGGGCACGGGCAAACGCCTGCCCGAGCACCCGGGCATCGGCATCAAGCCCATCTCCGCATTCAACACGAAACGCCTCGTGCGCCGCGCCATTCAATATGCCATCGAAAGCAATCGCCGCATCGTCACGCTCGTGCACAAGGGCAACATAATGAAGTTTACCGAGGGCGCGTTTCGTGACTGGGGCTACGAGCTTGCAGTGCAGGAATTCCGCAGCCAGATTGTCACCGAGCGCGAGAGCTGGATCCTCGACAACAAGGATCGCGACCCGAATATCTCGATCGAGAAGAATGCCGCGCTGATCGAGCCGGGACTCGAAAGGCCACCGAGGATTTCAAGAAAAAGATCGCTGCCGAGGTCAAGCAGACCCTCGATGCGATCTACGCTACCCACGGGCAGGGCCAGTGGAAGAAAAAGATTCTCGTCAACGACCGCATTGCCGATTCCATCTTCCAGCAGGTTCTCACGCGCGCGAATGAATATCAGGTGCTTGCCACGCCGAACTTGAATGGCGACTATATTTCGGATGCGTGCGCCGCGCAGGTCGGCGGCCTCGGCATGGCGCCCGGCGCGAACATCGGCGATGGCTATGGCTGCTTCGAGGCGACACACGGCACCGCGCCGAAATATGCGGATAAGGATGTCATCAACCCGAGCTCGGTGATGCTCTCGGGTGTAATGATGTTCGATTTTATGGGATGGAAGGAAGTCGGCCGCCTGATCGAATCGGGCATCGAGCGGACGATTCAGCAAAAGCGCGTCACGTACGATCTCGAGCGCCTCATGACCGGTGCGACCAAGGTCAGCACAAGCGAGTTCGCCAGCTCGATCATCGAGAACATGGCCGCCCCCGCTCCGGTCGGCCGCTAGCTGCTGCCGCCATCGTTTCGTTCGTAGGGGCGCTGCTCTCTGCGCCCCTTCATTTCTCGTCATGACCTTAAGGAGACACTTGAATGCGCAAGAAAGTGACGGTCGTTGGCGGCGGATTTGTCGGCTCGACGACAGCTCAACGAATTCATGATGCCGGCCTGGCCGACGTCGTACTTACAGATATTCTCGAAGGTGTCCCCGCCGGAAAGGCGCTGGACATGGCGGAGTCCGGCCCGATCCTCGGCAGCGACGCCCACGCCGCGGGCATTTCGACCGCCTCGGGCGATTACAAGGAGACGGCCAACAGTGACGTCATCGTCATCACCGCCGGCTTCCCGCGCAAACCCGGCATGAGCCGAGACGACCTCCTCAAGGCCAACTACGACGTGATCAAGGCTGTCGTCGAAGCCGTCGTTAAGCTTTCGCCCAACGCCATCCTGATCATCGTGACGAACCCGCTTGACGCCATGGCCCAGGCCGCCTTCAAGGTCAGCGGCTTCCCAAAGAACCGCGTGATCGGCATGGCAGGCGTGCTCGATTCCGCGCGCATGAGCACCTTCGTCGCCGCCGAATTGGGCGTTTCCGTCGAGAACGTTCATTCCTTCGTCCTCGGCGGCCACGGCGACGACATGGTTCCCCTCGCGCGCTATTCCACTGTCGCAGGCATTCCGATCACAGAGTTGATCCTTAAAGATAAACTTGAAGCCATCATTAAGCGCACGCGCCAGGGCGGCGCGGAAATCGTAAATCTGCTGAAGACCGGCTCGGCCTACTACGCGCCTTCTGCCGCGGCCGTGGAAATGGTCGATGCAATCCTAAAGGACAAGAAGAAGATTCTTCCCTGCGCGGTCTATCTTGAAGGCGAGTACGGCATCAAGGGGCTTTTCGTCGGCGTGCCGGTGAAGCTGGGCGCCAAAGGCATCGAGCAGATAATTGAGATCAAGCTCACGCCCGAAGAGAAGGCCGCCCTCGACAAGTCCGCCGCTTCCGTCCGCGAACTTGTCACCGTCCTCGGCGTATAGGCGTTCTTGTTCCCCCCGTAGGGGCACGGCACGCCGTGCCAGGCAAGAGCGCCTGGCAATACCTAGGCTATAGCGCATAGCGAGCTTATACAGAGTACTTTTGCGCGAGGGGAAACCGCCGCCCGACGCTGAATGCTTTCGAGGTCACCTTCAGCCCCGGCGGGGCCTGCTTGCGCTTGTATTCGTTGCGATCCACCTGCAGAGCGACGGACTTCACCAGGTCCAGCGCATATCCCGTGTCGTCGGCAATCTGCTGGGGCGTGCGCAGATCTTCGACGTACGCTTTCAGAATGCGGTCAAGAATCTCGTATGCCGGCAAGCTATCCAGGTCGACCTGATTGGGACGTAACTCCGCCGACGGCGGCTTCGTGAAGACGTCGTCCGGAATTCGTTTCCGCTCACGGTTCGCGAGGTGCGCCAGTTCATAGACCATGACTTTGGGCACGTCGGAGATCACCGCCAGCCCGCCGGCCATATCTCCATACAGCGTGCAATAGCCGACTGCCGTCTCCGACTTGTTTCCTGTGCTCAGCACCAGCCACCCAAACTTGTTCGAGAGTGCCATCAAATAGTTTCCGCGGATGCGCGCCTGGATGTTCTCTTCAGCCGTACCTTCGGGACGGCCCGCAAACGCCGCTGCAAGCGCCTTTTTGTAGCTTGCAAATGTCTCGTCGATCGGAACCGTCAGCAATCGTATGCCGAGGTGCTCAGCCAGCAGCTTCGCGTCGCGCACGCTTCCTTCCGATGAATACGGCCCCGGCATCGCAACGCCCGTGACGTTCTCCGCGCCCAGCGCGTCCACCGCGATCACGGCGACAAGCGACGAATCGATCCCGCCGCTCAGCCCAATCACCACCTTCTGGAATCCGCACTTCCGCATGTAGTCGCGCGTCCCCAGCACGAGCGCGCGATATGCCGCCTCGAGTTCATTGGTGATCTGCGGCCGAATGTCGCCCGCGCCGGTCGTCGTATCGAAGAAAACCAGATCCTCCTCGAATGACTTCGCCAGAGCCGCGATTCGTCCGTCGGGCAGGATCGCCACACTCGAGCCGTCGAAAATCAAGCTGTCGTTCCCGCCGACCTGATTTACGTAGACCACAGGCAACTTGTGCTTCCGCGCCAGCGCCTTCAGCATTTCGAAGCGCAGCCCGCGCTTATCCAGCACATAAGGCGACGACGAAATGTTCAGCAGGACCGTGCTTCCCTTCCCCGCCAGTTCCGCAACGGGATCGCGCTCGTACAGTCTCTGCGCCCAGAAGTTCTTGTCGTTCCAGCAGTCCTCGCAAATGGTAATGCCGAGCGTCTCGCTGCTAAGCGGGAACACGTACTGCGTGTGGGCCGGTTGGAAATAGCGGCTTTCGTCGAAGACGTCGTAGGTGGGAAGCAGCATCTTCCGCTGCTCGAAGAGGATTTTGCCGTTGCCGACCAGCGCAGCGGAATTGGCGACCGGCTTTCCGGTATCGTCCTGCGCCGTGCCGACAAACCCGACAAGCGACGGCAGCGCCACTTGCTGCGCCAGGCACGCGAGTTCCGTCAGATTGCGCTCCCGGAATGCCGGCCGCTCGATCAAATCCTGAGGCGGATAGCCGCAGATGCACAGCTCGGAAAAGACAGCGAGGTCGGCGCCCCGCGACTTCGCCTGCCGCGCGAGGTCGAGAATCCGCGCGCGGTTTCCCTCGAAGTCGCCGACGGTTGGATTGAACTGCGCTAGCGCAATCTTCATGGTGTGCCCGTAGAATACGGGGCGCGCCATCCGTTTTCAATCACAAGAGGCTTTACCCGTTTCACTCCCCGTTCTCTGTCATCCCGAACCCGTCCGCCGCCTTTGCGGACGGCGTGAGGGATCTGCTCTTGTGCTTGCGGCGGACACCATCAAAAAACAAAAGCTCCCGGAGCGATGAGCTCCAGGAGCTTTCGAGAAACAGAGAGAAGAATTTTCGGCCAGCGCCAGACGCCCCGCCGCGCCGCTCGCTTAAACCGTGAACGAGCTGCCGCAGCCGCAGGTGCTCTTGACGTTCGGGTTGTTGAACTTGAAGCCCGAGCCTTCGAGCGTCTCGATGTAGTCGATGGACACGCCGTCGAGATACATCTCGCTCATTTGGTCAACCATCACCTTGAGGCCGTCGAACTCGTACACGTTGTCGTTCGACTCGTTGATCTGGTTCTCAAAGGCCATGTGGTAGCTGAAGCCGGAACATCCGCCTCCCACCACGGCCACGCGCAGCCCCGTCGGAAGGGGTGTCTGCTGCGCCAGAATCTCCTTCACCTTCGTTATCGCCACCGGCGTAAGCTGGACCATTCTGGATCCTCCAAAAGTAGTGCTAGCGCTTTCGCGCCGAACCTGCCCCATTGGATGCACCTAAAGGCAGGCCTGATCTACGACCGCCATTATAGCAGATTTGACGCCCTCTCCCACCCTTCGTCGCTCCCTGATCACCTCTTCAGCAACGACTGCCAGTTCAGCACGATGGTGAAAGGAGGCTGGGTAGCCGTGTTTGCGCTTGCAGGCGCGGGCATTAGAAACCGCTGGCCATCCTTGGAAACATCCCAAAAAAGCACGCCGGTCGGAATCTTGAAAAGCGGCTTCGGAATCCCCGCCTGAAATACACCACTGGTGTTGACATCCACGGCCATCGCCGTCCCACCGACTGCGGATAGATAGAACAGCTCCTTTCCGTCGGCCCGCCAGAGCGGAGTGGTCCCTCCATCCTTCGATACCATCCATTTGCCCGTAATCGGTGTGCCGCCGGCAGAGGATGGCCCCCCGCTGGAAGTTGGAAGCGGCCGCACGTACACCTCCATCCTGCCCGATTCATCCGACGCAAACGCGACCCAACGACCGTCCGGAGAGATGCGGCCACCTCCTTCGGCGAATTCGGAGTTGTCTACACGGAACGGCTTGCGGTTCGCGGCATCTCCGCTGAGGGGAAGTAACCATTGCCTGGTGGGCGGGACGGGATTGAAGTACAACAGGAATCGCCCGTCGGGCGACCAGCTACTGGGTACCACGTTTTCGGGTACCTTCAGCAGCAGCTCATCTTCTCCTGCCAAGTTTGAAGTCTTCGTATACAAGTCAAAAGGTCCGTCCCTGCCGGAAGCGAACGCTATTTGGCTGCCATCCGGCGACCAGACTGGGTCATAGTCCGTGTCGGAATCAAATGTGAATCTGGTCGTGACGCCCCGTGCGAACTCGAACAGCCAAATATTTCGGACGTTTGGATTCTGAGCATCTGCGCGATCGAAGGCCACTCGTTTGCCATCCGGCGAAAGCGTCAGGGTCCGATAAGACCCGGGATCGCCAATCGCTCCAAGAACCTTCCCCTGACGGTCGAACCACGTGAGCTGGCCTTGTACGATCCCTCTCGCGCCGCCGGACGTCACACCCTGAGAGCCCCTCGTGTACGCGAGAACGTCCCCTGTGGAGACCGAAAACTCCACGTTGGAAATCTTCTCCGCGATCGGAATCGCTTCTCCGGTCAATTCTAAGCGCTGCGTGTCGAAGGGTTGCGCCATCAGCGCGCCGGTATTTCCCGCCGCGCTGGTCCCGCGCACAAAGAGGAGGTAGCCCGTTCCCGAATCGCCAGAGGGCGCATAAACCGCCATGGAAAAGTCGCCGAGCAGTTTCTTGAGGGGTTGCCCTTGCCGCATGGTATTCACGTCCCCAATGTAGATGCCCGCAACATCAGGGCGAGCTCCGTCCAAGTAGAGAAAGTGATGCCCATCTGGCAAGAACGACGGAAGTACCAGAGCTCCTCCGCCATTTGTCAGATTCGTCGTTGAGCCGCCGACTGCGGAGACCAGAACCAGCCCATTGGTCGATCCGAGAACGATTTTCCCCTCGGCGCTCCAAGTACCACCCAGGACATTGCCCAAGCCGTCGCAGAGCGTCACAGGAGGGCCGCCTGCGAGCTCGATCTTCTTGACACTGCCTTACGCACCAAACCCGATGAAACGGCTGTCCGGGGACCAGAACGGAAAATTGTATGCGCCCTCAGTGCCGTCAAGCGGCCGCGCTTCCAATGTATCGAGCGACCGCACCCACACACGGGCCACTCCATCCCCGCTCCTGCCAACGAACGCCAGCTTGCGGCCATCCGGCGACGGCGCGAAGCCGCCGCTCGCGGTGAACTTGTCAGGCAGAGGAGCTTCGAAACGGACCAAATCGCCTGTAGAACGCGTTTGATGAAAGTAGAGGAACGCAAACGCCGCCATACCGATCGCGAGTAAACCGCCTGCTCCAACTGCGCTCCACACAACCCACTTCTTCATGGGTTGTCTAGCTGCGCCTCCGGCGAACGAAACATCCGGCGCTCCACCGAGAACTTCCTCGATCGAAATCCTGGCATCGCCGATGGCTTGCAAGCGCTGTTTCGGATCTTTCTGCAAGCAGCGCTGGAGCAGTACGCGCACCCGCATCGGTGTCCGCGCAGGCAACAACGACCAATTCGGCTCTTCCTTGATTACCGCCGCCAGCGTGTCGGTCGTCGTTTCGCCGCGGAACGCCATCTTCCCGGTCAGCATTTCGTACAGCACGCAGCCGAACGCCCAGATGTCCGTCCGACGATCCACCGGCTTCGCCTTCGCCTGCTCCGGCGACATGTACGCCGCTGTCCCCAGCAGAACGCCCGCCTCCGTCGCCATGCGGCTCAGTGTTGGCGACGTCGCAATGTCCATCGAGGCGGCGTCTCCTTCCAGCGCTTTCGCGAGACCGAAGTCCAGAACCTTGACAGTGTCGTCGGCGGCCACCTTGATGTTCGCGGGCTTCAGATCGCGGTGAACAATCCCGTGCTCGTGCGCGTACTCCAGAGCCTCGGCAATCTGCTTCGCGATGCGCAGGGCTTCCTCGATGGGGATCGGACCTTGCCGAATGCGATCCGCCAGCGTCGGCCCTTCGACCAGCTCCATTACCAGCGCGCGCGTGCCGCCGGAATCCTCAAGGCCGTAGATGGAAGCGATGTTGGGGTGATTCAGAGAGGCGAGGACTTTCGCTTCGCGCCCGAACCGCTCCATACGGTCCGCTTCGCGTGCGAACTTGTCGGGTAGGACTTTCAGGGCGACGTTGCGGTTCAGCTTCGAGTCGCGGGCACGGTACACCTCTCCCATGCCGCCAGCTCCAATAGCCGACAGAACTTCGTAGGAGCCCACCCGCGATCCGGTAGCGAGAGGCATGTATTTGGGCAGGATTCTACATCAGCCGCGTTCTCAATTCCTTACAGAAGAATGAAGAGACCCGAAATCGAAGCCCGAGTCCGCCTGTGATACCCTACACCGCCAGGCCTCGGAATTCTCTGCTGGGTGGGAAGCTAGTCATGATGGAAGATTCGCTGCGCCAGTCCATCCTGGACGATGAGCATCTCAAGCTGCTGTCGATCGGCTACATGATCTCGTCCGCCATGAGCGCCTTCTTTTCCCTGCTCGGCCTGTTCTATTTGTTCATAGGAGTCACGGTGGGTTGGGTGATCGCCCACGCCCCGCACCCAAATGTTGGATCAGGCCAGGAACCTCCTCCGCAACTCTTCGTATGGTTTTTCGGCGGCATTGGCCTGGTTGTCTTTGTTTTTTCGATCGCCCTCGCGGCGGTGAAGCTCCGTACGGCGTTCTGCCTCCGCGAACGGCGGTCGCGCATCTTCTGCATGGTCGTGGCCGGAATCTGTTGCCTTGGAGTCCCCTACGGCACGCTTCTCGGGGTCTTCACGTTCATCGTCCTCGGGCGCCCGCCCGTGATGCAGACGTTCGATCGAGGTCTCGCTCCCCCACCTGCTGCATAAGCCTCGCCTCTCGGGAAGAAATATCCCCTGCGACGCTTCAACAGGAGCGATGAAAAAGAGGCCGAAGCCGCCGTCCGCCCGGTAGAATAGTTTGTTGAATCCACACAATTACAAGGCCCCATGAAACATACGATCACACTGATTTCGGGCGATGGCATCGGTCCCGAGGTGTCCAGCGCAGTTAGAAAGATTATCGCGGCTGCCGGTGTTGACATCGTGTGGGAAGAGATGCCTGCCCGCGGCGACACCGATCAGCGCGGCTCCGACGCGGTGAATTCCGCCCTCATCCAATCCATCCAGAAAAACAAGGTCGCACTGAAGGGCCCGCTCGCAACCGCCGTCGCCACGGGCGCACCGAGTATCAACGTGGGGTTGCGCAAAGCCCTCGATCTGTATGCCAACGTCCGCCCGGTGAAAAACCTCGAGGGCGTCCAGGCCCGCTACGACAACGTTGACATGGTACTCATCCGCGAAAATACGGAGGATCTCTACGCAGGCCTCGAGCACACCGTCGTGCCCGGCGTTGTCGAAAGCTTGAAGATCATCACCGAACGCGCGTCCACCCGCATCGCCCGCTGCGCATTCGAATACGCGCGCAAGAATGGCCGCAAGAGAATTCACGCCATCCACAAAGCAAACATTATGAAACTCTCTGACGGCCTTTTTCTCACATCCGTCCGCAAGGTCGCAGCGGAGTATCCGGAAATCCTCTATAAAGAGTTGATCATAGACAACGCCTGCATGCAGATGGTCCTCAATCCACAGCAGTTCGATATGCTCCTGCTCACGAACCTTTACGGCGATATCATGAGCGACCTGGCAGCGGGGCTTGTCGGCGGCCTCGGCGTCGTTCCCAGCGGAAACATTGGCGAGAGGATGGCAATCTTCGAGGCCGTGCACGGCACGGCTCCGGACATCGCCGGAAAAGGAATCTCCAACCCCACCGCGCTCCTCATGAGCGCCATCATGATGCTCGATCACATCGGCGAGTCGCGGGCCGCGCGCAAGATCGAAACCGCGCTTCACGCTGTCTACCGCGCGCGGAAATCCCTCACGCGCGACGTCGGGGGCACGGCGACGACGGCAGAATTCACAGACGCCGTGATCGCATCCTTCGCGTGAGCTAAGTGGAGTGACTACTCCAGCCGTTCAATCTTGTGGATCGTGATCGTATTCGTCTTGCTGTCAAGCACGCCCGTCAGCTTTACTTTTTGCCCGGCGTATCGGTCGGCCAGATCCTGGTCATCCAGTTTGTAGACCTTGTCCTTCACCTCGATGACGAAGACCCCGCCCAGGTTCTTTACGCAATATCGCGTGCAGTCGGCTTCCGTAGACCCGACTCCCGGCTTCTTCAGCATCTCCGCGTGCGACCGGCTCAGCGAATGTACGTTCAGCGCGCACTGTGAATCCCCGATCTCCCCGCGAAACACCTGCTCTTTCCCCGTGGCGGCCAGCGCGACGACACCGGCCCCAACCAGCAGAGCTGCAGCAACAGCCACTAGCACCCGTCCCCTCATGTTCGTTCTCCCCGTAATGTGTAATCCTTTGGCGCCGCCTCTTATTCCCTGTCTGCTCGGAATTTGCGGATCTAGCTTCCCTCCGCGGGCAGCACCACAAACCGCATGTGCATCCCTTCGTGGTCGTCGCTGCAGATCACCGTGCATACGACCACGTACTCGCCCGGCTCCGTTGGAGCCGTCAGCATGAACTCCTGCACGCCGGGCTTTAACAGCAGGTCCCACCCCGGCACCCGTTTCCGATCCTTCGCGTGTAGCAATGCGAACCCATGTATTGATCCATCGCGATTCCGGTTCTTCGCTTTCACCGCCGTGATTCGCAGAGTCACCATCTCGCCCGCGTGAACCGTGATCATCGGCTCCTTGAGCCCCGCCATTTTGAAGCGGCTGTCATGGTCCGCCAGGATTTCGATCACCTGCGGCGATTGTGAGCCCGTGACATGCGGGAACAGCGCGAGCGATACGATCGCCGCAACCACACCACCCCAGCGCCCTATACGCAACCCGCAAAGACCTGCCAGCGATCGCATCCGCCATTCCCTACTGCGTCATGTACTTCAGAATGAGACGCATGTCCTCGTCGGTAATCGTGGCCCGAACACGCATATGCCGGACAATCGTTGCCATCATGCGTGGAGGGAATTTGTGCGGTGTCTGATGGCACCGGCCGCAATTCGCGTGAAATCTCCTCTCCCCTTCGACGCGGTCGGAATCTTCGTCATGTTGAATCGAGGTCTTCGCGGAAGCAGCCGAGTCGTTCACGGCCTTTGTGTCGTGCTCCTGGCCGGCCGCGAGCCCCACGAGCAGCGAGGCGCCCGAACCCAGGAGCAGTGCAACGGGAAGGATGAAGCGGCGCACTATTGTTTTCCTCCTCCGGGCCACAGCGGAATCGTCGGGCGATACGTAAGCCCGAGTGTCCAGACGTTCTCGTTCCCCCCTCCCGCGGGTGCGGCAAACTGCCGTCCATAGCTACTGACGAATCGGAAATGGTCGCGGAAGTAGTAATTGATGCCGAATTCAAACATGTTGGTGTTGGCGCCAGGCAAGACAGGGTCCACCACCGTGCCGGTCAAGAACTGCTGCATGCGGCCCACAACCTGCACGCGGCGCAGCGCGTGCTGCCACACGGGCGACTGGCTCAGCCGGTACGCCGCTTCGACCCAGTAGCCGCTCCCGTTGTGCGAACGCGCGTATTCGGCGCGGATGTCGAGCGGAATGGGCGGCGGCTGCCACGCAAAATGGAAGCCGAATGCGTTCGAGTGATCATCCTGCAAGAGATGCTGGAACGATCCGCCGAATTCCACGCGCGGGCCGGGCAGGTAAATGCCCGCACGCGCCCCGGCTGCGCGATCCGAATCGAGTGGGGTGTCCGTGCTCAGCGTTGAAAAATATGTGGCGTAGTTGATTTCGACTGAGGGCGCCACATTGAAGCCGCCCCGGAGCATCGCTCCTGTGCCTGCGCCGCTCGGGCCCGTCGAAATCGGCAGGATCAGCGGGTCGCTCTGTAGATCGCGGACCCAGACTGGATAGAGCCGCTCGTTGAAGATTCCGAACGGCGTCAGAAACCTGCCGACTGTCACGGTCAGGTAAGGGTTGGCAATGTAATCCAACTGAAGGTAGTCGACTTCCTTTTGCAGGTAGCCTTTGTACGCACCATCGCTACCCGGTTCAGGCGCAAGATCGATTTCAAACGTGTCGCGCGATTCGATTAGCCAGTTATCCCCAAGCGGTATCAGGACCACCGGCGAAACTAACGGGTGGAGGTGCGCCGTCCCGCCCTCGAAGAACGTGTTGTCGGCCAGGCCGACCGAGAGGATCGGTACGGGGCCGCCGGACGTCGCGGCTGAGTCGGAGGTCTGAGGACCGGGGTCTGCCGCTTGCGAGGAATCCTGCGACTGCGCGTAGCAGGAAGGAACGAGCAGCGCTACTGCAAGCGCTCCCAAGGCCGCCAAGCTTTTCCACTGCGCCATCCGTACGCCCTGCATGGGGACAGTTCCCTTGCCGAAGATTTCGTTGGGCCTTGGGCCGAACTGCTAACCGGGGGACGGTACTGGTACCTTCTGAGTTTCAATGTGGCGCACTCAGGTGTCAATCCACGTTCCTTTTGACCGTTGCTTCCATCGCAACACTGGGACGCCTGTTCGGCCGGCCATTGGACGATTAGTGACGGGCAGAGAGACGTCGGTCCCCCCGTCGCGACCAGCGCCTGTAGAATTGAGCTGGAGGGCGAAACCATGGCCAATTCAGGCCTCGCCAAGATTCTCTACCGAATCCTAAGCTGGTCCACGCTCGCCGGCCTTGTCTTGACGCTCGCGCTCGTCCTGCGCAAGTCCCCTCCTCCGGACGTCCCCAGCGACCCGGCGGCTGCCGCCCGCGCCGAGCAGAAGTTCGCTGCCGCTGACCAGGCTAAGGCTGCGGGCCAGCCCGCGCAGGTGCAGCTTGATCTGG
>Ga0187772_10001040_pt1 | contig 12865 bp, 12 predicted proteins | sample 0116_SJ02_MP15_2_FD_133137 | JGI IMG/M metagenome (GOLD analysis project Ga0187772, IMG submission 133137) | Tropical peat soil microbial communities from peatlands in Department of Meta, Colombia - 0116_SJ02_MP15_20_MG | ecosystem: Environmental > Terrestrial > Soil > Wetlands > Peat | place... | reverse complement strand
GCCGTGGGCATCGATTTCGACTGTGTTGACTAGTCGATTGAATGGCGTGACCTCGAGGTGCGAGCCGGCGAAGACGAGCTCTTGCCCGTTGGTCGCCTGCACGCGCCCGAACTGAACTAGACCGTTCGGGTTCACGCGTGCCATTCCTTCCGATGGCGCAGGGGAGGTTGGCGTCTAGGTCGAGATGGTTTCCCGAGTCGGCCGCGAGTACCCGCGGTTCGACCCTATCGTCGGCGGGGTCAGTCGGCCGAGCGGGCGTAATGGAGGAAGACCCCACCCGCACCCGGCCTGTAGGGCCTGGCCTCGACTAGTCGAAAATCTTGACGTAGCGGAGCGCCGACCGGGATCACGTCGTCGGGATTGTCGGGCAACCGGTCGACGTCGAACAAGGGCTTTCCACGTCCCACGACGCTCGGAAAGACGGTCAGGCGAAGCTCATCGACCTGCCCGAGGCGGAGGAGTTCCTGAGTGATTCGAGGACCACCTCCGAGAAGCATGTTCCCACCGGGCTGGGACTTCAATCGAGCCATCTCCTTCGAGATGTCCCCCCGGAGGATGCGGGACTTCTCCCAAGGAGCAGACTCCAACGTCCGGGAGAAGACGATCTTCTCGACTCGGTCCACGAACGCCGAAAACTGGCGCTCGTACTTTCCCGCGTCTTCCTTCATCCGAACCTCGGGCCAGAAGCTCGACCACTTCAAGTAGGTCGTCCGGCCGAGCAGCAACGTGTCGACCGATTCCCAGTAACTGGCGTACATCGCTTCCCAGAAGTCCGAAACGTCAGCGTCGCCCTCGTCCGGGTAGGCGGGCCATTCCGCGACCCCGTCGATCGTCATCTGCATTGCGGCGAGCACCTTGCGGGCCGGCATGTCGGCGTCGACGACCACTCCGGGTATATCCTGTCGCCCGGTCCCACACGAACGAGTTCGTATCCAGCGGAACCTCCGTGACTGGAGTGAGGAGATCGAGATCCCCTCTGGTGTGTAGCCGCGGACCGCGGCTGGGACCTTGGGCGAAAGGCGTCGGTGCCGCACCGGCCGAGTGATGTCGGTTGAACCGCGTTCGGCCCCGGCTTCGACGTCGAGAGCGTGGCGGACGGCTACGCCGGAAGCATCACCATTGTCCAGGGTTCGTACGGCCGGCCCACCGGCATCTGGGTGGGGCCCGGCCCGACGGGCCCCGTCGAGCCGGGCACGACGCCTAGCAGCTGCCGGCCGCAAACTCGTAGAGCACGGCTCCGATCACCGAGTTCGATACCCACGCTGTGGAGTTCAGTTGGAAGGAGTGCCATCCGGCATCGAGGGCAGCCTTGGCGATTAGCACGGAATCGACCGGATTATCGCCCCCGGCGACCACGACATGAAAGTGAGGGCCGTGGAGGGTGGGGGTGTAATCCTCGGACAGCGCCGCCACCAGCAACACGTCCGACGTGTTCGCGAGGTCGAACAACCCGGACAGCGTGGTCGAGTTCTGGGCGAGGTAGACGCTCTCGGCATAGGGAGTGGACGAAACGGAGCTGCCGCCGATCAAGGGGTAGAGGCTCTGCGTCGAATCGTTGCCTTTGTTGACTGTAGCATGGCCGACCGCGAGCATCACGTTCCCCGCACCGGACAGCCAAGGATCGGCGTACGCGAAGTCGGTGGCGAATGAGATGTTGGCGAGCGCCCTGCCGCCGGTGACGGAGGCATAGACATAGAATGGCGCTCCCGCCTTCAACGTGACCTTGGTAGAGTCCGTGGCGATCTTTGCGTGGGTGGTGAGGGCGCATACGCTCGCGCTACTGGCCGTGAGCGTGGATCCAACGGGACTCGCGGAGCTCGCGGCCACGAACGAGGCCAGCGTGAAGAGTAGCACTGCCCCGACCGTTCCGACGATAGCCACCCCCGACCCTCTCCTCCCGCGGAAGTCGACCCGGATTACGCGATTGCGTCGCATACCACGCCTCGGGCCCGTCATCCGCCCGCTCCGAATACGGGTGTCGAACCGCGCAGGAACTGCCCCGACCGTCCTCGAGGATGCTCGGCGGGCGTGACGGCCGCGCGTGGACCCCTGCGGTCGGAGTCGAACTGCACGGCAAGCAGCGCCTAGGGCGGCCGTCCGTTCGCAAGGACTTCAGCCGTTGTACGAAGCCTAACCGAGAGGGGGACAATCCGCCGGTGGTGTCCCGCGCCGGCCGATCCCACGACGGCCCGTTCCAGGGGCGGAGTTCTTCACCTCGGGGTGCAGTGGATCCGTCGAGACGATGCCCGCATCGGTAGACTCCAGGGGCGATCCAAGGCGAACCGACCTGCACGAAAGCTGGATTGAGGCGATCTCCTCGGTCGCCCGCGTGGTGCCGAACGGATCCTTTCAGCGCGTGGGGAAAGTCGCGATCGTCCGAAGCGGGTTACGGCTCACCGCGTTCAACATCGTCTTTGCGCTCGAGAACGCGCCGGCCCACCCCGACCTCCAGGAACGGATCAATCGGTCCGTCGGGGTGGGCGGAATTCCGTGGTGCCTCGTGACGACCACCGAGAGCGCGCCCGCGTACGATTCGGTGATCCGCGCGTTGGGGCTCCGGCAGCTCGAAAAGATGCCGGGGATGGTGTAGGAACCTCTGCCGGATTCGGCCCCGGAAGTTCCCCCGGAGCTCGAGATCCGGCCGACCCGGTCCGTCGGGGATGCGAAGCTCTTCGCCCGGACCATGATGGAGGGTTTTGAGGTATCCCCCGACCTCATGGACCCTTGGGTCCGGGGGGTGGAGACCCGTGGATTCTCGAAGCCGGCCGGCAGCGACTACTACGTAGGCTTCCTCGAAGGATTCCCCGTCTGCACGGCGGTTCGGGTCGTGTCGCGAGGCATCTCGGGCATCTACGGCGTGAGCACTCTTCCCAGATTTCGACGTCGAGGACTGGGGGAAACGATTACCCGGTTCGCCGCCCTCTGCGGGGGGTCGGAAGGCTGTCTGCGAAGTTACCTTCAGTCTTCAAGAATGGGTCGATCCGTGTACGAGAAGATCGGCTACCGAGAGGTCGAGGAGTACCAGCTCTGGGTGCCGGAGCGCCGTTCTCCCGATTCGCGGGAAAGCCGCTGAACGAGCCGGTGCTCGTGGGGGCTCCGCTTGCCCGGTGGAGGCGTCGACGGGTTCCGTGGCCGAGGGCGGGTCCGATCGCGAGAGTCGACCGGGGTGTCGTGGATCCTTCTCGAATCGTCGGAGAACTTACGCCGGCGGGCGGTGACCCCAGTCGATCCCTGGCGCGAGCGACATCTCGACCAGAGCCAGTGACGGCGAACGGTGTGGAGTAGAAAGACGCCCGCGTGCGCGGCGTCTCGAGGTTCGTGCGAGGGTCCCTAGCGCACCTTGCGTGAGCAATCCGAGTTCTCACTCGCCGTGCGTCCGGGAAATCTGGCGGGCCGTCCTTCGTTCTCTCATGAGCGAGACGATCGCCGCCGAAGCGCTGGGTAAGCGGTTTACGGGAGGGGTCGACGCGGTCCGCGATGTCACGCTGACGGTCCGGGAGGCGGAGATCTACGGTTTCCTCGGCCCGAACGGCGCGGGGAAGACCACGACCACCTCCATGCTGACCACCCTCCTTCGACCGACCCACGGTCGAGCCGAAGTGGCCGGGTTCGACGTGGGCGAGCGGCCCGAGGCCGTCCGGCGGAGAATCGGGCTCGTGTTCCAGCGGTCGACCGCCGATGCCGACCTGACCGGTCGCGAGAACCTTGAGATCGCGGCCGGCCTGTGCGGCATCTCTCGGGCGCAGGCGCGCCCCAGAATCCGGGACCTGCTCGATCGCATGGACCTTACGGAGGCGGCCGATCGATACGTCCGCACCTACTCGGGGGGCATGCAGCGTCGACTCGAGGTCGCCGTCGGAACCATCCACGAGCCCGAGGTCCTGTTCCTGGACGAACCGACCCTCGGACTCGACCCGCAGGGACGCGCCGGATTCTGGCGGTACATTCGCGATCTGCGCGCGCGAGATCACGTCACCATCTTCCTCACCACGCACTACCTCGACGAGGCGGACCAGCTCTGCGACCGCCTCTCGGTGATCGATCACGGGTCGCTCGTCGCCTCGGGAGTTCCGTCCGAGCTCAAGGATCGGCTCGGCGGCGACACAATTGAGGTCACCTCGACGGATGGGCCGACGGACCTAACGGACGTCCTGCGGGCCGTCCCCGGCATCACGTCCGTCGCCCGCGCCGGGCCGGTCTATCGGCTCAAGTGCCACCGTGGGGAGACGCTCGTGTCCAAGATCGCGCTCGCCATCCACCCGAGCGGCGCAGAGGTCACGAGCGTCGTCGTTCGGAAGCCGAGCCTGGACGAGGTGTTTCTCGAGCTCACGGGGCGGGCCTATCGCGAGGAGGGGGACACCAACGGCGGGGCCCGGGAGCCCGCCAGGGCCTCCCGGAGGGCAGGCTGATGTGGCGGGAGTTCGCGACAGTGGTCCGACGCGAGTACCTCAAGTGGGCCCGGGTGCCGATCTGGGTCGGTTCCTACTTCATCATCCCGTTCGTCTACCTGCTGCTCTTCGGGCAGGCGTTCAACCTCGACCGGCTCTTCCCGGCCGGGGCGGGAAACGCGGGCCTGCACACGGCCCTCCTCGGGGCCCCGGACTACTTCTCCTATTTCACCGCCGGCATGATCGGCTTCGTGATCCTCACGGCCTCCCTCTACGCGGGCACCGGCGTCCTGTTCGACAAGCAGCTCGGGATCCAGTCCCGCATGAGCGCGTCGCCCGCGCCGCGCTCCGCGCTGTTCGCCGGATCGCTCGTCTTCCGATCGATGATGGCGATGTGGCCCGCGTTCCTCGCGATCGCCTTCGGTCTCGTGTTCGACCGCATCCCCGGCCTCGTGGGCCTCGACGTCAACGGGAGCGTCAGCGCGCTCGGAGTCGCGGAGATCGTCCTCGCGGCCTTTCTACTCTCGGTGATGTTCACCGCACTGTTCCTCGCGTTCGGCTACGCCCTGGACAAGAACGAGTCCTACTTCGGTCTCACGAGCCTCCTCAACCTGCCGATCCTGTTCACCTCCAACGCCATGTTCCCTCAGTCCACCATGCCGTCCTGGCTGCAGACGATCGCCGCGTACAACCCGGTCTCGCTCGCTGTGAACGTCGTCCGCGAGAACTTGTTCGCGACCGTGGGCTACGCCTATGGCCCGGGGGAGTACCTTCTGGGGCTTGCGCTCTGGGCGGGACTCCTGATTGCCGTCGCGCTCGGGGTGGCCGCCCGAGAACTGCGCGCCAAGTGACCCTCGTGCGGGGGCCCCGGGCGACCGAGTCGTCGGATATCGCCGGGTGGCCGGACTCCGGGGGTCCCACCACGAAGGATGGCCAGGTCCCACCCTCCGCCCGCCGTTCGAGGCGGATCGCGAGTCTAGTACCACTCCCACCCGGCGATGCCGGCGCCCACGCCCGCCACTACTGGAAGTGTTGCCCACCCGAGCTCGCCGAGGTCGCGCATCGACGTCGCGACGCTCAGACGGGTCGTCCCCTCGATGACCGTGAAGGGTCCCGTCGGCCGCTCGCCGACGAGGATGGGAGCCCCATGCATTCGACTGATGTCGAAATGGGCTCGGAGTTCGCGATAGTGCTTGGGGTCCCAGATCCGAGGGAACACGCCGCGGTCGAGCGCCTTCGCAAAGTCCACCAAGCGTCTCGAGGGAACCATCGACGTGAAGATTCTCAGGTTCATGACCCGGAGGTCCGCGAGGTCGGAGGGGGTGATCTCCCCGAGGAACCACTCGCGCACGAGGGCGATCACCGGGTTCACGATCGTCGATCGAGTGGACACGACGGCCTCGTGTAGCCGTCGCCAGTCCGTGGGCGAAAGGCTCTCCCGCTCCCCGCGCAGGATACGCCCCCTGAGCTCGGCGGCAATCTCCGGCTGGGTGTGGCGAGGTCCGCTCGGCGGGATCTCGAATTCGGCTCGCGCGAAGTTCCAGAGGAAGTCCCGAACCGTCCCACGTCCGGCGAAGCGCATGCGATCGACTTCAGCATCCGATCGGCGGGATAAGCATGAACTCCCCGCCGAGACGGCGGCTCCTTGGGATCGATCGGCACACCCTCGGACCGGCCTCCTTGCACGCGGTTCGGACTCCGAGTCCCTGGAGAGCTCGACGCGCGACGCGGGCGTCTCGCTATGGCTGCCACGCTCGTGGCGGTCGATTTCTCGCCTGCGAGCCCTCCTCACCCCCGCTGGCACGATTCCCCAGCCGCTCGGCGCGCCGGGCGCGCCCGACCACCGCCGACCCCCCGACCCAACGGATAAGTATCGACGCTTCGGTTGAGGGCATTGATGGCCGGCTGGCCCCGCATCGTTTCGGACAGCTCGTACGACGGCGCGGCGCAGCTCCGCGAGCAGCAGCCGGCAAAGCGCTGGACCGATTCGGATTTTGGTTGGTCGGAGAACGCCGTCTACGCCTGGAGAGGGGTCGCGCTCTTCGGTGGCCTGCTTGTCCTCGAGGGACTTTTGTCGTGGCTCTGGGCCGCGTACTATGGCGGTCTTCCGGGCACGCTCCTTTTGGCGTTGGTCCTTTTCGGTGTGGCGAGCGCCGTCGCGGCGCTCTGGTCGTACACCGAGGCCGCGCTGGCGCTGCTGGGGGCGATGGTCGTGGCAGCCGTCCTGGTCTTTGTCGCGCGGCCCTCGACCTTCCCCGGCCTCGGCGCCGTGTTCTCCGACTGGTCCGCGTTCACATCCGATCTCGCCACGTTCGTTGGGCTCTGGGTGGCCGGTGGAATCCTGCTCGGGATCGGAGCGTTCCGCGCGGTGAAGCTGAACTCGCGAATCCCGGTCGATCCGTAGCCCGCCCCGCGCTACGGACTCACCTCGCGTACGCCACGACGAACCGGCGAAGGAACGGAAAGAGGGTTCGATCGTCGGAACGGGCCGGATACTCCCTCGCGAACGATCGCCCGAGATCGGCGAGGAAGGCCGCCCGCTCCCGTTCGTCGGACAGCCGATCGAGCCACGGACGGAGCCCGGTCCCACGCACCCAGTCCACGATCGCCTCGGGTCCGTCCATGATGTGAACGTACTGGGTGTCCCAGAGGTCAAGCCGACGCGAACGCGGGGCCAGCAGCTCATAGTAGGTCGCCAGCGACTCGGTGCGGGGCAAGGCGGGCGGTCTCGGGAAGCGAGCGCGCCATCGAGCTCGGTGGACCACCCGCGCGAGCGCCGCGCGCCAGCTTCCGGGCCGTTCGTCATTTGCGGGCACCTGGAAAGCGAGCGCGCCACCGCTCGCCACGCGATCGAGGAGGCGCGGGATCAGAGTCTGATGGTCGGGGACCCACTGGAGCGCGGCGTTCGAGAACACGAGGTCCATCTTACCGCGCGGGGACCAGGTTCGCAGATCAGCCTCTTTCCACGTCGCGTCGACCGGAGAGGCACGCGCCCGCGCGAGCATTTCCGAGGAACTGTCGATCCCGGTGAGGTGCGCGCGGGGCCACCGGTCCCGAAGCACGGCCGTACTGTTTCCCGGGCCGCACCCGAGGTCCACGATCCGACGCGGCGCTTCGAGGTCGATGCGACGAACGAGGTCGATGCAGGGCCGCGTTCTCTCCTCCTCGTAACGAAGGTACCGTGACGGCTCCCAGGCGCCCATCCCCCGGCTCCGAACCACTCTGACCTATCCCTTCAGATAACCGCTACCTCGCGGGCCCCCCCACGCTCCGTGGCCCGGCCATGCTCGCGGATGTTCCGACCTCCACGTGGGGAAGTCCGCACCCGGCAGCGAGAATCGGCCTCATCCCACGACGGGTCGCCGCAACGGCCTAGTAGCGAGAGGCTCTCCGACCGCTATCACGAGATGGGGACCTCCGATCCGCTTGAGTGGATACCCGCTCGGGGACTCCCTCCGCGGGTCCTCGGCTTCACCCTCCTCCTCTGCGCAGTGGCAGAGTCGCTGGTCGTCGTGGTCGGGGTGTCGGTCGGCCCGTCGGGCCTCCAACACGCTCTCGAGCTCGCCCCGTCGGCCGCCATCGGGCCGGACACGATCGCGATCGTCTGGGTCTTCGGAATCGTGCTGCCGATAATCGTGGTGGTAGGAGCTCTCGGGGTCCCCGAGGTCCGCATCGGCCTCTCGACCGGGGGAGTGAAGCTCGTCTCCCGGTTTCGGACGAGGGAGGTGCGCTGGGAAGAGCTCTGGCCGAGCTACGCCATGCCTCCGTTGCACTGGGTCCTTGTGGCGTACCGGACCGAGGGTCGGCCCTGCCGCCGATTCTTTTGGGCCTCGGCCGCGCAGGCGCGGGCCCTCTCGACGCATCCGGGGGCGCCGTTCAACCTCTTCCCGCCCGAGCTGCGCGAGTGGCTCGCAAGGGCGCCGTAAGCTTCCCTCCGCTGAGCCCGGTGCGCCGGTGCCTCACGGACGAGCCGCCGATCTGGTTCAGCCGCGCCGGCCGACCAGGAGCGGGACGCGGACCTCGGTCGAATCGGCCCGCGTGATCTCGGGAAGGATCCACGTCGCCGACGGCACGTCCTTCGGCGGGACGTACTCTGACGGGGGCCGCCCGCCGATCCGGAGCACGCGCTCCGCGACCGACGGACACCATCCGCACGTGCGGCACGAGGTATGCGCGCAATCCGTGACCGAGATCCGTCGCATGAACCCCTTCGGAAACGCCCCGTTGTCGATCGTTACGTCCGCGAGCTGGTCGAACGCGCTCACGAGGGAGACGACCGGGTCGAGCGGCTCGACCGAGGACTCGCGGAGAAAGCTGCGGGGGGCCTTGATCTGGACATAGCTCAGGATGTCGAGGAGGTTCCCGGCGTACTCCCGGCCCGCGTACGCTCGCGCGGCGCGGACGAGCCAGTCGGTCGGCTTGTTCCGGCCCGAGACCTTGAACCGGTGGACGCCCGCCTCCTCGTACACCTCGAGATCCTCCGGGCGCACGAAGATCGAGGAGATCAGGCGGGCCGGGTCCCGGACGAGCTCGAGCCCGCACTCGAGGAGCGGGTACTCGAGCCCGGGGCACGGGGCGCCCGGTTGCGAGGCGACCGAGCTCGTGTTGAGGTGGTGGGCGCGGTAGGGGCAATCCGGAATGCACGTCTGGTTCACCAGGATCTCGACGCGGGCGCCGAGCTTCACGAGCCCGCGGAGCAGCGCGAAGTCCCGGTTCGCTTCCTCGAGGACGATCGTGTCGGCCCCCATGTCGAGGAAGTACTCGGCCTGGGTCACGGTGCGGATCCGAGCGAACGTCGAGACCGAGATCGGGACCGAGGGGTACTCGCGCTTCAGGATCTCGACCAGTAGCGGCAGGGCGACCACGAAGCCGTCGACGCCGAGGTCGAGGAGGGTCGCGACCTCCGCGAGGAACTTCTCCTCGAAGGCCGGCTCATACTCCTTCAGCGCGAGGTCGATGCTGTTGATCGTCGCGTAGAAGCGGCGGCCCGCGCGGTGGATCGCCGCCACGTGGGCCCGGAAGCGCTCGGGCTCGACCGGCGGGAGGATCCGGGGAGGTCGTCCGCCGCCCGTGAGCGTGACCGGGAAGTTCCCAAAAAAAGTGTCCACCGGGAGGTCCTGAACGCCGTCGACCAGTCGGTCGTCGAAGTTCGACGCGAGTACGAGCTCCATGCTCTGAGACCCGGCCGGGCGCTTCTAAGCCTCCTCCCGCACCGGTGCGGGAGAACCTGCTTTTTCCTCCTCGCCGTGGCCAAGGGGACCATGTCCGCGGGATCCGCGCTCCGCACGGTCCATCGCTTCCGGAACGAGATCGAGGTCATCGACCGATCGATCGTCCTGCTCTTGGGCGCGCGCCGTCGGGCCCAGCACCGTTTGCTCGCGTGGAAGGACGACGCCGGCCTCCCGGGCCTCGATCTGGTCCAGGAGGGAAAGGTTCTCGCTCGGGCCGCGGAGTGGGCCCGCGCCGCCGGCACCGACGAGGCCCTCGCGACCGAGGTGATCCGACTCGCACTGGCCTCCGGAAAGGAGGCCTATCTGGCGTCGCGGAGACCGCTGGGGGTCCGGTCGGCGCATCCGCCGACGGCGGACGCGCGATCCGCGCCGAGCTGACTCGGTACCGTTCGGGTCAACTCGGCCTGACGAGACCGCTTTAGCGCTTTCCCCCTACCTATTAGGTATCCGGGGCGCTCCGGGGAGAATGAACCATGCAGGGAACGGGCATGCGATCACCCGCGTACTTGTCGAACGGCCGGACCGACCGCGGGACCCGCGCCGGGGACCGCCATGTCTCCCTGGTCGAGCTCGAGTTCCCCGAGATCGCCGATGATCACTGGCTCCGGCAGCTCACCGAGCGATGGCCGACCCGGGTGCACCTTAGGGTCTGCCGCCCGGTCTCCGACGCCGACGCTCGGGTCCTTCAGATCCTCGATCTCGAGGCGAAGCCGGACGATCTCACCGCGATCGAGCGCTACGTCCGCAACGTGAAGGATCTCACGGGCGTGCATCTCGTGCGCACCGCCCCCTCGCGGCTCTTCCTGCGCGCCATCGGCCCGGTGCCGCTCGAGTGCACGGAACTGTTCCGCTCGGGCGGGTTTTGCCTGTCGTGCCGGCTCCTCGTCCAGGAGGCCGACCCGAAGCGTCGGACCTGGCGGATCGTCGTCCCGAGGACGGCCTCGACCCCCCCCGTGATCGAGGCGGCGCTCGGGCGCGGCCGGGGCGAGGAGGAGTCGAAGGTCCGCGTGCGGAGATTCGTTCCAGCGAAGTCGTTGACCCCCCGCCAGCGCGAGGCGATCGGCATGGCGCACCGGCTCGGCTACTACGACTATCCCCGGCGGGCCCGGCTCGCGGACATCGGACGCGCCCTCGCGATCAGCCGCTCGGCGACGGCCGAGCTCCTCCGGCGGGCCGAGGCGAAGGTCGTCGCCCGGGAGCTCGAGCCGATCGGCCACCCGGCCCCCGCCACGGCGCCCTAGGTCCGCGCAAGCCGCGAGACCGATCCCCCGCGCCGACTCTCCTTCACCGGGCGAACCGGTGGCGCATCACGAACGGTAGGACCCCGCCCTCCCGATAGTAGTCGAGCTCGGTGGCGGAGTTGAGTCGACAGGTGGTGGCGAACGCCGTCGACCTACCGCTCGACGCGGTGGCCGTCACATCGACCCGAACCGCGGGCTTGAGCTCTCCTCCCTCGGAGACCCGGAGCGTGAACGTCTCCTGGCCCGTCAGTCCGAGCGCCTTCCAACCCTCGCCGGGCCGGAACTCGAGCGGCAACACCCCCATCTCGACGAGATTCGTCCGGTGGATGCGCTCGTAGCTCTCCGCGATCACCGCGCCGACCCCGAGGAGGCGGGGGCCCTTCGCGGCCCAGTCCCGGGAGCTTCCCTGCCCGTAGTTCTTTCCGGCGAGGACGACGAGGGGGGTCCCCGTCGCGCGGTACCGCTCCGACGCCTCGTAGACGGTGAGGAGCTCGCCCGACGGCAGATGGGTCGTGACCCCGCCCTCCCGCCCGCCCGCGAGCTCGTTCTTCAGCCGGACGTTGGCGAACGTCCCCCGGATCATCACCTCGTGGTGGCCCCGTCGGGTCCCGTATGTGTTGAAGTCGGCGACGGGGACCCCGTGCGCGATGAGGTAGCGTCCGCTCGCCGAATCGGCCGGGATCTCGCCCGCCGGCGATATGTGGTCGGTGGAGACCCGGTCGCCGAGTACCACGAGCGCCCGAGCGCCCGAGACGAGCACCCCGGACTTCGGCAGCCAGGGTGGTGGGAGCTTGAGGTACGGCGCTTCGGCGAGATAGGTCGAGGCGGGGTCCCACGGATACCGCTCTCCCTGCGGCGAGGCGAGCGACTCCCAGTGGGAGTCGCCCACCTCGATCCGGGCGTACTGGGTGCGGAACATCGCGGGGTCGACGCTCGCCCCGACCAGCCGGGCGATCTCGTCGCCCCGCGGCCAGAGATCCCGCAGGAACACCGGCGACCCGTCCGCGCCGCGGCCGATCGGCTCCCGCGTGAGATCGATGTCGATCCGCCCCGCCAGGGCGTACGCCACGACGAGCATCGGAGACGCGAGATAGTTCGCCCGGACCTGGTTGTGGATCCGGGCCTCGAAGTTCCGATTGCCGCTCAGGATCGCGGCGACGAAGAGTTGGTTCGCATCCACCGCGCGGGCGACCTCGGGCGGGAGGGGGCCCGAGTTGCCGATGCACGTGGTGCAGCCGTAGCCGACCACCTCGAAGCCGAGCTCGTCGAGCGGCTCAAGCAGTCCCGCCCGCTCGAGGTACGCGGTGACGACCTTGGATCCCGGCGCCATCGACGTCTTGACGTGCGGCGGGACCGAGAGACCGAGCGCGCGCGCCTTCTGGGCGATGAGCCCCGCCCCGATCATCACCGACGGATTCGAGGTGTTGGTGCAGCTCGTGATCGCCGCGATGACGACCGATCCGTCCCGTACCGGACCCGACTCGCCGCTCGTGGATGCGGCCGCCGGCGCGCCCGCCGCCCGGCGCCCGCGATACTCTGCGAGAGCGTCCCGGAACGACGCGGCCGCGCGATCGAGGGGAACGCTCTCGTCGGGGTTGCGGGGTCCCGAGACGGTCGGGACGATCGCTCCCAAGTCGATGCGGAGGACCTCGTCGTAGTCGACCGACCCGGGCTCCGGGCTCCCCCACCACCCGAGAGCGCGGGCGTACGCCTCGACGCGCGCGACCGCGGCGGCGTCGCGGGCGGTGCCGCGCAGGTAGGCGATCGTCGCAGCGTCGATCGGGAACAGCGCGGAGGTCGCGCCGTACTCGGGGCACATGTTCGATACCGTGGCCCGGTCGGGGACCGCGAGGTGCGCGACCCCGGGTCCGAAGAACTCGACGAACTTGTCGACGACCCCCTTCTCGCGCAGTCGGCGCGTGATCGTGAGGACGAGATCGGTCGCGGTCGCGCCGGTCGGAAGCGCGCCGGTCAGCTCGACCCCCACCACCTCGGGCCGGGGAAG
>Ga0187772_10001039_pt1 | contig 12869 bp, 14 predicted proteins | sample 0116_SJ02_MP15_2_FD_133137 | JGI IMG/M metagenome (GOLD analysis project Ga0187772, IMG submission 133137) | Tropical peat soil microbial communities from peatlands in Department of Meta, Colombia - 0116_SJ02_MP15_20_MG | ecosystem: Environmental > Terrestrial > Soil > Wetlands > Peat | place... | reverse complement strand
TGTACGAAGTTCGATCCATAAGGCAGAAGGAGGCGAACTCGCCCTAGCCTAACGCTGCTGAGGAGTTACTATGGAGTATAAAAATATTTTAATTGGAACTGATGGCTCAGAGCTCATGGAGACGGTCTACGAGCACTGCGCCTTTCTCGCACGACTTACAAACGCAACCGTGCACATCGTCTACGTTCTCGACATTGCGGGGTTTGCTTCCGTTCCCATCGATTCGACGTGGGAAAACATGTATGATGTGCTATTAGACGAGGGAAAGGCAATTGCTGAGAACGCAAAAAAGGCAGTTATTTCATATGGCGTCAATAAAGAGGCCGTTAAGACTGCCGTGCTTGAGGGCCACCCTTCGAGTGAACTGAATACGTATGTGGAAAACAACGCAGTTGACCTGATAGTTATCGGAACGCATGGGCGGAAGGGGTTGGACCGGTTGCTTATCGGGAGCGTCGCTGATAAGGTGGTCCGCGAGGCGAAGGTGCCCGTGTTGGTGGTGAGGAGTCCTACTGATATATAATCAGCTTAATAGCAGGTAATATGCCTGCGGTACCGTACTCAGCTCTGCACGTCTAGCACCTTACAAGGCGCGATCTGACTTCATACCACATCGTGCTCAACCTTTACTATATAATAGTCACAGTTGCCGCTTTCATTCCATTTAGTTTAGATCAGTCTTGTTAATACAAAAATTATCAAATTGAATATATGCTACAAGCAGAGGGGGGCCAGTTGAAATCATTTTTGCAGCATTTTTCTCACCCTAGAACAATTGTGTCCAGTGGTAACCTATGGAGTACGCACGCTGATGAATCTGTAGAGAATCTCTAGAGACGCTAAAAATAGGCAATAATATTATTTTTCTTCTTGTTCAGGTTTAAACTTGATGCGCCTCTTATTAAACGCAGATGGCATATGGATAACGTACCTGCCTTCTTCCTTCAGCGCCATCACTATTTCCTTTCTTTCGATGAGCGCCGGTATGTTGAGTTCATACGATCCAGGACCGACTATCTTTATGCTCTCAACCTTTGTAGGATCGTCCTTCCATTCGTGCTGATGCTTGACTCGTATCTGCTCATCCGATAATGGCGATATGATCTGCTCATCCAGTTTTGACACGTGAATATTCTCAGCTATCTCTCCTTTTACATAGAAGAACTTATTTCCCCCACAATGTGGACATCCACGCAGTATTACGGCAGATCCGTCTTCGAACATACATTCGCACTTGGTACATTTATGAGGCATAGCAGTCCTAACTTACGTGACCGTCTCATTTATTTATCGCTTATATTAATAAGCTGATATATAGTTCTAATTCACGCTTCACGAGCTGATACGAGTGCGCTGATCAGATCTTTATCTTTATGCAATGTTTTCAGCTGGTTTGCAGGTCCTATGACAGTCAGACGCGCGCGTGGATTTTTTCCAAAGATTTTTTCAAATATATTTTTCCGGTGCTTTTGAGGGTAACTCTCCATCTCGATCCCTATAAATCCCTCCGGAGTTACTTCCAACATCGTGATTTCTATAAGCTTTGTCTCCTCTGTAGGTTCGAGACCGGATTCGAGCACCACGATCTTGCCCTTCTTTACCTCATCGAGTATATGCCTCACTTTCTCCATCGGAGTCATGGATGAGAGTCTATCACTGGAAATAAGATCAATTTGAACTCCTGTCATTGTTAGCCTCCGAAGTTCTCAGCTATAGCGTTGTAAAGTTTGTCAATGTTAAAGCCTTCAAGGGCAGATATCGAAACCATCGGATGCTGCGGGAACGCAGAGTGGATTCTGGCAGGGGCCGAGTCAGGGAGGTCTATCTTGTTCGCCACTATCATAAGGGGCAATTTCCTTGCTTCCATGTTGCCTACCACCGTGACGTTCACCTGTGTGAACGGATCCTCTGTTGCGTCCATAACGAGGAGGATACCATCGAGATCTTCAAGCCATTTTATAGCATCGATTACTCCTTCTGTCGCCTCTTTTGCCCGCCGTTTAGCCTCTTCTTCTTCAAGACCAAATGACATAAAGTCGTGGAAGTCAATTTTTGTCGCAAGACCAGGTGTATCGACTATATCAAGGGTTACAGAGGACCCATTAGAACTTATAGTAAGACCTTCCCTCCTTTTAGCTCGCCTAGTCTCATGGGGGATTTCACTCGTCGACCCCATAGTATCGCCCGACCACTCTCGAACAATCCTATTTGCAAGCGTTGTCTTTCCCGCGTTGGGTGGACCATAGATCCCTATGCGTGCTATACGTTTCTTGAAGACTTTACGAAGCCATACAGAGAAGTTCCTCTTGATGTTGTCAAATACTCCCATAATGCGCCTCTCGTCGGTCGTGTAACTTTCCTAGTTTCGGCTTAACTTGAGTTGATCACAAAGCTCAAGCATATTCATGAGCGACGCTTATCCTTTTTAAATGTGTGGATTTTGATCTAGCTGCACTATTGATATGGATTGAACTACGAAATGAATCATACCCTTGCTATCAGAAATTATGTGATCAGAGCAGCACAATCTGATAGCTGGAAACACGCTGATTCTCATCGTAAGCAACATTCAGTATCAACTAACCTTTCCTTAATTACAAATACTCAGAGCGTTTTACGATAATTGTGAAGAAAATATTAAAGCAAAGATGGTAATATAGGATACAGATATAACAAGAGTTCAGGAGAGAGTGGTATGGAAACGAAATTACCGGTAAGGGACGTTATGACGCGAAACGTCGTGACCGCGAGTCCCGAAATGACAGCTGCTCAAGCCGGTAAGAAGATGGTCGAACACAAAGTGGGAAGTGTCATAATCGTAGAAAACGGTAAGCCTGTGGGCATAGTTACAGAGAGTGACATGGTCGCGAAAGTAATTTTTAAAAATATAAGGCCGAGCTCGATAAAACTCGAACAGCTCATGTCAAAGCCTCTTCTCACAATAAAGGGCAGCGACGATGTGAACGACGCAGTGCTTAAAATGGCTCAGAGGAGGATACGAAGATTGCCCGTGGTTGAAGGCGAGGCCCTCATCGGAATAATAACGGATACCGATGTCATTCACGTCTCTTCTGAGATGGGTCATATACTAGAGAATTTAATACAAATGAATAGAGATATCGTACTCGATCGCAGAGATACAATTATCGTTGAAGGGGAGTGCGAGGAATGTGGAGAGTTTTCAAAAGATCTCGAACGGGAAGATGATGCCCTTAAATGCTCGAGATGCCGAAGCAACGCATCGTCGGGTGTTTGCGAAATATGTGGGCAGTTTTCTGACATACTGGAAAACATGAACGGGAGCTTGATGTGCGAATCCTGCAAGGAGGATAACAGATGATTCTTGATTTAATGTCAGTGCCTGTAACCGTAAAGGAAGATGCCTATGTCACACACGTGCGTCAAATTATGCGTGAAGGACATAGGAGCCTACCCGTTGTTGACGCTCAGAGTAGAATAAAAGGCATGGTTACTCTTACGGATATCCTCAAAGTCACATCGACGAAATCGGATGTGACAGTCAGCGGGTTTATTCAGCAGACTGGAATCGCCTCGCCTAACGCTGACATAATGGATGCAGCAAGAATATTTGGAAGCACAGGCTTTGACATCCCAGTAGCCAGATCGTATGAAGATATTACAATTATAGGCGTAATTGATTCAGAAAAATTGTTCAACAACTTAAACTTTAAAATGGAAAAGGCCATTGTAGGCGATATCATGACGAGGACGATCCGCACCTGCAACGCTGACGATCCCGTTTCAAAAGTTTGGCTTAACATGACGCAATACGGGCTTTCAGGTTATCCGGTCATAAAGAGAAAACGACTGGTCGGCATAATTACCCTTAAGGATCTTCTCAGTGCGGGATATGTGAGACTCGAGCGCGAGGATGAACGAGGAGGGCGCGATATATATCCACCAAACGTGGAAAAAGTCATGAAGACTCCGGTCATGACAGTTGTATCTGATAGCACGATCTGGGAAGCCGCAAATCTTATGAGACAATACGAGATAGGAAGACTCCCGGTAGTCGAGGATCGTAAGCTTATCGGGATAGTCGATAGGCAAGACCTTGTAAAGGTGATCATTTAATTTAACTGGAACTAAAACGGTGAGAGGATGTTAAGGGAGAACAAGCGTCAAAAAAGGGTACATGGCGAATTAGGCGGTAAACTGGATCGCGGAAGCCTTGGCTTTAAGAGCAAATTGTCCGAACACGAAGGCGACATCATGATGGTCGCAAAGAGAGACGTGATAATGATCCCTCCTACTATGACAATCATGGGTGCAGTCAAAACGATGAGGCACTATAGTTTTAGACGCTTGCCCGTCAGTGATCCTGGTACCAACAGACTTGTTGGAATAGTAACGGTAACAGATGTGATGAACTTTCTTGGAGGAGGAGATAAGGCCCAAATAATAGAAAATAAACATAAGGGGAACTTATTGTCAGCTATAAACGAGGAGATAAGCTCGATAATGGAGGAGGAGGTCGTTACCCTCAAAGACTACGATACTATAGAAAGTGCACTAAAAAAGATGATAGATGACGGATTGAGCGGATTTCCAATTTTAAGCGCAGAGGATAAAGTCGTGGGCATAGTTTCAGAGCGCGATTTCATTAGTCTCATTGCTGACGTAATAACAGGTAAAAAGGTATCAGACTATATGAACCGGAGCGTCCTGACTGTTAGCCCTGATGTAACGGTGGAAGCCGCTGCGAAAATAATGATCACAAATGACTTCAGAAGGCTTCCAATAGTCCACGAAGATGTGATGCTGGGGGTTGTAACGGCAACGGATATAGTTAATTACCTTGGGAGCGGCGAGGTTTTCGAAAAGATCGTAACCGGCGACATGCATGAGGCACTCGGTGTCCCGATTAAAAAGCTCATAAAAGACGCCCCGGTTACCATTCATCCCGACACCGATCTTGGTGCAGCTGCAGATTTAATGATCGCGCGCGACATTGGCGTTCTACCAGTGATAAGTGATGAGTCACTTATAGGCATAATAACTGAGTGGGACTTCCTCACTGCAATGATCGGTTAAACGTCACCGCGTTGCTCATTCTGCTTTCCGAATGGGACGCCATGAAAGGCTACTCCGGTAAACGGGGGCGTTATTGCACATAATATTCTGCTAGATCGTTGTTGTAGATGTAGGAAAGTAGGGCGTCGAGTATCTCGTCAGCCACGTCCTCCACATCGGCTATTTCCTCTATCACCATGTAATTTCCAGAATCCGCACTAGCCATCTCTAGGTAACGTTTCCTTACTTGAAGGAGGCGACTCTCATTTTCAGCGTTGGTTAGAACTAATCCCCTTTTAGCAAGGAGTTCCATAGCCGTCTCTGCGGGCCAATCTACAATAATGATGATGTCTGGCTCAGGGGCAAACTCCCTGTTCATCTCAAGTATCTCTTGCCAAGGTATGTTATCAGATTGGTAGGCTGCAGTTGATAAGAAGTACCTATCCATCACGACAATTTTCCTGTCTGACAACGCTGGAGCTATATGAGTTTCTACGTCATAACGCCGGTCTGTAATGAAGAGAGCCAACAACTCATGGTTGGAAACGGGATCCCCCCGCGAAAAACTTTCACGTACGACGGTGCCCTCATAAGTCCCGTCAGTCGGCTCAAAAAATCGCACAGCTTCAAACCCGAGAGCATTCAACCTTTCGACTAACCTTATCGATTGCGTGGTCTTCCCAACACCATCAATCCCTTCAATTGCTACGAGGACTCCACGACGTAAGCGGCGCTTCATTTTTTAAAGGAGATTCAACAACTCCGCTGTAAAGTTTTCTACTTGCACCGTAGGCACCGAGAAACTTACACGGACGTATCTGTCTGTAAATCTGCGAGTCGTGTAACTTGCGGCCCTTATGAAGAAGCCACGTCTTAGCATTTCATCAGCGATGGTTGCAGGTGTACTTCCTGTTTCCGAAATATCAATGACCATCATGCTTCCATGTGACGGATAAACTGGAAGGGATGCCCCTTCTATTTTATCCACCGCGTTTTTTATCAGCAGTTGATTCTCTGTTGTAATCGCTACAACTTTCGGGAGCCAATCTACCTTATTCTTTAACGCCGCGACTCCAGCGACCTGCGCTATAATTGAGGTGCCGAGATCATTGATCTTGTACTCAGACATACGAGCCAAGAGATTATCTGTCGCAATGTGGGCCCCGAGTCTCAGACCAGCAAGCCCGCAGTTCTTAGAGAAACTGTAAATCGTGATAGTGCCTTCGGGATAGAAATCTGCTGCAAGCATGTGCGACTTGGCCAAATCCCTGTACGTCACATCATTTAGCACATAGATCCCAGCATCCTGGGCTATCTCACAAAAGGCTTTTACTTCTTTTTGGGTATAACTAACCCCGAGAGGATTTAAAGGATCTACGAGCGTCAACATCTTCGCTCGCTTATCTATAACCTCATTTACCATTTCGGGGGTCAATTTGTAATCATTATCCTCGGAGTAAATGGGCAAATCGAGGACTTTGGCTCCGCTTAGCTCCGCGAACCTATGGATAACATAATACCCTGGGTCGCTCGAGATCATGATATCGCCGGGTTTTAAGAGAGCGCGCGTGACCTGATAAAGTGACTCCGTGCCCCCCTCTGTTACATGAACCGTGAGGTTCGAGTTTAAATTCAAATCCTGAAGTATGAGGGCTCGAAGCTCTTCCAAACCGTAGGGAGGGGGGTACTTATGATAATCCTCATTCATTATTGACTGGATCATGGCGCTCTTAATCGCCTCATAAGTAGGGAAGTGATTGGTGTTCTGACCCAACCACACCATCTTATCATCATCGTAGATGTCTTGAAAAAATTTATTCTCCTTGTTTAAATCCTCCACTTAAACCACTTCTTTAATTAACAATTTTAGAGAGCAACTAACATGCTAGCTCCCAGTCGTCAAAGAAACACGGTCACGCTACTACTCACATAACCAGCTTAAAACTTAAAAAAGTTATGGTCATACGATATACCTACTTGTAAGTTGCAATTCAAGTGAATGGACGATTGCTTAATAGGATATAGCCCACACTAACATGTGAGGATAGGAGAGAGGCATCAAAATTTTAAAATCAGAATAAACTTTCTCTTGAGTGCCTTCGTGGAATTCTGATCTCACTTAAAGGCTCGAACCTGTAATCCTCCAGCAAAACCTTGTAAGTTTCATTAATCGGTACAGATAGATATATCTCTTTCGTTCTGCCGTACCTACCTTTGCTAACAACTTGTGTATTTATTATTCCAAGCAAGTCGAGCTCCATTATGAGATCTGTTATTCGCCTTTTTGTGAGGATGTCTATGTCTATCTGCTTACAGATGTCCTCATAAACCCTGTTTACTTCTCCAGTCGTCGCACTCTTCTGCCCATTTTGGTGAAGTTGTATTATGCTGTAAAGCACAAGCTTTGACTGGGTGGGAAGCGTTCTTACGACCTCGACGACACGATTGAGCTCTATCCTCATTTGAGCTGTTCTTACATGTTCTTCCCTGACCCTATCTGCGTTTAATCTCTCTGCGATCTCTCCTGAAACCCTCAACAAATCGAGTGCACGCCTAGCATCTCCGTGCTCCTGAGCGGCCAAGGCGGCACAGAGGGGAATAACCTCTTCACCCAATGATTTTTCCTTAAATGCCAGACGTGCACGTTCTTCTAGGATGTCACGCAGCTGATTAGCGTCATATGGTGGAAATATGATCTCCTCTTCGGCAAGTGAGCTTCTTACCCGTGGATCGAGGTACTCTGTAAACTTCAAATCGTTGGATATCCCTATTATGCTTACTCTAGTATCTTTAAGCTCGAGATTTATCCTCGATAGATTGTAAAGCACATCGTCCCCACTTTTCCGAACAAGTCTGTCAACTTCATCAAGTATAATGATGACACAACCACCTTGTAAACCTAAGGCCTCGATAAACTCAGCGTAAACCTGATCTGTAGGCCAACCAGTCATAGGCACGTCTTTACTAAACTGACGTGCAAGATATGCAAGAACCCTATACTGGGTGTCAATAACCTCGCAATTTATGTATATTATCTTACATGGTACTTTTCTCGCGACGCCCGCGCCCTCTAACTCCCTTCCGACATAATTGGTGCAAGCGGTTTTGCCCGTGCCCGTCTTGCCATAAATGAAAATATTAGAAGGAGTCTCCCCCCTAAGAGCTGTAACCAAAATTACAGCTACAGCATTAAGTTGATCGCGCCTATGCGGCAAGTAGTCGGGCGTATATGATGGCCTTAACACCTCCTTGTCCTTGAATATAGGTTTGCTTTCTAACAAGTTGTCAAAAAGTCCTTTCAACTTTTGACCTCCAACAATGCCTTCATTAGTCATAAATTTCAGGCTTTGAAACTGAAATTACTGAGTTTCAATGAAAATATGTTACTGAATGTTTTATGCCTATAACATGACCAACCTTATAGTGGAAACGTAAGTAAATAAACCTTATGGTTTTGGAAAGTATATTTCCATTGGAGTTTTACCATAATTTCCACTGGAATTTAGTATAATTTCCAATGGAGGATACCTCATTATAGAATATCGATTTTGTATATGACTACCTTCGCAAAATATAAAAACTTAAAAAACTGAATTCGGCTTTTTTAAAGCAATTTAAGAGATTTTCAAGTTTATTGTAAAGTAAACGCCTAACTCATTAATTCTTGATGCGCATTTCGATTTTTTAGTCTAGCAACACCATAATTGCAACTGGAACGTCCTTTATACAGCCCCCATTATTGCCACTGCAAAGTTGAAAAATAGATAATTGTACATTTTATAATAAAGTTGGAAAATAGAGTAGTGTTGTTTTATGGAGTTAATATTATATAAAGTTTTTTATAAATGTAGCGTAATAATAACAATTTTAGATCTAATTCATTTGAAATAGCCGGGTGGGGGTATGCAAGCCTCATACCATGACTATTTCCATTCATAAAATGCTTTAATGAGTCCAAAACAACCTGTTAACATCATATCTCCAAACGGAACGGCAAAATATGGGTTATGGATCGAGTCTTTCATCATGTTCCTTTTTGGTCCCGTGACTGATACAAAAAATCCTTTTTCTTTATAAGCACGGCATAAGTCTTCAAATCCTCGTTTGTCTATATAACACCCATGTCCTCCATCATTGAAGACCTGTTCATTGGTTAGCTCGCCGGATACGAACAGGGAAATATAATAATCGAGCTTGTCAGGGTACATAGCAGATGTGTGATGCTCGAACATTCCAACTATCCGTTCCTCATGAAGCATGGCTGACAAAGTATGCCCATTTCCTACGTTTACCAAGATTACAGGCATATACAATCTTTTTTTAACTATTTCATCACATAAGGCGCCAAAAATAGCAGCAGGTCCGGTATCCATTAAAAGGATATCATTTGCACCTTCGTGCTTTAAGGTTCTATATACCGCTTTCAACCGTGTTAAATAATTAGGAATATCACCATTTAAATAGCTAAAGAACCTTAAGTCACCGCCTCGTTCAATAATTTCTTTAAAGTGCTGAAAGCGAAATATTCTGTTGCTCTCATAACTCTCACCATGATCTTGGCATGCTACTGCAAACGCATCAGGAACCTCAACCCCAAACTGCTTAAGTGATGATCTGAGTGCTGGGACATCGACATCGTTCATTTCGATTTCCATCGAGTTCCCTACGGTTGTCTTTTCTGGCACTATTTGAACTCCCCACGACGCTACCTTGTCGAGATCGTCGTTAAGGGTCTTTGCAGCGAGTGGCGTTGCGTAAACCGGAAGTTTTGCAGTGAGGTGGTCTTTTATAGCTGAGCTGGTCGGCCATCCTCCCATAGTTTCGCCAGTCAAGAAAAGGCTCCGGCCTTGGTAGGTTCCGTGTCTTATTTTATTTGCTACTATTACTGTCGGCGACGGGAGTACCATCTTTACGTTGTTTTCCATGTTAATATCTGAGTCATAAAGAAGTATATCTTGAGTTCCTGTTCCTACATCTATGGTCATTATCTGCATAATAGAAGGGTTATTTTATGTAATTATTATATTTACCACAATTACTTTAATTACTGTTTAAATTGTGATCTGCGTGGTGTTGAAAAACGCTATATAAATGAAAATGTAATCAACTGCTATGGAATCGGGAGAACTGAGGCACTCACACAGGGCAGATGAAACGACAAGTTATGATTGTGCTGTGATCTCAATTAGTACATCGAAATTTGAGAAATTTGGCAACGTCAAAAAGCCTGAGGAAGCACAGGATGACTCTGGGCGAATAATTATCGAGCTGCTTCAAGATGCTGGCCATACGCTGGAATTTTATTATTTAATCTCCGATGAGATACCTCAAATTAGGCGCAAGGTGCATCGCCTTATAAATCGTGTCGATGTCATTATATCAACGGGGGGTACAGGGCTTGCTCCAAGGGACGTAACTATTGAGGCAGTTCAGAGTTTAATTCAGAAGGAAATGCCAGGGTTTGGGGAACTATTTAGGGTAATGAGCTACGAACAGGTGGGATCTGCAGCCATACTTACAAGGGCAATAGGCGGCATTATAGAAAGGACTGTTGTGTTTTGTCTTCCTGGCTCTCCCAAAGCCGTTAAACTTGCAATGGAAAGACTCATACTACCTGAGCTTCATCACATCCTAAAACACGTCGTAGAGAATTAAATTTTTGTAAGATTCATTCGAGGGTTGCGTGCCTCCCCCTCATTTCCTCCTCACTCTTTTCCGTGATTGCCATGATCTCTGCTATAATCCCGTCAAGGAAGACCATGGTGGCAATTTCAAACATTGTGCCAAGAGGAGTAAATGAGATGTGCGAGCCAACTACCTGTCTTTCCATAAAGTCCATGTCGCTTGTTTTGGTTCTGCCTTTAATTACCACGATGGTGTCTGAAATCTGCCCGAGAGTGGATTCCCTATTCGAGGTAACGATCGCGATTTTCGTCCCTTCTGCCTTTGCCAGCACACACATCTCGTTAATTGACTTGGTCTCACCGGAACCAGAAATAGCGATAACGAGGTCTTCTGATTTGACAGCAGGGGTCACGGTCTCTCCAACAACATAAACATTGAATCCCAAATGCATCAGTCGCATGGCAAACCCTTTAGCAACGAGTCCCGATCGTCCCGCACCCAATATGAATACGCGCTTGCAGTTTTTCTGTGCGTTTAGAATATCGTTAATAAATGCTTTTATTTCAGCATAGTCAAGCTCATCCGCTACAGTTTTCACGTTTGAAGCTATAATTTTCATCGCTGATTTAGTATGCTCTTCAAGCTTTACGAATGCGGCATTGTTTTTCATTCAAGTAAACCTTTGTAACGAAACTGTAGCACTAATTGCATTAAATTATAAGCCCTCTATTTTAGATATAAATTGCGTGTTTTCAGGTATATATTTGAGCGTTTTTATTATTTTTCGACAAGCCGGCCGACTAACATAGAATATGATGGTAAGAGCTGTTAAGAATTTAATTACAACGGTCTTCTGGCCTCCTCAAGTGCAAGACGAGCTAAAAGGTACGCGATTGTTGACTCTGCTCCTTGATTTTGGTTTACACCTTTCTCGAGTGACAGACCATCGAAACAACCCCCTGTGGTTGGGTCATATACGGGGGACTTCAACAAGTTGTTTCCTAGGAACCACTCAAAGCTCGTACGAGCATTTTGATGATATTTAGGTTTATTGGTAATGCGGTATGCATCTGCGAAGGCCTCGACAAGTGCACCAACATCAATTGCCTGCTGGTCCCAGAGCGCTCTATGTCTGCCTCTTATGTACCAGCTGTCATTCCCTACGATACAAACCACTCCTTTAGCAGTTTCAACTTCATCCCACAAGAATTGGAGAGAGCTTTCTGCGCACTCGAGGTATTCTGGCTTTTTTAGAGCATCGTAGGCAAGGAACATGGCTTGAGGTAATCGGGCGTTCGCATAGGACATGAAATCTTCAAACCATTCCCAATCCGAACCTTTCGAATTTCGATAACGATTCAACATCTTATTTGCAAGCTTTTCGATCTCATCACGTGCATGACTCAAGGCGTCGATGCAACAGTAAAGACCGAGCAAGCTGTAGGCTATGGGTCTTGTGGCTAAGAATTTATCTACATGTTTCAGCCCTCTGTTAAATATTATTCGTGCGACCTCTCTTATGCCGAGAGGGATATTGGAAGAGCTTATTATATAGCCGCACGCCCATAACGTCCTCCCGAGGACATCGTCAGCGCTTATAGTATCGAGAAAATTTCGCTGATAGTCCATGAAGTTGTGCATCGTACCATCCTCATTTTGTGAATGAAATGTGTAGGCAATGTACGTTCTCATGAGCTCGACGCTCAATGCGTCTCCGAATATATTGTAGTGTTTTGCAGCCACTATAAGGGCTCTTGCGTTGTCATCAGTACAGTAACCCTCAAACCTATTAGGTACTGCGTACTTAGCGTGCTGTAGTATTCCTGTATCGTCAGTAAGCGCTTGAATATGTTTTAAAATTATAGGCGGAAGCAACTTATCACCGCAATCAGTTGGTTATTTTACACTCAAAAAATGATTAATTTGTCAAATTCTGCTATATTTTATTGAATCTGCTTTTATAAATATTATTTGGGAGTCTATGTCTGAAATTTGAGGACACGCACATTCGCGCATTGTCGGACCGCACAAAAGACTGTCGTTCGATAAATTCAATTTTCTGTTATGGTGCACTGAGAGAACAGTCTGAAATTGAAATAGAAATTAGCTGATAATAACTGATAATTTTTGGATAAAATTCAAATTGAAATAGAAATTAGCTGATAATAACTGATAATTTTTGGATAAAATTCAAATTGAAATAGAAATTA
>Ga0187772_10001038_pt1 | contig 12878 bp, 13 predicted proteins | sample 0116_SJ02_MP15_2_FD_133137 | JGI IMG/M metagenome (GOLD analysis project Ga0187772, IMG submission 133137) | Tropical peat soil microbial communities from peatlands in Department of Meta, Colombia - 0116_SJ02_MP15_20_MG | ecosystem: Environmental > Terrestrial > Soil > Wetlands > Peat | place... | reverse complement strand
GACCTGGCGCCGCGCACGATGCGCATCGTCCGAGGCAATTACCTCTGGGCGGCGGGCTATAACTTGCTGATGTTGCCGCTGGCCGCCGCCGGCATGCTTGCACCCTGGCTTGCGGCGGCGGGCATGGCGCTCAGCGCCGGGTTTGTTCTTGCCAATTCGATGCGTCTTCGATACGGAGCCAGGCCGCCACGCTAGGCGCAAGGCGCGAGCCTGCCCACCGCACCGACACCATGGACTCGCTTTTTTTGCTCATTCCGCTTTCGATTGTGCTGGTCTTGCTCATCGGCGCCGTGCTGGTGTGGGCAGTGCTTTCGGGACAATTCGAAAACCTCGACGCCGAAGGCGCGCGCATTCTGGAGGAGGACCGCGACGAGGAATGACGCGGCCCGGATTGCGCCTTTCGCGAGCATTTCTTTGATGCCAACGGTTTGACGCAGCGCAAGCTTCGGCGTTCGCGAAGATGAAGTTTGCCTGCACCTTTTTCTTTCGCGCCGCGCCGACGCCTTGACGTCGGTCAACAGGCTGTCAACTCACAGTGCGCGCGCCCTTAGGCGGGCGTAATGTTGCGCCGCGGCGTGAAGATTCATTTTCAATACCATTTATGGAACGCGGCCGGCGGCAACTACCGCTTGCGCGCGAGCCGCCGATAGGCGCAGCCGGGGGTGGGGCGCACTGCCGCCGGGACCATCAGCTCAGCAGGGGAGAAGGAAACAATGAACGCATCGAGCAACCAGCGAAGCTACAACATGGACGTCGTTCGCGCCTTCGCGCTCATGGCCGTGGTGTGGGGCATCGTCGGCATGCTGGTCGGCGTCCTGATCGCCGCGCAACTGGCATGGCCCGAACTCAACATGGGCATACCGTGGCTAAGCTACGGCCGTCTGCGCCCGCTGCACACCAACGCGGTGATTTTCGCCTTCGGCGGCAGCGCGCTGTTTGCGACGTCCTACTACGTCGTGCAGCGCACCTGCCAGACGCGCCTGTTCGCCCCGGGCCTGGCCTGGTTCACTTTCTGGGGCTGGCAGGCAATCATCCTGGCGGCCGCGATCTCGCTACCCCTGGGCTACACAAGCGGCAAGGAATACGCCGAGCTCGAATGGCCCATCGACATCGCCATCGCACTGGTTTGGGTGGCGTACGCAGTGGTCTTCTTCGGCACGCTGGCCGTGCGCAAGGCAACCCACATCTACGTGGCCAACTGGTTCTTCGGCGCCTTCATTCTGACCGTTGCGCTGCTGCATATCGTCAATAGTGCCGAAGTTCCCTGGTCGTGGATGAAGTCCTACTCGGCCTACGCAGGCGCGCAGGACGCGATGGTGCAGTGGTGGTACGGGCACAACGCGGTGGGCTTTTTTCTGACCGCGGGCTTTCTGGGGATCATGTACTACTTCATCCCCAAGGCGGCGGACCGCCCCGTGTATTCGTACCGCTTGTCGGTGGTGCATTTCTGGGCCCTGATCTTCACCTATATGTGGGCCGGTCCGCATCACTTGCACTACACGGCCCTGCCGGACTGGACGCAGTCGCTGGGGATGGTTTTTTCGCTGATCCTGCTGGCGCCGAGCTGGGGCGGCATGATCAATGGAATCATGACTCTGTCGGGCGCGTGGCACAAATTGCGCGACGACCCGATACTCAAATTCCTGATCGTCTCGCTCTCGTTTTACGGCATGTCGACCTTCGAAGGTCCGATGATGTCGATCAAGACCGTCAACGCGCTGTCGCACTACACGGACTGGACGATCGGGCACGTGCACTCGGGCGCGCTGGGTTGGGTTGGCATGGTGTCGATCGGCGCAATCTACTTCATGCTGCCCCGCCTGTACGGTCGCACCGAGATGTATTCCATGCGGCTGGTCAACACGCACTTCTGGACGGCAACCATCGGCATCGTTTTATACATCGCTTCCATGTGGATCGCGGGCGTGATGCAGGGTTTGATGTGGCGCGCGATCAATGACGACGGCACGCTGACCAACACCTTCGTCGAGAGCGTCAAGGCGACCTATCCCTTCTACGTCGTCCGCCTTGCCGGCGGTCTGCTCTATCTCGCAGGCATGCTGATGATGGCCTACAACGTGATCAAGACGATCGGCGTGGGCAAGTCCGTGAACGACCCGATCCCGCTTGCCGTGGCGCACGCATGAAGCACCGCGCTACGGATCAGGCAACCGCAACCCGTCGGTAAGGACATACGCAATGAAACTGAACCACGATTTCGTTGAACGCCACACAGCAATACTCATTGTCTTGATCGTGCTGGTGGTTGCCGTCGGCGGCTTGGTGGAGATCGTGCCGCTGTATTTCCAACGTCAGACCACAGAGCCCATTGCTGGACTGCATCCCTATTCGCCGCTACGGCTGCTGGGCCGCGATATCTACCTGCGCGAGGGTTGCTACAACTGCCACTCGCAGATGATTCGCCCTTTCCGGGCGGAAGTCATGCGTTACGGCCACTATTCGGTAGCGGGCGAATTTGTATACGACCACCCGTTCCAGTGGGGCAGCAAACGCACGGGCCCCGACCTGGCGCGCGTGGGAGGCCGCTACTCCGACGACTGGCTCAAGATCCACTTCAACAATCCGCGTGACGTCGTCCCGGAGTCCAACATGCCGGCCTACCCCTGGTTGCTCACCAACGCGCTGGACGGTTCGGACATTCAGGCGCGCATGCGCGCGCTGCGCGCCGTCGGCGTTCCTTACAGCGACAAAGACATCGCCGAGGCTCCGCAACAAGTCCAGGGCTACACCGAGGTCGACGCCTTGATCGCCTATCTGCAGGAGCTCGGGGTGCAACTGCGCAACGTGCGCGACTAGGAGAAGAGACGATGGACATCAACGATATCCGCATCGCCTGGACCGTGGTCTCGTTTCTCGTGTTCTTGGCGATTGTGGTCTGGGCTTGGAGTCAGGGTGCCCGTAGGGGCTTCGAGGAGGCGGCCAAGCTGCCGTTCCTGGACGATCGCGCTTGCAGGCATCGGGCCGCGCACGGCGAGGAGGACTAGCGATGAGTGACTTTTACAGCGATTTTTGGGACTGGTACATCGCGATCATCACGGTCGTGTCCGTGGTGGGCTGCGCAATCTTCCTGAAACTGCAAAGCAAGGCCCGCGTCACGGTTCGCGAAGAAGCAAAGCCCGAGAGCACGGGTCACGTCTGGGACGAGAATCTGCGCGAGTATCAGCATCCTTTGCCGCGCTGGTGGGTCGTGCTGTTTTATCTCACCGTCGTTTTCGGGCTGGGGTATTTGGTCCTGTTCCCCGGGCTCGGCACCAAGTACAAGGGCGTCCTGCAGTGGACCTCGGCCAACGAGCTCAAAGCCGAAAACCAAGCGGCCGACGCACGGTTCGGCCCGCTGTTCGACGCCTACCTAAAGCAGGACATCGTCGCCGTGGCAGCCGATTCGCGCGCGCACCAAATCGGCGAGCGCATCTTCCTGAACAACTGCTCGCAGTGCCACGGCTCCGACGCGCGCGGCGCCAAGGGCTTCCCCAACCTCACGGACGAGGAATGGATCTGGGGCGGCACGCCCGAGGCGATCGAGACGACGATCACGGAAGGGCGTGAAGCGCTGATGCCCCCGCAGATCGATAACCTCGGGTCGGTCGAGACCGCATACGACGTGGCCAACTACGTACTTTCGCTCTCTGGTTCCCCCCACGAGGCAGCGCGCGCGGCACGGGGGCGGGAGAAGTTCGCCAGCGTGTGCGCGGCCTGCCATGGTGCCGACGCAAAGGGCAACCAGGAGATCGGGGCGCCGGACCTGAGCAATCGGATCTGGACCTATGGCGGCACCCAAGCGGCGATCGTCGACGCCATCGAGCATGGGCACCATGGCGTCATGCCGGCGCACAAGGATGTGCTGACCAAAGCGCAGATCCATCTGGTCGCCGCTTACGTCTACTCCTTGAGCCACGGCTCCCCGGCGCGCGCAGCGGCGAGCGTGCACCAGTAGGGACGCGGCGCGCATGAACGACTTGACGCCTCCCCGAGAGGCCGGGCGCGGAGCCGCCACCCCGAGGGCGTCCACGCCCGGCGAGGGTGAGGAGCACGAAGTCGTCGTCTCGCTGTACGCCAAGCGGCAGCAAATCTACCCGCGCGCACGCGTGGGGCGGCACTTGGGCCGGTTTGCGCGCTGGCGTTGGGTGATGGTCTGGGCCACACAGCTCGTCTTTTACGGCGCGCCTTGGGTGCTTTGGGACGGACGCCAGGCCGTTTTGTTTGATGTGGCCGCGCGCAAGTTCTATCTCTTTGGGCTCGTGCTCTGGCCGCAGGACGTCATCTACCTCACCGGAATTCTCGTCATATCCGCGCTGTCCCTGTTTTTGTTCACCGCAATCGGTGGGCGCCTCTGGTGCGGCTATGCGTGCCCGCAGACCGTGTACACCGAGATCTTCCTTTGGATCGAGCGCCAGTTCGAGGGCGACCGCTCCCAGCGTATGGCCCTGGACCGCCAACCGATGAGCGCGCGCAAGCTCGCGCGCAAGGCCGGCAAGCACGCGAGTTGGGCCGCCGCGGCTCTGTGGACCGGATTTACGTTCGTGGGCTACTTCACGCCCATCCGGGCGCTGGCCGGGGAGGTCCTGCACGTCGCGCTCGGCCCATGGGAGACGTTCTGGATTTTGTTTTACGGCTTTGCCACCTACGGCAACGCCGGCTGGATGCGCGAGCAGATCTGTCTGTATCTGTGTCCCTACGCGCGCTTCCAGAGCGCGATGTTCGATCGCGACACGCTGATCGTCACGTACGACGAAGCGCGCGGCGAGCCGCGCGGCGCCGGCCACAAGGGTCGCTCACGCGCCGCCGAGGGGCTCGGGGATTGCATCAACTGCGGCTTTTGCGTCCAAGTCTGCCCTACCGGGATCGACATCCGCAAAGGCCTGCAGTATGAATGCATCGGCTGCGCGGCCTGCATCGATGCTTGCGCCCATGTCATGCGCAAATCCGGGCTGCCGCCCGGGCTGATCCGTTACACCACCAAAAATGCCTTGTCCGAGCATCTGACGCGGGCAAAGATCTGGCGTCGCGTGCTGCGGCCGCGGGTGCTGATTTATGGAGCAGTCCTCTCGGCGGTTTTTGCCGTCTTGGTCGTTTCCCTGAGCCTGCGTGTGCCTCTGAAGGTCGATGTGATTCGGGACCGCGGTACCTTTGCCCGGGAAGTCGAAGACGGCCGCGTGGAAAACGTCTATCGGCTTCAGGTCATGAACACCAGTGCGCGCGCCCAGACCTATCGTCTGCGGGCGGAGGGTTTGCCGGCTCTGACGGTCGCCTCCGACCCGATCATCCAGGTACCGGCAACATCGAGCCAGGTCGTAGTGGTGCGGCTGCAAACGGCAGCGCAAAATGCGCCGTCAGGCTCGAATCGAATCGCGCTGCTTGTGCAGTCGGACGACGACCCCGCAATCCACGTGCGCGAGGCGACGGTCTTCTTCGGGCTGCGTCCCTGATGAACACGCGCCCGACTCGCACGATCGGGGTGCGCCCGCCGTTGCCCGGTGAGCGCCAAACATACGAGGAGGTACACGATGAAACCACCGTCCATCCCCTGGCACCGCGAACCCTGGCCCTGGCTGCTGATGGCCGGGCCGGCGATTGCAGTCATCGGCAGCCTGGTGTCAGCCGTGCTCGCCATGCAAAGCGCCGACCCCATCATCGAGGAAGACTACTACCAGCGCGGACTCGACATTAACCGCACGCTGCAACGGGTGCAGCACGCTGCGGAGTTGGGAGTGCACGCCAGCGTTGAATACGATGGCGTGGCCCGCGGCGAGTCGGTCTGGGTGCGTGTTCGCTCCGCACAGCCAATCCACGATGCAATGTTGCGAATCCACCTGATTCACCCCACACGCAGCGGCGCGGACCGCATCGCCGTGCTGGGACGCGTGCCCAACTCACCCGATACGGATGCCGAGTTCACCGGCCAGTGGCCCGACGACGCCCAGGTTCCGGCCGCCCGCGAAACGCCCCCCACGGCGATCAACTGGCGCATCGGCCTGCAAGGCAGCAACTGGCAAGTCGAAGGCGAGGCACACAATCGCAATGACATTGCGGCCCACGAGCTACCGACGGACGCTCGTGATCCGATGCGCTAGCAGACCATGAGCGGCATTTCCGCACCGCTCGGAACCGCCTTCGCCCTGGCATTGGTTGGCGGCGTGCATTGCGCGGCCATGTGTGGCGGCTTCGTGAGCGCGCTGCAGCTGCGACGACCTGCGCACATTTCGGCGGCCGCCTTTGCGCTGGCCTATCACGCCGGGCGCATTACGGGCTATATGGCGGCCGGGGTGTTGGCCGGCCTCATCGGCGCCCGGCTCTTTGCGCTCCGAGTTCTACCGTTACAGATCGGGCTGCTGATCACGGCAAGCGTCTTGCTGGCGGCCATCGCGAGCTGCCTTCTCGGATCGAAGGTTTCGCTGCGATGGCTGGAGCCACTGGGCGGCGCGCTCTGGCGGGCGATCGGACCATGGGCCAAGGCGCTCGTGCCGCCGCGCTCGCTGCCCGCGGCCGTCCTCGCGGGATTCGCCTGGGGCTGGATTCCTTGCGGCATGGTCTACGCTGCGTTGCCGCTCGCGTTTTTTGCCGGCAGCGCATTGGGTGGCGCTGTCGTCTTGCTCGCCTTCGGCCTGGGAACGCTGCCCAATTTGCTAGCGCTGGACTACGTCGCGGCGAGGCTTTCGGCGATCGGGCCCGCGAGCCGCCTGCGGGCTTGGTTGCGCCCGGCTGCGGGCCTGTTCGTTTTGCTATTTGCCGTCTCGAATCTGGCGCAGGCCGCACGGCTTGCGGGAGCCGACGCAACGACGCTGTCCTTGCTCGCCTCGCTGTGCCACAGCGGAGGCTGATTTCCTCATGCCGGCGGGGACGTCGACCGACTCGCGAAGCGTGTAGCATCGTGTGAGCCGCGTTCGGCACTTCGGCCGGCGCGGCCGACGGCATGGGCGAGCGCGGAGACGAAGCAAACGGCTGGGGCGCGGACCTGCACGTCGTGATCCATGGCCGAGTTCAGGGCGTGGGTTTCCGCGAAAGCATGGTTCTAGAGGCCGTCGAGCGCGGCGTCTCGGGCTGGGTGCGCAATCGTCTGGAAGGGACTGTGGAAGCGGTGTTGCGCGGCGCCCCGCAGAACTGCGCCGAACTGCTGCGCTGGGCGCATAGCGGGCCGCGCGCGGCGCGCGTTGTGCGTGTCGACGTGCGCACGGCAAGTCCGCAGGAGTCCGAGCTCGTGCGCGGCCGCTTCGAGCGTCTGGAGACGCGCTGAAGCGGCCGCGAGCGGGAATCCACCCATGAACGATGGCGCGATCGCGCGCGCATCGGCTTCCGCCTGGCCGTTGATGCTCGCCACCGCGACCATCCTGCTCGTCACGACGGGAGCTCGTCAGTCGCTCGGCCTGTACATCACGCCGCTCAAATCTTCGACCGGCTTGAGCGTCGCCGACATCAGTTTGGCGTTGGCCGTCGGACAGTTCGTATGGGGCGCGTCGCAGCCGTTTTTTGGGGCCATCGCCGACCGGCACGGATCGGCGCGCGTCATCGTCGCCGGCGCTTTCATCCTCGCGCTGGGATTTGCGGCAACCCCCTTCGTGCATACCACGGCGGGCCTGATTTGGACGCTGGGCGTGCTCAGCGCGGCCGGCGCCGGAGCTGGCAGCTTCTCGGTGCTGATCGGCGCGACCGCGCAGCGACTCGCCCCGCAGCAACGTGCATTTGCCGCGGGGTTCATCAACGCCGGCGCAAGCCTCGGACAGTTCGTCTTTGCGCCGTTAAACGAGCTGCTGATCGTTTTGTACGGATGGGCACACGCCATATCGACAATGGCGCTGTTGATGCTTTCGACCTTGCCGCTGGCCTGGTGGCTGCGCGGCGCGCCCGCCACGCCGGTTTCGAACACCGCGATAGCTGCCGGCGCGGTGGCGCAGCCGGGTCTGCGCCGGCACCTGTCAGAGGCGGCGCGCGACCCAAGCTACTGGTGCCTGCACCTGGGATTTTTCACGTGCGGCTTTCACGTCGCCTTTCTTGTTACCCATCTGCCCGGCGAAGTGAACCTCTGCGGTCTGGGCGGTTCCGTCGCCGCGGCCTCACTTGCGATCATCGGGCTGGCCAATATCGCAGGCAGCCTCGGGGCGGGTTTTTTGGGCAACCGCATGCGCCTGAAATGGCTGCTGTTCTGGGTCTACGGCACGCGCGCGCTCGCAATCGCGGCGTACCTGGCGGCGCCTCGGAGCGCGCTCACCTTCTACCTTTTTGCCACGGTGCTCGGCCTGACGTGGCTGTCGACCGTTCCGCCGACGGCTGGTCTGGTCGGAAAGCTCTTTGGCACCCGTTACCTCGCGACCCTTTTCGGCCTGACACTGCTATCACACCAAATTGGCGGATTTTTCGGTGCCTTTCTCGGCGGCCAGGCGATGGCGCGGTTCGGTAACTATTCGTGGATGTGGTACGCCGACATCATGCTGGCGCTGGGCGCGGCGTTCATCAACTTGCCCATACGCGAAGAGCGCGTGGCGCGCACGACCGTGGTGCGCTAACTCGGAGGATTCGCGCCCCCGCTTTCATAGTATGGTGGCGGCCGAACGCCCGACGCGATGCCGCAATACGTGTCAAGCGCGGGCGGAAAACCCCAAAACAATGGCGACGGCTCGCCGAGGAGTCAAATATGGTCGGATATGTTCTGCTGGGTCTCATCGCGGCAATCGTGGTCTGGGCCATTGTGGCCTACAACGGACTGGTGGGTCTGCGCAATCAGGTCAAGAATTCCTTTGCCCAAATCGACGTGCAACTGAAGCGTCGCTACGACCTCATACCCAATCTGGTGGAAACCGCCAAGGGGTACATCAAGCACGAACGCGAAACCCTCGAGGCGGTGACCCAGGCGCGCAATTCAGCGCTCAACGCGCATGCAAGCGCCGCGGCCGATCCGACCAACGCCGAAGCGGTGCGGCAGCTGGGAGCCGCGGAGCAGGCCTTGCGCGGATGCCTGACGCGCTTTTTTGCCGTTGCAGAGGCCTATCCGGACCTCAAGGCCAACCAGAACATGCTGCAAGTAAGCGAAGAGCTGACGAGCACGGAAAACAAGATCGCCTTTGCGCGTCAGGCGTTTAACGACGCGGTTATGAGCTACAACACTGCCTCGGAGCAGTTCCCCGGCAATCTTGTTGCCAATGCCTTCGGGTTCAAGGCGGCCGAGCAGCTGGCGGCAACGGAATCGGCCGAAGAGCGCAAGGCGGTTCGAGTTCAGTTCTGACGGCTCCGCAGTGAACGCGACTGCTGCGGTGCGCGCGCGCCGCGCGGCTCATAGCGCCAGGGCGACGACGTGGCAATGAACTTTTTCCAGAACCAGGAGGCTGCGCGCCGCTCCAGCCGCGTGCTCATTGCGCTGTTTGCCGTTGCCGTCGTCGCGATCGTGGTCGCGGTAAACGCAGCCTTGGCGCTGATCTATTTTTCCGTTCTCGCCCGACACGGTTCCTGGGCGCGATACGGATGGGGCGCTCTGCCCAACTATTTTTTTGAAACGACCACAGCCGTTGTGCTGCTGATGATCGTGGGCGGCACGATCCAGCAGATCCTGGAGCTGCGCGCAGGCGGAGACGCGGTCGCGCGGATGGTGGGCGCGCGCGCAGTGCAGCCCGATACGCGCGAGCCGCTCGAGCGCCGGCTGCTCAATGTGATCGAGGAGATGGCACTGGCCTCGGGAATCCCGGCACCCCGCGCCTACGTTCTGGATGGCGAAAGCGGTATCAACGCATTTGCTGCGGGCCTGCACCCGGCCGATGCGATCGTTGCGGTAACGCGCGGCGCGCTCGCCCGCCTGAACCGCGACGAGTTGCAGGGAGTGATGGGCCATGAGTTCAGCCACATCCTCAACGGCGACATCGGGCTGAACCTGCGTCTGATCGGCGTGCTGCAGGGCCTGCTGCTGCTCGCCCTTTTCGGCCGCTTCCTCACTTCGATAGGCAACACGCGTGGTCGCTCGCGCGATTCGGCCACCGGATTGCTGCTCCTTGCCGGGATTGCCGTTCTTGCCATTGGTTCCATCGGCGTTTTTTTCGGACGCCTGATCAAGGCCAGCGTGTCGCGTCAACGCGAATTCTTGGCCGACGCAAGCAGCGTACAGTTCACGCGCAACCCCGATGGCATCGGCGGCGCATTGCGCAAAATCGGGGGTCTGGGCGGGCAGGCCGGCGGTGCCGTGGAGCACCTGCACGCCGAGACCCTTTCGCACATGTTCATGGCGCCCGTCAGTCTGTCTTTGGCCAGCGGCCTGCTCGCCTCGCATCCGCCGCTGCTCGAGCGGCTGCGCCGAATCTACGGCCACGCCGTCGAGTACCTGGCGGCGCCGGAGTTGCCCGTTGAGCCCGCGCCATCGCAGTCCGACGCAAAGCCGCTCGAATACGAGCCGGTTGCTGCAGCCGACGCAGCCCGGGCGCTCTCAAGCCCGCTGACGGGGGCCCTGACCGCGCCCGCACCTTCGGGCGTCGCGCCGGCTGAGACCCTGCACGTCACGATCGGAACGGCGCCCCGCGGCGCGATGTCCTTTGGCGCAAACCTCTCCGAGGGGCTCGACCGCGTCGGGCTGCGGCCCGCCCTGGCCGACGCCACGCAAAGCCAGTTCCTCGTGCTCGCCATGCTGCTCGACACCGAACCGCAGGTTCGTGCCCGCCAGCTCGCCGCGGCCGTGGAACATTTTGGTGCTGGCGCAGCTGCGCAAATCGAGCGCCTGGCGCAGATCCTCGCGGGCCTGCCGCCGGGCTGGCGGCTGCCGCTGCTGGACCTGTCGATGCCCGTTTTGCGCACGCTCGCCTCGCCGCAGCGCGAGGACCTGCTGCGCCTGGCCAACACGTTGATCCGGGCCGACGGGCGGGTCACCTTGGCCGAGTTTTTGCTGTTTTCGGTGCTCAAGCGCCGGCTGGTGCGCGCCAGCGCCCCGAACGGTCCGGGCCGCGCCCTGCGCCTGGGCGATGTGAGCGCCGAGGCCGCCGTTGTGATGTCGCTCATCGCGTGCGTGCGACTGCCGCACGATCCCCAGCGGGCTTTTGACGCCGGTAAAGTCTTGTTGCCTGCTGCGGGAGCGCGCATCGCGCAAGAGGCGCTCGGCCTGGCGCAGGTTTCGGCCGCCTTTGACCGTCTCGCGCTGCTCGCGCCGCTCGAAAAGCCGTTGCTCATCAAAGCCTGCGTGGCCATCGCCTTCGTCGACGGCGCCTCCCACTGGAAGGCGGCAAGCTGCCTGCGCACGCTGTGCGCGGCGCTGGACTGTCCGCTGCCGCCGCAGGTCGAATCCGCCCCGTAGCGGGGTGCGCACGCGCGCCAACAGCGCCGTAGGCCGCCCAACCCACTCATGGCACCCATTTTGCGCATTGCCGGACTGAGCAAGACCTATTCCTCGGGTCTGCAAGCGCTCAAGGCCATCGACCTGCATATCCACAAAGGCGAGATCTTCGCCCTGCTCGGCCCCAACGGAGCGGGCAAGACGACTCTGATCGGGATCATTTGCGGAATGGTCGTACCTTCCGCCGGCACCGTGCACGTCGCCGGCCACGATATCGTGCGCGACTATCGCCGTGCGCGCTCGATGGTCGGCCTGGTTCCCCAGGAACTGAGCACCTTCGCATTCGAGACGGTCTGGGCCACGGTGTGCTTTAGCCGCGGCTTATTTGGGCGTGCACCGAATCCGCACTTTGTCGAGAAGCTGCTGCGAGACCTGGCGCTTTGGGACAAGCGCTCCGAACGGATCATGACCTTGTCCGGCGGCATGAAGCGGCGCGTGATGATCGCCAAAGCGCTGGCGCACGAACCGCAGCTTCTGTTCCTCGACGAGCCCTCGGCGGGAGTCGATGTGGAGCTGCGCCGGGACATGTGGGCCATGGTGCGCGGCTTGCGAGACAGCGGGGTGACCATCATTTTGACCACGCACTACCTGCAGGAGGCCGAAGACATGGCCGACCGAATCGGCGTGATCAACAAGGGCGCGCTCATCGTCGTCGAGGACAAGGCAACGCTGATTCGCAAGATGGGTAAGAAGCAGCTCACCTTGCACTTGCGCCAGCCGATGGCCGCAATTCCCGAGCAGCTTGGCGCCTGGCCGCTTAGCCTGCGCGAGCAGGGGCGCGAGCTCGAATACCGCTTTGACTCCACCGAGGAGGACACCGGAGTGCCGGCCCTTCTGCAGCGCATGGGCGAACTGGGTATCACCATCGAGGACCTCAGTACGCAACAAAGCTCGCTTGAGGAGATTTTCGTGAACCTCATCCGTGAGCGGCCGGCGACACCGCAATGAACACGCCGACATTTAACGCGCATGGCGTCTGGGCGCTATACAAGCTTGAAATGGCGCGCGCGTTGCGCACCGTGGCGCAAAGCGTGCTCACCCCGGTGATCACGACTTCGCTGTATTTCGTGGTCTTTGGCGCCGCGATCGGTGCGCGCATCAGCCAGGTGCAGGGCGTGCCGTACGGCGCTTTTCTCGTCCCCGGCCTGATCATGCTTTCGGTGTTTACCGAAAGTCTTTCCAATGCATCTTTCGGCATCTATCTGCCCAAGTTCACCGGGACGATCTACGAGATTCTCACGGCGCCGGTTTCCCCGATGGAAATCGTTCTTGCCTACGTCGGTGCGGCGGCAACCAAATCCATTGCGCTGGGGCTCATCATCCTGGCGACGGCGTCCGTCTACGTCCCGATCCAAATCTTGCACCCGGTGTGGATGATCGGTTTCCTCGTGCTCACGGCCTCGACGTTTAGCCTTTTCGGCTTTGTCATCGGCATCTGGGCCAAGAGCTTTGAGCAGTTGCAATTCGTCCCGATGCTGGTCGTGACACCACTCACCTTTCTGGGCGGCGCCTTTTATTCGATCGACATGCTTCCGCCGGCCTGGCGCACGGTCACGCTGTT
>Ga0187772_10001037_pt1 | contig 12883 bp, 8 predicted proteins | sample 0116_SJ02_MP15_2_FD_133137 | JGI IMG/M metagenome (GOLD analysis project Ga0187772, IMG submission 133137) | Tropical peat soil microbial communities from peatlands in Department of Meta, Colombia - 0116_SJ02_MP15_20_MG | ecosystem: Environmental > Terrestrial > Soil > Wetlands > Peat | place... | reverse complement strand
GGGGAGAACGCGACCCACGGTTGGGGAGTCCCGGTGCCCACGGCCGTCACGGTCCGAACCACACCGTCGTAATCGTACTCGACCCGGTCCCCCACGTGGAACGTGGCGTTCACGTGAGGGTTGACGACCGGGTCTTCGACCGCCAAGGTCGCGTTGCCGGCGGTCCCGCCGCTCACGTAGGCCTCGAAGGAGGGAAAGTTCAGGAACTGTGGGTTCTCGTCAATGAGACTTTCCTGGTCGTGCGGGAAGGAGTAGTTCGACGCCACCCACTCCGCGAGGGTGTACTCCGAGCCATTGTAGCCGATGTCCCCGGCGTACGCGTAGTCACTGCCGAGCAGATTGTCGTCGCTCCCCCCGGGCGCGAGGCCCGCCGGGTCGAAGGAGAAGACCGCGCCCCAGCCCGAGGGGATCCAGACCACGTTGTTCCGCAGGGTGACGTTGGTGACACCCCCCTGGAACAGCACCGCGGGGCTCTGGTCGAGAGGGGCCATCACGAAGTCGTTGTTGTAGACCCGGACCTCGTTGAGGAGCGAACCGGGGTCGGCCGAGATCCGGATCATGTACGCCCCCGAGGCAGAGAAGACGTTGTCGTAGATCGTCACGTTGACGTAGTCCGCATCTTCGCAGTAGATGTCGGCGGTCGCTTCGGGGATGTACCCGGAAAAATCGTTCCCCATCAGGAGGAAGTTGCGAATGGTCGCGTAGCTGTTCGACCCGGCGAACAGGTAGACCCCATCGCCGTGCCAGCCGGACCAGTACCCGTACCGGACGTACGGATAGAAGTCGTGGATATGGTTGAAGGCGATCGTGACGTTCACCATCGCCGCGGCGGGGATCTCCCCGCTGCCTCCGGCGATACCCCACGACACGCTCGAGATGTCGTTCCCTTCTACGAGAGAATTGTTGTCCTGACTCAGACCGATCCCGGTCCCCGCATCGGAAAGGGTGTTGTTGCGCAGGGTGACGTTGTCATGGTCGGAGACCGAGATGTCCGAGCTTTGCTTTCCGTACATCGGCCCTTCGGTCATGCTGAAGATCGAGTACCCGTACTGTGTGGCGGCGCCGACCGGGTTGCTGTTCGCCGTGTTCCATCCGGGCATCGTGAGGTTGTAGTCCTGGTACACCCCGAGCGTGTTGTTGGCCGACCAATACGGTCCGAGGTACGCCGAGGCGATGGTGTAATCGTCGCTGCCCCACCCCACGTAGATCTTGTAGTGGGCGAGCGACCCCGGCGTTCCGGCGTACTCCGCGAGGCTCACGTTGGAATCGGTGAAGGAGTAGTTGGTGACGTGGACCGAGCTCCACGGGTTAAGCGTACCCATGACCTCGCTGTTGGTGTTAACGGCCAGGGCGATCGGTTGAATATCGTGGACCCAGCAGTTCTCGACCGTGACGTTCGACCCCAGCCCTCCGATGTCGATGCCCTGGGGGCCGTTGCCCCACCCTCCCCCGGTATCGTTCCAGATGTAGCGCAGGTCGCGGATCTCGAAGTTGTCGATCGTGACGTAGGAGACTCCGACGTCCTCGATCCCGTTCCAGTTCTCCCCGCCGACGAAGCCGAACTGGTTGGCCAGCGGTCCCCGGGAGCCGCCCATCCCGTCCAGGATCGCGCGGCCGGTTCCGAAGGTGCCGGCGGAATCCCCGTCGTAGACGATCGGGTGTCCCGGCAGGCCGCTCCAGCGCAGGACGAGAGAGTCGTCGTAGTCGACCCCTCCCTTGAACACGACTGTGTCTCCCGGCTGGAGCGTGGTGTTGCCGGGGGCGCCGGACGCGAGCGGGTCTCCCGGGGCGTGCTTCCAAGGGGCTGACGGGCTCGTCCCGGGATTCGTATCGGCCCCCGCGGCGAAATCGACATAGAAGGTGGTTCCGACGGAGTCTCCCCCGGCTCCGAACGTGGCGGGAACACCCTGGACCAGGGGGCTGACGAGCACGGAAGGCCGAGACTCGAAGGGTGAAACCGCGATGGAGGGCGAGGGCGATTTCTGAGCCGAGGAAAATCCCCCCGGAGGGATGACGACAAGGGCGACGATGAGGAGGGAGCCGAGGACGAATCGAGCGGGAATCTTGCGCGAGCCGTTTTTCCGCGGATGCATGGAGGGGCGACCCGGGTTCCCTTCGGTCCCTCGGACCCCCGAAAGCAGAATGCCCGTTCCGCCTTCTCGGGCGGCGTCGCGAGGACGCGGGGTAGCAGCCGGATCTCGCTCGTAAATCTGGTCCGGTCCCCCTCTTATTAGTTGTGAAGGGGACCTTCGCTCTCCCGATCCCGCGGACCGCCGCATGATGCGCCGGGTTAGCCCTCTTTCCCGATGCACCCCCCCGCGTTAGCCGAGCGTCGGTCGAGGGATTGCCTCTAATCGCTTGGTGGGGTCACGCGTCACGCGCCTATCCGCGCTCGGCCCCTGCGGCTCCCCCACGATGGCCCCTCGCCCCCCGAGGGTTTCCAGTTCCCCTTCGGGAGCCCGCCACCTTTTCCTCCGGCAGGCATTGGCACCCGGACCATGAGCGAGCTGGACCAGTCCTGCATCAACACGCTTCGCTTCCTGGCCGTGGACGCGGTGGAGAAGGCGAAATCCGGCCACCCCGGACTCCCCCTCGGCGCGGCCCCGATGGCCTACGTGCTATGGGACCGGTTCCTTCGTCACAACCCGGCAGACCCGCAGTGGCCGAACCGGGACCGGTTCGTCCTCTCCGCCGGTCACGGCTCGGCGCTCCTCTACGCCCTCCTGCACGTTTCCGGCTATGACCTTCCGCTGGAAGAGCTCCAGCGATTTCGACAGTGGGGCAGCCGAACCCCGGGACACCCGGAACACGGGGTGACCCCCGGGGTGGAGGCGACGACCGGTCCGCTTGGGCAGGGGTTCGCGATGGGGGTGGGGATGGCCATCGCCGAACGACACCTCGCCTCCACGCTCAATCGGGACGGTTTCCCCCTCGTGGACCACTACACGTACGGCCTCGTCTCCGACGGGGACCTCATGGAAGGGGTCGCCGCCGAGGCGGCTTCGCTCGCCGGGACGCTGGGGCTGGGGAAGCTCATCTACCTCTACGACGACAATCACGTCTCGCTCGAAGGTCCCACCTCCTGGGCCTTCACGGAGAACGTCCCCGACCGCTTTGCGGCGTACGGCTGGCAGGTCCTGCGCGTCGCCGATGGCAACGACCTGCCGGCGATCGAGGGTACGCTTCGCGATGCTCGGTCGAACCGTACCCAGCCGTCCCTGATCTGTGTCCGTACCCACCTCGGGTACGGTAGTCCGGTCCAGGACACCCGCGAGGCCCACGGGGAGCCGCTCGGAGCGGCCGGCGTGCGGGCGACCAAGGAGAAGCTCGGTTGGCCGCTTGAGCCGACCTTTCTCGTCCCCGAGGCGGCGCGGGCGCACTTTCGTCTCGCCGTAGAGCGGGGCGCTCGCTGGCAGAAGGAGTGGGAAGCCCTCCGGGACCGGTTCCGTCACGACCAGCCCGAATCGGCTCGTCGCCTCGAAGAACAACTTGGCGGGACGTTACCCCGGGACTGGGACGCGGCCCTCCCCACGTTCCGCCCCACCGACGGACCGATGGCGACCCGCGATGCCTCCCAAAAGACGCTGGACGCCCTTGCCCCCAGGCTCCCCTCCCTGGTCGGGGGCGCGGCGGACCTGTCCCCCTCGACCAAGACCGTTCTGCCCGGCTTCCCGGACTACTCAGCGTCGGAGGCGATCGGTCGAAACTTTCACTTCGGGGTCCGCGAGCACGCCATGGTCGGCGCGCTGAACGGCATGGCCCTACACGGAGGTCTCCTCCCCTATGGAGGGACCTTCCTCGTATTCTCCGATTACGCACGCGGAGCCCTTCGGCTCGCCGCGATCCAGCAGACCCACACGATCTTCGTGTTCACCCACGACAGCGTCGGCATGGGCGAGGACGGCCCAACCCACCAACCGATCGAGCAACTCGCCAGTCTTCGTGCGATCCCGGATTTCACAGTATTCCGGCCGGCGGACGCCAACGAGACCGTAGCGGCGTGGCGCCTGGCGGTCCAGCGTCGCGCCCCTTCGGCGCTCGTCTTCACCCGGCAGAAGATCCCCATCCTTGACCCGGCGACGTTCCCGATCGCCGAGGGAGTTCCCCGAGGGGGCTACACCCTATCGGAGGCGTCGGGAGGCAGCCCCGAGGTCGTCGTTCTTGCGACCGGCTCCGAGGTGTGGCTCGCCCTGGAGGCCCAGCGCCTTCTCGCCGAGCGGAACACGGGGGCTCGGGTGGTTTCCCTGCCGTGCTGGCGGCTCTTTGACGAACAGCCCGCATCGTACCGCGACTCGGTCCTTCCCCCGGGGATTCCCCGCGTTTCGGTGGAGGCGGGCGTTACGATGGGCTGGGAGCGCTACGTCGGTCCCTCGGGGGAGTCGATCGGCCTCGACCGTTTCGGGGCCTCGGCCCCCGGTCCCGTGGTGCAACGGGAGCTGGGGCTCACGCCGGAGCATGTCGTCGCGAGCGTCCAGCGCCTCCTGGCGGGTCGTCCGCGCGAGGGGGTCTCGTGACGGGCCCAAAGGAGCTCTTGGCCCACGGACAGTCGCCCTGGCTCGACTACGTCCGCCGCAGGGTCCTGACGAGCGGGGACCTTGCGCGGATGGTCGAGGATGAGGGGATCACCGGGGTCACTATCAACCCTACGATCTTCGACGCCGCGATCGCCGGGAGCCACGATTACGACGACGCCCTGCGGGAGCTGCTCGCCCGCGAGCCTGCTCTCGAACCGGCGGCGCTCTACGAGCGCCTGGCCGTGGAGGATGTGCGGCGGGCCTCCGACGTGCTGCGCCCGGTCTACGACCGCACATCCGGCCGGGACGGGTTCGTCAGCCTCGAGGTCGCCCCGGGCCTCGCCCACGACACCGCCGGGACGGTGGCGGAGGCCCGTCGGCTGTGGGCGGAAGTAGGGCGGCCGAACCTGTTGATCAAGGTCCCGGGCACCAAGGAAGGGATCCCCGCGATCGAGCAGTTGCTGTCGGAGGGGATCAACGTCAACGTGACCCTAATGTTCTCGCTCGCTCACTACGAGGCGGTCGCTCAGGCATATCTGCGCGGCCTCGCACGGGCCCGCGACCCTAGGCGTATCGCCTCGGTCGCGTCCGTTTTCGTCAGTCGGATTGACACGGCGGTGGACCGTGCGCTGGACGCTTCGGCCTCGCCCGATGCGGTGGAGCTGAGAGGCACCATCGCGCTCGCCAACTGCCGCCTCATCTACGGACGCTTTCAGGAGATCTTCCACGGCCCCGACTTCGCACCGTGGACCACGAAAGGAGCGGGGCCGCAACGGGTCCTGTGGGCGAGCACCAGCACGAAGGACCCTCGCTATCGGGACACGCTCTACGTCGAGGAGCTGGTCGCTCCCGAAACGGTCGATACGATCCCTCCCGCGACCCTGACCGCGTTCGAGGACCACGGCGTGATCCGGGGGGACGCCCTGAGGCAGGACGTCTCGGTCGCGCGGCAGCGGATCGAGCGGGCGGCGGCCGCGGGTGTTGACCTGACGACGGTGACCGAAGCGCTCCAGGTCGACGGAGTCACCGCGTTCGCCGCCTCGTACGCCCATCTCCTCAGCTCGCTCGCGAGCAAGAGGGAGGCCCTGCTCGCCGGGAAGGTCGACCCCCAGTCCTGGAACCTCGGGGCGGACGCGGAGCGGGTCGGGACGCGTTGGGAGAGCTGGCAGGCCGGTGGGGTGCCGGAACGGTTCTGGAAGCGGGACCCGACGCTGTGGCCGAACGCCGCCCCGACGGATGTCGCGGAGCGAATGGGGTGGCTCGAGCTTCCGACGACGATGCGCGAGCAGCTACCGCGGTTGCTCTCCTTCTCGGAGGAGGTCCGCGCGGAGGGCATTCGACACGTGGTGGTCCTGGGCATGGGCGGCTCGAGTCTCGCTCCGGACGTGTTCCGGGCCACGTTCGGCCACCGTCCGGGGTTTCCGGAGCTGATCGTGCTGGACAGCACGCACCCCGACGCGGTACTCTCGGTCGCCGGTCGAATTGACCCCGCGCACACGCTCTTCCTCGTCTCGAGCAAGTCGGGTACGACCACCGAGCCGCTCTCGTTCTACCGGTACTTCTCCGGCGTGCTGCGCGCGAAAGGAATCGACCCCGGACGAGCGTGCGCGGCCGTGACGGACCCCGGGACACCGCTCGAGAAGCTCGCCGCGGACGAACGCTTTCGCGCGGTGTTCCCGGCGCTCCCGACGGTGGGCGGCCGATACTCGGCGCTCACGACCTTCGGATTGGTCCCGGCCGCCCTCATCGGGGTGGACGTGGGCGCTCTCCTCGACCGGGCATCGAGGATGGCGGCCGTCTGCTCGCCCTCCGTTCCGGTCCGAGAGAACCCGGGGCTCACCCTCGGGGCGGTACTGGGCGAGCTCGCGACCCACGGCCGCGACAAACTGACCGTCTACGGGTCCGAAGGGGTGGCGGCGTTTCCGGTTTGGTTGGAGCAGCTGGTCGCCGAGAGCACCGGCAAGGTCGGAAAGGGAATCGTTCCGGTCGTGGACGAGCCTCGGCTGACGCTCGACCATTATGGGGCGGACCGGCTGTTCGTCGAGGTCCAAGAAACGGCGAGGCTTGACGCGGCCCTCGCCGCCCACACGGCGCGACTCGAGGGCGCGGGCTTCCCGGTGATCCGGATCCGGCTCCCGGACCTCCTCGCGCTCGGCGAGGAATTCTTCCGATGGGAGGTCGCCGTCGCCAGCGCGGGGATGGTTCTGGGGATCGATCCTTTCGACCAGCCGGACGTCGAGCTCGCCAAGGAGCTCGCCCGGCAAGCGATGGCCGCTCCGTCCCAAGGAGCGGCGGACCGGGGGGAGACCACGATCTCGATCCGGGACCCGAAGAGCCTCGCACGTTCAGTAAAGGAATGGCAGGCGAGCTGCCGACCGGGCGACTACGTCGCGATCCAGGCGTACCTCGCGCCCACCGCGGAGACCTCCGCCGCCCTCGAGTCCGTGCGCCGTCGTCTCCTGGAACGGCTGAACGTCGCGACGACGTTCGGGTACGGCCCCCGTTTCCTCCATTCCACGGGCCAACTGCACAAGGGCGGTGCGAACACGGGCCTCTTCCTGCAGCTCGTCGACGCTCCACGTCACGACCTCCCCGTACCGGACGTCGGGTACTCCTTCGGCCAACTCATCCGAGCGCAGGCGCTCGGCGACTACCAGGCGCTGCAGAAGAAGGGGCGACGCGTACTGAGGGTGGACCTCGGCACCGATGTGGCCCGGGGGCTTGGGCTCCTGCTCGAGGCCGTCGATGGCTAACGTCTCCTTGCTGCTGTGGGACATCGGAGGAGTGCTCCTGTCCAACGGATGGGACCGGGCGGCCCGCGCCGCGGCCGCGGAACGGTTCGGCCTCGACCTCGCGGACCTCGAGCGACGCCACGAACGCGTCGAGCGCGACTTCGAGACCGGGCGGATGGATTGGGACGCTTATCTGACCGTGACCGTCTTTCACGTCGAACGGCCGTTCTCGAAGGACTCGTTCCGGGAGTTCATGTTGTCCCGCTCCACCGGGAACGCTCGAGCGCTCGCGGTCGCGCGTTCGCTCCGGGAGGGAGGACGGTACGTGATGGCCGCGCTGAACAACGAGTCCCGCGCGCTGAACGAGTACCGGGTCCGTACCTTTGACCTCGACCGGATCTTCCACGCTTTCTTCAGCTCCTGCTACACCGGGTTTCGTAAGCCCGAGCCGGACGCCTACCGCTACGCCCTCACGATCACCCAACACACGCCGGCAGAGTGCCTCGTCCTCGACGACCGGCCCGAGAATATCGAAGCGGCCGCGGGTCTCGGGATCGGTACCGTGTGGGTACGCGATCCCGCTCGGATCGAGGAGGAGCTTGCCATCGCCGGCGTGGCGTCGGGGTAAGGAGGAGAACGATGGAAGTGGGAATGGTCGGACTGGGAAAAATGGGTGCGAACATGACGGTGCGGCTGGTCCAGGGCGGCCATCGCGTGGTGGGCTTCGCCCGGACCCGGGCCGTGGTCGACGCGGTCGTCCAGCAAGGGGCCGTCGGGGCCGATTCGCTCGCGAACCTGGTCCGGCAGCTCGCGCCCCCTCGGGTGGTCTGGCTGATGATCCCCTCGGGGACGCCGGTCGACCAGACGTTGGACCAGCTCCATTCGCTGCTCGCCCCGGGCGACCTCGTCGTGGACGGCGGGAACTCCTATTACCGGGACACCCTCCGCCGGGCCGCGCTCGCCACGAGCTGGGGGCTCCGGTACGTCGACGTGGGGACGAGCGGGGGCATCTGGGGCCTCAAGGAAGGATACTCGATGATGGTTGGAGGGGAGGACGCGGATGTCGAACGGATCCGGCCGATCCTGGAGACGCTGGCCCCGGGGCCGACGCGGGGCTGGGGCCACATGGGACCGGTGGGGTCCGGTCATTTCGTGAAGATGGTCCACAACGGGATCGAGTACGGTCTCATGCAGGCGTACGCCGAGGGGTTCGCCGTCCTTCAGGGGAAGACCGAGTTCGCGCTCGACCTCCACCAGGTCGCGGAGGTCTGGCGCTACGGGAGCGTGATCCGTTCCTGGCTGCTCGAGCTCACCGAGGCGGCGCTCGCCGAGAACCCCTCGCTCACGGGGATCGAACCGTGGGTTGCGGACTCGGGGGAGGGTCGATGGACCGTGACCGAGGCGATGGAGCTGAACATCCCGGCGCCCGTGATCACCCTCGCGCTGCAGCAGCGTCTGCGCTCGCGCGAGACCGACCCGTTCACCGAGCGCCTCCTCGCGATGATGCGGAACAAGTTCGGCGGACACGAAGTGAAGCGGGAGAGCTAGGCATGCCCTTGCGGGTCCCCGAGCGGCACCTGTTCGTCGTGCTGGGAGCTACCGGGGACCTCATGCAGCGTAAGCTGCTGCCCGTCCTCTACCAGTTGAGCGCCGGAGGACGGTTCCCCTCCGGGAGCCTCGTCCTCGGCGTCGCCCGTCGGCCGATGGACGACGCCGGGTTCCGTTCGACCGCGCGCGCGTCGCTGACGGCGGAGAACGTGGGGACCCCGGAGCAGGTCGCACCGTTCTGCACCTCGACGTTGTTCTATCAGCAGCTCCCGGACGAATCCGCCGCGAGCTTCACCGCGTTGCGTCGGCGGATCGAGCAGCTGGAGCTGGACCACAGCCTGGGGGGGAACCGGATCTTCTACCTTGCGCTGCCCCTGGAAGCGTACACCCCGACCCTCGCCGGCCTCGGCGAGTCCGGTTTGAACGCGGGACCGGGGTGGACGCGCGTCGTGATCGAGAAGCCGTTCGGTCGGGACCTGGACTCCGCTCAGGCGCTCAACCGGCTCGCCCGCCGGTTCTTCGAGGAGAAGCAGATCTTCCGCATCGACCACTATCTCGGCAAGGAGACCGTGCAGAACCTCCTCGTGTTCCGTTTCGCCAACATGTTCATCGAGTCCCTCTGGAGCCGGGAGCGCATCGACCAGGTGGAAATCACGGTCGCCGAACGCCTCGGCGTGGAGGGGCGAGCGCGCTACTACGACCCGGCGGGCGCGTTGCGGGACATGGTCCAGAACCACGTGACCCAGATCCTGACGCTCGTCGCCATGGAACCGCCGGCCACCCCCTCCGAGGACTCGATCCGGAACGAGAAGGTCAAGGTGCTGCAGAGCGTCGTCCGGCTGGGGCCGGGCGACGCGGTCCGGGGCCAGTATACCGCCGGCACGCTCGACGGGCAAACGGTCGCAGGGTATCGGGAGGAGCCCGGGGTCGCCCCCCAATCCGACACCGAAACGTTCGTGGCCCTCCGTCTGAAGATCGCGAACTGGCGGTGGCAGGATGTGCCGTTCTTCGTGCGGACCGGCAAGCGCCTGCCGGCCAAATCCAGTCGGGTCGTCCTGACGTTCAAGGCCCCCCCCGTCACGTTCTTCCAGAGCGCGGAGGAGTACCGCTCCAACCCCGACCGGATCACGATCCTGCTCCAGCCCGATGAAGGGTTCGAGCTCGCGTTCGAGATCAAGGTCCCCGGCCGGGAGATCCGGGTGCAGACTCACCGGATGAAGTTCCACTACGCCGAGGTCTTCGGGAAGCTCCCCGACGGCTATGAAACGCTGCTGATCGACGTGATGCTGGGGGACCCCACCCTCTTCGTCCGGGGCGATGAGGTGGAGGAGTCGTGGCGGCTCTACGAACCGCTCCTGCGCCGCCCTCCTCCCCTGACTTTCTATCCGGCGGGGTCGTGGGGACCGAAGGAGGCCGATGCCCTCGTCGAGCAGTGGGGGCGTCGGTGGTATCGGGAGTAGTCCGCCGGGTCCGGGTCTATCGGGACCTTTCCTCCGCGAGCTCGGCGCTGGCCCGAGAGCTGCTTCGGTGTGCACGGAGGTCCGTCGGCGCCCGCGGCCGCTTCGTGTGGGTCCTATCCGGTGGCCACACGCCGCTCGAGCTCTTCCGCCTCCTCGCCACACGATACCGCCGGACGTTCCCGTGGGCGGCGACGGAGGTCTTCTTCGCGGACGAACGGTGCGTCGCCCCCCGGCACCCCGAGAGCAACTTTGGGTCGGCGTGGGCGTCGCTGCTCTCCCGCGTCCCCATCCCCCGCGCCCGCATCCACCGGATCCGGGGCGAGCTGCGGCCTCCCTCGGAGGCGGCGGCCCGGTACGCCCGTATCCTTGGCCCGCTCCCCAGTTCGCCGGCCCCGGGCCACCCCCGCTTCGACCTCGTGCTCCTGGGCGTCGGACCGGACGGGCATACCGCCTCCCTCTTCCCCGGCGATCCGGCGGTGGAGGACCGTCACCACACCGTCGTCGCGGTCCGGCGCGCGGGACAGGCTCCGTTCGTGCCGCGACTCACGCTGACCGTCGCCACCCTCTCCGCGGCGGGTGAGGTGTGGTTCCTCGTCGCGGGCGCGGATAAGGCGGATGCGATCGCCGGCATCTTCCGCTCGGGCCCGAACGGAACGGTGCGCTTCCCGGCGAGCCAGGTACATCCGCCCGGACCGACGCGCTGGTTCCTAGATCGCCAGGCTGCCTCGGGCCTTTCGTCCGCGGAGCTGGGGCGGCGGTCGACGTAGCCGGGCAGTGGCCCCCTCGGCCGGGACCGGCGCGACGTCCGACCAGAGACGAATCCCGCCGACGATCGCGTTGCGGTTGTCCCCTTCGTGCGCCCGCGGCGGGAGGTCCTTCAGCTTGCGAACGTTGCCCCCACCGAGCACCACGTAGTCGGGCTCGAGCGCGTCGGAGAGGATCTTGACGACCGAGAAGACCTCCTTCTGCCACTTCTTCCGACCGAGGCGGCGGAGCGCGGCCTCTCCGACGAAATCTTCGTACGTCTTCCCCTTCTTCCACGGAAGATGCGCGAGCTCCATCGGTTCGAGCTTGTCGTCCGCGATCATCGCGGTGCCCAGCCCCGTCCCGAGACCGAGGAACAGCATTCGTCCCCCCCGATAGCTGCCGAGCGCTTGCATCGCGGCGTCGTTGATGACCCGCGTCGGCCGGCAGAACGCTTTCGCGAAATCGAATCCTACCCAACCGTGCCCCAGATTCGACGGTTCCCGCACGACCCGGCCGTGGACCACGAGTCCCGGATAGCCGACCGACACGAGGTCGTACCGGTGCCTCCTCCGCCACGGGGCGAGTTTCCGCATCATCTTCTCCGGAGTGAACGCCGGACCGGACGGGACCCGGAACTCGGACGGTCGGTCGGACATGGCGGCCTTGACATGGGTGCCACCGATGTCGAGCACGAGGATGCGCTTCCGTTTCGTCGCGGACCGCCTCGTCATCCCGAACGGCCACGCCGTTCGGGGCGATTAAGCCTCTCCGAAACCCCTATGTCCCCCCAACCGGCGCCGGCCCCTCGAGCGGTGGCCGAAGCCCCCCGCCGCCGCCGAGGGTGGAAGGCGAGCCCGAGGTCTACGGGAGGGGAGCCGCGGCAGCGGCCCGCCCCGCCGGGCGGCCGCGTCGACGGGACGATCCCGGTGGCCAACGTCCGGAGCTCTCGGTCCTCGCCCCGTCTAGGAGAGGACCTTGAAGGCGACGTTGAAGTTGCCCATCTTCATCGCGACGCGGACCCAGAGCGGCACGAGCGCCTCCAGCCACCGGGCCCCCTCAATCCCACCGATATCGATCGCTCCGGGCCACCCGAACTCACGGAGGATCTCGACCACCTTCGACTTGGCGGCCTCGTCGTTACCGGCGATGATCATGGTCGGAGTGGCCCCGTGCACGTCGGGGTGGATCATCACCGGGTTCGAGACGATGTTGAAGCACTTGACGACATGCGCGCGGGGCAGCTTCCGTTGGTGACGTTCCCCCAGGGAATCGGACAACCCGAGGAACAGTCCCGGCGGAGCCCCCGGGGAAAAATCGAGCGGATTGGTCGCGTCGATCAGAACCTTACCCGCGAAATGGGGCACTCCGGCGAGGTCGATCACTTCCTCCGCGGCCGTACCCAAGCAACAGAGCACCAGTACCTCCCCGTGGGCCGCCGCCTCCGCGAACGTGCCGGTCGAGACCTTCCCTCGCGTCCCCTGTTTCCACTTCTCGAGCTCGGGCTTCGCGGGGGTCCTCGACCCCAACATCACGTCGTGTCCGTGCTCGGCGAACCCTTTTCCCAACATCTGGCCGACGGGGCCACTCCCCAAGATACCGACACGCATCGGTCGGGAACAGCCCGTTCCCAAAATAACGGTATCTTGGACCCTGCGGGCGAACCTAGCCTTGGATACGCGACTTCGGTGAGTTCCAACTTTATCTGCGCCCGCGGATGGCTAGCCGGGTCTCCGATGTCGGATCCGATCGTGGCCGAGAACCTGGTGAAGGTCTACAACGGGAAGGTCCACGCCGTGGAGGGCGTGAGCTTCACGGTGAACGAGGGGGAACTCTACGGGTTCCTCGGACCGAACGGAGCCGGCAAGACCACCATCGTCCAAAT
>Ga0187772_10001036_pt1 | contig 12884 bp, 10 predicted proteins | sample 0116_SJ02_MP15_2_FD_133137 | JGI IMG/M metagenome (GOLD analysis project Ga0187772, IMG submission 133137) | Tropical peat soil microbial communities from peatlands in Department of Meta, Colombia - 0116_SJ02_MP15_20_MG | ecosystem: Environmental > Terrestrial > Soil > Wetlands > Peat | place... | reverse complement strand
CGACCAGCGCTACCTGGCTTGGTACGCGCACTATGTGAAAGCCGACGGAACCCCGGCCCGGCCCAAGCCGGATAAGGTAGTCAAAGCCGCGGATTAAGCCGTCCTTTGCCGGGCGCTGCCGGGCTCCCTGGGAGTGTGGCAAGCGTGCCGCCGCTTTTCCATTTGCCGCTTCTTGGCTCCAGCGCTTGCCTAGCTCTTGTAGCGGCTGCCTTCTGAGACGGGCCGTTCGTTTTACCCTGCCTTGGCAGAAGCCAGGACCATAAGTTCCAAACGCGGCGAGGTAGGGTTTTCGATTGTGGCGTGCGATGAGTCTCTCGTCGATCGGTCCGCCAAATGCAAACCAGAGGGATTTCTCGCTTCGCAGACTTCGTTCGAAATGACGGTTCTAAGGTGGAGAGATAAAGAGAAAGGGCAGCCCATTCCAGGCTGCCCTGGCTTTTTGTCTGGTTACCGCGCTAGCGAGCCATCCCCATTTTCGCGCCAATCACTTCGCCGGAGACGATAATCTCCACGCGACGGTTTTGTTTGCGCCCCGCCGCCGTGCTGTTATCCGCAACGGGATCCGCTTGCCCAAGTCCCTTGGCGGTGATGGTATCCGCCGATAGCCCCTGGGAAATCAGAAACGTGCGAACGGCATCCGCGCGCTGCTGCGACAGGTTCAGGTTGTAATCGGGGGTTCCGGTGGTATCCGTATAGCCTTCGATGGCCAGATTCAGTCCCGGATGTGCCTGAATAATGCCAGACAATTTTGCCAGTTTCAGCTGAGCGTCCTGGCTCAGGGCGTACTTGTTGGTTTCGAACAACACGTCGGCCATGTTCACCACCAGGCCTCGCGGCGTGTCGGTAGTCTGCAAAACGTCATTGAGCTGTTTCAGCAATTGCGCGCGCAAAGCAGCTGTCTGGGCCTGAGCGCGGGCGGCTTCGTCGCGGGCGGCTTGCTCTTTCGCCTGCAACGCAGCTTGTTGTGCGGCCGCTGCGGCTTGCTGGCGAGCTGCTGCCGCTTCGGCTTCGGCCTTCATCTGTGCTTCGCGGGCAGCCGTCAGTTCGGCTTGCCGTTTCGCTTCGGCCTCTGCTTGGGCCTCAGCTTCTGCTTTGGCTTTGGCTGCAGCTGCTTCGGCCGCGGCGTCCTTCTCCTTCTGAATGCGTTCCGCCTCCTGCCGTTCTGCGGTCAGCGCACGGGAATCCTCGGCGAACTGGATAGTTTGCCGCGCATCGGTAATCACCTGGGATTTGTCCGCGCCGGAACTCAAAGCGTTTTCCGCCATCTGCAGGCTGCTGGTCGCTTTGGCGAAAATGTCGGGAGCATATTGTTCGGCACCGCGCGATTTAGCGATGTCCACCGCATTGCGTGCTTCGTACATGTCCAAAGGCACCTTCTTCAGGTCCGGAGTCAGTGCCAGGGGATTTCCGAGCTTAGCGTACTGGCTGCGCTTCATCAGTTGGTAGTTGTTATCTGGGAAGATTTTCCCCTTGGTGTTCTTTTTGGTGTCGTTTTCCAGCACCACTACTTCGCTGGGCAATTGCACGGCGAAATAGGGCTCGGCGGTAACGATCATCGCAAAAGTTTGCGACGGCGCGGTCACGCTCAGCTTGCCGTTGCCATCTTTGTCGATGGGAATCTCGCCAAGGTTGTTGGTGCTGCCGTCGGGTGTAACGGTCCACAACACGTAGGTCAAAAATTCCGCGCCCAATACTGTGGGCTGCGGCATTCCTTTGACTTTCAGATCAATATCCGTACCACCGGTCTTGGCCTGCACTTTGGCCTCGCCACTGGCATTCGGCGCCGCGGTTGTGCCCAGGAAAATGACTTTCGTCGAGCCGCCGCCGACCACATATCCCACGGCTTTGATCTGACGCGTGACTACATCTTCCGGCGGCACTTCCTTCTTGCTTTGCTGCGCCGCGGCGATCCCCGCCACCAGACACACACATAGAGCGGGCGCAAGGTACTTCCATACACGTTTCATTGCATTTCTCCCTGATTGGTTCCCGTCGCCATTGCACCGGCGGCTTGCCCGGCGACCGAAATAATTCTATCTCATATTCAAATGCCTAGCGTGTACTGTCAACAGTGACACCGGGGTCTCACAGGAATTTTACTTAGGATTGTTGGTTCCTCAACAAGCTCATGCGAACCGCCTGGCAGGGTTTAGCTCCAGTGAGCGATGCTCTTCGCTCCTCACCAGATTTAGTTTCGGGATGAACGCACCACGCGCAGTGACTCGTATATGGGTGGCTGCCCGATGATGGTGGCCACAGTCATCGCCGCAAACGCCGCCGCTAGCATAGGTAGCAGCAGAGACGAGCTTCCCACGAGTTCGATCACCAGAACGATGCCGGTGACCGGAGCGCGCACCACGGCCGTAAAGAACCCGGCCATGCCTACGACCGCGAATTCCTGCGGTAGAAACGGGCCGCTGGGAAACACGCGAACCCACAGCCACGCCAGCAATAAGCCGCCTTGCGCGCCAACCGTCAGCATGGGCGCGAATATACCGCCGGGGGTTTCTGCGGAGTAGGACAGTGGCCCGAGCACGAAGCGAATCAGGAAGATCACCGCCATTGCGCTGTACACGACACTACCGGTGAGCGCTTGCTGCGTGAGGATGTCTCCTCCACCAATCAGTGTAGGAGCAAACCATCCCAGTAGACCGATCATCGCTCCCACCGTCGCCGCGCGAAACTCCACTGGCACTTTGCTGCAGTGTTTTTGCAGCGCAATCATGCCTAGAATGGCTCGGGCATAGACGATTCCCAGAAGTCCCATTACCACGCCCAGGACCAGATGCGGCCACACTCTTCCCAGATTCGGCTGCTTCAACATAGGCACTGCAAAATCGGGCGAGTGGCCCAGCAGCAATCGGGCCACGCCAATCGCTCCCACCGAAGTACCCAACGTGGCAATGGAAATCGGTACATCGAAGGCGCCAACCAATTCTTCCAGTACGAACACAGCGCCCGCGATGGGTGCGTTGAAGGCCGTGGCCAATCCCGCGCCGGCGCCCGCCGCCAGCAACACGAGCCGCTCCTCCTCACTCCGACGAAATATGCCGCCCAAAATGTAGCCGATCACCGCGCCGATTTGCACCGTGGGCCCTTCGCGTCCCAGGGCGAGGCCCGCGCCGCCGATGGTCATCCAGCCGCCAACGAGTTTCACCCAGATGATGCGGAATGGATTGCCGATCCACCCTTCCCGCAATTGCGATTCGACGTACGGGATTCCGCTTCCCGTGGACTCCGGTGCGATCGTCCGCACCATCCACGCGGCAATTGCCGCCAACAGCGCCACTCCGACGATTACGAACAAGGCTCCGCCCCAGCCCCATACGTGCGCTCTCTCGATCCATAACGTGCGCCACGCATCCAACTGGCGGAGTCCGAGCCGAAATACTGAGCCCACGAGTCCCGCGACCGCACCCACCAGCAGAGAAAGCAAGCCAAGCACCAGCGGATTGCGCGGCTCCGCTCGCTTTGCATGCACTATTTTCTGTTCGTCAGCCATGAAGTTGATCTACGTGCAGGTGCGAAATTCCCAAGTTTGCACGCCGCCAAGCGTATACCGGATGTACTCCGTTTCGCGAGACCTGATTGCCCTCGTTGCACACGGCGCGTTATTCTCCATGGGTTCAATGGAGGAAACCGATGGGTTCTATGAGAATCGCTCGCGCGATTGCGTGTGTCTATCTATTGGCGTCGGGCGCGCTTCCTGTTTTCGCGCAGCAATACGACCCGAAGCTCTACTCCGAAATGCGTTGGCGCTGCATTGGGCCGTTTCGCGGTGGACGCACGGTTGCCATCACCGGTGTACCGCACCAACCCAACGTTTTTTACATGGCCCCGGTAAATGGTGGAGTTTGGAAGTCTGATGATTTTGGCAATACCTGGAAACCCATCTTTGACGAACAGCCCACCGGTTCCGTAGGCGCAATTGCCGTTGCTCCTTCAAATCCCGACATTATCTACGTTGGCAGCGGCGAAGGCTTGCAACGCCCTGATTTGTCGACCGGCGACGGCCTCTACAAGTCCACGGACGGCGGCAAGACCTGGGGAAATGTGAATCTCGGTGACGCGCAGCAGATCACCGCCATTGTAGTCGATCCGCAAAATCCCGATCGCGTTTTTGTTGCCGCCGAAGGCCATCCCTACGGTCCGAACGCTGCGCGTGGCGTGTTTCGTTCTGTGGACGGCGGAAAAACCTTTGAGAAGGTTTTATATAAGGATGAAAACACCGGAGCCGCGGATGTGGTTATGGATCCTGCGGATCCGCAGGTGCTCTTCGCCGCTCTTTGGGCCGCGCGCGTCGCTCCGTGGGAAGTGCGGAGCGGGGAATATTTCGTTATTCCCGGCAGCGGTTTATACAAATCCACAGACGGCGGCAGCACTTGGCGGCCCATCACGCAAGGTTTGCCTACCGCCGATGACGGCTTGTCGCGCATCGGAATTGCTATTGCGCCTCGCAACCCGAAGCGCATGTATTTGGATGTGGAGACGAAGAAGGACAAAGCCGGTATTTATCGTTCCGACGATGCTGGCGAATCCTGGCAACTGGTGAACTCCGATCATCGCATTGGTGGGCGCGGCCCGGGCGCGATGGGCATCGCCGTTGCTCCCGATAATCCGGACGTGCTGTACGTGGCGAACACCGCATCCTGGAAATCCACCGACGCAGGCAAGGCGTTCGTTGGCTGGAAAGGCGCGCCCGGTGGCGATGACTACCAGCGAATCTGGATTAGCACTGAAAATCCCCAGATCATTGCGATGAGCGCGGATCAAGGCGCGGCGATCAGTGTCAATGGCGGCGCTACCTGGAGCAGTTGGTACAATCAGCCTACCGCGCAATTCTACGACGTGAGCACCGACAATCGGTTCCCCTACTGGGTTTACGGCGGCCAGCAAGAATCAGGCAGCGTCGCGACCCAGTCCCGCAGCGATTACGGCGAAATTTCTTTTCGTGATTGGAGCCTGCCCGGCGTCTTCGAATACGGGCGCGCGGTTCCCGATCCCAAAGATGCCAACATTGTTTTCGGGGCGAAGCTGACCCGCACACGCCAGGATATTGGAGAAGTAGCCGATGTGGCTCCCGAACCCATTCGCCGCGGCGAGTATCGCTACAACCGTACTCTACCTTTGATTTTTTCGCCGCTCGATCCCAAGACGCTCTATTTCGGCGCGAATGTACTGTTCAAAACCACAGACCAGGGCCAAAGTTGGTCGATCATCAGTCCCGACCTGACCCGCGCATCGTACGAAATTCCCGCCGCTATGGGTCCGTTCTCCGCCGCTGATCCAGAAAAGGGCAAGCATCGCGGCACCATCTATGCCATTGCTCCTTCGCATAAAGACGCCGACACGATTTGGGCGGGCACGGATGACGGATTGATCCAGCTCACCCGGGATGGCGGCAAAACCTGGAAGGACGTCACGCCCCCGCAACTCGTCCCTTGGGCGAAAGTCTCCATTCTCGAAGCCTCGCATTTCGATCCCGCCACGGTCTACGCGGCCATCAACACTTTCCGTCTCGATGACCTGCGTCCGCACATCTTCCGTAGCCGTGATTACGGCGCCAGTTGGCAGGAAATCGTCACCGGCATACCAAAAAATGCCGCCACGAATGTTGTTCGTGAAGATCCGCAGCACAAAGGTTTGCTATTTGCGGGAACCGAAACTTCCGTCTTCGTGTCGTTCAACGACGGCGATTCTTGGCGGTCGCTGCAGCTGAATCTGCCGCATACCTCCATGCGCGACCTGACGATTCATGGCGACGACTTGATCGTTGGCACACACGGCCGTTCCTTCTGGATTCTCGACGACCTCACGCCCTTGCGGCAACTGAACGAGCAATCGTCGCAGCAGTCCGTCGTTTTGTTCGCACCGCAAACGGCGTTGCGTTGGCGCTGGAACCGCAATCCCGATACGCCGCTGCCTCCCGAAGTTCCGGCGGGAACGAATCCGCCCGATGGCGCAATCCTTGATTATTATTTGGCGGCCGACGCGCAGGGTCCCGTCACACTGGATATTTTGGATGTGAACGGCGGGTTAGTTCGCCGCTATTCCAGCGCAGACAGAGCCCCGTCCATGGAAAAGCTCGCTGCCGAGCATCCCATCCCCTTGTATTGGGTTCGCCCCACGCTGATTCTTTCCGCAAAGGCGGGCATGCATCGCTTCGTCTGGGACCTGCACTATCCAGCGCCCGCTGCGCTCGAACAGGAATTCCCCATTTCCGCGATTGTGCACAACACTCCGCTCGTTCCCTTGGGCGTTCGCGCGCTTCCGGGGTCGTACACCATCAAGCTGACCGTGGATGGCAAGAGCTACACGCAGCCGCTGATTCTTAAGATGGACCCGCGCATCCAGACTTCTCTCGACGATCTCCGCAAGCAGTTTGATATCGAGACGGGTTCGGTTGAGGGCATGGACGACAGTTTTGAATCGCTCGAGCAGGTGAAGTCGGTGCGCGAACAAATTAAACAGGTTTCGAAACAGGCCGCGAGCAAAGAGCGGCTAGCCAAAGAGCTTTCGGCGCTGGACAACCAGTGTGCCGAATTTGAGGGCGCCAAGCAGCACAGTTTTTATGGTGTGCCGGGCAGCAGCAAGCCAGCGGAGAATTTCTCTACGCTGAATCAGCATTTCGCTAGCATGCTCGCGGTGGCGGATAGTGCGGATGTCGCTCCCACCACGCAAGCGGCCAGCACCTATCAGGATTTGGAACAAAGTGAAACCACGCTCCGCCGGGCTTGGAGTGCCACTAAAGAACGCGACATTCCCAACATAAATAAGGACCTCAGCAAAGCCAGTTTGCCTGCCATTGATCCAAAGAAGCCGCTCAGTGAAGAACTAGGCGGCGCCGCTGAAGGCGACGACGAGCCGTAAAGCCTGTAACCCTAAAACTGTTCAGCTTCTTTTCGCCGGTCAAGGCAGTGCGTTGGCCGACTGCGCTTGCTCGTTCGCCGAATCCACCTTCAGCACGATTTCTGCGCTGGCTAGGATCGTTTTTGAAGGAGGATTTATGCCGGCACAAGCAGCAACAGTAAAACCCTATAAGGGCATGGGAATGGAAGGGCTGGTCGCCAAATGGTATGCGGCTACCACGAAGAAATCGCTCGATCGCTTCAAGGAGCTGGCACAACGCACAGCTCGCGAACTAGCCCCGGGCAGCAATGTTCTTGAGGTGGCTCCCGGCCCCGGTTATTACGCCATCGAATTGGCCAAACTCGGGAATTACAAAATCAACGGGCTGGACATCAGCAAAACCTTCGTCGAAATCGCTCGTGCCCATGCTGCCAAGACCGGTGTGCGCATCGACTTCGAACAAGGGAATGCTTCCAACATGCCTTTTCCCGATAATACTTTCGATTTCATCGTGTGCTGCGCCGCGTTCAAGAATTTCACGCAGCCCGAGCGCGCGCTCGAAGAGATGTATCGCGTCCTGCGACCCGGCGGCAAGGCGCTCATCGTCGATCTGCGCAAAGATACGCCAATCGAAACGATCAATCAGGCCGTGAATGCCATGAATGTCGACCCCGTGAACCGGGTCATCACCAAGTTAACGTTTCGGTTCATGTTGCTGAAGCGCGCGTATACCCGCGGCGGCTTCGAGCAGCTAATTGCTAAAACGCCATTTCGCGATTTTCAGATTCAAGAAAACCTGATTGCGCTGGAAGTACTGCTGAAAAAGACCGCCATCGGTCCCGGGCTCCTCTTTTTCTAATTACTTCAGCTCTTTCTGGAAAAAGGCGTCGATGCGCTTATCGGCATCTTCGGTCGCATCTTTGCGATAGCCGTCCTTATTGTTCGGGTTCTGAAACGCGTGCCCCGCGCCTTCGTAAATCTTGATATCCGGATTCTTGCCGTCGGCTTTCATTGCGGTCTCGAACGTGTGCACGCTTTCCGGTGGGATCCCTTTATCCAGCGCGCCGAAATTTCCCAACATCGGCGCTTTAATTTTCGCAATAGTCGACGGATCCGTCGGCAGCGCTCCATAATTCACCACGAACGCCGCCAGCTTTGGCTCGTTTTCCGCTAATTTAATCGACCAGCCACCGCCCATACACCAGCCAATCGAACCAATCTTGTTCGCTTCCACGTCGGGCCGCGACGCCAAATACGTAAATGCTGCCTGCAGATCCCGCAACCCGCGGTCGTCCGGAAGTCCGCGCATCAGGATGTGCGCCTCATCCGGAGTCGTGCACACTTGCCCGCGATACAAATCCACCGCCAGGGCCACATAGCCTTGTTCCGCGAAATGCTGCGTCTGCTCCTTCACCCAGTCGTTCAGGCCCCACCATTCGTGGATCACAATGATGGCGGGATGCTTGCCGCCACCTTCCGGCAATGCCAGGTAAGCCTTTACAGTTTCATCTCCGCTCTTATAGCTGACCGTCTGCGTATTCACCGCCACCGCAAAGAGTAACGCGGCCGAGCACAACCCGACCGACAGGAAACCGGTAAACAGGAACGCGCGGCGAAGCATGGAACCTCCTCACAAAAAAGCGTTCTGCATTGTAGCCAGCCTCTGGGCGAAACGCCAGCACTGCTGGGAAACACCAGGCATTACAGGATGAGCCACCGCATTACCGAGGCGATCAGGAGGATTGTTTGCTAAGTTCGTCAATCGCTGCCAGCACTTGGTCGCTATGCAGCTTCACATCCACATCGGTCCACACTTTGCGAACTTTCCCGGTAGGATCGATCAGGAAGGTGTGGCGCGCGGAGAGTTTCGTCACGCCAAGATTCATGACCGAGTCGTATTTCTCGGAAACCTGATCCTTGGTATCGGCCAACAGCTTAAAATTCAGCCCTTCCTTGGCGCAGAATTCCTGGTGCGACTTTTCGTCCTGCACACTGACTCCCAGAATCACTGCGTTCTTCGCGTCATATTTCGCTAGGTCGCGCTGGAAATTGTGCGCTTCAATCGTGCATCCCGGAGTCATGTCCTTCGGGTAAAAGTACAGCACCACCCACTTGCCACGAAAATCATGCAGGCTAACCGGCTTACCTTCCTGAGAATTTAGCGTAAAATCCGGCGCTTCCGACCCAACGGCCGGCGCTTTATCTCCAGCGCGTAGATTCCGGGCCACCAGCGTTAACGCGAAGCCCACAATGAATACCACCGCGATCCCCAGCGCAAACCACATAGGCAGTTTCCTCACGTTTTTACCCCCGCAGACCATATCAGACTTTCAGGCGATTTTACACAACATGGGATGCGAAGCAAGCCCGGTTCGTTTACGCAGTTCTGTCTCATTGCGACGGTTGGCCTATTTTTTCACCAGCACCGGCCTAGCTTGGGTCACGGTAGAAACGCGCTTGGCTTCCGGGCTCCTCCAATCTTCCGGCGGAAAAGCTACGCGTCAATCCTAGTGACGGTTTCGTGAAGGCAATTCCCAATTCCGGAATGTCGCCCGATCCGCGGCCAATATCCACAACCGTACACGACGCCGGGCGCAATCTACGGAATCGATGCGGAAGGGAACTGCACCTTCTGCAACAAAATGCTCACCAGCCTCGTGGGGGCATTGCGTGAACTGCCTTCGCTTCCCCATATTTATGACGAACTGAGGTTAGCCCTCCAACGCCCGAACACGACCATTGAGGAAGTGGCGCAAATCGTGGAGCAAGATGTAGCCATCGGCGCGAAAGTCCTGCAGCTGGTCAATTCCGCATTTTTTGGCTTGGCGCGCGAGGTCGGCGACCTTCTGCCGTTGCACTCGCGGCGTTGATGCACGATGTCGGCAAGTTGGTCATCGCCGAGCGCACCGCGGTGCATTTTGCGCGGTCCCTGGTGCAGGCCGAACAGGAAGGCCAACCTCTTCACGAAGTCGAAGAAAAGTTTATCCATATCTCGCACGCGGAAGTCGGCGCCTACCTGCTCAGCCTCTGGGGTTTGCCCAACTGCCCGCGAACGGCGTGGACATGATTCTTGTCGTTTACGCCGCCAATCTGCTCGCCACCGAAGTCATCGCCGCAGAAAAAGGGGTCCCATCTCCCCCCTTCGACCTGGACTATCTCCGCGAAGCTGGCGCCCTGGCATTTGCTGCCGAACGGGCGCAAGCTGGCCGCCGCAACCCTCTCGAGCGCCGGCGTATTGCTGCATGAACAGAGTTGAGTCCACTAAGCGCGCTTTTTCGTCGTGGCCCGCGTTTCCGGAATTTCGCCGCTAAGCTGTTGGATAGCGTCGTCCAACGTCTGCCTGCGTTCGAAAAAATCGCCCCACAGGTCGCCTTGTTCCTTCACCCGCTCGGGCACAGTTTGGATATTCAGTCTTTCCGCTTTCAGGCTTGTCCGCAATTCCTTCGGCGCCAGCGGCGTTGAAACCGGCGCTTTGGGAAATGCGCGGACCACGTATGGCGCCGCCAAGGGCCGGCCCTCGGCATTCTGATGTACGTCGATCAGCACGCGCCCGGCAGGTCGTTTGGCCACCAGGCGTTCGTTGGTCACAAGGTTTGGATGTGCGGCGGTCACCATGCGCGCCACGATTTCGGCAAACGTGCGCAATTGCTCGTAGGTGTAAATGGGCTCAACGGGAAGATACAAGTGCATCCCGGTCGCGCCGGAAGTTTTCAAATACACGTTCAATTTCAATTCCTTCAATTTCTCGTACAACGCTTTGGCGATTGTCACCACCACGGAAAATGCCGTGCCGTCTGACGGATCCAGATCGAAGAAAAAATAGTCCGGATGCGCCAGGTCTGGATAGCGGCTGCTCCATGGATTGTGGTCAATGCACCCTAGGCCAGTCAGGTACAGCAGCGAAGCACGGTCGTTCGCGGTGGCATATGGCATCATCTGGCCTTTGGACTCCGAATCGATCTCCACAGTTTGAAACCAATCGGGCAAGCCTAGGCTTTCGTTCATATTTTTCTGAAAAAACGCTTGTCCCTTGATGCCGTCGGGATAGCGCCGCAGCACCAGTGGCCGATCTCTCAAAAATGGCAACACATAATCGGCCATGCGGTAGTAATAAGTGATCAGGTCGCGTTTCGTGTAGCCCGACTCGGGGAAATACACCTTATTCAGATTGCTCACGCGGAAGCGCTTTCCCTCGATTTCCAGCGTGGCGTTTTCCGAGCGTCCCTTGAACAACTCCGCTTCAATCTGCGTTTTTGTGCTTAACACTTTGCCAACGATCGACGGAGCGCGCACCACATTCGGATTTTCCCGTGCCGGTTCCGGGTCGGCCACCTCAGCGTCTTTGCGACATTCCTCGGCCTTCTGGTCGTCGCGCAAACCCATAAACACCGGATGCCGTAAGCGTCCTTCCTGCGTCCAGCCACTGAAGCGCACACGCGCCACCAATTCCGGCTTTACCCACGTGGCCTTTTCGTTGGTTGCGGGAACGATCGCAAAGGGGCACTTGCTCGTCTCCAACTCTTTCAACTGCTCCGCCACTTCTTTGTGTGTTTGCGCATTGAAGCCGCTTCCCGCGTGCCCGATGAACTGCAATTTGTGGCCTTCGTAAAGCCCAAGTAACAATGAACCCAGCGGCATGCCCGCCCCGCGCGCTGCCGTCCACCCACCCACAACGGCGTCCAACGTCTTCGAAGTTTTCAGCTTCAGCCAGTTCGCGCTGCGTTCGCTGACGTAGCGGCTGTCCATGCGTTTCGCGATGATGCCTTCCAGCTCATTTTGCTTGGCCAACGCGAAGAGCTCTTTTCCTTTTTCCAATTGGTGATCGGAATAGCGAATGGTTTCGGAATTGTGCAACAGCCGCTGTAGAAGCTGCTTGCGTTGCAGCAGCCGCACCATGCGCAAATCGTAGCCGTCGCAATAGACCAGATCGAACGCGAAATACACTACCGGACATTGCGCAATCAGCTTCTGGCAGGGATTGCCCACGTGCATGCGCTCCTGCAGTTTCCCGAAATCGCTGCGGCCGCGGCTATCCAGCACGGCAATTTCTCCGTCGAGGATGCCTTGCTGCCCGCTGAACGCCGCCGGTAATCCGTGCAATTCCGGATACTGCGAGGTAATGTCCGAACCCGACCGCGCCCGCAACGTCAACTTGCCATCTTCAATCCACGCCAGCGCCCGCACTCCATCCCACTTGATCTCAAAAAGCCAGTTCGCGCCCGAAAAGATGCGATCGGACAGCGTAGCCAACATCGGCCCAAGCCGCGCGGGCATCTCTGCTTTTCGCGCGTCCTCCAATTCCGAAACATGCAAGGGAACACGCTCGCGTTTGGGCGCTTCCTCACTCTTAATCTCTTCCAGCAGGCGCCCGGTCAGCACCGAACCGTCATGCTCGTCGATATCCCAGTTCGCATCCACCGCCGTGTCTTTGTGCTTGATCATCAGCCATTCGTTGCCTTTCTGGCTGTTTTTTAGCTTCACCAGCACAAAACTGCCGCGCAGTTTTTCGCCGTTCAGCAAAAACTTAATCTCCCCACGCTGTACTTGTTTCAACGCGTCGTCTTTCCCCTCCACCTGAAACGTGCCGCGATCCCAGACCATCACTTCGCCGGCGCCGTAACTGCCTTTGGGAATGTTGCCTTCGAAGTTGGCGTAATCCAGCGGGTGATCCTCCGTCTGCACCGCCAGGCGCTTATCGTTGGGATTGAGCGAAGGCCCCTTAGGCACCGCCCAGGATTTCAGCGTGCCGTCAATCGCCAACCGAAAATCGTAGTGCAGCCGTGTGGCCGCGTGCTTCTGCACCACGAACACATTCTCGGTTTGCGCCGAGGCTTCCGCGCCGGATGGCTCCGGCGTGCGGTTAAATTGCCGCTTCTTCCGGTACTCCTCAAGCTGCTTCGGCTTGGCCATGCCCGCATTCTATCTCAGCCTGTTTCCGCTGCCTTTACAGGTACTTTTTCGCGTTTTGCATGGCATTTTGGCTTGCCAAAGCAGCGAACCCCTCGCTACCCTTAAAGACTCGTCTAGGGCCAAGT
>Ga0187772_10001035_pt1 | contig 12886 bp, 15 predicted proteins | sample 0116_SJ02_MP15_2_FD_133137 | JGI IMG/M metagenome (GOLD analysis project Ga0187772, IMG submission 133137) | Tropical peat soil microbial communities from peatlands in Department of Meta, Colombia - 0116_SJ02_MP15_20_MG | ecosystem: Environmental > Terrestrial > Soil > Wetlands > Peat | place... | reverse complement strand
GACGATTGGGACGATTGGGACGATTGGACGGTAGATTGGACGGTAGATTGGACGGTAGATTGGACGGTAGGGGTAGTATTGTGGTCCGCGTAGGTTTTGATCGTCTTTCGTGATTGTAGTGATCTTTGTGGTCGGTGCGATAGGCTGCTGCGCAGGAGCCACTCCAACAAATAGGGTTGCTACAATGAACGCGACGATAATGAACGTTGCCGCTATTACGGCATGTCTTTTCATGTTTTTCTCACCTCCTGCACCGCTGTATCAGCAGTGAAGGTACTTAAACAAATGTAATACATTCCTCTGTTAATTTTAAGTTTTTTCGCTAATTCTGTCTCTGTGATTAGGCGAGGATTACTAGGGTTCTGTCGCTATTCATAGATACAGACCCAACTTTAAAGAGGAATATGAATTCGAATTTGAATTTTATCCAAGACACCTTTCTAGAATCAAAAATTTCTCCTCTTGGGGATCCCAGTGTATATTACTTCAATTCAGCAAAGAAGTAACTTATTTCAACCAGGATGACTCGCGGTGCAACGTTCCGGTTAGTGGAGCCAAGAAGGTGATAAAACATAAAGCGAATGATTATCAAAGCATTAGTCGATTACTAAATCATATAATTACTTCTGTCGTTAACACTGCTCAAGCACATGTTGGGACGAATAAATTAGGTACGGATCTTAGAATCGAAATATTAACGGTAAACACCTGTATTTTTCACCCTTTTCTGCGTGAAATAGTATAAAATACCCGTAAAGAGTATACGCAAAACCTCTAAACCCTGTCTGTGAGAGGTACTTATCAATTTCCTTTACATCAAACGCCTCTAGTGCTTCCTTAGCGAGAGGGTTACTGGCGGCCACACGCTCTGAAATCATCTTAAGCGTGGGGGGACCTTGCTTCACAACTGTCAGCACCGACAACCAGGCACCCCCCTTCATGACTCGTGCCATCTCGCTCAATGCCTCTATGGTGTCCGGAAACTTGTGGAGACCTCTGCTATAGATAACTCTGTCAAATACATCGTCCGGGAAAGGGAGCCTTTCAGCTCTGCTGCGGGCAAAACAGATGTTTCCTATCCCTTTCTCCCTCGCGTAATCGGTCGCCTTCTCCAGCATACCATGGATATATCGATCCCATAGACACGGCGCATCTTCTGTGCTAAGGGCCGTGCGAAGAACCCCATCCCACAGGCTGCATCCAGTCCCACGCCGTTTTTCCCATCCACCGCCTCCATCACCATCTTAGCCATCTCTTCCATCGATGGGATGCCTAACTCAGCGTTTATCATCTGCACGGTGCCATAATAGGGGCCTTCATAGATCTTAGCTATGTTATCGATGATATCCGTTGACCTCAAAAGGGGATTGTGCTCTTCGTAAGGTCTTCTGTGACAAAGTCCAGGATTCCATTTTAGCGGAATATTCGACATTATCTCGCTGGCAGAGTAACCCGTTTGTTGTGGGGGTTAACGGCTGCTTACACACCGGGCAAACGTAATAACTGTCCTGTGATTCTTCTTCGCTATTGCTCATCGTAATACGTCCACTGCTTTATGATCATTATTCACTACAACACCTCATCAAGTTGAGGAAGTCGCTGGCCACTCACCTGAAGACCTTCCACTTCCATCCAATGTAGATGGCAAAGATCACCGCGATGACCGTACCAGCGATGATGGCAAGGGTGTTCTCAAGAGAACCGATGGGATAGAGGCCAACCACAATGAGAGCGACACGCCCAATAATGTCAGCGCCGAGCAACACGATGGCGAGCGCTGCCGCCCACTTCTGCATGGTCAGGATAAGCAGCCCAGCTACGACGTAGAAAGCGCCGATAGCGGCGGACGAATACGTGAAGAAGCTGACGTTGGAGGTGGTAATACCGAAGAAGTTGTGTGTAAAGCCCGTCACCACCTCTGCCAAGCCAAAAAGAATCATCAAGAATGAAACGATGATGATACCTCGGGGGCGACTCTTATTCGCCGCCTCCATTGATTTTTTGATACCACGCTGTTCGTTCACAGTAGATTTCCTCCTAAGAAACTTCATTTAGGATTTTTCCCGTAGTTAGAGTCATCCTCGATGATGACACCACTTATGTCAAATCGACCATCTCATTTTACTGGTTCTCGCCCGTCAGGAATAGAGTCGACGCTCATCGATACCACCCATTGTGCCTGCCGTATCGAAGTACTCATGGACCTTGTCCAACTTGCCGTTCTTAACGTGGCACACGTGGCAGATCTTTACATCAACCCTCCTCCCCGCTGCCGCAGGCTTGCCAAACAATCGGGCACCCTCCTCGGTAATAATGGCCCCATGGTCGTACTCGATACAGATCTGACTCTGGTCTTCGCTGCTGAAGAAATTCATGAGCTCTATGTGAGCTTCCTCCGTGTGTTTCCGGGCATCCCGGGACCTTAGAACCACCTGCCTTACCTCATCGATTCCACGGAATGTCTCCCCGGTGGCCATCATTATCCATTTACAGTCCGGTCGATGAACTCATCGAGAGAGCCTTCCACATCATCACTGCGTGCCGCGTCTGACTATGCTTGGATTATTCTCTTATTGTTTTGTGCAGAGTTGTCGTTTATTTCGTATTACTCCTATTCTCGGCTGACTTGAGGTAACTCAGCCTCAAAGCATGCCACTCTATCGGACAAATGAGGGATTAAGATTGTGGCGGAAATTTCCGCCCTGACGACATTCTTATAGGGTGTCATTGCAATTTTTATCCCATGCGCAAACTTATTGTGGAGCTCTCTGTCCAAGACTTCAATAAATTAATTCCAGAGGATCCTATACATGACGTGAAGTCTATGGAGGTCCTGCACTTTCTCAGGGTCGATCACCAGGAAGTCTCTTTAATAGCAAGAGGGGAATTTAACAAGCCAAATGTCAGCATCGAGGAACTATTCGGTGATGATCTAGCAGAGGTGCAGCTCCTCGAGCAAGAAAAGGAAGGGGCCTACATCTATTTTATAAAGGCCAAGCCACCACAAGCTATCCGTGGGGGACTCGACCTCAATGCGATTGGAGGATATATCTCCTTACCATACGAAATAAAGGATGGAAAAGTGAAGATTACGCTCCTCGGAAGTGCCAAGCAGGTGAGAGACCCCCTGAAACTACTTGAGGCTGCAGATATCCACTACCGAGTGGTCTCACTTACGGATGCAAAATTTTCGCCTCATGCGCTGCTTAGCAGCCTGACAGAAAAACAACGGCGGGCCCTCATCACTGCTTATACGCTCGGCTACTACGACGTGCCGAAGAGGATAGGGCTTGTACAGCTTGCCGAACGGCTCAACCTTTCACATTCCACTTTGGATATGCATCTGAGGAAAGCAGAGCATCGGTTGCTGTCTCACATAATAAATGAATCATGACGCCTTCTCTTTTCTCCCCCTCGCACTTCTTCTTCTCTTTTCACCAATGAAACCCATGAAAGACATCGGAGTCTACTGTGAGAAAGAGATTGCCACGGGGGAGGAAGGTCATCGAGAAGGCCGGTGGCGTCGAGGCGTACGATCAGAAGGTACGGGAGAGACTCAAACGCCACTCACCAACAATAGAAGTCAAGCGCAACGTGGGAATAGTCTTTGAGGAGTGATGTACTCATCTATTATCAAGTGCTTCAGTTCCCTATCTTCTGTAAGCACATGTGTAAGCTCGTCCCCGAGCATTCGGCACGAAATGATACTGAGTTTAAGCATACAATCACATCATGGGTCTCGTAATTCGTTGGTCATACCTGTACTGTTGGATGCGTGAAGCATAGACTTTGACAATGCCTTTATTAATGCTCTTATCAGCTGACTCTAAACTTCCATTACCCTCACTATAAATACCATCAAATTTTTTATCCCCTGAACTTTTTTGCTCGTATTTCACATTCTCGGCGCATGCACGTCCATCGGCTGCTTACTCGGCGAGGTCGGCGCAAACATACCCAGAGGCAGCATATGCAGCGAGGGGTGGTTTACATTCACCCCCCATTCCTCGGTGGCCAGGTTGCTTATGACGGCTAGTTCTTGGTGATTAGATCTGGAATTACGCTCTAAACTCGTAAATCCATTGAAAAGAATGTCTTTACGTGAGATCAATTTCATATACGTAATACGGAAATTTTGTATGGTGAATTAATATGTCAAAAAAACCTTTGGCTGGCGTCTTTTTGGCAACCCTGATAATAGGGGCTATAGTGGGTGGTATCCTAAACCCGCTAATAATCGCCAATGGGCAGTCCTCTCAAGGACAAACGTTTACGAAAGCGCAGGTGGATTTCAAAATGGATATGCGGAGGCTTTGGGAAGACCACGTTACGTACACGCGGATGTTCATCGTGGAAACGGCTGCAAATATCTCAAATGATGTCACCGTGGCGCGGCTCCTCAAGAACCAAGAGGATATCGGCAACGCGATAAAGCCATACTATGGTGATGCGGCTGGCAACCAGTTAACCACTCTTCTCAAGCAACACATTTTGATCTCGGCTGACGTGGTGAACGCAGCTAAGGCGGGGAATAGCACGGCATTCGACGCTGCAGATAAGCAGTGGTATGCAAACGCTGATCAGATTGCCGCGTTTCTGGGGCAGGCAAACCCAACCTACTGGCCTCAATCGGCGATGAAGAGTATGTTGTATGAGCACCTTAACCTCACAACAGCTGAAGCGGTTGCTCGACTCCATGGAGACTGGACAGCCGATACGCAGACGTACGACAAGGTCGTTACCCAAGCAATGATGATGGCGGATGGGCTTGCTGACGGTATCATTGGGCAGTTCCCAGCAAAGTTCTGTTAGATTGCTATTGCCTACCATCTAATGTCCCATGCTGAACTATATAAATTGACTACGATGTTTGCGATGATGTGCTTGCACATTGCCCATCGGAATTATATTAGCCTAGTGCGTGCAGAGAGAAGAGCTAAAAACAATGGGGGGTGTGCCCCCCTTTTTTATTTTAAATTGAAACTCTCTATTATGTGACTATAATTGTCCTCTTCATATCCGGATGGAGCCCGCAGTAATACAGTTCGAGCCCTACGACCTTTCAGATCTCGAGTCTCACAATCAAATTGTCAACGTCATCAAAGCCAAGGAAACAAGCAGCAGAGAGTACTATTAATGATGAGACCCTTAAACTGCTTTCCGAGTACATTTCTATGCAAAATCCTGAGGATCGGCACATCTTTAGCACTAAACGGTGTCAAGTGCACACTATGGTGAAGAAATATGGGAAGATTATTGGCGTTGACATTCATCCCCATACATTCAGGCACAGCTTTGCTATCTACCTCGTGAGGTCCGGACTTGACCTACGGCGCGTACAACAGTTGTTGGGCCACAGCAACCTTAGCACCACGCATGTCTAACTGCAGTTTAATGACCAGTATTTGCGAGAAGGGGTATAACAAGATAGAATTTCAGAAGTCAACGCTTTTTTGTGATTGCACAAACTAACCCCCCTCTAATCGACAAAAGGGATCGTGAAGTGAAACGTCGACCATTACTCCTCACTTGAGCTATATGTAAACGTCGTTGATTTTTAAATAAATTTATTAAACCTTGAACAAATAATAAGAAGAGAAGTGAAAATATGTCAACAAGGGACGTTATTCAAAGTTATTACGACAGTCTCAATAAGAAAAATGACAAGTGGCAAGAACTTTATTCCGAAGATGCTATTTTTTCTGATGCTTCACAAACTTTAAATGCAAAAGGAAAAGCTGCGATTATCCAATCATTCATCCCGTTTTTAAAGGGAGTGGAAGCAGTAAAAATAGAACAAATGATTGTAGAAGGTGAGCATGCTTGTGCTATAGTTGGTTATATCTACATAAATCCTAAAGGAGAGAAGATGAGCCAGGATGTTGCTGAGGTTTGGGAAGTTAAGGATGGAAAACTAGCTAAGCTTACTCTCTATTTTGACCTAACTGCTTTTCAAAACTTTATGATGGGTTAGAAATACGTTGAGGGTCGCGATTTTTCATATATTCAAAAATTAGGAATTCGAGATTTCTAGATATCGCTGTCTGATTACCTTTTTGCGCCTCAAATAGGCGTCGTTAACTTAACTGCTTGCCCTCACTCAAAAATCTCTTTCTTGGTTTTTCCAGTGTGGGCTCTTACACTTCAGGCACACCCTCGGCTCTTCTCTTTCCCGTCGGGTGCCGTACATGCTCGCACTATTCACACTTAAACGCTGATATTTGCATCAAGCGGTTTTTACCCTCTCGAGGGTGCAGGTCTGGAATATGTCAAGAAATACGGCCCACGACATAGACTGAAAGGATGAGGTAATCACAATGACCAACGGTAAAGGCAGCAGGGAGTGGTGTGGTTATATGCTTCCACGCCAGACCGTGCTGAATTCAAGAGGCAGATTACCTGGGGCAGCTATTGCCGGGCGGTGCGGTTGAACTCATGTGTAACAATGAAAACAAGCGTTTTACGACAACAACAATTGAAAACCGAGGGCTAAACTCGCAAGTGGCAAACATTCCTAATCCTATTCCTATCAACGACATTCATAAATCTCCTGACAGACGCGCCCCAAACAGGGTCTCGAGGAATGTTTTTGAACAAGGGGAACTGATCCAAGACGTCGATGCGTCTGTCCCATTCTGCTATTCTGCGTGCATCTTTCAGTGCCCATTTGATGGTAGATCCTTTCATCCCCATTCTTCGCAAACCCCAGTTACCGATGTACTTTCCGAATCTTGATAGGCTATCAAACACGATCTCACCGCTGGGAAAACTGCTTGCCAGTAATGTGAAATAAGGTCGTATGAGAGACTCTTCGAAATACAAGAGCACTCCCGCGGCTATGATGAACACACCGTTTTCAGTATTCTCGACCTCCGTAAACCAGGCCGGATCGAATAGGGAATTTGAAATATACGTCGTTCGCTCAGGTTCTGGGAGTAACTCGCTTCGAAGTCCTATAACCGAGGGAAGGTCGAGGTCGTACCAGTGAATCGATCCGTTGTCGACACGGTAAAACGTCGTGTCGAGACCCGCTCCAAGATTAATCACCGATGCTCTCGGATGTTTAGCAATGTAAGCGCGGATCTTGTTGTCGAACTGCTTGGCTCGTACTGCATGTACGAGATTGTTTCCAAAACCAAGATTTTTGTCGAGTGTCGAAAAATCGTAATCCATCTGTTCAACGAGTTCAACCGCTTTCTGATCATTAAGAAGTGTGGGGTATTCCTGAGTGAGTTTTGCCCGCCCCCATAGGGGAATTAGCAATGTCTCTTCTACATCACCCAGATTAATCTTCATTGTGCTCGTTCCTAAACGATTATATCATACATCACAGAAGTGGAGATATATAAGCGTTGGTAGCAGCCCGCTACGTGCATAGAGAAGGCGACGCAAGTCTATTTACAGTTCAATGACCAGGATTTGTGAGGGGGGTATAACAAAGTCAAATTTTAAGGAGCTCAGTAAGATCTGTGCTTCCGAGCATGTTTTCATGCACTACCTCTCCGAGTTACACGTAGTTTACACTAGCACATCATATTCAACAATTCAGCATCGCCGTTGCCATAGTCATAAATAAGCCCCATATCCTGGCCAGATCCCTTCACGACATTAATATCATTTCAAATTTAAATTATCTGCTTGCCACCGCTGCTTCTCGTATTTGCACGTATTATGAGTTAATTACATTGTGCTAAGCATACTGAGTTGAACACCACACAAGTATACTCGCAGTTTCGAGATCAAGATCTACGAGAGGGGTATAACAAAATTGAATTTTAAGATAGAAAAATAGGCAACGCTTTTCCTTAGATAGGGCGTTTCCAAATGGTGATGAAAATGACTCAAATCCCATTAAGCTATGCAATTGAACCAACTACACGGGCTTTTCTGGAAGAGTTCAATCGTGCTCCGCCACTCTACACGCTCTCTGTTGAAGAAGCGCGCAAGGCGTTTTCTGATTTACATGCAGTTGACGCAGTAAAGCTGCCTGCTGACGTTGAAGATCATCAAATTCCTGGAGGTCCAAAGGGCCAAGTTTCAATCAGGATCATTCGACCGAAAGGAACCACCGAAGCCCTACCGGTGATCATGTTCTTCCATGGTGGTGGCTGGGTGTTCGGCGATAAAGATGCATTCGATCCGCTTGTCCGAGAGATAGCGAACGGCTCCAATGCAGCAGTTGTTTTTGTTGATTACACACTCTCCCCTGAGGCTAAGTACCCCACCGCGATAGAAGAGGCCTACGCTGCGACTAAGTATGTGGCGGAACACGGCGAAACCTTCAATCTCGACTCATCACGGCTAGCGGTTGTGGGAGATAGCGTTGGGGGAAACATGGCAATCGCTGTCACCATTTTGGCGAAAGAGCGGGGAGGTCCGAATATCAGCTTTCAAGTACTCTTTTATCCGGTAACTGATGCCAATTTTAATACGCCTTCATATCGCGAATTTGCAACTGGACATTACCTCACCCGAGAAGCGATGAAGCTTTTCTGGAACTATTATTTGCCCGATGAAGAACAGCGGAAGCACCCTACAGCGTCTCCGCTCCGGACTTCCGTTGACCAGCTTAAAGGTTTACCACCGGCGCTGATCATCAGCGGTGAGTTCGACGTAATTCGCGACGAAGGTGAGGCGTATGCTCACAAGCTGAATGAAGCTGGTGTCTGCGTTATGGCAGTTCGCTTTTTGGGAACAATTCACGGCTTCTTGCTGCTCAATAAAATTACAGACACTCCTGCCTCGAGGAGCGCAATCGATCTCGCCAACGACAACCTTAAAAAAGTACTTGCTAGAGGAGGGGGTAATTCAACGAAACGAACATGAGATTCTCACTCATCTCATCTTCATCGCGCCACATATCCCTAAAGAACTTCTTATTCCTTATCCGACGTCTCTAAAGTTCTTTTAGTGTTTCAGCAAGTAATACCGTTTTAGCTGGCAACCTCTGGCACATCCGGAAATTGCAAACGTGTTAGATATAACGATATCAAACACGCCCTTAAACTGTTTTCTGAGTGCATTTCTATGCAAAATATCCCTTAGGATCGGCACATCTTTAGCACTAAACGGTGTCAAGTGCACACTATAGTGAAGAAGCATGGGAAAATGATGGCGTTGATATTCATCCCCATACGTTTAGGCATTCGTTTGCCATCCACCTTGTCAGATCAGACCTTGACCTGCGGCGTGTAGAACAGCTGTTGGGCATAGTAACCTTAATACCATGCATGTTTATCTAAAATTTAAAGATGACGATCTAAGAGAGGGGTATAACAAAATAAAATTCTAAATGTGTGTCCGGCCTTGTTGCAAAACGCTATCTGCACTAAGCTCATGAAATGTGCCTCAACAAGCATGTTTTAGCTTCAGATATGGGGTGGAACAATATGGAAAAGTGGAAAGAGGATTTGCATAATTCTTTTAGAAAAGCGGTAGAAAGACGACAGCGAGAACAAGATGACAAAGAGCAAATGCGTCTTAAGATGGAACCAGTGATTGAAGATTTTTATGAATGGAAAGTCAAACCCGCATTTGAAGAATTAAAGATAGAATTAGAAAAGTATGGAAAGAAAGTTCAATTACACATGGTAGGTACTGATGCACATGGTATTGAAGTTCAAAATTCAAATTCTGAGGAGGAATTTAGTTATTCAATTCGTGCCGAAATAACCTTAAAGGGGATGCACATATACCCAGAGATCGCATTTAGAGATAAAGATTGGAAACGATATAAAATCACAGGTAAACGAAATTTTAGCAACGTATCAAAAGTTACAAAGGAGGATATCGCCCAAGACTTTGTGGACAATATTAAGCCGCATATACAAGACTTTATAAAATAGCGCTGAGACGGCAAAAAACACTTAGAAAAATAATAGGTTTCAATAGTAGTAGTAAACTTGCATAAATTTTATCGGCAGTAGGCATTACTGCTTGCTTTTGAATCATTATTAAAACTTATAAGAAGATGAGGAAACCGTGAGAAGACAAACGGCAATACTAGCAATGTGCATCGCTTCGCTTCCTTCCCCACTAACGTCGTCTCGTCAGGACCGGGCTTGGTCTGCGGTGTCTGCAGCAGTTGCTAGGACGAACTGAACAGGAAGATGGAAAAATGAAGAAAACGATTGCAACTCTTTTAGCAGCTTTGATGTTCGTTTTGATAATAATGCTGCCCACGCTCAATAGTGCTGCAGCATCAACGAACAAATCGGCACCAGTGAATTACAGTAGTTATGCCACACTCAGGCAACGGCCAAGCCGACAGCAATAGCATTAGAACTAAGCACAAGCACTGGCGATCAGACCTGTGTATCCCCAACAGTAAAAGTTAACGAAAAATTTGTAGTGCTCGGAGCGATTGGGTCAGGCACGTCGACAGAAAATGCTGACCCCATTGGCGGAGCGAAAGTAAATGTTCTAGGGAGTGTTGACCAACAAAAATGGACTAATTTAGGCACCCTTACAAGCGGAACAGGGCAAAATGGCGGATTACCGAAAGGGGTGTTTGGAAAAGGTTTCACAGCGCCTTCTTCTCCAGCGGTCTTTTACTTTGTAGCAAATTTCGCTGGTGATAGTCAATATGCACCTTCGCATAGTAATGTGGCAACGTTAACAGTTACTCAGTAGTAATGAAACTGGATGGTGCCACCATTCTCTTTTCTTTCCCTTCGCTGGTTGCGTAGGATAGCTAGTTTTATTAATCTATGAGAGTACTGGTGTTTGTTTAAAACTAAAGATGATACGCCGCTTAACTGAACCTTTACTTTATCTTGATGCACGCCTACCATTATTCCTATGGTTATTGCCGCGCTACATCTATAGTGAGATTCACGTTATCCAGTTAAATATGACATCATCGCGCGGTGGCGCCGTCTGAATATCTTTCACCGGATTTTACCTAAAAGTTCAGATAGTTTTTTCTTAAACCGGCCGCAGGTCCTGAAACAGCCTGATCTATTCCTTGATGAAAAAGAGCAGATAGACTGGGACGGTATAAACAGATTATTCGCTCTTTTTCGCAAAGAGCTTCAGATACTCCCCGTAGCCCTCCTTCTGCAGGTCCTCCTTCGAGATGAACCGGAGCGCTGCCGAGTTCATGCAGTAACGCTGCCCTGTCGGCGCGGGCCCGTCGGGAAAAACGTGACCCAGGTGGGAATCTCCGTGCTTGCTCCTCACTTCGATCCTCACTTGGAAGAGCTTCCGATCCTCTCTCGTCGTGATGTTCTCCGGCTCCAGAGGTCTCGTGAAGCTTGGCCATCCCGTCCCGGAGTCGTACTTGTCGAGCGAGCTAAAGAGAGGTTCTCCAGATACGATATCAACATAAATCCCCTCCCGCTTGTTATCATTGTATTCATTTTGGAAGGCCGGCTCCGTGCCTTCGTGCTGTGTTACGTCGTATTGAAGCGGTGTGAGCCTCTTTTTCAGGGTGGCATCATCGGGCTTGGAATAGGTCTTCTTTTCCTCCGGATTGCCACCGGGGTAGGCGCCCGTCTTCTTCTCCTTTCCCCACGTCTCATCGAGGAACTGGTCCCGGCCGGAGCCCAACCGGTAGAGCTCATACCTGATGGGGCTCTTTCTGTGGTAGTCCTGGTGGTAGAACTCGGCTTCGTAGAACCTTGAGAATTTCACAATCTGGGTGACAATAGGCTTCGTGAACTGCCCGGATTTTTCAAGATCCTCCTTCGATCTTTCAGCGATGCGCTTCTGTTCCTCATCGTGGTAGAAAATCGCCGTACGGTACTGAGGGCCCCTGTCAGCAAACTGCCCGCCCGGATCCGTCGGATCTATGTGACGCCAGAAGATATCGAGGATCTGCTCATAACTCACTTTTGAAGGATCGTAGTAAACCTGTACCGCTTCATAGTGCCCCGTCTTCCCCGTTGAGACCTCCTCGTAAGTCGGGTTTTCTGTGTGACCGGCGGTATATCCCGATATGACCTTTGCAACGCCGGATACCTTTTCGAAATCAGACGCTATACACCAGAAACAGCCACCTGCGAGGGTTGCTACCTTCAAATTTGCCTGCTCTTCTTTCATGGATTGCTCACCATTTGTCTTTTGCCTCTGTCCTGACACCCGCTCAGCGCGAATATCACGAATGTGTTTCACACTACCGCCTCTTTTTTAATATATCAGTATAAACATATGTACAGGCAGCTCGACCTAATCCTTCGAAATTGACGAAAGCCATCCGTGGACTTCGTTGGGTCCCAATCTCGCCTCCAATGTCGCTGGCCTGATGTAGTTAATGCGCCATCCATCCTGGAATGACGCCTTTATCTCAGCCTGCGTCACCCGCAGCCTCGCATAGTCTTCCGGTTTCAATTCACTGAGATTAGGCATAAAGTCTTTCAATGTGCTGAGATCTGGTACCGGCGTCAATTCACTGAAACAGAGCATGAAGTACGTCCCTCCACGGCGGATAACGGTCGCGAGATTATCGACAAAAAGTGGACGTTCTTCATGGCTCAACGAGTGAAACAGTCCTGAGTCAATGACAGTGTCGAACGTTCTCTCCACTGTGTGCAGCTCTAATACGTTTAGCACGAGAAATGTTGCCGCTAGATGACGCTGTGCTGCTTTCTCCTGTGCTTTCTGGATTGCAGTAGGGGCAAAATCGATTCCCCACACGTCGTGTCCCTGGGCAGCGAGGTACAGGGCATTCTCCCCGGTGCCACATCCGACATCGAGTACTGATCCAACGATTTCCCCTGCATGTTCTAATTGTATATACTCTTTCTGAGGGTGTCCGATATCCCATGGTGGTTCGCCGTGGTACACCGATTCGAAGAAGTCTATTGTTATGCCCTCTTCTTTTCGTTCATGCATTGCATCTCATCTCCACTTGATGTATCTCCTATTATATCTTAAGATATTCTCT
>Ga0187772_10001034_pt1 | contig 12890 bp, 12 predicted proteins | sample 0116_SJ02_MP15_2_FD_133137 | JGI IMG/M metagenome (GOLD analysis project Ga0187772, IMG submission 133137) | Tropical peat soil microbial communities from peatlands in Department of Meta, Colombia - 0116_SJ02_MP15_20_MG | ecosystem: Environmental > Terrestrial > Soil > Wetlands > Peat | place... | reverse complement strand
GAAGTCGACATCCTCAAAGTATGCAAAGTAGTCGGGATCGAAACCACCCAGCTTGCAGAATACGTCTTTTCTGACGAGCATCGCGCCGCCGCTTGTACATCCAGTAATGTCAATCCTGTTAAATTTTTCGCCGTCAAATTCACCAAACCCTCTGTCGTAGCCCCCCCCACTATAATCCAACATAGCTCCCGCGTGATTTATCATGTCTCTTCGCTCATGGAAAAGCAGTTTGCTTCCGCACGATGCAATCTTTTCGTCACTTAAAGCTACCTCTACAAGCTCTACGAGCCACCTTACGTCGACTTCAATGTCATTATTTAAGAACGCAACAAGCTCTCCCTTTGCGTGTGTGACCCCTAAATTACTGCCTTCTGCAAAGCCTTTGTTCTCGTCAAATCCTACGACCCTCACCCATGGGAATCGTTCTCTCACGTGTCCAACAGACCCATCTGTTGAGGCGTTGTCTACCATGATGACCTCATATGCCGGGTAGTCGAGGTTGGCTAGAGATCGAAAGCAATCCTCTAGAAACTCCCGCCCGTTGTAGTTCACGACGATTACCGATGCCATTGGGAATGTAAGATTCATGTGGATAAGTAGTGTGCTGCTTATGAGTGTTAATCTAACAGCGTTAGGTTATAACATACCTCTGACCCGCCATATAATCATACGAATTGTCGGCTGAGAGGCGTATGTCATAGTCATTTATTATATGCACGGCTATTTGGTTATACCCTTTATCACTGGCTGTCGTATGCCATACCCACGTGTTGTTTGTTGACCAATCCTGCACGATAGTAGCGTTGTAATTCGTCGAGGGACCTATAAGGAAGAATCTGTACTTCAGCTGACCTCCATTTTGGTCGTACGCGACTACAGTCCACGTTACGTCGGTTCCTGCCGGCTGCGGTGGTGGAATGCTGCGGAACAAACCTGTGAATTTCGGAACGTGATCTTTATCCACCTTATAGTAGTGTACAAAACCGTTCGTGTATACCTTATCTATCCGGTCAATGTTGTTGAGGCTTCGGATGTCTCTGTTCCAGCTCTCTGCATCCACGTTGGCCTTTCCGTTAAAGAACTTGTCAGGTGAGTTCGTGACGAACAGGTAGTCTATACTCGTAGTGTTGTATCCCTCCCACGTCCTAAGCTTTTTGAAGTTTATGCCGTCAAGCATCGAGCTATTCTTGCTCCCCCAATCACTTGCAACGAGTTCCCCTGTGTAGTATCTATAGGGTGGTGAATTTTTACTGTCTGCGAGAGTTATGGCTCCCGGGTCCTTGCCGACTGTCCACAACATAGCCGTTCGTGCTCTATTGTCCACGGGCCCGACCACGTTAAAGCTTTTGTCAAAGTTGAGCGCCAGTACAGCAACGTTTATCAGGCTTACAGCAATCAGAATGGGAATAACGCCACGTACGAGCTTAAAAAATTTTGTCTTACGCACGTGTCGCACGGCCTGAATTAATCCTATTGTTGCCATTATCCCATAAATCACGGCAACCCAGTTCAGAAGGCGTCCTCCAACATCTATCCCACCAAGCGAATCAACCGAGCGATTGCCGCCCGAGACCACCCCACTTACAGAGCCAACTTCAAACTGTAAAATGAAGCCTATGACCATAGCGATTGACAGAAAGATTAACGTGACGAACAAATATCCATAAAAAGCTTTTTCATCACTGCCCTTATTAAGAGCATTACGTTTTAATGACTGTGCGGCAGCATAAGCCACAAGAGGGGCTATCGGTAGGAAATACGGGATATACCCTGACTGGAATCTTGTTGAAAATGAATATCCGATAACAAGAAGCCCCAGCAAGAACGTAGATAAGAGGGCATACCCTGCCCCCGCATTATTTATTCGGGAACTCCCCGTCTGTGACGGCTTGTCGATTTTGTAAACTCCCTTTGTGAATGCTCGTATTCGCGCGATAAAGGCTGAAATATTGAGGCGATTGACTAGCATGAACACCGCATACAGAGCAACAAGGCCGATAATCGCAAACGGGTAAACGCTCGCAAATGCGCCCACGTACCCGTTTGCGACGCTATAGAAGACGTACCACGGGAGAAAAACGAGCGGCACGTACGCGAGCGCAGCAAATTTAAACTCCCTCACAACAAAAGGCATGGCAACTATCGACATTGCTATAAAACTAAGCTGATGCGTGAACACAGTCGCCAGCATGAGAGCCGTCAGCATCCAAAACGCATAGGTCTTTGACACCCGGCCGTTATAGTATAAGTAGAAGAGCAAAAGCGCTCCAAAGAACAATATGTAGCCAACACACTCCTCAATCATCCGGGACTGCTGATGTGTAAGGCCGTTAAACGTCCCGATATAAAGGATCATAAGCGGAATACACCAGTGCTTTCGTTCGCCCGAGTTGGAGGCTATAATGTATATCATCGCAGCCATCAAAACAGGAGTGATGATCTGTAGCGGATACTGAGCGAATGTAAACAGATTAATTCCAGTAAATGCAGAAAGCGTAGATACGAGGGTGTGCATGCCGACTGAATACATGCCGTAGTAAATCGACTGCGGGTACTGGGGGGTATAATGTCCAGAAATCAGGTATTGCTTGCTGTCTGCGAGAAGCATCCACATATCGGAATCCGCAGTATACTTCCACAACAAGAGGGAGTACGTAACCCGTATTGCCGTTATAGCTATCGTTATCGCTGCGACTGTCGCAAAGTACCTTCTGTTCAAAAATCAGACCTCTTATTCACCAGATCCCGTACCTCTCTTCGTATCTCAAGGAGGGATTTAAACATATCCATCGAATCGCTCAATGCGTGTACCTTGCTATTAGTCTTATTGCTCCAAGTTATGGGCACCTCAACTATTTTAAATCCCCTCCTGTGCGCCTTCGCAATCAACTCTGTATCAAACGCAAACCTGTCGCAATGTATGTCTAGATCCTCCCATAATTCCCGCCGAAATGCCTTGCACCCACACTGAAAGTCTGATATGTTTATTTTCAAGAGAAGTTTCGCAAGTGCGACGTATGTGGCTCCAAATAGTTCCCTCATGATCGGTTGTTTATACGTTATGACAGACTGCGATAGCCTCCGTGAAGCTATAGCGATATCTGCTCCGCTATCAATAGCTGAAACTAACCTCATAAACTCTCTCGGGTGAATCGACATGTCGGCGTCGATAAATCCAAGTACTTCTCCGTCAGCCAGCTTCAACGCTCTTTTTATGGCGGCACCTTTACCTCTTCTGATGATGCTGCTTGTAAGTTTGACCATCTTATGCTCTGAGGTGAATTCCTCAACGACCTCTCGCGTTCCATCGGTTGAGGCATCTTCGGCTATAATTATCTGAATATCCTCAAACCTGATTAGTTCTTCAAGCAGTCGACCTATAGAGCTGCCTTCGTTGCTGGCTGGCACTGCGATAGAGATCATCTCTTCGAATAAAATGCTTCAGTTGTGATAAAAGTTGTCATACCTATAAAAGTTATCATATCTTCTGGCTGGATTAAGAATTTCAAAAGTTTGGGAGGCGTTCGCGCGTCTTAGCACTAGAATCCACATGCAGGTAGAGTACAGGGCTATGTATTACAGAGCTCTGTTGAAATGCGGCTCACTTTGAGACGTTTATTCGTATCTGGATCGCTAAATACCCACAGTGATTGGAAAATTATTAGTAAGATTGCATTTTTGTATAACACTGCAATTTTAGTTCACCCGTTGTACTGCTATTGAAAAGTGATATCATTGGACTCAAAAGACACCGCAGCAGCAAAAAAGGTAAGTGTAATCATCCTGAACTACAATGGAGTCGAGCATATAGATGAATGCCTCTCGACTGTTTTGAATCAGACATACCCAAACTATGACGTAATAGTCGTCGATAGCGCTTCATCCGACCTTAGCGTGAATTATATACAAAGCAAGTACCCCGATGTCATACTGCTTCCTTTTAAGGAGAACCTTGGTTACGCTCACGGGAATAATATTGGAATAGAACAGACTGACGGCGAGTACGTGGCGATTTTGAACAACGATACGATCGTGGAGCCTGATTGGATTAAAGAACTCGTAAAAACGCTACAATCGCGAGATGATGCTTGTTTTGTGACGTCAAAACTCAAGATATACAACGATCGTGATACTATTAACGCTCGAGGGATAGTCATTCACTACACAGGTCCATCGTTCAATAATGGGCTATTCGAGCGCGATGATGATAGTAGTTCTCAAATGTCAGTTCCAGGAGTGAATGGTTGTGCCTTTGTTGCAAGAAGAGACGTCTTAAAGGAGATCGGTACGTTTGATCCAGACTTTTTCATGCATATGGAGGATGCCGACATCTCTTTAAGGGCGCGACTTGCAGGTTATGACATCTTATATGTGCCGACATCGGTTGTGTATCATAAGTACAGGCTTAACATAGGAAACAACGAAAAGTTCTACCGGCTCGAGCGAAATCGATATCTTCTGCTTCTTAAAAACTACAGCATGCGAACTATTGTAGTCCTACTGCCCGCGCTTCTCCTTACAGAGCTTATGATAATTGGCTATACATTCATATGGGGCAGGTCTTATATGTCTAGTAAACTTAAGGTTCTCAAGTGGTTGTACAGGAATAGGAACCGCATACGAGTAAAAAGAGCGCAAGTCCAGAAGCTGCGGAAAGTCGATGATATAACGGTTCTAGCGGCCCTTGGCAAGACGATGCCAGCAAATCAGTTGAGTCCAAACTCTTACATCCAAAAGGGCGTTGAGGTATTTAATCTCCTGTTTAAGGGTTCGTACTCTCTTCTCAAATACTTTCTCTGACGTACCAGGAGCATACGACCACAAATAATTTGATAGCAACAATATTTATAATGGGGGAATTATTTTAGTAATTACCCGTTACTTATCGTATTGCTTGCTGTAACGAAGTTTACCTACGGGGGGCTACAATGGTGAAAACTCTAAAGGAGATTAACGAAAAGATCAGTGATGGAAGCGTCCACGTTATCGCCGCCGACGAGATGCCACACGTCGTGGCAGAACTCGGGCTAGAAGCAGCGGCAAAAGAGGTCGATGTAGTAACCACCGGAACTTTCGGGGCTATGTGCTCTTCCGGCGCCTGGATGAACTTCGGTCATTCCGATCCCCCAATAAAGATGAGCAAAGCCTGGCTCAACGATGTTGAAGCCTACGCCGGAGTCGCGGCAGTCGATGCGTACATCGGTGCTACACAGCTCTCAGAAACGAGAGGTCTTGAGTACGGCGGAGCGCACGTTATAGAAGATCTCGTTGCTGGAAAGGAGATTGAACTCAAAGCAGTAGGTTTTGCTACCGATTGTTATCCGAGAAGGAGCATCGAAACCTCAATCACCATCAACGATCTTAATCAGGCCATTATGCTCAATCCTCGTAACGCGTACCAAAAATATGCCGCTGCTACGAACTCCTCGGACCGGGCAATGTACACCTATATGGGGACCCTGCTCCCGAAGTTCGGAAACGCTACGTATTCAGCTTCGGGAGTTCTGTCTCCAATATACAACGATCCTGATTATGAGACGATAGGTTTGGGAACGAGAATTTTTCTCTGTGGGGCTGAAGGGTACATAATAGGCAATGGCACGCAGCACGATCCGGTAAACAGCTCTGGTACCCTGATGGTGCGAGGAGACCTGAGAGCGATGAGCACCGAATATCTCAGAGCCGCGACCTTCCATAAGTACGGGACGTCGCTGTATGTAGGGATAGGAGTACCAATACCGATATTAAATGAAAGGCTTGCAGAAAAGACTGCTGTGAGCGACAGTGAAATAATGACGGACGTTCTTGACTACGGGGTTGCACGAAGATCAAGACCCATGATACGAAAAGTGTCGTATGAAGAGTTGAAATCTGGGATAATTGAGATTAACGGCAAAGAAGTGAGGACATCGTCCATGTCAAGCTACTTTAAAGCGAGAGAAATAGCCGATGAACTCGCTCAGAGGATTAAAAGCGGTACGTTCCAGCTCACCGCTCCGGCGATGCGAATTCCTCTAAACGTAACACCTAAGCCCATGAGGCAAATCGCCAAAGTCCCGCTCACGCGAGATGTTATGACACCAGGAATAATCATAAAAGAAGCTCTCAGCATTCAGCAAGCTGCAAAGATAATAGTTGAAAAACAGGTAAACCACTTGCCGGTCGTCTCAGATGATGAGAAACTCATCGGAATTGTTACGGCTTACGACATCTCCAAGGCAGTAGCGCGCAGCAAGGGTGACGGGCTCAACGACATAATGACCAAACGGGTGATAACAGCGTCACCTGATGAGCCAATCGATTTAGCTGCGAGAAGGCTGGAACGCCACAACATATCTGCACTGCCTGTAGTCGATGGTGCGAACAAAGTGATAGGTATCGTTACGAGTGAGGACTTAAGCAAGCTTCTAGCCTGCAGGTGAAGGTGACCACATTGAAGATCATACTGAAATTTCCACAGAAGATTATGCAAAATCCACTGCTGGCAGAAGTAGTGCTCGAAACCGGCGTGCTCATCAACATAGATCGAGCATTTGTTGATCCAGCAATTGCTGAAATTGTGATAGATGTCCCTGATGACAAGAAAGAAAAAGTCGTTGATGCGTTCAGGCAAAGAGGGGTCGATGTTCGTGAGTTGGACACCCCTCTGTTCTTCGATGAAGCAGAATGCGTGCAGTGCGGAGCGTGCGTTTCGGTATGCCCGGTGGAGGTCTTTAAACTCAACGATGACCGTACTATCTCAATTGACCTCAAAAGATGCATCCTGTGCCGCACATGCCTCACGATGTGCCCGCAAAGGGCTCTGAAAGTTGCAGAGGTATGAAGGAAAAGTTTCAGTTAAAGCAAACAGTCGTCACGATTACTGCCGATGATCCCTTGCATATAGCGGTAGCAAAAGGCGCAATACAGCACCACCGGCGCAAACTTGAGCATTTTATACTGCTTAACCCATTTTTTAGATTTGCACTTGAACCGTTTGGTGACTATGTAGGGAGTCCACCGGATATTGTCCGGAGGATGATAGAAGCGTCGAATGCGGCAGGAGTGGGTCCTATGGCCGCAGTTGCAGGGGTAATAGCTGATCTTGCTGTTGAGGCGATGGTGGGCGCCGGAGCGCGCTATGCAATCGTCGATAATGGAGGTGACATTGCCTTATCAAGTGACAGGGACGTCACAGTCGGGATATACGCTGGGACTCCCTCTTTTAACGACATAGGGTTTTGCGTAGAACCAGTTGGATTCAGCGGTATATGCACCTCTTCGGCGACGGTTGGCCCTTCCATAAGTTTTGGAAATGCAGACGCAGCGTGCGTCATAGCTGAAACTGCGTGCCTTGCGGACGCTGCTGCTTCGGCGTTGGGAAATGCTAGTTTTGACGTTGATGAGGGGTTTAACTCGATTAAGGATATTAAAGGTGTACACGGGGCACTTGTAATTAGTAATGGTGTGCTTGCTACGTGGGGAAAGCTCCCTAAGATAGTGCGTGCTTCTTATGAAATGGAGTGCATAACAAGACCGTAGCTATTTCTTAAAGGCTAGTCTTACTTACTGCAATTCAATGCATGAAGAGAAATTGCATGCGTCTCTCTAAGATAGGATGCTGATCAGACATTGTTAAGATTTAAATAAAATCACTCTAAAAATTGATGTTATGCTTGCAATTTCTGTTGTTGGCACGGGTTATGTAGGGCTAAGCACGGCAGTTTGTTTCGCATCCCGTGGTTACAACGTAGTAGCGTCAACGTATGATGCTGAAAAGATCCGTCTAATAAATGACAAGGTTCCTCCTTTTTATGAGCCTATGCTCACTGAACTGCTCACGAGCAGCATCGAATCGGGAAATTTAAAAGCAATATACGGGCGTGAGGAAGCGATTTTGAATACTGATGTTACTTTTGTTACGGTAGGCACGCCCGAGCTCGCTGATGGGAGTATAGATCTTACGTTTGTGCGAAAAGCATGCGTGGAAATAGGACGTGCGCTTAGGAAAAAGGACGAATACCATCTCGTGGCAATAAAGAGCACGGTAACCCCGGGTACAACCAATGGAGTGATAAAACCGATGCTAGAAGCAGAATCGGGAAAATCAGCCGGTCGAGATTTTGCACTATGCATGACTCCCGAATTTCTGAGGCAAGGTTCATCGATATACGACACCTTCAACCCTGACAGAGTAATCATTGGCCAACATGATGAGACTTCCGGCGATGCGCTGCACGGTCTTTTTCAAGAATTTTACGGTAACAACGTACCGATCGTGAGGATGAACCTCGCATCGGCTGAGATGGTTAAGTATACTAGCAACGCTTTTCTTGCAACAAAGATTTCTTTCGCAAATGAACTCGCTAACATATGCGAGAAACTGGACGACATTGACGTCATTCACGTGATGGCGGGCGTTGGACTCGACGGTAGAATAAACCCCAAATTTCTCAATGCTGGCGCGGGGTTCGGAGGGTCATGTCTTCCAAAAGATGTCAAAGCTTTGATCAGTGTGGCAAACGCAGCCGGCTATGAAACGTCGCTACTACGTTCTGCCCTTGACGTGAATGAGGCACAGCCACTGCATATAGCAGATCTCGCCTTAGCGACTCTCGGGAGAGTCAAAGGAAAGAAAGTAGCGCTCCTCGGCCTCTCATTTAAGCCTGATACGGACGACATACGAGAGGCCCCATCCTTAAAAATTGCAAGAAGGCTTATTGACAAAGGCGCAGTTGTGTGCGCATTTGATCCTGCCGTAACGCACATAGAAAGGCAAAATTTTGAAGATTTGACGTGTGCAAGTTCGATAGCAGAGTGCTTACAAGGGGCACACTGTTGCATACTCGTAACTGAGTGGGAACAGTTTAAATGCCTTGAACCAGAGGACTTCATTAAAAATATGTCTGAGCCCTTGCTAATTGACGCTCGGAGGGTATACGACGCTGAGAAGTTTTCACGTAAGCTTCACTTCCTTGCAGTGGGGGTGCCTCTCGATAGGCAGAAGAGGGAATTATGAGATACGCACATGCGTAGGAATGAAGGAATATACTACCGCTCACACGTTAATAACGCTCACCCTTTCGCGCAGCCTGCTTAAAAAGCATTCAATGCGGCATGCCTGTTAACAACGTGAGTAAATATTAAGAGTTGTTCTTGTACCATTCCACCGTTTTTTTCAATCCCTCTGTGAACTCAATTTCAGGCTGCCAGCCAAGAGACTTCAAGCGAGAGACGTCAGCCCACATTCTCTCTATCTCGACCCCATTGGAGCGCTTTCGCACCTCCTTGACTACAACATCGACTCTCTTATCTAGAATCTTTGCTATCGACTGTACAAGGGACTCTATACGTACCTCTCTGCCAGATCCTACGTTGTAAATTCCATCACCTTGCCGTGCCATAAGGAGCAAGCCAGTAATGACATCATCCACGTACGTAAAGTCACGGGTAGGTTTGAGGTTTCCAAGTGATATAATGTCCTTTTCGAGTATCTGTGCAATGATATCAGGTACTACAAAATCGTGAGTTTGTCGGGGGCCAAAGACGTTGAATAGCCTCGCAATAGATACAGGTATACCATAAGACTTACTGTACGCTAATGTGAACCCTTCAGCTGCGAGCTTGCTCGCCGAGTAGGGCTCCCTTGAATATGTTGGATGCTCCTCATCTACGGGAAGATACTGTGGAATGCCGTAGACGTGGGCCGTGCTAACAAAGACGAATTTTTCAACTGAATCAGATCTTCTGACGGATTCGAGCACATTGAATGTTCCCATGGTATTTGTCTCAAAAGTGCGTCTGGGATTTTCAATCGAACGCCCTACGTGAGATATGGCAGCTAAGTGAAAAACAGTCGAAGTGTCACGAATTGGAATCAGGTCGCGAACGATATCTCTTTTCATCACTTCGATTTGCCCTTTGAGGTGGGAGATGTTGTTCAAATCACTGCGTACCACGGCTTTTACCTCTGCCCCGCTTCCTACGAAACGTTCTGTCAGATGGGAGCCAAGAAATCCCGTTGCGCCAGTTATTAAGACCCGCTCCATCATATCATTACTAATCGTGCGAGGACTTATATTCTTGTGCCTCCAACCATAATGCTTCCCACAAAACAGTATGCTTCCCAAAAAACTATTAACTCGGGTTCTCGCGTGGTGATATCGAGAAATTGGCCTATCGTTTTTTTTGAAATTGAATTAAAAGAGATTCAAACAAGTAAAACAAACTGACATCATAGCGGCATTTTTTCCATGAGGGCAATTAAGTTGACATTTTTTTAGATATGTGTATGTAAAAAAACAACTGTAAGGCTCAACGTAAGGTGATGATATAACGATTTAACATGTATGGCCCTGGCGGGGGTTTGCAAATGTTCTGGAGTGGAAAGGGTAGGTCACATCGCTGAAGTTTGCGATGCGGGCTGCTTTGACGAGGGAGTACAGAAGTTATGGTCTTCAGTTATTGACTACACTGTTGAAACTTTTGATGGGGGGCTTGTTGAGTTGACAGTCCTTCAAGCACCTGAGCATCTCTCATATCTTAGACATCAATGCAACAAGTTGGACGGCCTCTCGATTTAACAGCGAGACTAAGAGATGGGCCGGAAAAAAAGCAAAAAGCGCTTTGCCGCTTGAGAACCCATAAACTCTAACGGGGTCAAAGCGCCATCTTACTTCTATTTTTACCTTACCTCTACTTGGTTGCTTTTTTACAGTCGAGCGGCTGAAACACTACTTGAACCACAGATGGTAGAGCGTTTAATAAACGTTAATTTCCTATGGAACCTCAACTTCCCATCGTAGATTTTTATTATAAATCTTCTCATGTAGAACGATCGTTTCCACTGCAGATTGAATGAAAGCTTAATAAGATAGCTTCTTGAAAGGCGTATTCTCGATGAAACGTGCATATAAATGCTTCACGTGTGAAAAAGGTGCAAACAACAAAGGGCATTTGTGCTAGAATGATCCTCGTTGTTATATTCGTTGCAGGCGCTATAGTGATCTTTTTAATTTTCAATAATAAATTAGAAATCGAAACGATGGCGCAGATGACGTCTGTTGCGCCAGATGCTCAAGGTAAGTTCCAATGGAGGTTCTATATAAACAACGTTGGTCCATGGTGATAAACAAGCACGAAGAACGACACTATATCCAAGGGCACTGATTACAGGGTCAGATCGCTCGTAATTAGTGTAGGCATATACGTTGATCAGTTCTTCTCTTTTTAGACGTTTCAGCGTGGCTCCATGTGGTCACCCGCTTAATCGCTGTGACGATTTTTTCTGCCACTGGCGTCACAAGAAAGTAGGATAAAAAGTACGCCTCGCGGTGGTGCAGCATAGTTAGGTATACATTACTTTATGAATTCGTTGTGAATAAGTGTCGGCACGGGATTGCTCCCCTTTATTCGTTAAAGAAGTGAAGCAGGCCCTGTATTAAGGCCCACACAGACCTTCCACTATCTCTCCTTCTCTCCGATGTACGAGTACTCTCTTGAGATTTGGGCTAGATTATCATGAACGGCCACAAGAAGAATGGCCACAGAACGAATAAAAGCGGCGCTAAGAGATACATTTTTTTCACCTCCATCTCGTATCGTTGCAATCTTGTATCATCGCAATTGAATAATGTAAAGAGAAGTTTTCTTTAACATCGATGAAAACCTCCCCCTCAACTTCACGTTCATTTTTCAAAATGCTACCGCAGTGAGTACGCAGGCAGCGATTAATCCGGTTAAATTACTACCCCACCCTCCGGGAGCAGAATTATAGGTAGTATACGGGAATATTGCTGCTGCAGCACACAATATAACCGGAATAGCAGGCCACAGTGGGGGCATTAAAATTAACATCGTTTTTCACTCCTTATTTATTTTTCACTCCTTATTTATTCATTTTTGTTCGTCTTTTGTAGAGCTTTTCCGAGTTGAGATTTCTTGGTACACACGCACTTATGCAAGCAAAATATACTTACACAGTTCTTTACTCTACTCTACTCCACTCCTCTTCACGCCACAATAGACGTACCGCTCTTTCTATTACGTTATTTTTAGTCTCTTGTCCTCTTCGGCGCTTCCACCAAAGCGTTAAAACGCTGCCGCAACCAGTGCAGCTGCAGTAACCAACCCCGTCATGGTGCCGCCGAATCCTCCACCAACCGCACTATACGTAGTGAATGGCAGGATCACTCCTGCCGCAGCCAGTATCAATGGAATAGCAGGCCACAACGGTGGCATTAAAATCATCATCTTCTTTCACTCCTGTACTTTATTCATTTATACACTTCAACACTCTTCGTAAAGCTCTCCCGAACTGAAATTTCTTGGCAAACGCACGCCTATAATATCTTTTTCGTCTATAGCGAATCCATTACTCCTGTAAGTTCTCTCACTATGCAAGTCCCAATATTACAATTAAATTTGCTAAATTTATTATAGCGGTGCCCAGGGGAGTAGGCGGGGTATTTAAGATTGTTCCGAGTAACAACGCCATCGCACCCGTTACTAAGACAGGCATCGCGATCCAAGGACCCAATAAAGGAATAAGCAACACTTTCTTTCACCTCCTTTCACCAAGTTGCGAGCACTTCTGCAACTTTTACACTTTCTTTCGCACTAACAATGGCAACGATACTTTGAACCTATCGGACTAAGTTACAGAGACTACCATCATTCCACTTGCGAACCGTTACGGTGCTAATTTTAACATCGCGGCGGCTAAGGTACTCAAGTTCTCCATCGTAAGTGCTGCACCTACGCCAAAGACTGCAAAACCTCCCAATAATGCAAAGGCAGCCGCACCAATCGTAAACACACCTTGGATGGCGTTGAACATCCCTCGTGTCGTGGCAAATAGTGGTGTAAGAACGCCAAAAAGTGCTATAAGACCGGCTATAGATATCGCCATG
>Ga0187772_10001033_pt1 | contig 12892 bp, 9 predicted proteins | sample 0116_SJ02_MP15_2_FD_133137 | JGI IMG/M metagenome (GOLD analysis project Ga0187772, IMG submission 133137) | Tropical peat soil microbial communities from peatlands in Department of Meta, Colombia - 0116_SJ02_MP15_20_MG | ecosystem: Environmental > Terrestrial > Soil > Wetlands > Peat | place... | reverse complement strand
CAAATCCTTTGACCAACCCGACTGGCAGGATTCGCACAATCACCAATCCAAGCCGCCACAAACCGGTGCGATACAAAGAAAACGCGTTGATGGACGATGGATGATGGATGATGGATTCTTTCTCGGCGGATTCAGACTTTGAACTTTGAACCTTGAACTTTGAATTGATAAGCGACCACCACGCCGGAAGCAGAAGAACAGAAATCAGCATATTCGCGCCGATACCCGCCGCGCACACCCTGCCCAGGCTGGCCATGCCCGGGTTGCTGGAAAATCCCAACGAACCGAACCCGGCCACGGCCGTGCCACCGCACAGCATCAGCGCCCGTCCGACGGAACGCCGGACCGCGCCAAGGTCGCCGCCGTGCCGGCGCAACGCCAGTTGCAGGAAAATGGTGTAATCCACGCCCGTGCCCAGCATCAGCGGCAGCGCCATCAGATTCATCAGGTTCCAGGTCCAGCCGCTCAGTGCCATGATGGCCAGCAGGCAAAGTCCGCTCAGGCACAACACCGCCACGCCGAGCAGGATTTCCGTCACCCGGCTGAATGCGAGCCAGAGCGAAAGCAACACCAGCACCACCATCGGCGTTAACACTTCCCACATTCTGGATTGCACGCGTTTCAGTGTGGCGTTACCGAGCAATTCCCAGCCAGAAAGCAGCGCGTTATGTTGTGCGAGCTGTTTGGACAACGTCAACAATTCGGCTTCATCAACTTTGTTCGTTGCGGGATAGACCAGCCCCAACACGAGAAATTCGCGAAATGGCACGAGCATCTCGCCCGTGTGTTTCAACGATTGTGTGTCGGAACTGACGGGCGGGACACCCGCGCCACTCTCCCGCGCGGCCCGCGTGATGAACCGATTCAGTAACCATCGGCTTAAGTGATTGGTCGGCCAGAACACACCTGTGCTTTCCCCAGCGCGCGCCCACGTCCGCACCAATCCCTCGGTCAAGACCAGTGCGTTGGTGTTGAAACCTTCAGCCAATGCCGCGTCCTGCAACAATAGACCCTGCTTGCCAAGGACCGCAGCCGTCGCGCGGTTGGCGGCCTGAAATTCAACACGCGGCCACAATGTGCTCGGTAACAGATACCGGCCAACGACGTGGTTTGAAACCGCGCCGTCCAACAATGCACCGGCTTTCGTGAGACGCTGATAAACTTCAGATTCGTCCCGGCCGGAAATGATTACCCAGAGCGGCTGCGGTGGCAGTCCGAGTTCCGACGTGATTTCGTCCAGCGTTGTCTGGGCCTCGCCGTGCTGCGGTTGCAGGGCGTTCCCGGTCCGGTCCAATCCCGGCTGGCGAAAGCACAAGACCGCACCTCCACCAAGAAGGATTAAACCAGTCAGCAAAAGCGGGGTAAAACTCGCAGGCGAGCCGCTTGCGCTCCGAGCCATTTCAGCCACGGGCGGTAGCTGCGGCGCGACGAAATAATTCCGCCATCGGAATGACGGTTGGTTCGGACGCGGTTTCCGGCGGTCGGGAAACAGCGGCGGCAGATAAATCATCACCATCACCAGGGCCGACAAGCCGATGCCGATGGCCACCAGTGTGCCCAGCTGTCCCAGACCGGGCAGCCCGCCCAGGTTCAGCACCAGGAACGCGCTCATCGTGGTGATGGCCGCCCACAGAATGCTCGGCGCAATCGCCCGGCGGATTTCCGGCACCGTCATTTGCGGATGTGCGAGTGCTTCCTGGTAATGCACCACGGCGTAATCCACGGCCAATCCCAGCAGCACCGCGGCGAAACCCAGGCTAACCACGCTGACCGTTCCCAACACCAACCCTCCCAGCGCCAGCGTCGCGCCCAAAGTCAGCATCAACAGCGCCAGCAGCCACAACATCGGTTGCCAGCGCCGGTGCGTCAGCCAGAACAGCAGGGCGATGATGAAGGAGGTCGCGCCCACCGAATGACTCATGTCGCGTTGCAGGCTCGTGGCAATTTCCTCCACAAATACCGGCCGCCCGGTGTAACGGATTACGGCATCACTCCACAAATCGTCCGAACTGCCGCCGGGTTTTGGACTGCGCCAGCCCTCTGGCGCTTTTTGATTGGTGGTTGGAGTCAAAGCGGCAGCGGGCTGCCGCACTCCAGGACGCTGCCGCGACTGCATATCACCCACAACCGAATGAATCGCCGTTAACCAGCTCTCGCAAGCGCGGTAACCGCTCAAATCCACGGTGGATTCGACATACAACAAACGGAATTTTCCGTCGGGCGAGGCGAACATCTGCTGGTCCTGGCCACTTGAGAAGCTGGCAAGATTGGTCAGCGCCGGCATGGTCAACCAATCGAACGGATCGAACTCGCGCCGGGCCAGATCCATCGGCGACATCGAAGTGGCGAGAGCTTCCTTGGTCTGTTCCAGCACGGACTTGAGCTGGTCGGGAGCCAATCGGTTGGTCAAAGTGCCAAACGATTCGGGCGGTTGATTGAACCACAACCAACCGAGCAATTCGCCGAGTTGCTCCGGATGTTCTATCCAAGGTGCCCGCCAGGTTACCTCCGAGACCAGGTTCGTTTGCTGCCGCAAACGGTCTGTCAATTCGCTTGCTAACCGTTCCGCCTGTTCCGCATCGGGTGCGCGGAGGGTGATGACGAGTTCGCGGGCATTGGCGAAATGCTGCTGATAAAGTTTTAGTCCCTGGACGGTCGGCTCGTCCGGCGGCAACAGGTCGAGGATGTCCAGGTCGAAGCGGAGTCGCCACAGCCCGAGGCAAATCGCCGCTGCGAGCAACGCCCACCACCAGCGTTTCAGGAAAGAACTCACGGCGAAAGAAAACCTTCCAGGGTTTCGCCCGTGCGGGTGTTTTCCAGCCGCCAGCCGCCGTCCGGCTTGTGCTCAAAATGCAATGGTGAGGGAAGTTGTTCTCCAGCAAGGGCCGCCGGCAGATAAAGCCAGGCAAATCGTATCGGCCCCGGCCCGTGTCCGGAAAAACTCACCTGCCGTTGCGGAAACCGGATAAGCCAGTGGTCGGGAGTGGTTTGGACGAACACCAGCGACAATGGCGTTTTATCGAACTGAATGAGGGCGCGGCTGTGCGTGTCACCGGCCAGAACGAGGTCGCCGCCGAACTCCGGCAATCCATGTTGGGGCCGCCACAGCGCCTGGCCTTGTTGAACGTGCCAGCCGGGGCCGGAAGCCGTGAACAGACTTTGGGTCGTCGTCCGGCAGCCGCAGGAAAGCACAAGCACGGCCAGCCAGACTGACCAGAGGAAGGGACGAGGCAAATGACTTTCGAATGACCGCATGCAACGACCGCTATTGTTGTGGAAGCCCGATGGTTGTCAACGCTTTCGGCCTGATGTCAGCGGGAATTTGATTTTATCAAGTCGAAGCGGAGGCTGCATTGCCGGCCGTATCCCGTCAGCAGCCAGCCCGACATCAATATCAGGAGGAAATTTTCCAGCAGTTTGTGGCAGATGAAGACCACGCCCGTGCCGCATCCGCAATCGAATTTCACGGCGCAGAATGCGATACCCAGCGCCGATTGAATGGCCAGGGCGCGATGGTGCACCAGCACCGTGAGCGGCACCAGCATCAGCAGGAGCGTCAAAGCCGCCCCGCGCACCGCGACACCGGCCAGTAGCAGCAATCCGCAGAAAATTTCAAACCAAGGCAGACCCGCGGCAATCGAATTCAAAAGCCAGTAGCTTTGTACGAGGTCATACTGCCGCACCAGCTTCAGAAAATCCACAGGATGCAGCGCCTTGCTCAGGCCGGTGTAAAGAAAAACCGCGCCCAACAGCCATCGCATCAGCACGGTGGACAGGTTCAACGCGATGCGCTTCCAGTTTGGTTGGCCGGTATTCATTTGCCTGGATTGCGCGGGTTCGCGCTGTTTCGCCCGCCCGTCTCGACGGGCAGGCCGTCGGTGGTCCATTCCGTGATGCCGCCTCCGTAAACCACGAGTTTCTGGTTCGCAATCCCAACATCCCGCAGTAAAAGAGCGGCGGTCTCGCTGTCATCACAATCGCCGCCGTTGCAGTAAACCACGATCTGTTCCGCCGCCTTGCAGACCGGGAGCACGGCGTCAAAATATTTTTCCGGACGGTAAGGGTCAAATTCGTAAGCCCCGGGAATGTGTCCTTCCCGGTAATGTTGTTCGTCCCGGGCATCAACGAATACCACGGTGTTTTGTTGGAAGCGCGGATCATGAAAAAGTTGCACCGCTTGGCTGCGATCAATCAATTGCAGTCCCTTCTCCCTCAATTTCGCGGCGACGATTTGCGCGGGGTCAATCGCTGGGAAATGGGTGTTGGTGACATCGTGCGCCGGGGCGGCTGGCGGAGTTGCCGACACCAGCCTGCCAGTCCCTTCCGGGAAAAAATTCCGCGTGAGCGCCAGTCCCCGTGGCGAAACGCGGTTGGCGGCGACTGCGAACAGGGCGCCGAAGACCACCACGAGCACCGCTTCCAGCAAGACCCATTTGACTGCGGGCTGGCGGCCGGGCGCCAAGGACTGAATGGAATCGTCTTTCACCTGAATCGGCCTACAGCGTGGGACATCCCAACACGGCGGACAACCCCTTTTTCCACAGCTCAAACCCGCTAAACCAGAAATTCAATTATACTTATCCATAGATATATACATAATATGTTATTCTAATAGCAATAAATGTACAACGGTTGCCAAGGAATGGGCAGCAGCGATTGCGCCATCTACTAAAGTTACCGTGTGAGACAAGAGCACAGGCTTTGGGCGAACGGCAACCGGATCAGTCCGGCCGCGCGTGATTTTAAATCCGCAAAGGGGGCGCAGAAATGAATGTTTTTGTCACAGGTTTGAGTTACAAAACCGCGCCGGTGGAAGTGCGCGAAAAGCTGGCGGTGCGGCCCTCGCTGCTGCCGTGCCACGGCTGCCGGCTCAAGCTCGGCGCCGGTCTGGATGAAGTCGTGCTGCTTTCCACCTGCAATCGCGTCGAGGTGTATGGCGCTACGTCCGCTTGGGTCCAGGGCCTGGTGTTTCGGATTTTTCAAGAGCTTTGTCCTGAGCTGGAGGTGACACCTTATATTTACGTCAAGGAAGGCGCGGCCGCGGTGGAGCATCTGTTCTCGGTCGCCAGCGGCCTGGATTCAATGGTGATTGGTGAAACGGAAATCACCGGCCAGGTCAAAAATGCCTATCAAGCGGCGCAACAATTCGGATTGACCGGCCGCGTGCTGAACCGGTGGTTTCAAACCTCACTGCAGGTGGCCAAGGAGGTCCGCACGCACACGGGCATCGGTCGCGGCGCGACTTCCGTCGGCAGCGTGGCAGTCGAGCTGGCCGAGAAGATCTTTTCCGGCGATTTGTCAGACAAGACGGTGATGATTCTGGGTGCGGGCAAAATGGGAGAGGCCTGCGTCCGCCATCTGGCCAAACGCGGCGCCCGCTCGGTACTGGTGGCCAACCGCTCACTCGAACGCGCCCAATCGCTGGCCGCGGAGCTTGGCGGACGCGCCCTGCCATTTGATGAACGCATGACCGCCGTCGTCGAGGCCGACATTGTGGTGAGTTCCACCGGCAGCCCAACGACGATCCTCCACAAGGATGAGATCGCCGGTATTTTAGCGGCCCGGGCAAACCGGCCGCTGGTGCTGGTGGACATTGCCGTGCCGCGGGACATTGCACCGGACGTGGACGAGCTGGAAAACGTTTACCTTTACAACATTGACCACCTGGAAGCCATCGTCCGCGAGAATTCCAAACTGCGGGAACAGGAACTTGCCAGGTGCAATGAAATCATCGCCCGGCGCGCGGCTGCATTGCTGCTGAAATTGAATCCGCCGCCCATGAACCGGCTGCTGGCCGACGTGGAATTGGTGCCGGGCTGGACCTTAAGCGGGGCGACGATATGAATGATGAATGAAACCGCAATTGCAAAAAAACCTAAAAGATTACACCGACAATCGTAAATCCAGACAAAATTCAAAACTTATGAAAACACACCATCCCCTATCGAAGATATTTGCCGGCCTTGCGGCAGCGACATTGGCGTTTGTCGGAGGCGTGATCACTGTCAACGCGGCGTCCATCGCATTAAATGGCCAGGTCGAGCAGCGGCCCCTCACGCCGAATGAAATCGCAATGTATGGGTTGACCAATGCCCAGTTCTCCGCCGGCATCAGCACCGTCGCCTTGGGCGAGCCGGTCTATCTTGACGCCTTGGTGAACAACTCCATTGCGCCCTCGAACATTGTTGGCGTCGTCTGGTCGCTGCCCAGCACCAACAAGCCGATGGGTTCGGCGGCGGGGCTGACCAACAGTCCGTTGGGGACCAATGTGCCGCTTTACAACCCGGCAGACCAAGCCAGTGCAAATAATAACCAGGTCAGCGCTTTAGCATTCCAACTGGCGGGCCGGACCTTTTTTCGCCCGGATGTCGTCGGACAATACACTGTTCTGGCCACGATCACCACGACTGGCGTCAACAATGGAACGAACATCGCCCCGGCCGCGACGAACATCGCCGTTACCATCACGGCGGCCACTTATTATGGCTTGCAAACTTGCGAGGCCTGCCACAGTGGCGGCGTTCTAAATGCGCCCAGCATTTACCCCACTTACACGAACACGCCCCATGCCTCGTTCTTCACTCGTGCCATTGACGGCCTGGTCAGTAGCTACTACAACCAGAGTTGCATCCAGTGCCACGTTCTCGGCTACGATACCAACTCGTTCGCCGTCAACGGCGGCTTTGACGATATCGCGAAGGTGTACGGCTGGACGTTCCCGAGCGTGTTGACCAACGGCAACTGGGCCGCCATGCCGGCGGCATTGCAGAACCTGGCCAACATCCAATGTGAGAATTGTCACGGCCCCGGTTATTTGCATCCGGTTCAGGATGGCATAGTGGGAAATACCAATTTCATCAGCGTCAGCTACAACGCGGGCGATTGCACGCAATGCCATGACAGCCTGCCTGAAGAATACGAGGCTGCGGAGTGGTATAATTCATTGCACGCCGTCACGACCCGGCTTCCTTCCGGTTCGGCCAGCCGCATGGCCTGCGTTCGCTGCCATACGGCTCCCGGCTTTATTAATTACGTCGCCAACCTGGGTTCCACCAATGCTTACGCCACCAATGTGGTTTATGAAGCGATCAACTGTCAGACCTGCCACGATCCCCACGACGCCTCCAACCCGGCTCAACTGCGCACCAGCACAACCGTCGCGTTCAATGGGAATACCGGTTTTGTGGTCACCAATGCCGGTCTCGGTGGTTTCTGCATGAACTGCCACAACAGCCGCAACGGTTCCGTCACCAACAGCATTGTGAATTATGCGCTCGACCAACCGACGTGGAATGGCGGGTCCGCATTTGGCCCGCATGACAGTCCACAAGGCGATATGCTTGAGGGCATCAATGCCGTCACTTACGGCCAGGTGATTCCGAGCGCTCCCCACGCCTACGTGGTGTCCAACACCTGCGTCGGTTGCCATTATCAGCCGATCGCTTCCACCGATCCGGCGTTCACCCTGGCTGGCGGCCATAGCACCAAGATGAGTTACACCAACAGTCTGGGTGTCAACGTTGACGTGACCTATGTCTGTGCTCAATGCCATGGAACCATCACCAACTTTGACATGCTGGTTCCCGATTACGTTGGTGTCGGCTACAGCCTGGGTGTTCAGACCCAGGTCCAACTCCTGCTCAACAAGCTGTCGGCGCTCCTGCCGAATTCGACCTACCAGGCGAACGCAAACAACTATGTTGCGGCCGGCGTGGTCCAGTCGTCCATCACAACCCAGACCAACTGGCCGACGCCATTCCTGGAAGCGGCCTACAACTGGGAGTTCGTCAGCAGTGACGGAAGCCTGGGTGTTCACAACGCGCCCTACGCCGTCGGCCTGCTCAAGGCTTCCATCGCCAATCTGACCGGAATTTCCACCGTCGGCGGCCTGCCCGACTCGTGGGAGGAAGCCTACTTCGGCCCGGGCTTTGCCACGAACTCGGCCGCTGCCGCCAACGCCGTCAACAACAGCGCCGGTGTTCCGAACTGGCTGATGTATGCCTTGGGTGTCAGCCCCTTTGGCGCCTTCACGGTGCCCGGCAGCGGCGTGATCTACTTTGATGGCAACAACATCGTCAATGGCGCTACCAACACTATTGCCATCTACACGGCAGCGGAAATCGCCTTCAATACGCAGGTCGGCACCACCTATCAGATACAGGGTATCTCCGCCCTGACCGGTGGCTGGCAGAACATCAGCACTAACATTCCCGGCACCGGCGGTTCCATCAGCTACCTGACCCCGACGCGGAACAACGCACAGATGTTCTTCCGCGTGGTGCACACGCCATAATCCGGCAAAATCATTTGAACGCACCCCTTTCCGGCAACGGGAAGGGGTTTTTGTTTGCCAGTGAAGGCGGGAAGACTCTCATCCAACATCGGTTCCTTCAAATGGTGGGCACAGCGCGTTCTGCCGTCCGGTCATCGCAGCGCGATGACTCTACCTCGGCATTCTTTGCGGTGATTTGTCCTCATGCCGGAGTGCTACGCTGGCCGGCTGGGAATCATTTCACGGCGGGAGGCGCAGCCTTCATCTGCTCGAAGGCGGAAATCTGGACCTGTAGTTGCGCGGCGATGGCCTTGAGTTTTTCCGTCTGTTCCAACTGGACCTGCTGAAGATGTTTCATCGCGGCTTGCTGCTCCACCTCGGACCGGCCGTTCTGCGCATCGGCAAGCTGTTGCTGGGCGGCATGAATCTGCTTTTGCATCTCGACTCCAGCTTCGCTGAATTTTTCCACGGTGGCCTGGCGTAAAATTCCGATGCCGTCTTCCAGCGACGTGCCATTGACATCAGGAATCAGGCGCAGGATTTGGTTGGTGGTTTCGGAGGAAACCTGGGGGCCAGCCTTGACGACGGGCGATGACGGCGTGGCGGTCACCTGAAGAATCGCTCGGGCGAGGTCAAATGGCAGCGCCGGCTCCCATTCGGGTTGGATCTGGGACAATGATTCCTTCCGCCCCCCGCTCGCGACGGTGATTCCCAGAAAACAAGCCCCGCCCTTGTCCAGATTGAAAGGATGGATGCCATCAGTCGCGGCGGCGTCCGCGTTGGCTTCCGAAGTCGAGGAGTTCCGGATCACGTGGATTTTGCCATCGTTGGCGGCCTGGAATTCGGACAGCAGATGGTCCACCCGCCGGGAAAAATCCCGAAGCGATTCCGGGGCGCTTCCCGGCGGGAGCACCGAATAAAACCGGATTTCCACGGGCGAATTCAGATGGCGCAGACGATCCAGGGTTTGATCAGAGAGTCCCGTGTTGCCACCCGCGGTGTGTGCGCCGTATTGGAACCAGATGCCGGCCAGGATGGCTCCCAACAGGAAAACGACCAGCATCAGAATCGATGTGCTCCGGCCGGATACCCGGGCGGTTTGCGGGCCGGGCTTGCGAGGCGGGTTGCTGGAGGATGAATTCATTCAGCGTTGTTTTTTTCTTTATTCTTCGGGCATTTTCCTGGCCTGTCAATTTTAGAAATCCCGGGACGGGCGGGCAGGCTGCCTCGGGGGCAACGTCCCCGGCGAGATTGGGCAAAATTTGACGATTATGAAACAATAAAGGGTTAGTCCGCCCGTCGGGAGGCAGTATCCTTCAAAGGAAGAATATGTTGAACAAAGTTCCATTTTTTGTTCTTTGTTCTGGTGCTGCAAAGTTACATTTAACGGTTCAATGTGCGCCGCGTTGTCCGGTAAAAGATGGAAGCAGGCTCAATTGCGATATGATAAACTGCGCCAAGGCTTTGTCGTCGAACCAGATGCCATGGTTGATTCTGATGGCGGGCATTTTATTCATCGCATCGCCCCTGATGGCTCAATCCGTCCAACACCTGGGGACCACCCAGGCCGGAGGGATGCCGGGATTGCCGGTCATGGGTGGTGTGGAACTGTTGACCAACGGCGTGCAGGTCACTTGGGATGGACCTTCCGGTTATTATCAGGTCTATCAGAAGAGCAACAGCTTGTCGGCCCCGTGGGTGGCGCTGGGCAAGGCTACCAATCTGGTCCGCTACGCCGTCATTACCAGGCTGTACACCAATGCCTTCTTCCGCGTCTCCGGTCCGGCACCAAACTATGCCGGTTCCAAGGTCTGCCTCACGTGTCATTCGAGCATCTGCCAGTACGAGACGAACACGCTCCACGCCAGCGCCTTCAGCAACGCGGCGTTCAAGGCCGCCGGCGGCCAGACCAACAGTTCATGCCTGCCCTGCCACACGGTTGGTTATGGGTTGCCCACCGGGTTCAGTTTCACCAACAAGAATGGAATTTTTTCCTACACCACCAACCTGGCCGGGGTGCAGTGCGAGAATTGCCACGGCCCGGCTGCGAATCATGCGGCCAGCGAGGATGACCCCACAGTGGTCCCGCAGATTGACATTGCCGCCACCGTTTGCGGCGGCTGCCACACTGGGCCCATGCAGCCCACTTACGAGGAATGGAACACCAGCGGCCATGCCGCCGTGGTGCCGGACGCACTGAAGGTCATGAGCTCATCCACCAACATCAGCAGTTGCGGCCAATGTCATTCCGGCTCCGTCCGGCTCGCCTTGGTCAACGGACAGAATCCCATCACGCTCACGAATGACCTGAAGGTTGCCATCACCTGTGTCGTTTGTCATGACCCGCATCAGACCAACGGCAATCCGGCGCAACTTCGGAATCCGCTGTCTTCGACCAATTTTTTTTCCCTCGCGACCACAGCCGTATTCACGAATGTTTACCCGGCGAACACCAACGTCAATCTCTGCGGTCAGTGCCACAACTCCCGCGGGGCCGCGTGGACGGACACCGCTTACGCGCCCCATCGTTCGTTGCAATATAATTTCCTGCTCGGCTCCGTCGGCCAATTGTGGAACGGTGTGACGGACAGCCCAGCCCTCTTCAATCCGGGTACGCATGCGGGGCTGCCGGAGTCCGCCCAAAACTCGATTTCCGGCACATTTTACCTGACCAATCAATGTGTGTCCTGCCATATGCAACCGGACGCCCCGCCGGCCACGACCCAGAGCCATACGTTCGCGGTGGCTTCCGACGCCGTCTGCCTCAACTGTCATCTGGATGACCCCGGACAATCGGGCCCCGGCATTTCCAATGAGGTGACCACGGTGATCGTCCTGTTGAACGACTGGGCCGCCACCCAGGGGGCGGCGCTGCAGGCCAGCGGTGTGGTGGCTTGGGAATACACGACGCCCGGCGGATTGATCCTGCAGACCAACTCGTTGGGGTACGCGACCGGTTGGACCCAGTTGGACTACGTGAATTACAGCGGGCCGAGCGCCGCCAACCAGGCCTTGATCCCGGACAATATCAAGAAGGCCCGGTTCGATTTATACCTCGTGGTCAATGACGGCAGCCTTGGCGCGCACAATTGGATTTTTGCCCTCAACCTGTTGACCACAGCCGAAAACTTGATCTACCAGGAAATAGACCAATGAATGGCAAACCGCCGGCAACGGCGCGTCTTCCAAATATGCGTGAAATGAACGACAACCAAAAATCCGCATGACAAAGCTGCCACCCATCTTACACCGGCGGTCGCACAGTCAGCGTGGCCGGAACCTGGCGCTCGCTGCCGGCGCGCTCGTTCTGCTGCTGGCGGCGATTTCCTGCAGCACCCTCAGCCGCCAGGTGGTGGTACTCCCGGAGGTGCCGGGTGCGAAATACGTCGGCTCGGCAGACTGCGAACAGTGCCACGACGAAATCTGCCGCAGCTTCAAGACCGCCGACCACGCGCGGCTCATCGCTTTGGGCAAAAACGGGCTCGACGCCGGTTGCGAATCCTGCCACGGCCCTTGCAGTTTGCATGAGGATTCGGGCGGCGATGTCAAACCGCCCTATAGTTTCACCGCCGGTCGGCCGCAACCGGAGGCGTTGAGCGGCCGGTTCCCGCTCGAACCGGCGCGCAAGATCGAGACGGCCTGTTACCAATGTCACATGGACGTGCGCGGCCAGTTTAATCTGCCCAACCACCATCCTGTCCCCGAGGACCGGATGAGTTGCATCCTATGCCATCCCCCGCACAAGGGCATCGCCTTTGCCGGCGGCAGCACCCGGTTGCTTTCACAGGAGGAAAACTGTGTCCAATGCCATCCTTCCCAGCAAGGCCCCTTTGTCTTCGAACACGAAGCCCTGCGCGAAGGCTGCACCACCTGCCATTCCCCGCATGGCAGCGTCAACGCCAAGATGCTCACCGAACGCAATGCGAACCTGTGTTTGAAGTGCCATTTCCAGCAGGTCCAGGGTGGGGCGATTCTAATCGGTGGGGTCGACCATACCTCGCGGTTGAGCCAGGGCGCCTGCTGGAGCGCCGGCTGCCATGAGGCGGTCCACGGCTCGCGCGTGAGTCCGTCCCTCCGATTTTAACCAACGCCACGGAAGCCGATGAAAAAGAAATATCGAAAGTCAAAGTCGCTTAGCGCCGGACGATGGAAAGCCGGCCTCGATCGGTATGTCATCGGCGCGTCCTTGATTGTCCTCGGCGCACCAGCCGCCTGGGCGGGTGACGCCATCACCCCGCAACAGTGGTATGAAGGCGGCACCAACAGTTACAGCAACTGGATCGAGCTTTCCTCCGGCGCCCTGTTGACACAAGGTTACGCGAACCAGGCAGTCCAGGGGAGTCAACTCAACACGGGGGTCTTTGGCGGCATTGCCGACCTGCACTACGAAGATCAGGTGGCCAAGAAGACCACCTTCACGCTGGACGGACACTCCATTTTTGACGATCACGATTACAGCGTCGGCCTCGGCCTGGTTCGCGATGATTTCGGCTTTGTCCGCGTCCATTTTGAGAATTTCCGCACTTGGGATTCCGGCACCGGCGGATACATCCCCGACGCGCAGCGTTCGTATGCGCTGCCGGGCGACGCGCTGGCGCTGGATCGCGGCCTCATTACTTT
>Ga0187772_10001032_pt1 | contig 12894 bp, 5 predicted proteins | sample 0116_SJ02_MP15_2_FD_133137 | JGI IMG/M metagenome (GOLD analysis project Ga0187772, IMG submission 133137) | Tropical peat soil microbial communities from peatlands in Department of Meta, Colombia - 0116_SJ02_MP15_20_MG | ecosystem: Environmental > Terrestrial > Soil > Wetlands > Peat | place... | reverse complement strand
GGGCTCGAGAGTGGACTGGAGGTCGGTGCCGTCATCAATGGAATGAGAAAAGGTGTAACTGGACAGCAACTGGAAGTGCTTCGAGAAGGTCTTCTGGAGATTGATGGTGAGAGCACTGTAGGTTGAAAAGGCGTCGGAGACCTGCGTATCCACGCTGTTGTAGGGAACGGGCACGCCGAAACCAGTCGGGTAGCCCGCGGCACCGGCGAGAGCGACTTGCGTCCCGTAGCCGCCCGGGACGAGGCCTTGAAAGGACGGATTCGGACCGGACTTGCGGAAGTAGTTGAAGAAGGCCGGAGTACCGACGAAACCAACTGGAGTTCCTGAGCAGTTTTGTCCTGTGTAACCCAAGCCGAGTATACCAGGGGCAAGAGGCTGGCCTGCGGGAGTTGCGAACGCGATGCTACCGGCCGGCTGGCCCGTGGAAGTCGTTACGTTATAGACAGGAATCCCGCCCGCACAAGCGCCGTTCGGAGTCGCGGGGACAGCAACGGTGAACGGGCTCGAGAAATTGAGGCCAGTGGCATCGGCGTTGGCAAGGTTGGTCGTCAGGAGCTCGGGGTTGGTGGAGTTAATGTCAATCGGGCGGTAAAGATGGACACCCCTGCTCCACTGATAACCAGCGCTGATTTTCCAGGTGCCGGCAATGACACGTTCGATGGTGAGGTTGGCCTGCTCGGCGTAAGCGTCGCGGAAATTACTGGCAACGGGCAAGGTGAAGGGAAGGATGGCCAAAGGAAATCCTGCGGCGAGGTAGTTCTGATTGGCGAATAGCGAACCAGGGGCGGTCGGATTGAAGCGCTGCTGGTTCGGCTCGTAATACATGCTTGGTATTCCATTGAGCACACCTTGGAAGATGGAAGAGCCATTTAGGTTCAAAGGAGTGTCGAGGCCGTTGCCGCACACACTGGGGGTGATAAGCAGTCCGCAGGCAGATGGTGTGCCCCCGGCAGCGAGCAACTGCACGGAGCGGCCGCCGTCGGCCGTGACGGAGTCAAAGGCAATGGCGAGCAGCGGGTGGTCGAAGAAGAGACCGAACCCCCCGCGGACAACGGTCTTGCCGTCACCCCAGGGATCCCAGGCGAAGCCGAAGCGCGGAGCGACATCCTTGTACTGCCGGGGAACTCCTTCTACGACGCCAAGAGCATTTTCAGCAGCGGCGTTAAGGGAAGTAGCTGGCGCGAAGAGAGGCGTAAGGTCGGGATCATAGCGCAAACCGTAATTGATGGTGAGGCGCCTGGTGATGCGCCAGGAATCCTGAGCAAAGAAGCCGATGGGAATGTCGTTAAAGGGTTCGTTCGATGTACCAATACCCTGAATGAAGTCTGTAGGGATGCCGAAGCCATACGCCTGAAGAGTGGTGGCGCCGGGAAGGGGAATCGAACCGGTCGCGGTTGGCACGCTGTTTGGTAGCCCAAAGGTGCTGGCGGGAAGGCCGCCGAAATCGACGACACCGCCGAAGTCAAGTTCGAAGATCTGCTGCTTGGCAGAACGCAATTGCAGAAGATTGAAGTCTACGCCGGTTTTGATGGTGTGCTTACCCTTGACAATCGTGCCCGCATCCGAGAATTGGAAGCGGCGCTCGATGCGGTCGACCGTCGAATAGGGTTCGCGGCCGAAGTACGCATAACCGGGAATGTTTACACCGATGTCGCTGCCGCCCTCGGACGGAGAATAACCGAAGTGAAGGCCGCGGCGAGCAAATTGAAAGGTAAATTCGTTGTAAGCAGAGTCGCTGAGAACGGTGTCGTGCTCGAACGTGGCGTTGACGTCGCGATAATGCTGCTCTCCGACGCGGGAAGCTGAGTTTTGCCCTAAGACCTGGTTTTGAGAAGTGGACTGAAGGCCAGTAACCTCGGAAGGAGAAACCCCAACGCGGAGGAAAGAGTGGTTGCGGTTGTTCCAAATCTGGTCGATGCGTGCGGACCACAGGCTAGTTTTTTCCATGACCGGGAAATTGCCACGAATGCTGTTGAGACCGACGTAGGAGGCGGGAAGCGGAGCAACGCCGTAACCGATTGCGGAGCAGGTGAGCAGATTCACGGTTTGATTCGCGGGGCATTGGACGGGAAGGGGAAATTGCGCGCCGGGTCCTGGGTTCAAGAAACCCCCGGTAGCCGCGGCAGCTACCGCGCCGTAATCCAGTTTGTTCAATGCAACGCTGGAGGCGGAACCCATCAAAACGCCATACTGCGCGGCGAGTTGCTGATAGGCGGGAATGCCGGAAGCGAGCAGGCTATTCACAGCGGCAGCCTGAGCGGAAGTCAACTCAAGAGGAAAGGGAACACCTGGGATCGACACGGGGCTGAGCCCGAAGTTGTTTTCGCCAATGCTCGAAAAGCCGGTCTCTTCACGCTGCGTGTATTCATAGGAGAAGAAATAGAAAGTCTTGTCCTTGACGATCGGGCCGCCGATGGTCACGCCGGTCTGCACGCGGGTATACGCCTGTTTGATGGGGACGAGATCGCCGGTATTGGGGTCAACATCGAAGGAGAAGGGGTTGCGGGCCTGGAAGGATCGGTTGCGAAGATAGCCGAAGACGTCCCCATGAACCTCGTTGGTCCCGCCCTTGGTGACGATGTTCACGACGCCGCCGGTGGCGTTGCCATATTCAGGGTTGTAGTTGCTGAGAATCATCTGGAATTCCTGCACGCCTTCCTGGGAAATCGTGGAGCGGATACCCTGGACGGATTGGTCGACAGAGTTCGCGCCATCGACGCTGACCATATTGCCGCGGCCGCGGGCGCCGCTGATGCTGAGGCCGCTGGTGGGAGCGGGGCCGATGGAAGGGGCGTTGTCGCGAGTGACCTGGGAATTGAGCAGCGTGAAGTTGACGTAGTTGCGGCCGTTGATGGGGAGATTGTCGATCTGGCGTTCGTCGACCGTCTGAGCGCTTTGGCTGCTGGTGGTCTCAATCGGAGCGGACTCGGTTGTGACGGTGACCGACTGGGTTTGTGTACCAAGGGTGAGGGTGACGTTCAGGATGGTGTCCGAGCCGACGGTGAGAATGACGGAAGCCTTTTCATAGAGAGCAAAACTGCTTCCACCTTCGACGTGAACCTTGTAGGAGCCAGGGACAACGCCGACGATCGTGTAGTGGCCGTTGTCATCGGCGACGGAAGTGCGCTCGGCGCCGGTGACGGAATTCGTAAGAGTGATTTTGGCGGCGCGGACGGCCAGACCCTGAGGATCGGTGACAACTCCAGACAGAGTGGCGGTATTGATTTGAGCAAACGCTGCACCCACCCCGAGAAGAAATCCCAGACATAGAACTACAAATGCACACAGCACCCCTCTGCGTTGCATACCCTACCTCCTAGAGATTCCTGCTGGCCCACCGCTACCCCTAGCGGCGGCGAGTTGTCTCGCCAAAATGGCCCTAAAACATGGAAATGAGTAGATAGCTTGTACTGCAAAGTCCCAGCCTTTGCAACTGTAAACTGGGAAACGCAAAGGAAAGCAGCGCGCTGCGAGGGCCAGTGTCCAACTTGTCAGCAGGAGGAGCGAGGAAAGTGGGTTGTGCGCCCAGCGTGGAAGAAGAAAGTGGAATCGTGGTTCCGAGCGAAGCCCGGGCGTTCCTCTGACACCCAGGGCGGAGAGATTCCTCCCCACGCAGGCAGCGTTCAGAATGACGGATTTGGAATGCCGGCCGTTCGACAGAAACGTCTAGCTGTGTTCGGCGAGCTGTTCGACCGCGACGGTCTTCACGGTGGCTTGGCGCTCTTTCCATGCCTTGAGCAGCGTTGCGGCGGCGATCAGAATCGCGGTGGCCAGATTGGTGAGGGCGACAGCTTGAACGTGGAGGATGAGACCGTAGGCCAGCCACAAAAGCACGCCGAACAAATAGAACGAAAGTGTGGCGTAGGAAAGATCGCGTCCGCCCTGCCGGTAGATTTTGACGACCTGAGGAACGAAGGCAAAGGTGGTGCAAAAGCCGGCGATACCGCCCAGGATTTCGACCCATTGCGGAGCACTCATTCTACTTGCTCTCCTGCATCTTTCCGCGTGCTCTTTTTCTTCGAGAGCAGTGCGCAAGAAACCTTACGGGTTAGGCTCTTTCCCTATCGGATTTTAGGGATTGGACGTGACGCATATGTGAGGGGAATGCAAAAAGTCAGCTTGTGGACGACAAATAGTAACTACGCGAAATTGGGGATACTGGAGGCGAACAATCCTAAAGCGTCATGTGCTTTTGGACGAGCTTGCGGAGGCGTTCGCGGTCTTCGTCCTTCATGTGCACGAATTCGACACCGTTGCCGTTGGGGCCGACATTGCGGACGATAGCGGTGAAATGGATTTTGCGAAGGCCGGAGCGAATTTCAAGTTGAATGGAATCTCCCGGACTGAGCCGATGAGGAGATTCGACGTAGGCTCCGCCGAGGCTGATGGTTTTTACGCGGGCCATGGTCATCTGCGGGCCATTGATTTGCGCGCGCAGAGGCGATTCGAGCGGAATCCGCGCGTAGCGGCGGGGCACGACGAAATTGCCAAGCGGCGGGGGAGCGGGTTCGTACGAAGCGCGAGCGCGCGCGGAGCCAGGCCCCTCTTCCATCAAGGCCAGCGCATCTTCCGCGGCGGCGCGGAGACCGCCGGGTTCTGAGAAAGTGAGACCTTCGCGCTTTCCGGCAAGCTGGCGCAAGAGTTCAATGGCTTCAACGGCACGGAGGCGGCCCAGGGCTTCGATCGCTTTGATGCGCACGAACTGATCTCGAAGAGTCTCATGCTCGCCAGCAGCGATTTCCATCAACAAGGAGACGGCGGTCACTTCCTGGCCGATGCCGATCTGGTCGATCATCATGGGCACGACAAGCGGATGCGCGTCCTGAAGAATCGCGGAGAACACGAACGCCGTACTTTGCGCCGACGGAGAATTCGCGGGACGGGCAAGCTCGCTGACGGCGAGATCCTGAAGATTCCACTCCCAACTGGCAAGCGCGCGGGTGAGACCGCGCAGCAAACGGTCCGGGTCGGCGGCGGCAAGCAGACGGATAGCGGCGCTGACCCGTTGACGGCGGGCTTCGAACAACCGAGTTTCAAGAAGCGTAAGAGCCGGCACGCCGATGGTGCGGAGCAGGCGAGCCATGGCGGGCATCATGTCCGCGGCGCGAGGTTCGGTGAGCAGAAGTGTGAGGCGATCGAGCAAACGCTCCGGATCTCTCTGCAGGAGCCGAGGCAGGGGCGGATCAAGCGGGCGGTTGGCAAGAGCCGCATCCACAAGCAGCATCCACCGATCGTTCGCGACGAGACGATGGCAGAGAGCGGTCATGTGCTCGTGCTCGGCATCGCGGGGGAGTTTTTCGAGAGCAATCAAGATATTTTCGAAACCAGCGAAATCATTGCGGCTGACGGCAATGCGGCCGAGCGTTTCCAGGAATGCGGCAAGGAGGGCGGTCGTTTCCGGGGCTTGTTCTTTGGTCAAGGCCGCGAGTGTAAGTTTGCCAAATTCCTCGGGAAGCTGGTTGGGCCAGAGGCGCTCGAGCAGAGGAGAGAGTTCACCGAGACCGGCAGCAACAATGCGTCGAGCGGCGCCGTCCGCAGTCTCCATGCGGCGCGCATAGTTCAGAAGGATGGTGCGTGCCTCGCGGCGCGGGGCTTCCGCTCCGGCTTCAACCAATTGCAAGAGCGTCTGCCGGATTACGGCGATGGGAACGCACCAGATTTCCGGGCCGCGAAGAAGAGCCGACTTCTCGCGAGGTGCCAGCTCGAGCCAGAATCGCTCGATGAGGTGCTCGCGCTGGCCATCGTTGGCCCAGGAAGAGGCGAGCGAAGAAAAATGTTGCGAAGAATGAGGACCGCGATATTCGCCGGCGGCGACGATTTCGTCCGCGAGTTGATTCAGCAATGGACGAACGGCAACCGGTGCAAGCGTGCCTTCGGCAAATTCGGTGGTGAGCAACTCCAGAACGAGACACTGGGAAAGGCGCTTCAGATAAACCTGCGGCGCTTCTCCTTCCTGTGGAGTGTAATGCGTCATGGCGCTGAGCAGCGTACGCACGGTATCCCGGCTGGCGCTTTCCATTGCGGCGTGAATTGCACGCGCCGCTTCCTCCGCGGAGAGTCCGCGGGCTGCTTCCATAGGAGGAGTGAGGCGGCCAATCAGGCGGAGGGTTTCACCGATCTCCCCGACCTGCGGCGCATGAATGGGAGCATCGCCGGATTCCTCCGGGGCGTTCCCGCCATAGGCGACCAGTGCAGCGATGAGGCTCGCCAGAACGGAATCGACTTTTCTTTCCGTGAAAGTATTGATCTGAATCCCTGTCACACGATGCTCCCGGAGTCGAGCAGGCCATCCGCCGGCACCAAGGCGTTTCGCCGCTTCCTCCGATCTTAGCAAGGTGTCCGTGACGAGGTGTGTGAGCGTGTCCAATTCGCCCACATGAAATTTCGTGCTGAAGAAAGCCGAATAAATGCCCGCGCGCTGGAGATCCTTGGCTAGCGCGTGGAATTCTCCACGCGCATCAGGCAAGTGTCCTTCGTTCAGTTTGGGCACGACGATGCCGCCGCGCTCGACACGAACCTCCAGTCCGCCGAGCGAAGTTGCTGCACCGCGTAGACCGTCATACGCCTGATCCAGACTGTCCAAAACGCGCGGATGAGTGGGATCGTAGAGCCGGTGCGCGCGGAGAAGCAGATTAAATGTGCGAAGCGCCAGTACAACGTCGGAGAATTGCGGATCGTCGCGAGGAACGCGCTCGCGGACAAAAGGGGAAGACGTCGCCGATTGGCCGGTCCGCGGCTTGGCGGATGGTTTGTCGTCCCAGAGGGCTGTGGCGTGCGAGGTCAAGTCCGTATCCCGTGTGCCAGGTTGTACTTGCCCGATGGGCCCCGCGCCCTGCGAGTCTAGGGGCGTGCCAAAGGGAGGTAGAGTGCCCCACAGATGGTGACCAATCTGGCATAGTAAGGATGGAGGGCGGAAGGGGATTAGCCTATAGTACTAGTAGCCCATCCTGTTAAGAAATGGGCACATTTTAGGCCCAATGGAATGAAAGAGATCGGACTTTTTTGCTTTCTCTTTGCTGTACCGCAGCCGATTTTATTTCAAGTGAAGAACTTCGTTGACGTTTACCGTGCCGCCCTCGCTGGCCTGCACGCCGTGCTTGGCGATCTCGTAACCCTTTAGTCGTAAAGCAATAATGTGGATTCCAGTCGGGATTTGTATGCGGGCGGGAGACGTCTCGCCGGTGGGAGCGCCATCGACGAAGATTTCCGCACCTTCGGGGGTCGATTGCACTTGCGCCCAAGCCACATGGCCTTGCGGCTGCTGTTTTTCTTTTAACTGCGCGTCGAGGGTGGTCTGCGTGTTGTCTTTCACTTGAACCCGGCCAGCATAAGCTTCGTATCCGGATAGACGCAGCACCAAATCATATTGACCAGCAGCCAACGGAATCGTGACCGGGGTCTGGCCTGGCTGCTTAGCGCCGTTGATGAAGACGTCGGCCCCGGCGGGATGGCTGGAAACGTAAAGCCCCTTGACGATGGCTTCGAGATGGAGTTTTTGGTCGAGCGCCTGGCCGGCCTTCAGTTCGAGGGCGGTTTGCAGAGGCGAGTAGCCATCCTTTGTAACTTGCAAGCTGTAGCGCGTTGGAGCGAGATTGTTGAAGCTGCAGGGAGTCTGACAATCAACAAGCTGACGGCCTGCCGGACCAAAAAGTGTCGCCGTTGCGCCGATCACGTCCGTGACGATGTGAATCGCACTTTTGCCGGCGGCTGGAACGGGATGAGCACCGTTGTCGCCTTGCTCGGCCCCGGGGACGGGTGTGTCGTCGTACTGAATGTCGTCTACAACGCGGACGTTTGTCGGAGCATTGCGCATGAATTTTAGAAGGGAAGCATGCTCCGCGGGACGAAGCTTTCCGACAAGCATGAGTGTGCTCGCATTAGCGGTCACCCTAACTCGGCCCGTCAGGTCCTTGTCCGCGATTGCTCCTTCAATCTGGCGCTTGTATTCCGCGGCTGCGGGAGTGACGGATGGTTCCGTTTTCTTGGGGGCGGGTGCGGGCGGCAGAGCCCCGGGCAGTTCCACGGCCTGTTTAGCGGCGGCGCTCGTGTCGAGCGTCGCATTGTTCGGGACGTCGCTGGAAGGGGCCGAAGCTGGCTGAGGATCTGTCTGCGTGGCCGTGTCTGGCGGATCCTGCTTCTGGTCAGCAGCGGGGGGATCAACCGAGTGGGCGGACGAGGCGTTATTGAGCTGGCGGGCAGCTTGGAACTCAGGGCGCAGGCGCATAACGCCATAGACGATCACGCAGACAAGGAAGATTGCCGCGAGCACCGTGCCGAGGGTATTGTTCTTCTTCGGCGGCTCCTCAGCGAGAGGAGGCAGCGGGCCGGTGCGGCGGACGGTGGGCGTTTGGGAAGGCGCGGCGGCGCGCTGCTGCAGAGAGCGGGCAGCGGCCATGTGATCTTCGGTGGATGGCGTGCGAAGTGGAGCGGTGGGAGTAGCGAAAGGCTGGCCAGCACCCTGGCCTCGGGGGGAAACGAGCGTGGCGTCGGGATTGCCCGCATTGCCAAGGGCGCGGTAGTTCCGCAGATCTTCCTGCATCTCGCGGCAGCTCTGGTAACGCGCCTCGGGGTCCTTGGCCAGTGCGCGCATAACGATGTCATTCAGGCCGGGGTGAATCGAAGGATTCAGTTGACGCGGCTGAATCGGCTCTTCGTTGACGATCTTGTAGATGACCGTGGTGATGCTTTGGCCGGGAAACGGCTTCTCTCCGGTAAGCATTTCGTAGAAGACGACGCCAAGAGAAAAAATGTCCGTGCGGCCATCGACGGGGCGTCCCTTCACTTGCTCGGGAGACATATAGCTGGGTGTGCCCATGACGTGCGTGGTTTGCTGCACGGTTCCGAACTGAAGAATCTTCGCTGTGCCGAAATCGGTGACCTTGACGGTGTCGTCGGCGGTAAGCATGAGGTTTGCTGGCTTGATGTCGCGGTGAACAATGTTGCGGTCGTGTGCAAACTGCAGGGCGCCGCAAGTCTGCTCAAGAATGCGGAGAATGCGCGGAACGGGAAAGGCTTCACCGCTATCAAGGACGGACTGCATGGATTTGCCGACGACCAACTCCATGGTGATGTAGTAGAGGCCGTCTTCTTCGCCGGCGTCATACACCACGACGATGTTCGGATGCGTGAGCAAACCTGCTGCCCGAGCTTCGGTCTGAAAACGGGAGAGAAGTTCAGGGCGGGAAAGGCCGGTGCCTTCTTCCGTCAGGCGGATGGTTTTGACGGCGACGTTGCGTCCGATGACCGGATCGACCGCGCGATAGACGACGCCCATGGCGCCGCGACCGAGTTCGCCAACGATCTCATACCGCCCGGCTTTCGTCATCGTAGTCATGCGGGTTGCGCCACGAACAGGTAGCTCATCCTTATCAACACGAAGTCGTGGGAAAGGGTTGTGTGGGTCGGTCGCAAGCGATCGACAGAAACAATGAAGCAGGATCCCCGGCCGCGACGCGATTACGCGCCGTGGCTTTAGCAGAGTCACACCCTCGCCATTTATGACAGTAGCGGGGGAGATTTTTGCGGGTCAACGCTACGGGAGTACTAATGTGCTGCCCGTGGAAATGTACGGAAGGACAGGTCTAGGGCAGGGGCATTTGCTCGAGTCCGGGGAGAGTGCGGGTCGGCATTGCGAGGTTGGTTTCGGGCACGGGCTGGGCCCTGTCGTTCGGGCGAGTAGGGGCATCGAGTCCGCCCGTGAGAAGGAAACCCTGCAGAGTGAGAGAAGCGGTCCAGACCGCTTCCAGGACCCGGACGTATTCAGCTTCGAATTGAAAATTCTTTCGCCGGGCTTCAAGCATACCCGCATAAGCGGTGAGCATCTGGCGGTACTTCTCGGTCAGGATAGCGTTGGCTTTTTTGGCGCGGGGAAGGATTTCGTCGCGATATTGCGTGGCGACGATTTTTGCGGTGGCGTATTGATCCACGATCGAAGCGGCGCTCTCACGCAGCAGAAGCTGAATGCGCTGCTTCTCAAGTTTGGCACGATCGAGATCGGCATTGGCTTCCGCGATGTTTCCCTGGTTGCGATTGAAGATCGGAATCTGGACGGACACTTCGGCGAGGCCTTCCCAGCCGACAGCTTGCGGGACAGTGCCGAGTGGCTCGTTGTTGTACTCGAATCCTCCGAGCAGGTTCAGGTCGGGGATGACCTGGCTTTTGGCGCGGGCGATTTCCGCGGAAGCGCGAGCGTCGGCGGCGTCGGCGATGCGTGTTGCGGGGCTTTGCGCAGCAATGGTTTGGAGGATTTGGTCCTCGTTGATTTCCGGCCAACCGTGTTCGAGATCACCGGCAACGACGGATTGCGGGAGGTCGGGCTGGCCGATCAGGGCGGCGAGTTTTCGCCACTCCCTGCGCAGGACATTTTCCTGTTCGAAGGCCGCCAGGCCAATGCGCTGCAATTCAATTTCGTCCGCTAATTTTTCGGATTCGTCGACCTGGCCTGTTTGAACGAGTTGATCCTGAGATTGTTGGTACGCACCGCCAATCTGGAACAGTTCACGACGAAGCTCGAGAAGTTCCTGGGCAGCAAGAACACGGTAGTAGGCGAGCTTGACGGAAGTTTCCACACGGGTTTTCTGTTGTTCGGCCGCGATTTCCGCCATACGCGTTTCTTGTTCGAAGACGGCGCGGCTTTTGGCGAGTTTCCCTCCTGTGACGATGGTCTGTTCCGCGAAAAAGCCCTGCTTGCCGCCATTGTTGGAGCCGCCGCGGATCTCGTCCCCCGTGTAGCCGACAGAAGGATTGGGGTAGAGACCTGCCTGCTGCGTTCGCGCTTTGGCCGCGCGAATTTCTGCTTCGGCCTGGTGAAGTGTGGGATTGGATTCGGCGGCGCGGCGCAGGGCGTCTTCGAGGGTGAAGAGCTTGCCTTGCGCTTGCTCCTGTGCGCGGCCCAAGCGAGGGAAGACCGCCTCCACGGGTAGGATGTTGCCATGATGATGCATGTGCATTTCTTCCTGGGGCACGGGAGGAGATTGTTGGGCGCCGCATGGAGAGAGAATCCAGAAGAAGGCGACTGCGAGAGTTCGAAGCAGCTTTGATTTCGTGGACATATGGTTCCTTTGATCTTTGAATCCAGTTGAAAGAGCATTTGGGTAGATTGGTTTAGAACGCAAAAGCGGCGGCAAGCCGCCGCACTCCAAGGTCAGCCGTTATGTTGATGGGTTGGGAGGGTCGCTTCTGGTTTTGCGCTCGCGGATCAGCCGCTGGATCTCTTCGTATTGCTCGTCAGGGAGCACGCGAACCATGGTCATCATGCCCATCATGCCGGCGCTCCAATTGGGCGAAAGGCCGTGGGTTTCCGGCTTGGCGACGGCTGCGTCCATGCTCATTTCCATGAAAGCGTCCTGCGGGAAGCCTGGGACGGAGTTGGCGTTTTCGGCGATGGGAGAATGGTGCACATGCTCGACGCCGATGTCATTTGCCAGGGTTTGCATCTGGCTGAGCGCGTCCTTATCGTTCGTGGCGGAGGTTGGGATGGGGCGATCGCGCAGGAGGTCGGTCATGCTGTTCATCATGTGGTGCGGAAGGTGGCAATGAATCATCCATGCGCCGGGATATTTGGCGTCGAATTCCACGACTTTGGCTTGTGCGACGCCGACGAGGACGGTGTTTGCAGGATACCAAGTTGACTCGGGAGCGCGGCCGCCCTCGGTGCCGGTGATCACGAATTGGTTGCCGTGCAGATGGATCGGATGGTGATCCATGCCCAGATTGACGAAGCGCAGCCGAACGCGGCTGCCGAGACGAGCAATCAGCGGCGTCGTCATTGGAGCGGAAACGCCATTCAGCGTGAGCCAGTTGAATTCCATGTTGGCAGTATTTGGAACGGAGTTATTGGGTAGAACGGCCCACTCCTGAAGAACGATGCCGAAGTCGTGATCGACATGCGGATTGTGCGGCGTCTGCGGGTGCGCGATGAACATGCCGATCAGCCCGATCATCTCCTGCATGGCGCTGTGCGCGTGATAGAAGAAAGTGCCTTCCTGGTGGACCGTGAATTCGTAAGTGAAGGTTTCGCCGGGAGCGATGGGCTTCTGGCTAATGAACGGGACGCCGTCTTGCTCGATGGGAACTTCCAGACCGTGCCAGTGCATGGACGTGCTTTCGGGAAGGGCGTTCTCGACGTGAATGCGGACACGGTCGCCCTGGGTGACCTGAATCGTCGGGCCGGGACAACTACCGTTATATCCCCACGCGTCGATGATCTTATACGGGGCGATCTTCTGCTTGAGGGGAGCGGCCTTCAGGCGGAAGACCTTTGCGGTCCCATCCATTTCAAATGGACAATCCGGTATGTCCGGCGTGAGCACAGGGGCGGGTGGCTTGGGCGAAGAACTCGTGGGGCCACAGTGCGGTTTCGAATTACCGCCTTGTTGCGAAGATGCGGCTGCGCTAAGACGCGCGGTGAAGCCGAAAAGGCCGGCGCCAAACAACATGGCGTCTTGAAAGAAACTCCTGCGTGAAGTGCTCATAAATTCTCCCTGCATACAAAGTTGATTCAAACGGAAGTGGAATGGGGCAGAAGCGGATACGGATACCCGTACCAAGGGACGCAAGAGCCCTCAAGAAAGGGCAGTTGGAGGCGAGTTCGCAGAAGACTCAGATGCGGAAAACAAGAGGCGCGGAGAAATTTGACGCGGAGAGAGACGGAGGAGAAATACCGAGGCCGCCCGGTTCTCTCAACAGGGATGGCGCGGCCATGTCAAGAGAGAGGGGGCCAGGCGCGAAAGTCGAGTCAAGCGGGTCGGCTGAGACGGGAATTCTCTGCAAACGGGGCGCTGTAAAGAGTAGTTCGCCTTCGATGCACAGAGCCGTTGGCGCTGCGCCCAGATAGGCCGCGGCTGGGCCCGTGTGACTTGAGGAATGATGGCACTCGCCGGTTGAGTGGTTCGC
>Ga0187772_10001031_pt1 | contig 12895 bp, 8 predicted proteins | sample 0116_SJ02_MP15_2_FD_133137 | JGI IMG/M metagenome (GOLD analysis project Ga0187772, IMG submission 133137) | Tropical peat soil microbial communities from peatlands in Department of Meta, Colombia - 0116_SJ02_MP15_20_MG | ecosystem: Environmental > Terrestrial > Soil > Wetlands > Peat | place... | reverse complement strand
TCGGTGCATTTACGCCACAAGTTGAGATGGCATCGATCGACGAAGCCTATCTCGATATGACCGGCACCGAGCGCCTGCATGGGCCTCTGCTGAAAGCGGCGCACAATCTGCACCAGCGAATGAAGACCGACACTCGCCTCAACTGCTCGGTCGGCATCGGCACGTCGCGGTTAATCGCCAAAGTTTCTTCGGCCCAGGCCAAGCCTAATGGCGTGCTGTGGATCGTTCCCGGACAGGAAGCAAAATTTCTCGCTCCGCTCGATGTGCGCGAGATTCCCGGCGTCGGAAAAGTCATGGAGTCGCATCTGCACGCGCTCGGAATCCGGAAAGTCGGCGACCTAGCACGACTGGAAGAAGGCGAACTCGAACAGCGCTTCGGCAAGTGGGGACTCGCGCTAGCCGGCAAAGCCCGCGGCGAAGACGCCGGTGGATGGTTCGACTCGGAAGTTGGTGCCGATCTCGACGCGAAGTCCATTAGTCACGAGCACACCTACAACGAAGACACCGCCGACGTAAGTCAGCTCGAGGCTACGCTCATGCGCCTGTCGGAAATGGTAGGACGCCGCCTGCGCGAAGCAAACTTCCATGCACGAACGGTGCAACTCAAGCTGCGCTACAAGGATTTCACTACGATTACCCGCGCTCACACTCTGCCGAGCCCCACACAGCTGGACGTGGAGATCTTCGAGAATATCCGGAGTTTGTTTCGCAAGAACTGGAAAAAAGGGATGCAGGTTCGTCTGCTGGGCGTGCATGCGTCGTCATTTACCACCCAGCCCGATCAGATCGATCTGCTCGATGGGTCGCGCCAGCGCTGGAAAAATGCGATGGCGGCCGCCGATCGTCTGCGCGACAAGTTTGGAGAGTCGAGCGTGAAGCTGGCCGCAGGTATGCGAGGCACATTCCGGGAGCGCACTCACGAAAATCCCGCTGGATTACCGGGCAAGGACAAAGGCAAAGCCTGATTTTAGATAATTCCTAAAGTGTCTCGCCCTCTTCCGTCGATTCGATCTGCACCAGCGGTATCCTTTCCCCAACGAATCGCGCTCCCTTGCTCCACCGGTCGGCGGCATCTCCACGTAGATGGCGGACGGCCGAGCCGACAGCCAGCGAGCTCCGCACCAGATGGCCGACCTTGACGGGACCGGCAATTTTCACTTCGCGAATCCAATGCAGCGCGCTCGAGATGCTGCAGCCACACTGACTGCAATCCGGAGTTCCGCCAAATACACAGGGCTCAACACGTGTACGCAAATCGGCCGAGTAGTTCACCGACATCTTGGAGAACAGGCAGTCATCCGGATTCTTCGGAGGACTCACAAACGCCCGCGCCATGCCTTCGGGCAACAACAGCTTGGGATAGATGGATCGCAGCTGCGGCAACTCCCGCGCGATGCGCTCGCGATCTTCCGGCGATAATCGCTCTGCGGTATCCTCGCCGATTTGCGGACTGTAGAGGCTTACCCAGATGTGATCGACCTCTGGCCGAGCATTCCAAAATGCGACGTATTCCTCGAGGTAGGACGATCGCGAAAGCATCGGCCGCGTGATCACCCAGTGCACGTTGATCGAGCGTCCATCGATGTTCTTCAGAATGCGTTCGTAGGTCGCGGGTTTGCGCCGCTCGTCATGATGCTCGGGAAGTCCGTCGACCGAAACGGCCACGCGGAGTCGGGGAATATCCATCCACTCCGGCGGTATCGCGATCACGCCGCTGGTGACAACCATCGCGAAGACTCCCATTCTGCTGAGTGCGGGGAGAATGCGACTTAATTCGCGATGACGGACCATGGGTTCACCGCCGACAAGCGAGACGTGCATCGGCTTGTGACGTCGAACCAGTTCGAGAACGCCGTCCACCAGTGAATCGCCGCGACGGTCGCTCAGTTCGCGGAGCGTAGTTTCTCCGCCCAGATGACCGTCTCCATAGGCGTAGCAGCCGGGGCAACTCAACGGACACTCGCGCGTGATCTCGATCGACAACATAGGAATGCGACCGTTGAGCACACGCCACCAACCCCTCGCCAAGTCGCGAGGGGTAATGCTGGACCCAGGTTGTACTGCTGACATATACGAGCCTTAGATGCATAGCCCCGGCATTCGGTTCGCCAAAGCGGAGACGAACTTGATTCTCCGTTATGTTTCGCGCCAGTCATTGTCTGTGAATGCAGACGTTCTCCGTTGGACCCGGCAAATGGCTCTGGTGCGGTTTTGAGGTAGACTCTCTCTTTGTCTATCGCGTGACAGGAGTCTGCCATGCCTCGTTCCTATTGGTTGATTTTACCCATGATCCTCACCTGTATTGTCTCGACGCATAGCGGCCTCATCGCGGGCAGCGCGGCGCGCGGCGTTTTGCTGGTAGCGAACAAAGGCGATCAGACGCTCGGCATCATCGATGCTGATTCGAACAAGCAGGTAGCCATTGTTCCCGAGGGAGGTGTGACGGGACACGAAGTCATCGCATCTCCCGACGGGCGCCTGGCCTATGTCCCGATCTACGGCAACTCAGGAGTGGGCCTTCCCGGAACCGATGGCAAGAACCTTGTCGTCGTCGACATCGCATCGCGCAAAGTTGTCGGCGACGTCGATTTCGGCCATGGTGTTCGTCCCCATTGCCCGATGTTCGGCCCGAAGGATGGACTGCTCTACGTCACCACCGAGATTGACCAAGCCGTCACCATCATCGATCCCCACACGTTAAAGATCGTCGGCTTAATTCCGACCAACCGCCCGGAATCGCACATGCTGGCCATATCGCGCGACGGCCGTTTCGGATACACCGCCAATGTCGGCTCCGGTACGGTTTCGGTGCTGGACCTCGGCGCCCGCAAAACGATCGACGTCATCTCAGTGGCGCCGGTGATTCAGCGCATTGCTCTCTCCACAGATGACCGTTTCGCTTTTACTTCCGACCAGACCAAGCCGCAACTCGCCGTCATCGACACGTCCTCAAAGAAGGTGCAATCGTGGGTTTCGCTGCCCGCCACCGGCTACGGAACGGCGGCAACTCCCAATGGAGACTGGTTGGTGATCGCCATGCCAAAAGCGCATCAAGTCGGAGTGGTCAATCTCAAAACGATGAAACTGGAGCACACGATCGACGTTCCCGCTGCGCCGCAAGAAGTCCTGATTCGTCCGGATGGCGCTGTGGCGTATGTTTCCTGCGATGCCAGCCACAAAGTTGCTGCCATTCGCACTTCAGATTGGACTGTTGCAGGATTGATCGATGCCGGTTCCAGCGCAGACGGCCTGGCTTGGGCGATCCAGAAGTAGGCCGGTTGCGCCAATTCGATGTCTTCCAAGCGCCTATCGTTGCGCCGAGGCGAGGAGCGACTCGACTCCGGGACGATACCCGTAGAAGTTTCCGATCAGGTGCAGGTGGTCGATAATCTCCTCGTCGTAGTGCTGCTTGAGCGCCGGCGTCAGTAGATCGTGCTGGGCGTTCGGGTCCGCGTACAGATCGAATAGATAACTCTGTGCCGGCGAGTCGTATGTCGTGTACAAATATCGACCGTCTTCTGTGAGAATCCCATATACCGCCCGCACGTCCGACGCAAGCAGCAGATCCTTGCGGGGATAGCTTTCCAGTTCTTCGCCCGTCCGCGCAAAGAGCGGACGGCCGTAGAGCGGGTTCTCGCGAATCGGCCGATGGCCGAGCAGGTAATAGAGCGTCGGAGTGATGTCAGTCAGCGTTGCCAGCCGCGTGTCGTCATAGACGACAGCTTGTCGCATCGATTGCGGCAGATGGATGATCAGCGGTACATGCATGATTTCCGGCCAGATCAGAGTGGAATGGCTGGAGCGGCCGAACTCTCCCGTCGCGTCGCCGTGATCGCTGGTCACGACGATGATGCTGTCCTCGTACATCCCGCGCTGCTTGAGGTAGGAGAAGAACTCGCCGAGGCGGGCGTCCACCCAATGGACCTCGTAGGTGATGCGTGGGCTCATGCCTGCCGGCCCCTGCCAATGCTGGGAAGTTGGCGAAGGAACGTTGTTGCGCGCGAACTGATGTACATTCTTTGGCTGAGCATAGAAGAAGAATGGCTGTGCGGAATCGTGCGGCGCGTCTAGCGCTGTCCGGGCCTGCCGCAAGGTGGAACCAATTTCGTATTCGTTCCATAATTTCCCGTCGGCATCCAGTTTTACGACACCGTCATCCGGCGGAAGGATTTCGCTCAAGACTTCATCCATACTGACCAGCATGCGGTAGTGGTCGGCATGCAACATGCGGTCGAGACTGTTCAATCGCGAAAACGGCTGAACGTAGTGCGCGTGCAGCATCATCGCTCCGGACCAGATCGCGGGCTCGGAAAGGGATGTGCCGGCATACTGCGAGTACGCGTGATGAAACACAATGCTGTCACGCGCCAGGGCATCGAGGTTCGGTGTGTAGTCGACGCGCGGATTGTAGACGCCGAGGTAGTCCGGCCGCATAGAATCGACCACGATCACAAAAATGTTAGGAAGGGGGAGCGGAGCAGGAGTCAGCCTGTCGACGAGCTGCACATCGGCTCGCGCCTGCGTGTCCCGAATGTTTGTATATTCGCGCAAAATGCGGCACAAATCGCCGCAAACTTCCTCACGGCGCCCGCCCAGGATGTGGTGCGCCAATTGGAAAGAGCTGTCACGGTTTCCGTAGGCTTCTAGGGCAAGGGATACGTCGTCGTCGGTTGCACCCAGCGGCCGGCTCCAGAAAATCTCAGTGGCCACCAGCGCCTTGTACGCTGCCATGCTGAACGCGAAGATTAGTACGATCGCTAGAAATGAGTATTGGGCTCGCATCGGCCGCAGGCGAAACAGGCAAACGCTAGCCGAGATCCAGACGATCAACGTCAGCGTGCCCGCAAGAAATCCGCTCCAATCCGCGCCGCCGATCAGAAATGGAAAAGCGATTGCGATGACGGCGGACGCAGCCAATACGGCCCAGGAGAACATGTGGCCCGATCGAGTCTTGGCATGCACCGCTGGTGGCACGCTTGGCACTCCATCGAGAATCGGAAAAATCATCGAGCACCCCCAGAGCGTTAGCATCAGCGCCAACGCCGCCGAGTAGAGGTGCGCTGCCCATCCATCGAAGCTGAGTGCGTTGGCGAGGAAGCGCGACAGGGTGATCCACAGCGCGAGCATCACGAGCGCACTCATTCCGGCACGGCGGACCCTGCGCGGCCTTATGGTTCGCGCGGCCAAGCCAAAGACCAGATTAATGACCGACAATACGGCGACCGCGAGCACGGTATGCGAAACCAAACTCCACAGAGTCAGTTCGGCGCCGGCCCAGTGAATCGTGAGCTTGCGGGTCTCGTTGTAGAGGTGGATTCCCGCGCCGGCGGTATAGATCAAACAGATGACGAGAGCCATCATCAATGCCGAGGAATAGGCGAGCAAGCGGTTGTCGCTGGTCTCGTTTTCAGAGGTCTGTTCTCCGCTGCCCGGCTGTTTCCAGAGAGCGACTGCCCCAAGCGGCAACAGCGCGGCGAGACTCCACCAATAAGCCGCACGATTATCCTCGAGTAGCAGCAAAAAAGGCCGCCAGCTCAGGTAGACTCCTGCCCCGCACCAACAAACGATGCCAACAAGAAATCTCCGGTCTCGCCGAGACCACGCAGAGCCGACGTGCCAGTTCGCCATGACGGTCGAAGCAGCGGCGATCCAATACAAGGCCGCCTGATGGCGAACAAACCACGGCATCCATGGATAAGCCGGGGCTTTGATGAGGAAGAAGAACGTGTAAGGCAGAAACGCCAGCAGACAATACAGGGAAGTCAGAACGAAATACGTTCCGGCGGTCAGGCGAAGCGATGCTTTCCACCACAGACTCAAGAGGCAGACCTCTCGGGCATCGCAAATCCCACGGTGCCCTCTGCTCAATTTTCAATGAGGCACTTTCGGGCCGCAAGTTACCAGCGGCTGCAGTCGCGTTCTCTCGTGGATTCCCGCCCCGATTTCAACGTAGACTGTCGGGCAGTGAGCCATTGTGAGCAGCGACAGGATCAGCGTCAACCAATGCAAGAAGCCTTCGGGATGGCTGGGCACCTTTCTTTTGTGGAACATGAATTCGCGCCATTCGAAGGTGACGGACTGGGGCCTGTCTCACATTTCAATCGAAAAACACTACACAATCCTGGACGTCGGCTGCGGCGGCGGCAGAACTGTGAGCAAACTGTCCGCCATCGCAAGCGAGGGGAAGGTTTTCGGCGTCGATTTTTCCCAGGCGAGTGTTACCGTGTCGCGGAAAACCAATCGTCAGTCGATCGCCGCGGGCCGCGTCGAGATTCGGGAAGGCTCAGTGTCTGAGTTGCCGTTCGCAACGAACACCTTCGACCTCGTTACCGCTGTCGAAACGCACTTCTGGTGGCCTGATTTGCCGGCAGACATGCGCGAAGTCTTCGGGGTTCTGAAGCCCGGGGGCACGCTGATTATCATTGCCGAAATCTATAGAAAGGCGAAGACCGTAACCGCACAGCTGGCAGAGAAGTACCTCCCTATGTCGGGCATGAGCCTCATGACTGTCGAGGAGCATCGCGACCTGTTCACAAATGCCAGCTATTGCGATGTCCAGATCATCGACCAACCCAGCAAGGGATGGATTTGCTGCATCGGCAGGAAACCTTCTTTGCCTTAGGAACTGGCCGCATGAGGCGCCGAACCCGACTGCCGGGTCCCTCATTGTGCCGTCTCGCTATCGATCCAGTACTCGCTGCGGGATTTCAGCACCAGATGGGGGCGATCCTTGATCTCCAGATGGAGCGCGTGCAAGCCGGGAGTGGGCGAAGACGGGCGGAAACTCAGTACATAAAAATTAGGTACATCGTTCGAAACCGAAATCAGGCCTGCCTTCAAGTCTTTGGTGTTGCGAAAATGAAAGAATTCACCTCCGGTCAGCTGGGCAATCGATTCCGCCGTGTTCTTGCGCAACGCATCGCGTGCGGCCAGAAAGCCCATCGTTGCCAACCGGAGAGGCGGAGCCAGCTGGCTGATGCAATCGAGCACCTGCTTGCTGTAGTGACCGTCATATTCAGGATCTGCTCCCTGGCGGCTGAAGCAGCCATGCGCAGGGCCCGGTTCGTCGCTGTTGAACTTCGACGCCTCGTGGGAAACCGCCGAACGAGCGCTGGAAAAGGCGAAGCTGTACATCGTCGTGTTGGTGTCGCTGATCAGGCGCAGAGCTTCCGTCAGGGTTGTATAGCTGCCCTGGTCGATGGTCTCGCTCAGCAGCAGAATCGCGCGGCGATAGCGCGCAGGCTGCACACGAAGCTGCTTCACGGCGAAGGCGAGGGCATCCAATATCGCTGCTCCCGAATCTCCAGCGCGCAACTTGGCCAGCTGACGCGAGGCAAGGTCCGTGGTTGGGGTGAACGGCAGCAACAGATGCGGGGCGTTGTCAAAGCCGATTACCGCGACGCGATGTTCAATATTGCCGATGAGCGCGTCGAGAATGGAATCGAGCTGCCGGTAGTCTGCGAGGTGGCGCGCGCCAGCTCCGCCCGTCTCGACCACGATCGCCAGAGCTAAAGGCTGGGAGTCGGTGTCCTGATCGAGCGTGAGTTGCTGGGGAGCACCGTTGTCGGTAAGGACAAAATCCTCCGCAGCGAGCTGAAAGACAACTTCTCCCGCCTTAGTCGTCACCAGAGCGGGCACCTGCACCAGCGTGGAGCGCACAGTTAGGGTCGGCTGATTCGTATCGGCCTGCTGCGCGCATACCGCGAGCGTTGCCAGCCACAAAAACAGAGGTAACAAGCAGGCAGATCTCATGTGGAGAGTTTTATTGTAGCTGCGCTGCTCCGATGCCGGAAAATCTACCGATTTCGTCGCTCCAGGATGTTTGCTCTTAAACATCGCCTGAACCTCTCCCTATCGGGCGGGATACGCCTCGCCAGGACGCACGATTCGGATGAAGTGGTCGGTAAACTTGGCGTGCATTTCGGGTACGTCGTATTTGGGCATATGGCAGGTCGTGCAGTTCGCGGTCGCCTTGGGGCAGATTCCCGGTGCGGAAGCGCCTTGATTCTGAGCTTGAGCATCCGAAGAACGGTGGCAACCCAGGCAGCGCTGGTCATAAAACCTGGCTTCGTGAGCAACAGGTTGGTGCGGGTTGTGACAAGCCGAGCAGACCAGCCGCTCGTCCCCACGAACTCCCCAGCAGCGGCTCTTTTCCAGCCGATAGGGCTGAAAACGCACGTTGTTCGGTCCGAAAAAGTCTGATTCCGCAACATCGGCTGGCGTCATGTGGCAGGCGCCGCAGAAATCCACAGACTCGACCGGGCTCAGGGAATGTGGACTAAAGATCAGCGCTTTCGCATCTTCGACCAGGTTCATGTTGGCCGCCACAACATGCGCGAGGCCTGGACCATGACAGCTTTCACATTGAATGCCGGGAATGGCCTGCTGAGGATCGAACTGATCGTTCATCGTCGAATTCGTAGTATGGCAGCCGAAGCAGCGTGCCGCCATTTGAGGGTCAAGCCTTGCGCCCAGCGCTTTATGCAGATCACCGGCTTTGGCGGGCGGGTGTCCCGGCGTTATCGCCATTCCGTCGTGCAGCCCGGGAAAGCTGCTCACCTGGCTGTCATACGTGGTGCCGTTATTTTCGAGAATGAAAGTCTGCCCGCGTACTCCTGCCCCGAATGTCCAGGTGATATCAGCAGTGATGGATTGATTTCCCGAGCTGACGATCAAGTTGGCCTCGTGAGCATGCGGCACCACGCGATAAAAGTACGGTCCGCTGCTGCCTGTTGCTGCGCTGAGCTTCGCGCCCCAGTTGCTGACGGCTGAGTGATAGGAAGCGTTGGCCATAGGCGTTCGCGGTTGCGTCGAAGCCTCGTCGGCGTGACATTGGCGACAGGCACTCGCGCCCGCGTATGCACCAGAGGACGCTGTACCCTTCCTCGGCCACCAATTCTGTGACAGGACTCGGTATTCCGTTGTTTCTGAAAGCTCGGCGGGAGGCTGAGAATGCGCCGAGGCCGCCTCGCGAGCTGGGAAGCAGCAAACAACGAGCAGCAGTACGCAGCAGCGCCGAAAGCAGCGGGTGGCAGCCGATCGACTACCAGAACGCGCGCGTGACAAATACCAATACATTCAAACCGCGCACGCCCGAAACGATTGTAAATCAGAGATCCCGACCTTGGCAGACCCACGCGAAAGAACGAAGGCCGGGTATCCCGGAAGGATATTCCGGATCCCGGCCTGCGTCTTACATCAACTTGGAGTTGACTTGAGCTCAGTTGCCCGAGTTCGTGTTGGCCGCGGTGGTTGGCGCGGCGTTCGGAGCAGCGTCGCCAAAGCGCGCCAGCCGCGGATAGAACGGCGTGACTTCAAACGGCATCTTGTCGCGCGCCGAGGTAATGGCGACCGGAGCCGTCTTCACCATCTCCGCCTTATCGTTCCACGGATTCACCTTCACGCGTCCGCCCAGGGGAAGCGCCGCGATCTGGTCAAGCTTGTTGTTGTCGAGCGCCGGCCCTTGCTGTTCGAGCGCTGTCAGGCGGGTGACGGTACCGTTTTCCGCCAGCTGATTGCCCAGGTGCGTGGTCAGCAATGCACCGAGATCTCCAGCGCGCTGCTGCAGCGCTTTCAGGAAGAGACCGACGTTGTCGAGCTTCTGCGCGTAAGGAGAGTTCTTCAGCAGTTCGATGGCTTTCTTGTCGGCGGCTGTTTCTTCCTCGGGGATGTGCTTGAATCCCATATTCGAGTACGTAGCGTCGTCGGAGAACAACATGCGGTCGTTGAAGGCGTACTTCGAGCCCAGGTTGTGTCCCAGCACAATGTGACCCAGTTCATGAGCCAGCACGGCAGCAAGGCTGGCCTCATCGGGAAGCACGTCAATCAGTCCGCGGCTGATCACAATTGTGTTGCCGACGCTGAACGTTTCCAGAGGCGAAGTCAGCAGCACCCGCGTGCGGACTGGGCGCGGCAGATCGATGTTGTTGGTAACTTCGAGGTTGTTAACCACCGTTTGCAGAACGTGGTCGACATCGCCTTCAGGAGCAAGCAAGCCCGCAGCCGTGAGGCGCTCGACGACGTTGTCTTCGGCCTGCTGCTGCCATTCGCGCTCGGCTTGCAGCGGCGAGGCATCCTGTGCCGTAGGACTGTCGTCTTTGACACTATCGACGCGGATTTGGGTCAGTTCGTCATCCTTGCTGCCCTTCTTCAGGTCATATCCCCAGATGCGGGTCTGTGCCTTGAAGGCCAGCTTGTTCTTCGTCCCCGCGCTGAAGTCGCCCTCTTCGCTGTAGATGTAAGAAGGGACCCAGTATCCGGGAATCAGGTTCAGACGCCAGCTGTCCATGTGGAAGAACATTGAATTGCGCGGTGCCGGCGAATACGTTCCGTTCAGGCGCACGATGTTGTAGTTCTGGTCTTCCACCCAGATGCGGCCGAGGAACCTTCCGCGCCCGGCGGTCTTCTTCGGAGTTACGTCAAACACCAGGCAGCGGATGTCGCCCAGGAATTCGCGGCGCTTGTAGCTGAAGTCATAGTGTTCGCGGTCGAAGTCGGTGTGGTCGGCATAGACCATCCACGAGAAGCCGAGCGGCTGGTACTGCACCTTGTAGAGCTTCTGGAAGCCGCCCATCAGGCGGGTCTGGAAGCCCCTGTCTTCCTCTTTCAGATAGTCCTTGCGATCGACCGATTCGCCCATGTCCATGCGCCCGAGGAAGTAGTGATCCCCGCTCGGAACCGGCCCCAGTTGCGGATCGCTGCTCAGATTCTGCAAATAGGTTTCAACGACCGGAGTGCGGTTCGAGAGCGTCTTGATCAAGGCGTGTTCGTGCGCGATGAAAAGGTTCACCACCTGGTCCATAGTCGCGGGCGGAGCGGCGGGCGTGGCGTCGGGTTGCGAGTCCGGCTGGGAGGCCTGTGCCGGCTGGGCCGCCGCTGGGGCGGACTGTGTGGCATCCGGAGCAGTTGCCGTCGCAGGCTGTGCCGAGGGCTGTGATTCGGCCGCTTGTTGCGCGGCAGCGATGGTTGATCCCAGTAAAGCTGACCCCAACAGCGCCGCAGTAAGGACCCGATTGCAAGTACGCATGACTCTCATCTCCCAGTTCTCTGAACTCGTTGCCGATCTCCGGTGCTTTCGCTTCACCAGACACTAATCTCAGTACGCCAGCTGGAACACCACGTGTACGATCGCGTTCGAATCGACCGGCTGGCCCCCGCGCAGCGCCGGTTTGAACCGGATCTTCTGAGCTGCGGCGATCGCGGCTTCGTCAAGCCCATGTCCCAGGCCACGCACCACGCGATTCACCTGCAGCGTGCCATTCGCGCCGAAGCTCATCTCCAGGAGGACTTCACCTTCCAGCTTCAGGCTGCGTGCTTCCTCGGTGTAAACCGGATTTGGCTTGAAAGTGATTTCTACGGGCGTGGTCACCGCGCCAGTATCGGCAGCTACGACCTTGGGTCCTTGGTGCACAACTTGTTCGGCCCCGAATCCTCCTGTGGAAACTCCTTGGCCGTTGCTACGTCCATCTCCCTTTCCCCCAGTGGCGATACCGTTGCCAAAATCTGCGCTGGCCACGGTTCCTTTGATTCCTTTGGCGCCGCCCGATCCGTTGCCCTGACCCGGGCCTGCCGGCATATCGAATGCGCCCGTGGAAGCCGCGTACAGCTTGGCTCCCGGTTTGCCGGTGCCGGCCAATCCGTTAGGATCGCCAAATCCGCCGGTCTGCACTTTCTGGACGGCGGCATTGACTGTTGGAGTCTGCGAGCTTCCGCTGAAATCTCCGGTATGGACAAGTTGCGGGCGCGCGCCACCGGCGGGCACCTTTATGTCGGGCGCCTGAAACTGGTTCACCACGACTTTCGGAGCCTCGACAGGCTTGGGAGCTTCCCGCCGCACTTCACGCGGCACGACGAGCTTCGGCTGCTCAAATACAGGTATCTTTACCGCAGGCAGCAGCTTCGGCTTAGCCACTGGCTCGACCTTCACCGGCGCGGGCTCGGGCCGCAGCGACGGCATCGGGATCAATTCCGTGACGTGATATTGCGCCAGTTGCAGCTTCTCGGGCAGCAGCAAGCTGAGGTTGATCAGAATCAACAGCGCCAGTGTCACCAGACCGTAGCTGGTAACCATAGCGCGCTTGTTGACCTTGCGCTCAGGCAGAAGTCCGAGTTGAAATCCACGGTAAGACATGCAAATTCGCTCCATTGGGACCCAGCTGGGGAGTGAGCCGGGAGCTTGGAAATCTCAAAATACGGGAGTTAGGACAGGGGGTAAACGTGTCCACGGCTCTTGACCTAAGGTAACCGGGGCCGTGTCCTTTTGAGGAAATGATCGAGAATGGGCGGGGGAAAAGGCATCTCACACCTCAGCGACGAAATGCGCGGACGAATGCAGCAGGAAACACGGAAAGGGAAGGCGGAAACCAGATTTCGTTTGGAGGTTGAAGGGTTTCTCGCGGCAACGTCGCTACTAGGTCGGAAGGCTATGGCTTCCTCCGCCCTGCGCTTTCCGACGCGCGAACCACACAAACAGCGGGATTCCAGCCAAAATGACGAGCAAGCCATAGCCCGAATTCGGCCAGTCATTCTTGAATGTGTAAGCCAGGAGCGCCGCAGCCACAGCCACAAACAACGCGGGCACCACCGGATAGCCCCACATGCGATAAGGCCGCGGTGCATCGGGTTCGCGGCGCCGGAAGACAAACACCGTGCTGCCCGCAATCATGTAAAAGAGCCACTCCGCAAAAATCGCGAGCGAGAAAAGCTGACGAAAATTTGCTCCTAGCAGCAGCAACACGATCGAGAGCGCCGCTTGAACCACAAGGGCCACCGACGGAGTATGAAAACGTGGATGCACGTCGGCGAGCGCGCGAAAGAAATATCCGTCGCGAGCCACAGCGTAGGGCACACGCGCGCCGCTCATGATGGTGCCGTTCAAGCCCACCAGCATCGAGAT
>Ga0187772_10001030_pt1 | contig 12897 bp, 9 predicted proteins | sample 0116_SJ02_MP15_2_FD_133137 | JGI IMG/M metagenome (GOLD analysis project Ga0187772, IMG submission 133137) | Tropical peat soil microbial communities from peatlands in Department of Meta, Colombia - 0116_SJ02_MP15_20_MG | ecosystem: Environmental > Terrestrial > Soil > Wetlands > Peat | place... | reverse complement strand
CGTGCTGCCGTCGACATCGGAGGGCAGGAATCCCATATCCGAAGGGTTCGGGTTGAAGCAGATCATCGCCGCAGTTTGGCCGGCGAGCATCGCCGTGCGATCCAGGGCACACGGTTCCCCATCTCCTTGGCCGAAGAAGTTGAACGCAAGGTAATAGGCGTCGGGCCAAATACCCAGCTTGGGATAGTCAGTCAGGCCGTTGAAGGTGTACTGGTAGAGGTTGTACGCTCCAGTGGCATCGTCGGTCTGGGAGACGGCAAAGCAGATCTGATAACTGGTGAAGTACTCCAGTTGCTCGAGCAGCCAGCGATTGGCAACTTTGTCGTAAAGAACGACGGGATCGCCTCCGTTGTCCTCCTCGCATTGGCCACCGAATCCCGAGAAGAGGCTGTTAATTAAGAGAGGCCCGACTTCAAGCGCGCCCGTGGTCTTGTTGTAAATTTCGAAAGCGAAATTGGTGATCAGGAAGAACTGATTGTCACCGACAGCCCCATTGGTGTCGGGTGGAATAACTCCACCGGCCTGCTCACCGTTCACGCCGTCGAAGTTGAAGCCGATGGTGAAGGGTGACTTAGCCGCGGGTTCATCGCTATCCTGCACGACGGGATCGGGGAGATCATAGATTTTGGTCATGTGATTGGGCGTCTCGTGTTCCTTACGCACAATCCAGCCGTGGAACAATGGGGGCATGGCGCTCTTGGCAATCTCACTCAAGGGCTGCGAGACCATGACTTTGTCTGGTTTGATGACGAATGGTTGGAGTTTGTCCGCGGCCAGCGCCGGGACAATCAGCGAGAGCAAGCAAATGGCTAACAGCAAGCAAGAGCAGCTCGCCGCACGTCGAGTCTTCATGAATCCTCCTCAGAATGGGAAAACGTCAGTGCTACACGTCGCGCCCACACCGACCGCAATCGCCCCAGGGGGCGGTGATTCCCTTCTATGCCCTTGCCCTGCAGTACGTTTCGCTGCCCTTTTTCAGAGTGTCAAAGCTGCATTCGTTTAGCGAAAGGCCCCAGACTCGGCTCCCATAGCAGAGATTCGACGCAAAAGCGGCACCTACTACCACGCGTCGTAGCAGAGCGAGAATTATCCTTCGGTGGGGAGCGGCGGTCAAGCAGGATTTCTTGGATTAAACCCGGAGTGCAAATTTCTGCCTATGCCACTTGGATTGGGGGAGCTTGCCTAAACTCGAAGGCCTGATTGACATGCTAGAACGGTTGAGCGGCGATTCGCTGGACAACTGCCTCGACTGCACGTTCAACCTCAGGTGAAAGGTTGCTCCCGAGTTCGAACTGCCGGCCCTCGATTCCATAAATGCGCAAATGAGCAGGCAGTTTTTCCAGGGCTTGCGCCAGCTCCAGGGCCTTTGCAATGTCGAATCCGTGGCTGGATACCGACAATCCGTCGGGAACGTGCGGGAGTTCGCGATCCCATGCAAACACCGTTCCCGGAGGTGCGCCCGTCATAACCGCGTCCACCACCACCACCCTGTCAGCGGCACTCCATTTTTCGAAGAGCGAAAGTGAGTCCCCGAAGTGAGCCTCGGCACGGAAGCCTAATTGGCGTAGCCGTTCCGCGACCAGCAAACCCGCGCGATCATCCCCGCGCTCCGCGTTGCCGCAACCGATTACTTTCATGTAGTCGTGGCCCCTTAAGGGTTTACTGTCGTTCCACGTCAAGCTTCAGGAAGTGAGTGGCGCAAGAGATGCACGGGTCATAGTTGCGAATCGCCTGTTCGCATTTCCAGGTGGCCTCATCGAGCGGCCAGGCGACAAGCTGCGCCGCGAACTCGCGCAGGTCGTCTTCAATCCGCTTCTGATTCTGCGATGTTGGGGGGACGATTTTGGCGGTGAGGATCAGGCCGTTTTCATCGAGCTCATAGCGATGGTAAATGATGCCCCGCGGCGCCTCGGTGATTGCCTGTCCCACTCCCGCCCGATTCGGCGCGACTACGCGAGCGGCCGAGGGCGGTACATATTCCTGAATCACGCGCAATGCCTCCGCACATGCAAAGACAAGCTCCACGGCCCGAATCACAATACTGCGGAACGGATTCTTCACCGGCGGTTGCAGCCCGGCTTTCGCCGCCGCCTGCTGAGCGGCTGCCGGCAACTTGTCGAAGTTCAGGTTGAAGCGCGCCATCGGGCCCACAAGATATGAGCCGCGGCCACGCAATACCGAATGCAGGGCGTTCGAATGCTTCACGTGCATTTCGCGAAAGTGGTCCTCGTATTCGGCGGCATCGATGTCGAGACCACGGTTCGAGGCAAGCCGTCCTTCGTTGAACGGATACTCGTCGGGATGACGCAGGGCGACAAACTCGTAATCCTGTTCGAAATTCGGGAACTCGAGATTCGAGGTCCACTGCACAGTCTCGAGCGAGGCCGTGAGCGCCCACTCGAGATCGGACGCTAATTCGCGCAGCTGGTTCCTGGTGGGCACCTTGGAAAAGCCGCCAACCGCGGCGGAAACGGGATGAATCTCCCGCCCGCCGAGCAACTGCACGATGCGGTTACCGATCTTCTTCAGCCGCAGCGCCCGTTCGACCACCTCACGATGATCCCGGGCCATGCCGATGACGTCCTCGTAGCCAAGGAAATCCGGAGCATGCAGCATGTAGACGTGCAGGGTGTGGCTTTCAATCCACTCCCCGCAATAAAACAGGCGGCGCAGCAGACGCACCGCCGGATCAATCTGAATTCCGAGCGCGCGCTCAATGGCGTGCACGGCGCTCATCTGATATGCGATGGGACATATCCCGCAGATGCGTGCGGTGATGTCGGCAGCCTCTGAAAAATGCCGCCCGCGCAAGAACGCTTCGAACAGGCGCGGCGGCTCGTAAATTTTCAGCTTCACATCCGCTACGCGCTCACCCACAAGCTTGACGTAAAGAGACCCTTCGCCTTCGACGCGTGCCAATGTGTCCACACGAATTGTTCTGGACCCGCTGGTCATTTTCGTTGACACTCCTCGCTCGCCTCGCGGAACTGCCACGCCCAGGCGTTGAATCCGCGGAAGGCGCGGGAAATCTGGTCGTTCGATTGGCCAAGGATGCGGAATTGAGTAGTCAGAGAATTCGTATTGGGAGTTTCCATCGGCCCATAGCAGCCATAACAACCGCGGTCATAGCTGGGGCAGAGCGCGCCACAGCCGGCTTGCGTGACTGGTCCCAAGCACGCCACTCCGCGCGCCACGGCAATGCACACGTTGCCTTTGCGCTTGCACTCCATGCACACGCTGTAGGTCGGGATGTTCGGCTTCCGCCCAGCCAGCGTCGCCGAGATAATTTCAATGAGCTGGCGTTTATTGATGGGGCAGCCGCGCAATTCGAAATCTACCGGAACGTGTTCCGCAATGGGCGTCGAAAGTTTCAACGTACTGATGTACTGCGGCGTGGCATAGACCACGCGCACGAACTCATCCACATCCTTCCAGTTGCGCAGTGCCTGGATCCCGCCCGCCGTGGCGCAGGCTCCAATCGTGATCAAGGTCTTGCATTGACGGCGAACATCCTGGATGCGCTGCGCATCCGAATGGGTGGTTACAGATCCCTCGACCAGCCCGATATCGTACGGTCCTTTGATGACAGCGCGCGTTGCCTCGGGAAAATAAGCGATTTCGACGGCGCCCACCACCGCCAGCAATTCATCTTCGGCGTCCAGCAGGCTCAACTGGCAGCCGTCGCAGGAAGCAAACTTGAAGACCGCGATCCTGGGCTTACCTTTCGAAGGTTTGCCCTTCGCCTTGCTCGCCGATTTTTCCTGGTCAGAGCTCATACTTATCCATCAGGGGGCCGATTTCCTCGTACGGAAATACCGGCCCGTCTTTGCAGATGAAGTGCGGCCCGTATTGGCAATGGCCGCAGAAACCAAGCGCGCACTTCATATTTCTTTCCATGGACAGATAAATCTGTTTGCGAGTGAGACCCTGTGCTTCCAGATCGCGGGCCACGAAGCGCATCATAATTTCGGGGCCACAGAGCATGGCAAGCGACCGTGCCGGGCGCAGGCGGGCATATCTGAAAAGAGTGGTCACTACCCCAACATGGTGCCGCCAACTCAACCCGCCGTAATCGACCGTGACCAGCACTTGCGTGTCGCGTTGCCGCGCCCACGCCGCCAATTCCTTGCGATACAGCAGATCCCGCGGACTGCGCGCGCCGTAGAGCAACACCAGCCGGTCGTATTCTCCGCGGTGGGACAACACGTGATAAATGACCGGCCGCAGGGGCGCCAGCCCGATACCGCCTGCCACAATGATCAGATCCTGACCCCGCGCTGCCTCGACTGGCCAACCGGTTCCGAACGGCCCGCGGACGCCGACTCCGGCCCCCGTTTTCTGGCTTACCAGCGCGTTCGTCGCCTTGCCGACCGAGCGCACCGTATAGACCAGGCGATCGTGCTTGTCGGCATCACCGCTGATCGAGATCGGCAACTCACCGACGCCAAAGACCCACAACATGCTGAATTGTCCCGGGCGGAACGAGTGGGGAGAAGTGCCGTTTTGCGGTTGCAGCGTGAGGGTGAACGTGTCCGGCGTTTCCTTCACAACCTCGCGCACGGCGTGCGCCCGAGGAATCATTGGTTCCATTGTTGGTTCCATCGAGATGGCGGCGGTCGTCATTGCACGGCGTACACGTCGAGCAGTTGCAGGCGAGTCGCATCCAGGCGCTGCTCGATAATCTGTACAAAGCGTTTCAGGATCTCGTAGCCCAAATCGTGATTCTCTTCGCATTTCGTGCGCAAGCATTTGCCATCGAGCGCGATGGCCCGCACGCCATGCATCGCGTGGGCGTGGAACCGCCAGACGTAGGGAGGCAAAAGCCACGACCAGCCCACGATCTCGCCCTGTTCGAGCGTGTCGATTACGATGGGTTTGCGGTGCGGCGCGAAGATCTCGAGCGCGACCTTGCCCTCGCGCAGAAGATAAAAGGTGTCGGCTGGCGCCCCTTCTTTGAAAAGATATGTCCCCGAATCGAAGCGCACGTTCGAGGCGCAGCCGGTGATCAACTGCAGAAATCCCTGATCGAGGCCGGCAAAAAAAGGACAATCCGAAATAATGCGCTCAAGATTTTCCATAATTTGGTTCCTCCCTGATCGCGCGAACTTCCTCCGTAATGTCGATGCCTACGGGGCACCACGTTATGCAGCGCCCGCAGCCGACGCATCCCGAACTGCCAAACTGGTCGATCCACGCCCCGAGCTTGTGGGTCATCCATTGGCGATAGCGAGCCTTGCTGGAATTACGAACGTTGCCTCCGTGAATATAGGAGAAGGTAAGACTGAAACAAGAGTCCCAGTGCCGCCAACGTTCGGCGTGATCGCCGGTGACGTCGGTCACGTCTTCAACGGTGGTGCAAAAACAGGTGGGACAGACCATCGTGCAATTGGCGCAGGTGAGGCAGCGGCTGGCAACGTTGTCCCATCGCGGATGCTCAAAGTTCTGGTAGAGAAGATCCTTGATGCCTTCCTGATCGATCTTTCGGACCTGTTGCTGCGCGGCCGCAGCTATCGCGGCTTCCATTTCTCGCAAGTCCGTGTCTGTGGCAGGTTCGGTCCGCAGTTCAGCCAGTATTTCGGCGCCCCGTGTGCTGCCGGTCTCAACCAGAAAACGATGCGCATCCGAGCTGACCAGTTCCGTCAGCGCCAGATCGAACCCGGTTCGTGCCCGCGGCCCGGTTCCCATAGAAGCGCAAAAACAAGTTGCCGCCGATTGCGTGCATTCGACCGCTACGATGAATACATTGGAGCGGCGCTCTGCATAGATCGAGTCGCGGAATTTGTCGCCGAGCAGCACGCGGTCCTGGACCGCGATAGCCGCCAATTCGCAGGCGCGAACTCCCAGAAATGCGCGCGGGCGCTTCGCCGTGGTTTCGTTGTTTAAGATGCGAAACGTGCCCTCAACACGTGCGGCGGAAAACAAGGGAACGTCCGCCGGGTGCAGATATTTCTTCCAGCTTTGCGGGCCAACGGCGTAGCCGAACAGTGCTTCGTCTTGACGCCGCTTCAAGCGGTAGCGGCCTGGTTCCTGCTCGTCCGTCCAGCCGGCCGGCAACTCTTCGGAGGATTCGATCTGGTCATAAACAATGGCTCCGTCCCGCACTGTGGGCCCGTGAACCTCATAGCCGCGTCGCGCCAGCACTTCGATCAGCCTTCCCACTTCACTGGCTTGAAGAATCGAGAACGAACCTTGAACCACGTCGAGCCGCTCCTTACCACTCTATTCTACTGCTCACGCGAGCGCGCGTTTGATACGATTGGGCGCGCCCTTTGGATGAGATTCCGTCAGAGCGACTCCGCGACTCTCTAGACGCTGCGCTATCTCAATGAAATCAAGAACGCCCACTAGAGGATTGGCGACAGTCTACGTTCAGCTGGCAGCGAGAACGGCCGCGGGATTTGCCTTTACTGACCTGGCGATAGAGTGTGACTGCCATCTTGCCTCCAATGGGTGATACCGCGCGGAGGCAAATGTTTGAAATTTGGTAGTCGTTTGGTAGTCACGCACTGCTAGTAGCAGAAATGAAAGGAATGGCGGAGAGGAAGGGATTCGAACCCTTGATACAGGTGTTAGCCCGTATAACGGTTTAGCAAACCGCCGCCTTCAGCCTCTCGGCCACCTCTCCGGCGTGTGGGCTTTATTTTACCATTGGAGCCATCGGCGTTCTGCCGGTTCCGCAATGTGAGTTGCCTGGAGATTTTACGCTGTTTTGTCCGGACTTCATTTCGCGGCCGCGAATACCTCGGCCGATTTTTCTTTTGTTAGAGCCGGTGATCGGTGGCGGTCGCATTTCGAGTCCTGGTGGCGGTCGCGTTTCGAGTCAAGGCTGCGCTGCCTTGGCGCGGCGAGCTTTTTCGACTGGAAGCGGGGCGGTTGAGGCGAGCTCCACCCGGTTGCGTCCTTTCTGTTTGGCGCGGTAGAGAGCCTGATCGGCGGCCTGAATCACCTGCTCGGGTTGGCGGTTGCGAGTGCTGGCTTCGGCGACTCCGATGCTGACTGTTACCGACAAACGATCTGGAGGTTCGGTGAGAGTCGACGAAAAAGCTTTCTTTCTTGCTGGTTTTCTGCGATCGCTTTCGCCTTGTCGTGGCGCGCTTCTTCTTTCCCGGCCGCGAACACGAAACATAGATTGCTCGATGGCCGCGCGCAGCAGACCCAAATGCTCAACTGCATCTTTGGCAGATGTTTCCCGGAAGATGATGGCGAACTCTTCGCCGCCGCAGCGAAAGGCTTCGCCGTTGCCACTGACCTTCGATAGCTGCGAGGCAACCATGCACAAAACCTGGTCGCCAATGTCGTGACCGTAGGTGTCGTTGAATTTCTTGAAGTGGTCGATGTCGACGATGGCGATCGAATAGTGCTGATCGAGCGAGAGCAGAGCTTCGTTGAACGCGCGGCGGCCGCGAATGCCGGTCAGCTCGTCGTGATAGGCGAGCACATAAGAGGTCTCGATGAGCGAAGCCGCGAGTATCAATGCAGCAGTTGCTACATAGGCGTCGGAAATTTTTCCGATGGGAGCGAGTTCGAGCCACAGAAAAACCGCGGCCGAGCACCACGCAAAGCCCGGTTCAATCGGCTTGCGATTTTCGAAAAAACGGAGGACGAAAACCGCCACCGCCGTCACAAATCCCGCGAGCGCCCAAACCGGGATCGTGCCGGTGCCGGGGCGGTTTGAAATGGCCACGCTGTTTTCTGGACGGCAAAGCACGGCAGCGGCTACCGACTCGAAGAACAGCAAACCGGCCCGGGGTACGACGCCGGCGATGACTAGGCCGCGCTCGCGCATCGAGGCGAACAGGATGAAGTTGATAGGGACCATCAACGCGACGAAGATCACGGCCGTGTGGCCTGGACTTCTGTGAACTTGCCCGTTTGCGAAAAAGTCGACGGCGCGATGCGCGAGCAGAAGTGTCAAAAGTGAAAACAAAATGCGGCTGGAGTGGAAGCGCCACGCGAGAAACAATCCAGCCGCGAAGACGGCGATGTAATAAAACGCAAGCGACGACGCGACCAGGGCGAAAAGGGGACTATTGATGAGCGCGGCCACGAGCGCCAGCAAAAGGCCGCCGGGAAATATCCAGGACTTCCAGGTTTTTGCGTTCACAATTCTTGTTTACGGACCTGCAAGGGGTACCCCCTCCCCCTCCTCTTGGGACGGTCTATTAGAATCAAATACTTAGAGTAAGTTGGACCGCAAAGTCTTCAATAATTTAAACTTAGACTTATTACTGACAAGTCTTTTGCTGGCTTACGCTTAGGGATGATTTTCCGCAATTCTTGCATTTCGACGCCGCCAAGTCTAACAATAATAATGGGTTATTGGCAAAGTCTTGAATCCATTGGGCTTAGTTATTAGTTTTCAGTCTCTCAGTTCTCAGTTTTCAGTTTTCAGTCAAGAACCAGCTATCAGCTGTCAGCGCTCAGCTATCAGTTCATTCTCCTAAGGGGGCTGACCGTACTTTCTTTTGTTCATCTCCTTGGCTTACCGCCGCCGTGCTTATCGTGACCCCGTTTTTTGTGTCTTCCTTTTATCTTCGGGTTTCTTGGTTCTAAGTCAAGTGGTTTTTGGATCGGTCGGGCAGTTTGGGGAAGGGGAGTAGTGGATCAGTTTGGGCGCCGCGGTCGTGGATGCGTCCTGGGCAGCAAACTGCAGATCCCTCATCCACTCGCTTCGCTCGGGTTCGGGATGACAATTGCTAAAGGGATCGGAAAGTCGTTGGCGTCGGGACTAAAACTGACCCACTACCAGAGTGTGCTGCGCGTGGTAGGCTTCCCTGTTTATGGCCCAGGCATCGCGACCCTCACTGCGGATTGCTATCGATACGGGCGGAACGTTTACCGATTGCGTGTGGGTCGAGGGCGGGCGTCTGAAGACGCTGAAGGTATTTTCGACCCCGGACGATCCTTCGCGGGCGATTGCCGAGGCGCTGGGCAAAATCGGTGCGGCGGGCGGGCTGACGCTACTGCATGGGACGACCGTCGGGACGAATGCTCTTCTGCAACGAAAAGGTGCGCGGGTCGCGCTGATTACCACTGCAGGGTTTGAGGATGTCATCGAGATTGGCCGGCAGGCTCGGCCGCGGCTGTATGACTTCTTCTTTGATCGCGTTCCGCCGCTGGTCGAGCGCGACATGCGGTTTGGCGTGGGTGAGCGCGTTGGTGCTGAGGGCCAGGTTCTGGAGCGGCCGAGCGACGAGGAGTTGACGCGATTGCGCGAAGCCGTGAAGCGAGCGCGGCCGGAGGCTCTGGCGATCTCTTTTCTTTTTTCGTTTGCCAATCCCGAGAATGAGGTTCGGGTTGCGGGCGCGCTGGTTGATCTGGGCGTGCCGATGTCGGTGTCGCATGAGATTCTGCCGGAGTTCCGGGAGTATGAGCGGACGAGCACGGTGGTTGTGAATGCTTATCTGCAGCCGCTGATGCAGAGTTACATGGAGAGGCTGGCGGAGCGGATGAGCGCAGCGGCTGTTCAGCAAGCAGCCCCTAAAGGGGCAGTCGATTCGGACCGAACTTCCGTATCGCTGAACAGTTTGCGGGGAGATTTTTTTCCCGGTGGACAATTTCCCGCAGCGGCTAAAGCCGTGACTGGGTTTGCTCAGCATACCGGCACGAGTGGAACTCGTGCCCTTCCCGGCCGTGCCGAAAGCCAGGTTGTGAAGCAACGCCCTGATACAAACACTTCGGCGCGGGTGTTTGTGATGCAGTCGAGCGGCGGGATTACTGCGCTGGAGTCGGCGGCGCGCGAGCCGGTACGCACGGTGCTATCGGGTCCTGCCGGGGGACTGGTGGGCGCAGCGGCGACTGCGGCGCGCAGCGGGTTCACGAAGATTTTGTCGTTCGACATGGGTGGAACTTCGACGGATGTGGCTGCGGTGCAGGGTGAGGTGCGTGCGGGTGGGCAGGCTGAGGTGGCCGGGTTACCGGTGGGAGTTCCAATGCTCGAGATTCATACGGTGGGCGCGGGCGGCGGGTCGCTGGCGCGGTTCGATGCGGGGGGATTGCTGCGGGTGGGGCCGGAATCGGCGGGAGCGGATCCGGGGCCGATTTGCTACGGGCGCGGAATGCAGCCGACGGTGACCGACGCGAATTTGCTGATGGGGCGGTTGCGGCCGGAGCGATTTCTGGGCGGCGAGTTCAGGCTCGATGTGGAGCGGACGCGGCGGATTACGGCGGAATGGCTGAAGAAAGAGGGATCGCTGTTCAGCCTGGAGGAATTTTCAGCGGGCGTGGTGCGGGTGGTGAACGCGAATATGGAGCGGGCTCTGCGGGTGGTGTCGATTGAGAGGGGGTATGATCCACGGGATTTTGCGCTGGTGGCGTTTGGCGGCGCGGGCGGGCTGCACGCGTGCGAACTGGCCGAGGCGCTGTCGATTCCGACGGTGATTATTCCGGCGCGGCCGGGGGCGCTTTCGGCGTTTGGAATTCTGGTGAGCGATGTGGTGAAGGATTTTTCGCGCACGGTGCTGTGGCGGGTGGGCGAGAGTTTGCCGCGCGCGGAGTTGCAGGCGGAATTCGACAAGCTGGAGAAAGCGGCAAAGCAGGAATTCGCGGCGGAGCGATGGAGCGGCGCTGTTCATTATGAACGGAGCCTCGACCTGCGCTATCGCGGGCAAGGGTATGAACTGAACGTGGCGGCGGGGAGGGATGTGATCGCGCGTTTCCATCGGGAGCATCAGCAGCGCTATGGGTATCACCATGCGGGGCGAGAGATTGAGTTAGTGACAGTGCGGCTGCGGGCCCGAGTGAAGGCTGGCAAGGCTGGCGTGTTGGAGGCGCGGAAGAGAGCGCGCGTCAGGCGGCGAGTTGGGGCGGTCGAGCGCGCACGTGTGAATTTTGGCGGGAGGAGTGTGGCGACGGCGGTATATGAACGCGGGGATCTGGCGCGGGGGCGCGTGATGCAGGGACCGGCGGTGATTACGGAATATAGCGCGACGTTGGTGGTTCCACCGGGGAGGAGGTTCTGGGTGGATGCAGCGGAGAATCTGGTGATTGACGTGGCGAAGTAAGCGTTAGGCTGGTTGGGGTGGAGATCCTCGATAAGACATTGGGGTTGGGAGGCAGGTAGGGGGAAGATTGGGGTGGGAGACGGGAATCGAACCCGCAACAACCGGAGCCACAGTCCGGTGCTCTGCCAGTTGAGCTACTCCCACCGCAGAGTTCGATTATAGCAAGGGAAGAGCGGCTCTCGGCTCTCGCTTCTCGGCTCTCGCTTTCCGTTGTGAAAGGCTAGAAGCGAGCGGCTAAAGCAAAGCCAAATCTATCTTCCCACGCCCATGTACTGGAAGCCCATGGCGCGCAGGCGGGAGCAGTCGAGGAGATTTTTTGTATCGATGATGATGGGGCGCTTGACCAGGTGGCGAATCTTGGCGAAGTCGAGGGTGCGGAATTCGGGCCATCCCGTGGCGACGACTAAAGCATCCACGCCCTCGGCGACTCCGTAGGCGGATTCGCAGTACTTGACCATGCCGTTGAGCTGCAGGCGCGCGTTGGGAATGGCGACGGGATCGTAGGCGCGGACGCGGGCGCCTTTTTCGAGCAGGTTCTGGGCGAGCTGAACGGAGGCGGATCCGGCGACGGAATTGGTGTTGGGCTTGAAGGCGAGGCCGAGAATGCCGACGTCTTTGTTCTGCACGTTGTCGATGGCGGCGGCGACTTTTTGGGAGAGGCGGCTGACCAGATCCAGATTGACCTCGCGGGCGGCGTTGAGGATTTTGAGGTTGACCTGATTTTCGCGGGCGAGGCCGGTGAGCGAATCCATGTCGCTCTGGGCGAAGATGCCGCCCATGCCGGCTCCGGGCTGGAGGCAGCGAGGCGCGATTTTTTTGTCGAGGCCGAGGGCGAGCGAGAGGCTGACGGCATCGGCGTGAACGTGCTCGCAGAGGCTGGCGATTTCGTTGATGAAGGAAATCTTGGTGGCGACGAAGGCGGTGGTCGCTTCACGCGCCAGTTCGGCGGTTTCGTAGTTGGTTACGAGAACCGGAACGCCGCGCATGACGAGGGGATGAAAAATCTGCTTCAGCGAGGAGACGGCTTCGCTCGATGAGGTGCCGAGAATGATGCGGTCGGGCCAGTTGAAGTCTTCGACAGCGCATCCGTTAGTGAAGAACATGGGCTGGCAGACGAGCAGACTTCGCAGGCCGTTTTCTTTAAGGGCTTTTTCGAGGAGGGCTGTGGAACCTACGCGGGCCGGGGTGACGACTGAGAGCACCTGAAAGCGGCCGGCGGCGCGGGCGAGGCGGAGCATTGTTTGTTCGAGCCCGTCGGAGGAATCTTCGGCGAGAAAGATGACTTGGGTTTTGCGGGCGAGGTCTTCAGGGTCGGCGGAATAGAGCAGCCGCCCGGAGCGGACGTTGCGGCGGATGACTTCCTGCAGGTTTTTTTCGTAAAAGGGAATGTTGCCTTTGGCGATTTCCATGATTTGCGCGCCGTCGGCGTGGCAGCAGCAGACGGGTGTGCCGAAATCGGCGAGGCAGGCAGAGATGACGGTGGCGAGATACCCGGATCCGTAAACCCCAATTTGCATACGCACTTCCGATCTTTCAAACTTCAAATCGACCACACAGCCTGGGATCCGGCGCTTGTGAGACAGCCCGTAAATCTATGGTAATCCTGCTTTTGGAGATAGCAACAAGCAGAAGTACATAGTACTTTGGGAGCCTGAAACGCCCGCCAGATAAGGGTTTTGACGGGCTGTTGTGGAGCGGGAAGTCGGGCTTTTATGGGGGCTAGGACTTGGAGGACAATTGGCCGCGTCCCAATGCGACCGGCGCGAGATCCTGCCAGTGCACGCCATTCTCGCGCACGAACATCAACTCTTCCACCCAAACTTCGCGCTGGCCCGGAAACTCCGCCCAGCGTTCCCGCGCCAGGGTTAACGCGGTACTCGCCTGCTCGTTGCTT
>Ga0187772_10001029_pt1 | contig 12897 bp, 7 predicted proteins | sample 0116_SJ02_MP15_2_FD_133137 | JGI IMG/M metagenome (GOLD analysis project Ga0187772, IMG submission 133137) | Tropical peat soil microbial communities from peatlands in Department of Meta, Colombia - 0116_SJ02_MP15_20_MG | ecosystem: Environmental > Terrestrial > Soil > Wetlands > Peat | place... | reverse complement strand
CCTTGTACCAGTTCGGAATCCAATAGCGGCCGGCCCGGATCACCCGGTCGAGCGCCCGACAGGCCGTCACCAAAGCCGGGCGGGAGTCGGCCGCGATGATGATGTCGATCAGCGCATCGACCGCGGGATCCGCAATGCCGGCGAGGTTGTTGGAACCCTTAAGGCCCGCGGCCTCCGTGGAGAAGAACGAGCGCAGCGAATCGCCCGGCGTCGAGGAAAAACTGAACCGCTCGATGGTGATGTCGAAGTCGAATTCGTCGCGACGGGCCCGGTACTGCACCGGGTCGACGATCCGCAGCGACGCGTCGATGCCGAGCGTTCCGAGATTCTTGATGAACGGCATGTGATGCGGCTCGAACGTCGGCTCGTCGATCAGGAATTCGATGCCGATCGGTTCGCCATTCGGCAAAATCCGCTTGCCGTCCTGTATGATGCAGCCGGCATCTTTGAGCAGCTGCGAGGCCTTGCGCAGCAGGCCGCGATCTTGCCCGGAACCGTCGGACGCCGGCGGCATGTAGGGCTCGCCGAACACTTCGTCAGGAACGCGGCCGCGGAACGGTTCAAGTAGCTTGAGCTCGTCTGCGCTCGGCGGGCCGGCTGCCATCATGTCAGAGTTCTGAAACGCCGAGCATGTACGGTCATAGGACGAATACATGATGGTCTTGTTGGTCCATTCAAAGTCGAAGGCGTCGCATAGCGCCTCGCGCAGCCGCGGGTCGGCGAATTTGGCCCGCCGCGTATTGATGAACCAGCCCTGCGCGCCGGACGGCGTAGCGTCGGGCAGGACGTCCTTCTTGACGCGGCCGTCCTTGATGGCTGGGAAATCGTAACGGGTCGCCCAGGTGCGTGACGTGAACTCCTCACGGAATAGATAACTACCGGCGGTGAATCCTTCGAAGCCGACGTCGCGGTCGCGATAATATTCAAAGCGTACGATGTCGAAATTATTCTGCCCGCGTGACACTGGCAAATCGGCTCCCCACCATTCCTTGACGCGCTCGAATTCGATGTAGCGCCCGGCCTCGAAGCGGCCGACTTTGTAGCCGCCGGAGCCGAGCGGGGTTTCGAGCGTCGATTCGTCGAACCGCTTCACCGAATAATAGGCGCGGGAAAAGATCGGCAGCCCGGCGACCAATAGCGGCACATCGCGTGCGCGGTTCGGCGTGAAAGTAGCGACGACGCTGACATCGTCGTCGGCCTTGGCGCCGACGAAATCGCGCAGCGACTGTGTGATCAGCGGGTGGCCTTTTTCCTTAAGAGTGTTCAGCGAGAACGCGATATCGTGTGCGGTGAGAGGTGACCCGTCGTGGAATGCCGCCTCGGGCCGGATAAAGAAACGATAGCTCACGCCGTCGGACGAGCGGCGAACCTTCGCGGCGGCGAGGCCGTACATCGCGTCGGGCTCGTCACCCGAGCGGGCCATCAGGGTGGCGAAGGTAAGTTCCATGCCCTGCGCCGCGTCGCCCTTGAGGATGTAGCTGTTGAGCGAGTTGAAGGTCAGGAAGTTTTGGTTGAATTGCCGGTTCGGCCCGATCTGGGAAAACACGCCGCCCTTTGGCGCCTGCGGGTCGACATAGCCGAAATGGGTAAAATCCGCCGGATAAGCGAGGTCGCCGAACGCCGAAAGGCCGTGCGATTCGATCTCCTCCGCTTGCGCGATGCGCAAGCCCGCGCCGGCCGTTGCCGCGGCGCCGGCGGCAAGCGTCAGAACCCCCCGGCGTGTTATCGGGTTCATGCGTGAAATCCGGCGCGCGGCATCGCCGATCACTAGCGGCTTCCCGTTTTCGCCGCTTTGCCGGCATCCCACCACCACACCAGCGGAAACGAAGACGCACCGTATTTCGGCAGCGGATCGGGATGGCCGAACCTGTCCCAGCGGCCGCTGCGCACTTTGCCGTAGGTCCACTGCGGCACGACGTAGTGATTCCACAACAGCACGCGATCGAGCGCGTGTGTGGCAGCGACAAGGTCGTCACGGCTTTTGGCGAAAATGATCCGATCGATCATGGCGTCGACCGCCGGATTCTTGATGCCGATCAGGTTGAGCGATCCCGGCTGATCGGCGGCCTGCGAGCCCCAATAGCCGCGTTGCTCGTTGCCGGGAGAAAGTGATTCACTCCACGAGTGGGTGATAATGTCGAAATCCCAGCTTCGCAGCCGATTTTCATATTGGGCATCGTCCACCGTGCGTACCGTCACCGTTACGCCGAGCCGGTCAAGTGACGGCTTATAGAACAAAAAGACCCGTTCGAAGCTCGGATCGTCTGCAAGGAATTCGACGGTGTAAGGCTCTCCCGTCCTTGTGTTCACCAGCCTTTCGTTGCGTACTTCGTAGCCAGCTTCGCGGAACAGCCGCACCGCCTCGCGCAAATCGCCGCGCACGGCCTGGGGATCGCCGCCGACCGAATTTTTATAAATGGTGGTGAAAACCTCGGCCGGAACCTTGTCGCGCACGGTCTCGAGGATTTCGAGCTCGCGGCCGGCCGGCAGCCCGCTGCAAGCAAGCTCGGTGCCCTCGAAATAGCTGGCGATTCGTTTGTACTGACCAAAGAAAATCTGCTTGTTCATCTCCTCGAAGTCGAAGGCAAAGTTAAATGCCTGCCGGACGCGCGGGTCCTGGAACTTGGCGCGGCGGATATTGAAGGCGAAAGCCTGCATCACGCCGATATTGTTGATGGGAAACTCTTCGAGGATCACGCGCTTTTCATTGACGGCGGGAAAGTCGTAGGCGGTCGCCCAGTTTTTGGCGCTGTTCTCAGTACGCCAATCGACTGTATCGGCCTTGAATGCTTCCAGTGCCACCGTCGTGTCGCGAAAATATTCGTAACGCAGTTCGCCGAAGTTATCGCGGCCGACATTGACGTTGAGTTTTTCCCCCCAATAGCCGTTTACGCGCTGGTAAATGATATTGCGGCCCGGCGAAAATTCCTTGATCCGGTAGGCGCCAGACCCGAGCGGCGGTTCGAGCGTGGTGGCGCCGATGTCGCGCTTGCTGCCGTTGTCGGTGATGCCTTCCCACCAGTGCTTGGGCAGAATGAGAAGCTGGCCGACAATTTGCGGCAGTTCGCGATTACCGGGCGAATCGAAAGTAAAGACGATGTCGCGTTCGCCGGCTTTTTCTACCTTGACGACGTGACGGTAATAAGCGGCGAGCTGCGGACTATATTTCTTGAATGCGTCGAGTGAAAAGATCACGTCGTCGGGCGTTACCGGTTTGCCGTCGTGCCACTTCGCTTCAGCGCGCAGCCGGTACGTGACCGAGGAGAAATCGTCTGGATAGCGAACGGCCTCGGCAAGCAGGCCATATTCGCTGGAGACTTCGTCCAGCGACGAAACGAGCAGCGTGTCGTAGATGAAGTCGATCCCAGTCGCCAGCGTGCCTTTGACGCCGGCGACGGCGATGTTGAAATTGTCGTAGGTGCCGAGCGCGATCTGACGCGCGGCTCCTCCTTTCGGCGCTTGCGGATTGACGTAATCGAACTGCTGAAAGCCCGGCTGATATTTCAGATCGCCGAACAGCGATATGCCGTGACGCCATGCGAGCCCCGATGCCGGCTCCTCGGCAGCCCGCGCCGGGATAGCCCAGCCGCGTGGTGAAAGGCGTCCGGCGCCGAGCGCAGATAAGGTGGTGATGAGCAGGGTTCGGCGGTTCACGGAAAATGCTCCCATGGATTTCGTGCTTCGCGCCGCGGATGGCGGGTCTCCACCGCCCGGCGCATTTGCCAACGTGGGACGCAACCAGACCGCGGACGCTCAATCGCGGTGTCGGTGCTATGTGTTTTTCAATTGCGGCGCCAGCGTGCTTGCCCGCGCCGCGACGAAATGGACTTCACATCCCCGTGCACGAGGACAAAATGGCGCGAACAGTTATTCCTTCGGCGCGGGCGCAGCTGCTTTGGGTTCCGCAGGCGCTGCGGCAGGCGGATTGGCCGGAGCGGCGGAGGGCGGCGACGCGGGTGTTGCAGCCGGCCCATTGGCGGCGGTCGGCAGCGGCACGGGATTCTTCGACAGCGTATCGAGATAGGCGATAACGTCGGCGCGCTGTTTCTCACTCGACAACCCCGCGAACGTCATGGCCGTGCCGGGAACCATGGCGCGCGGGTCGGCAAGCCATTTGTTCAACTCGTCGAACGTCCAGGTGCCGGTTACTCCTTTCAACGCGGCCGAATAGTTGAAGCCGGAGACGGAGGCGATCTTGCGGCCAACGATGTCATACAGGTCCGGGCCGACCTTGGGACCCTGGCCCTCCTGGAAGTTGTGGCAGATCGCGCATTGTTTAGCGACTTGCGCGCCGTGTTCGGCCGAAGCGCTGGCCAACAGCATCTCGATCGGCTCCGCAGTAGATTTTGCCGCAGTCTTCGCCTCGCCCGGGGCTTCTTCCTTGACGGCGATCTCATAGCCGGGCTTCGCCGCGACCGAAGGTGTAAAGATTGCGCCGGATGCGATATGCACCGCCAGCAAGACCAGGCAGGTCCCCAGTAAGGCGCCGAGAATCTTGTTGATTTCGAACGAATTCATCGCTGAATGGCTCCGCGACGGCAGAGGGGAAGGGCAACGCACAAATAGCCGGTTTGCCGCGCGTCTTGCAACCCGTATAAGCGACGCAAGTGCGGCGGATTTGCCCAAGCGATGGCTGACGTCCTCATTCTTATTCCGGCCCGCATGGCAGCGACCCGGCTGCCGGGCAAGCCGTTGGCCGACATCGCGGGAAAGCCGATGATCGAGTATGTGCTGCGCCGGGCCGAGGCGGCGGCGGTCGGTCCGGTCGTGGTCGCGACCGATTCGCCCGAGATCGAAGCGGCAGTGCAAAAGGCCGGCGGCCGTGCCGTCATGACGCGCGCCGAGCATGCCTCCGGATCGGATCGGGTCTTCGAGGCGCTCGGCAAGCTCGATCCGGGCGGCCGGATCCAGATTGTGGTCAACGTCCAGGGCGATCTGCCGACGCTGGCTTCGGCCGCCATTACTGAAGCGGTGGCGTTGCTCGCCGACCAAGCGGTCGATATCGCCACCCCGGCGGCGGAAATTACCAGCATCGAAGAGCGCGACAGCCCCGCTGTGGTCAAGGTCGTCGGCAGTCCGGTCGGCCCATCGCGGTTGCGGGCACTGTATTTTACCCGCGCCACAGCCCCCTACGGCGAAGGCCCGTTTTACCATCACATTGGGCTTTACGCCTTCCGGCGGGCGGCACTCGAACGATTCGTCAAACTGCCCCAGTCGCCGCTGGAGAAGCGGGAAAAGCTCGAGCAATTGCGTGCACTCGAGGCGGGCATGCGAATCGACGTGGCGATCGTGGATGCGGCCCCGTTCGGTGTGGATACGCCGGAGGATTTGGCGCGCGCACGCGCCATGCTATCGGGACGGTCATGAGCAAACGCAAAAGAATCGCTTTCCAGGGCGAAGCGGGCGCCAATTCGCACATCGCCTGCCGCGAGGCCTACCGAAACTATCTGCCGTTGCCGTGTGCGACGTTCGAGGATTCGTTCGCGGCGGTGCGGAGCGGCCGCGCTGAGCTCGCCATGATCCCGATCGACAATTCGGTGGCCGGGCGGGTGGCGGACATCCATCACTTGATGCCCCGCTCGGGGCTGCACATCGTCGGCGAGTGGTTCTTGCCGGTGCAGCACCAGCTGATGGCGCCCGAAGGTGCCACGTTGCGCACCATCAAGACCGTCGAGAGCCACGTCCACGCGCTCGGTCAGTGCCGCAACATCATCCGCAAGCTCCGCGTCGCTGCGGTGGTCGCCGCCGATACCGCGGGCGCCGCCCGGGAAGTGGCGGAGGCGGACGATATCTCGCGCGCGGCGCTAGCGACCAAACTGGCTGCGAAAATCTATGGGCTACAAATCCTCAAGAAGAACGTCGCCGACGACAAGCGCAACACCACACGTTTCGTTATTCTGGCGCGCAAACCGCAATGGGCGAGCCGCAAGGAGAAGCGGGTCATCACCACTTTTGTATTCCAGGTGCGCAATATCCCGGCGGCGCTTTACAAGGCGCTCGGCGGTTTCGCCACCAATGGCATCAATATGACCAAGCTGGAAAGCTATATGGTCGACGGCAGTTTCGCGGCCACGCAATTTTACGCCGATGTTCAGGGCCACCCGAAGGATCGGGCGCTGGAACTGGCGCTCGAAGAGCTGGAATTCGTGTCGCAGCCGCGGACGTTAAAGATCCTCGGCGTCTATCCGGCGCACTCTTTCCGTGAGACATTCAAGCAAAAATAGCGTGGCGGCAGTCGCGGAGCAGTGCGGCTCGGCGGTCTTTTTTGAGGGATGTACGCGATGGCAGACGACCAACCAAAGGTAAAGCGCACGCTGCATTTGCGGTTCACCCTGCCGGGCGCCGACCCGGAACAGCTTTCGGCGATGATGCGGGCCTCCGCGCCGTTCTATCAGGCGTTCGGCAACGCCCAGCTCAAACTCCTGCGCAATGCCTACGATCCCGCCAAATTCATTCAGGTGATCGAATACGAAACGCCGGAAAGCTTCGAGCTCAACCGGCAGTCGATCGCGAGCGACGTGCGGTTTCAAACCTATCTAACGGCTTGGCGCGCCATGTTGCCCGGCGCGCTGGAGGTCGACGTCTACGTGGAAGTCTAGGCTTTTCGCGCCGAGCCGCTTGCGACCGGCGCGGCAAGCGCATCAAATCTTCTGATTATATTCGCCGACTTCCTTGTGCCTGCGCAACACCGCATCGACCGCGGCGAACATCTTGCGCATGCGCGCCTCCGACGCCGGGCTTTCGACCACGACCACCAGCTCTGGCTTGTTGGATGAGGCGCGCACCAGGCCCCAGGTGCCGTCCTCGACCGTCACCCGCACGCCGTTGACCGTCACTAGTTCGCGGATTGTCTGGCCGGCGACCCTGCCGCCCCTCTTTTGCTCCGCCTGGAAATGCTTAACCACCGCGTCCACCACGCCGTACTTCTCCTCGTCGGCGCAGTGCGGCGACATGGTCGGCGACGACCACGTCTTTGGCAAAGCGTTTTTGAGGTCGGCCATGGTTTTCCCGAGATTGCGGTCGAGCATGTCGCAGACGGCGAGTGCGAAAATCAGCCCGTCGTCGTAACCGCGGCCGAACGGCTTATTGAAAAAGAAGTGGCCGGACTTTTCGAAGCCGGCGATGGCGCCGATCTCGTTGACCCGGCGCTTCATGTAGGAATGTCCGGTCTTCCAGTAATCAGTCTTGGCGCCGTTTTTGATCAGCACCGGATCGGTCATGAATAAACCGGTCGATTTCACGTCGGCGACGAACAGCGCGTTCTTGTGCTGCGCCGAGATGTCGCGCGCGAGCATGACGCCGACCTTGTCGGCGAAAATCTCCTCGCCCTCGTTATCGACGACGCCGCAACGATCGCCGTCGCCGTCAAAGCCCAACGCCACATCGGATTTATTCGCAAGCACCGCGTCACGCATGGCGTGGAGCATCTTCATGTCTTCAGTATTCGGGTTGTAACGCGGAAAGGTGTGGTCGAGTTCGCAATCGAGCGGCACCACGTCGCAGCCGACGGCTTGCAACACCTGCGGTGCGAACGCGCCGGCGGTGCCGTTGCCGCAGGCGCAGACGACCTTCAGCTTACGCTTGAGCTTGGGCCGCTTGGTCAGATCGGCGATGTAACGGGCGGGAAAATTCTCCACAAAGGCGTACGCGCCGCCGTCCTTCATCTTGAAACGGCCGTTGAGCACGATGTCCTTCAGGCGCGTGATTTCATCGGGGCCGAAGGTCAACGGACGGGCGGCGCCCATTTTTACGCCGGTCCATCCGTTGTCGTTATGCGAAGCCGTGACCATGGCGACGCAGGGAATATCAAGCTCGAATTGCGCGAAGTAAGCCATCGGCGTCAGCGTTAGCCCGATATCATGCACTTTGCAGCCGGCAGCAATGAGCCCGGTGGTCAGCGCCATCTTGATCGACGCGGAATAGGAGCGGAAATCGTGACCGGTGACGATGTGCGGCTTCACGCCCATTTCGTGAATGAGCGTGCCGAGCCCGAGCCCCAGCGCCTCGACGCCCATCAGGTTGATTTCGCTGCCGAACAGCCAGCGGGCGTCGTATTCGCGAAAGCCGGTGGCTTTCACCATCGGCTCGGATTCGTAAGCGTAGGTATTGGGCTTGAGCTGAGGTTTCGGCTTGGGAAACATTCATCTCTCGGATGGGAATCGGGCCCGCGAAGCAATAGCCTAAACAACGCGCGTTCGGAATGGTTGCACTATTTGCGCTTGTTCGCCCGCCGCGTCGGCGTGGCGGTAAGGGGATTGTCCGGCCAGGGATGCTTCGGATAGCGGCCACGCATCTCGGCGCGCACCGCGGCGTAGCTTCCGCGCCAGAAGCCGGGCAAATCGCGCGTGGTCTGCACCGGGCGGTGCGCCGGCGAAAGCAGCTCCACCAGCAATGGGATTTTTCCGCCGGCGATCGAGGGGTGACGGCCAAGGCCGAACAGCTCCTGCACGCGGATCGAAATTTTCGGGCCGCCCTCGGCCTCATAGTCGATCGGCACTTGCGACCCGGTCGGCGCGGTGAAATGGGTGGGCGCCTCGGCTTCGAGCCGCCGCCGTAACGCAAATGGCAGGCGCGCCGCGAGCGTGCCGGCGAGTTCGTCGGCCGTCAGCGCCGCAAGCGACGTCTTGCCGGCAAGCAATCCCGCCAGCCAATGCGCGTCGGCGGCAAGCGCCGCATCGGACAGATCGGGCCAGGCGTCCCCTTCGGCCCGGCGTAAAAACATGACGCGGTCGCGCCATTGCCGCAACGCCTTGGTCCACGGCAGCCGCTCGATGCCGAGCCGCGCCAAACCTTCGGCAAGCATGCGCGCGGCTGCATCGCTCGCTTCGACCGGCATCGGCTGCTCGGCAAGGGCAATAGCGCCGAGCAGTTTGAGCCGGCGCAGGCGCAAACTAGCGCTTGCCGCGTCGAACGTCATCTCCTCGCGCGTCTCGATGCGATCGGCGAAGCGCGCCTCGATCTCGCCAAGCGTAATTGGGGCCGCGAGCAGGATGCGGCCGGCCGCGGCGCTGCCGGTGAGTTCGGCCACTGCGAGGTAAGGCTCGCGCGCGAGCGTGGACGCTGGATCGGTTTGCGCGCCGCGGCCATTCGCCAACACAAATGCGCCCGCCCCGCCGCCGCGATTCTTGGCAATGCGCTCGGGATAAGCCAGCGCAAGCAGCGCGCCGGCACTAACCTCACGTTCACCTGGCGGCGAACGCTTCTCGGGAGCCGCGATCTCCTCCCACCGCGCTGCCATGGCGCGCGCCTCGCGCGCACGGCTGGAGCGATCGCGGTGCAAAGCATCGAGGCGAATCGTCAGATTGACGCCATCGCCGCCAAGCCCGCGCTCGCCGATCAGGACGGCGATCTCGGCGGCGGCGAGCGAAGCGCCCTCTGCCACGGCATCGACCACCATGCGCGCCAACCGCGGCGGCAGCGGCAGGCGGCGCAACTTTCGTCCTTCATCGGTGATGCGGCCGTCGCCGGCGATGGCGCCAAGCTCGCGCAGCAACGCGTTCGCCTCTTTGAGCGCCGGAGCAGGCGGCGGATCGAGGAAGGAGAGCTGCTCAGGTCCGCTTCCCCAGGCTGCGAGATCGAGTGCGAAAGAGGACAAATCGGCGGATAGGATTTCCGGACGGGTGTACGGCTCGAGTGCGGCGGTCTGCGGCTCATCCCACAGGCGGTAACAAATTCCCGCCTCCAAGCGGCCGGCGCGGCCCCGACGCTGATCGGCGGCTGCGCGCGAAACGCGCACCGTCTCAAGCCGCGTCACGCCGACGTCCGGCTCGTAGCGCGGCACCCGCGCAAGCCCGCTGTCGACCACCATGCGCACGCCCTCGATGGTAATCGACGTCTCGGCGATCGAGGTCGCGAGCACGATTTTGCGCCGGCCGGAGGGCGCCGGCACGATGGCGCGGTCCTGCTCTTCGCCCGCGAGCGCGCCGTAGAGAGTTACCAGGTCGGTCGCCGGATCGAGCTGGCCGTCGAGGAGCCTCTCGGTGCGGCGGATTTCCGCCGCGCCGGGAAGAAACGCCAGCAGCGACCCGGAATTGGCGCGCGTCGCCCGCCGGATTGCCTCGGCGACCTGCGGCTCGATCGGCCGCGCATCGCGTCCGAGGTAGTGAGTCTCGACCGGAAACGACCGGCCCTCGGCGGCGATCACCGGCGCATCGTCAAGGAGCTTCGCGACCCGCGCGCCGTCGATCGTCGCCGACATGACCAGAAGCCGCAGATTTTCGCGTAAGCCCTTTTGCACGTCGCGCGCCAAGGCCAGACCGAGATCGGCCTCGAGCGAGCGTTCGTGAAACTCGTCGAACAGGACCGCTGCAACGCTGTCGAGCATCGGGTCGTCGAGGATCAGACGAGTGAAAATACCTTCGGTTACGATCTCGATACGGGTCCGCCGCGATAGTTTCGAACCGAAGCGTACCCGCAAGCCCACCGTGTCGCCGACGGCTTCGCCCAAGGTCTTGGCCATCCGCCCGGCGGCGGCTCGGGCGGCGATCCGGCGCGGCTCCAGCACCAGAATGCGCCGGTCTGCGGCCCACTGTTCGCCGGCAAGCACCAGCGGCACGCGCGTGGTCTTGCCTGCACCGGGCGGGGCGACCAAAACCGCCGTATTGCGGGCGCGTAACGTCGCCGTGAGCTCCGGCAGCACCGCGTCGATCGGCAATGGCGAAGAGTTTCCGAAGCCCGCTTTTGCGAAGTTATCCACAGTGATTATTCCGGCCGGTTACATATATTAGTGGACATCATGCCCACCGCACAAAAATCCAGGTCCGCCGCGGCCGCTGCCGCGCCTGCCGCCCGGCCGGTCAAGAAAGGCGATCACGTCTTTCTCGTCGACGGCTCGGCCTATATCTTTCGCGCCTATCACGCGCTGCCGCCAATTACCCGCAAATCGGACGGGCTCCAGCTCAACGCCGTGTTCGGCTTCTGCAACATGCTGTGGAAGCTTCTGCGCGACATGAAGCCGGATGAAAAGCCGACCCATCTCGCTGTGGTGCTCGATAAGTCGGAAAAGACCTTCCGCACCGAAATGTATGCCGACTACAAGGCGCACCGGCCTGATCCGCCCGACGACCTCAAGCCGCAATTCAAATACATCCGCGAAGCCGTGCAGGCCTTCGACCTACCGTGCCTGGAGCAGGATAGCTTCGAGGCCGACGACCTGATCGCGACCTATGTCCGCGAAGCCCGTGAGGCGGGCGCCACCGCCACCATCGTGTCGTCGGACAAAGACCTGATGCAACTCGTCGGCGACCGCGTGGTCATGTTCGACGCGATGAAGGACAAGAAGATCGGGCGCGCTGAGGTGATTGAAAAATTCGGTGTGCCGCCGGAAAAAGTCATCGAGGTGCAGTCGCTGATCGGTGATTCCACCGACAATGTGCCGGGAGTGCCCGGCATCGGCGTCAAGACCGCGGCGCAACTGATCGGCGAATATGGCGATCTGGAAACGCTGCTCAAGCGCGCAAACGAGATCAAGCAGGAAAAACGCCGGCAAGCGCTGATCGACAACGCGGAAGCTGCTCGCATTTCGAAAAAACTCGTCACGCTCGACGTCAACGTCAAGCTCGACGTGCCGATCGGCGATCTCGCGGTGCACGAGCCCGATTACAAACGGCTGATCGCTTTCCTCAAGGCGATGGAATTCAACGCGCTGATGCGGCGGGTGGCGGAGTTTTCCGGTGTTGAAGCAGGTGAGATCGAGGCTGATAAAAAGCTGGCCGGGGGCAGCGGGCAAAAAGCCGAGCCGGTGCCAAGCGGCGCCGCTCTGCAACTTCCGCTTGGCCGTCCGGTCCAGCCGGGGGATTTGTCGCGCACCGGCCGGCCGGAGGCTCCGGCTTACAGCTCGCTCACGCCGCAGGCGCTTTCTGCCGCCCGCATTGGGGCGGCACGCAATAGCAAATTCGACCGCTCGAAATACCGGACATTGCGCAGCGTCGAAGAGCTCAAGGCTTCACTCGACCGCGCGCGCGATACAGGCTTTGTCGCGATCGACGCCTTGACCGCCAATCCCGATCCGATGCAAGCGGAATTGTGCGGATTTTCTCTCGCAGTCGCGCCCAACGAGGCGGTCTATGTGCCGTTGTCGCATCGCCAAGGCGCGGAGGGCGGCGCGGACGGTCTATTCGCCCGCGACGTTGCGCCCGGCCAGATTACCGAACGCGCCGCGCTCGACGCGCTCAAGCCCGTGCTGAGCGACCCCGGCACGCTCAAAATCGGCCACGATTTGAAGTTCGCTTGGCAGATGTTTGCGCTGCGCGGCATCGAGATCGCGCCCTATGACGACGTCATGCTGATGTCGTATGCGCTCGACGCCGGAAGGCAAAATCACGCGCTCGGCAAACTCGCCGAAGCCGTGTTTACCCACGCCGCCTTCGAGATCGACGAGCTGCTCAAGGCGGGCAAAAGCAAAATTACCTTTGACTTCCTCGGTATCGACCAAGCGACCGAATATGCCGCCGAGCGTGCCGACATCGTACTGCGGCTGTGGCAGGCGCTCAAACCCAGGCTGCCCGCTGGGCATGTGCTCACGGTCTATGAAACACTGGAGCGGCCGCTCGTCGCCGTGCTGGCGCGCATGGAGCGGCGCGGCATTTCCATCGATCGGCAAATATTGTCGCGGCTGTCGGGCGAATTTGCCCAAGAGGCCGCCGCGCTCGAAGCCGAGATCAACGCGATTGCCGGCGAGACGGTTAATCCCGGCAGTCCCAAGCAGCTCGGCGATATTCTGTTCGGCAAGCTCGGCCTTCCCGGCGGCACGAAAACCAAAACCGGGCAATGGGCGACCGGCGCGCGCGCGCTTGAGGAACTGGCCGAGCAGGGCCATGCGCTGCCGCAGAAGATTCTCGACTGGCGTCAGGTCTCGAAGCTGAAATCGACTTACACCGACGCGCTGCCCGGCTTCGT
>Ga0187772_10001028_pt1 | contig 12899 bp, 12 predicted proteins | sample 0116_SJ02_MP15_2_FD_133137 | JGI IMG/M metagenome (GOLD analysis project Ga0187772, IMG submission 133137) | Tropical peat soil microbial communities from peatlands in Department of Meta, Colombia - 0116_SJ02_MP15_20_MG | ecosystem: Environmental > Terrestrial > Soil > Wetlands > Peat | place... | reverse complement strand
GATGGCTGCGGGGGCGGGGGGGGCGGCGGGTCCTCTGGGCAGCGCTGGTCGGCATGGCTCCTCCTGGGGGAAGGGGATGGATGGCGGGCGGGTCAGCCCGCCCCTCCGGCGCAGACCACCAGCCCGGGCCCGCGGGCCCCCGGCTCGGGCGGCAGGGCGCGGGCGGTCACGCCCTCGAACCCGGCCGCGCGCAGCCTTCCGGCCAGCGCCCCCGGCTCGAAGCCGGGGTGCACCTGGCCCATCCGCTGGCGGAGCTCGGGGTCGGAGTGGGCGGCGGCGTCCACCACCACCAGCCGGCCGCCGGGCCGGAGCACGCGGCGGGCCTCCCGGAGCGCCGCGGCGGGGTCGTCGAGGTAGGCGAGCACCAGCACCAGCAGCGCGGCGTCGCAGCGGCGCGAGGGCAAGGGCAGCGCGGCCAGCTCCGCCTCGTGCAGCTCGACGTTGGCGAGGCGGGCGGTCCGGCGCCGGGCCGCCTGGAGCATGGCGGCGGAGCGGTCGACCCCCAGGACCCGCGCCACCCGGGGCGCCAGCTGGGCGCTGAGGGCCCCGGTCCCGCAGCCCAGGTCGGCCACCGTCCAGGCGGGGGGCAGCAGGGAGAGCAGCGCCTCGGTCCCGAAGGTCCGGCCGTAGACCCGGGCCCGCAGCTCGTCCCAGGCGCCGGCCGCGCCGGCGAAGAAGCGGCGGGCCCCGTCGCGGCGCTCGAGCACCGCCTCGAGCCGCCGCGCGTCCCGCTCCGCCGCCGGCCAGCCGTCGATCTCTCCGCGGGCCAGGGCCCACAGCCGCCGGGCGGCGGCGGGGGGATGCTGCGCCCAGGCGTGCAGGCTCTGGGTTCCCTGCCGCCGCGAGACCACGAACCCGGCCGCGGCCAGGGCCTTGAGGTGCCGGCTCACCGAGGACTGGGGGAGCGCCACCACCTCGCACAGCTCCTGCACCGAGAGCTCCCTCCGCTCCAGGGCGCGCAAAAGCCGCAGCCGGGTGGGGTCGGCGAGGAGCTCCAGCCACGCCAGGAGCGCGTCGGGGCGGCGGGCGGTGACGTTCATCGCTCCATCCGGATGAAAGGATACAGTCCGGGGCGCCGCCGATCAAGCCCGGCGCGCCTCCCGCGCCGGGCCGGAAGGCGAGAGGGCCCGGCCCAAGATGCCGGCGGGCGGGCTCGAGGACCTACCCCGCCACCGCCTTCACCTTCACCCCGGCGGCGTCGCGGAGCACTTCCTTCTTGTCGATGGCCTCCCAGGTGAAGGCCTTCTCCGTCCGCCCGAAGTGGCCGTAGGCGGCGGTGCGCCGGTAGATGGGGCGCAGCAGGCTCAGCCCCTCGATGATGGCCCGGGGGGTGAGGTCGAAGGTCTCGCGGATGGCGCGGACGATGCGGTGGTCGGGGACCGTGCCGCTGCCGAAGGTCTCCACCATCACCGAGACCGGCTGGGCCACGCCGATGGCGTAGGCCACCTGCACCTCGCAGCGCCGGGCCAGCCCGGCGGCCACCACGTTCTTGGCGATGTGGCGGCCCATGTAGGCGGCCGAGCGGTCCACCTTGGACGGATCCTTGCCCGAGAACGCGCCGCCGCCGTGGCGCCCCATGCCGCCGTAGGTGTCGACGATGATCTTGCGGCCGGTCACGCCGGTGTCGCCCATGGGGCCGCCGATCACGAACCGGCCGGTGGGGTTGATGAAGATCTTGGTGCGCCGGTCGACCAGCCGCCGGGGCAGCGCCCGGGCGATGACCTCCTCGCGGATGGCGGCGTGGAGCTTGCGGTTGCCGACCTCCTCGGCGTGCTGGCTGGAGACCACCACCGCGTCGATGCGGGCCACCTGCCCGGCCCGGTACTCCACCGTCACCTGGCTCTTGCCGTCGGGGCGCAGGAAGGAGAGGCCGGCGCGGCGGGCCCGGGCCAGCTGCCGGGTCACGGCGTGGGCGTACTGGATGGGCGCGGGCATGAGCTCGGGGGTCTCGTCGCAGGCGTAGCCGAACATCATCCCCTGATCGCCGGCGCCGCCCACGTCCACGCCCTGGCCGATGTCCGGCGACTGCTGGTCCACCGCCACCAGCACCGCGCAGGTGTTGCCGTCAAATCCCATTTCACCCGAGGTGTAGCCGATGTCCTTCACCACCGACCGGGCCAGCTTGGGGTAGTCGATGCGCGCCTTGGTGGTGATCTCGCCGGCGATCATCACGTAGCCGGTCTTGAGCAGGGTCTCGCAGGCCACCCGCCCCTTCTCGTCCTGGGCCAGGACGGCGTCGAGGACCGCGTCCGAGATCTGATCCGCCATCTTGTCCGGATGGCCTTCGGTGACGGATTCGGAGGTGAACAGGTAGTCGTGCATCGGCATCGGCGCTCTCCTCGTGGGTAGCGGAAGGTACGCGGGCCGCGGCGATGGTGTCAACATCGCGGAGGGTCGGCCGTTGTCGCGGCCAGGGGGGTCCGGCCCGATGCCGCGCGCCCCCCGGGGCGCGCTCTCAGGCGCCCGCCGGGGCGGGCGCGGGCGCGCCCTCGAGCACGCCGGGGAAGCGCCGCTGCACCTCCTCGCGCACCGCCCGCTCGATCTCGTCGGCGTGGGTCAGCTCCAGAAGTCGATCCACCAGGGCGCGGGCCTCGGCCAGGCTCACCCCGCGGATCACCTGCTTCACCGCCGGGATGGCCGGCCCGTTCATGGACAGCTCGGTCACCCCCAGGCCCACCAGGACCAGGGTGTGGAGCGGATCGCCGGCCATCTCGCCGCACACCGAGACGGTGATGCCGGCGGCCGCCGCCGCGTCGCAGATCCCCTTCAGCATCCGCAGCACCCCGAGGTGGAGCGGCTTGTAGAGGTAGGCCACGTCCTTGTTCTGGCGGTCGATGCCGATGGAATACTGGATGAGGTCGTTGGTCCCGATGGAGAAGAAATCGCACTCGCGGGCCAGGCGGTCGGCGACCAGGGCGGCGCTGGGCACCTCCACCATGATCCCCACCGGCACCTTGCGGGTGGGGATGGTCTCTCGCGACAGCTCGGCCTGCACCTCGTCGAGCAGGCGCCGGGCCGCCCGGAGCTCGGCCATCCCCGAGATCATGGGGAACATGATCTTGAGGTTGCCGTGCACCGAGGCCCGGAGCAGGGCCCGCAGCTGGGTGCGGAACATGTCCGGGTGACGCAGGCAGTAGCGGATGGCCCTCAGGCCCAGGGCCGGGTTCTCGGCGTGGAGCCGCATGCCCGGCGGGAGCTTGTCGCCCCCCAGGTCGAAGGTGCGGATGGTGACCGGCCGGCGGCCCACCGCCTCCAGGATGCGCCGGTAGTTCTGGTAATGCTCCTCCTCGCTGGGCAGGTCGATGCGCCCCAGGAACATGTACTCGGTGCGGTAGAGCCCCACCCCCTCGCCGCCGTGGGCGAGGAGGCTGGAGACCTCCTCGGCGAACTCGATGTTCCCGCCCAGCTGGATGTGCACCGCGTCGCGGGTGGTGGCCGGCAGGTCGCGGGTGCGGAGGAGCTCCTCCTCGGCGCGCCGGAGATGCTCGCGGGCGGCCTGGTACTCGGCCCGCTCCTCGGGCGAGGGGTTGATGAGCACCACCCCCCGCGTTCCGTCCACCACCACCCAGTCGCCGCGCCCGGCGGTGGTGGTCACCCGGCCCACCCCGACCACCGCCGGGATCTCCAGCGCCCGGGCCAGGATGGCGGTGTGGGAGGTGCGAGCCCCGGCGTCGGTGACGAAGGCGCCCACCTTGTTGCCGTGCAGGAGCACGGCGGTGTCGGCCGGCGAGAGGTCGTAGGCGACGATGATGGCCCCCTCGGGCGGCACCCCCTCCACGTCGGCCGCCTGGCCGAGCAGGTTCTTGATGAGCCGCTCACCGACGAAGTCCACGTCGGCGCGCCGTTCCTTGAAGTACTCGTCGGCGTCCTGGTGGAAGGCCCCCTTGATCCTCCGGGCGGCCCGCTTCACCGCCCACTCCGAGTTGACCCGCTCCTCCCGAACCAGCCGCTGCACCTCGCCCACCAGCATCTCGTCGCGGAGCATCATGCGGTGCATGTCGATGATGGCGGTGTGCTCGGCCGCGGCCGCGCCCCCGGCCCGCTCCACCTTGCGGCGCACGTCCTCGAGCTGGGCGTCGGAGGCCTCCAGGGCGGCGCGGAAGCGCTGCAGCTCCGCCTCGATCTCCTCCGGGGAGAGCCGCCGCTTGGGCGTCAGCACCTTCCGCCGCTCCATGGTCCAGCATTGCCCGATGGCGATCCCGGGCGAGGCGGCCAGGCCGACCAGGGTGGTGGAGGTGGATGGGCTCATCTCTCCCCGAAGCCGTTGGTGATGACCTGGGCCAGCATGGCCATGGCCGCCTCCGCGTCCTCTCCCTCGATCGAGACGGTGATCTCCGCGCCCTTGGCCGCCGCCAGGGTCAGGACGCCCATGATGCTCTTCCCGTTGACCTCCATGTCGTCCTTTTCGATCTGCACGTCCGAGCGGAACCGGTTGGCCGCCTGAACCAGCTGGGCGGCGGCGCGGGCGTGCAGCCCCAGGGCGTTGACGATGGCGAAGGTGCGGACCTGACGGGACATCGCCTAGTGGCTCCCTTGGAGGTGGGCGAGGAGGGCCGCCGCGCTGGTGCCGGCCGCGGCGGCGACGTAGATGGTGGGGAAGAGGCGGGTGCCCCGGGTCAGGGCGGCGTAGCCCAGGATGGCCACCAGGGCCACGAAGAGCCCCACCGCCGCCCCCCCGGCGGAGAGGCCGCGGAACATCATCACCCCCGCCGCCACCCCGGCCAGGGCGGCGCCGCCGGTGCGCAGGCGATCGGCCGCCAGCGGGAGCGACAGCCGGGCGATGGCCGGCACCAGGGCGTCGCCGCGGAGGTAGCCGGCCCGGAACAGGCCGATGCGCAGGGTCAGGTGGACGAGGTTGTAGACCACCACCACCGCCACCACCGCCCACAGGCCGAAGAGGAGCGCCCCGACCGCGCCCAGCGCCCCGAAGAACGGGCGCAGCGCGGTCCAGAAGAACCCATCGCCGATGGCGGCCAGCGGCCCCTGCAGCGTCTGCTTGTAGTGAACGGCGGCCTCGGGAGGCTCCCGGCCGGCCGCCACCCGCTCCTCGTGGTGGATGGCGCCCCCCAGGATGGCCGCGGCCATGTAGGGGTGGCTGTTGAAGAATCCCATGTGCCGGCGGAGCGCCTCCTCGCGCCGGACCGGGTCCGGGTAGAGCGCCTCCAGCGCCGGCTCGATGGCGTAGGCGAACCCCAGGTTCTGCATGCCGCGGCGGTTCCAGGTGGCCTGGATGAACAGGCTCCGCAGGAAGGCGCTCCACAGCGTGCGGAGGGGGACCGGGGCCGCGGCGGCCAGCGCGGCCGAGGCGGTCACAGCGCCCTCCCGAAGAGCACGGCGGTCAGCCCCAGCACGGCGGTGCCGGCGGCGGCGCCGAAGTAGGCGAGCGGGGCGGCGCGGGCCCTGAGCGCCTTGGCCGCGGCGGCGCTGCCGGCCGCGGCCAGGGCCAGGAACCCCACCTGGAGCGGGGCGGAGATCCCCGGCGCGGCGCGAAGCACACCGGGCACGATCGCCACGACCACCGCCACCGCCAGCGGGGCCAGGACCGCGGCGATGGCGAAGGACACCGCCAGGCCATAGAGGTTGCACAGCGCCGCGGCCCGGGTGTGGTGGCAGGTGAGCTCGGCCTCGGCCCGCACCGCGATCCGCTCGTTCCATGCCTCGGCCCCGCGCTCGCCCAGCCGGCCCAGGAAGGCGGCCGGCATGGCCACCAGCGCCGCCAGCGCAGCGATCTGCGGGGTGACCGGCCCGCCCATGCGGTGGGAGGCCATCACCGCCCCGCCCACCACCGCCACCGTCCCCAGCGCCTCGTGGACCGGGACGGCCGCGCCCAGGTTCACCGCGCCGAGCCAGAGCAGCTCCAGAATGGGCGCCAGCAGGAGCCCCCCGGCCGCGTCGCCCAGCGCCCAGCCGGTCAGGGGCCCCAGGACGATGGGGCGGGACAGCATCGCCTGAAGGAACCCCTTGCGCTCGACGGCGGCCAGGCCCGCCACCAGGCTCACGATGAGGTAGCCGAGAATCCCCAAGCCAGGCCAGTGTAACCTAACGGGCGAGCGCGTACCGGCGTTCGATCTCGCTCATCCCGGTGGGGGGCTCGGCGGGGATGGCGCGGACCTCGACGGCGTACCCCTCGGCCTCCATGGACCTGAGCGCGCTCACCTCCTCGGCGGAGAGGAACACCGAGGGCGAGACGGCGCGGCGCCCCGGGGCGAAGTGCACGTTGCCCACGTTCACGCTGGGAGCGATGCGGGCGGTGAGCCCGGCCGCCCGCGCCCGCGCCAGGTCGTCCACCTCCCGCAAGAGCACCAGGATCCGGGTCCGGTCCTCGGCCAGGGCGGGAAAGTCGACGGCGCGGAGCGGGACGACCTCCACCGGGATCCCGGGGGGCGCGCACAGGGAGAGGGCGGCGTGGGCCAGCGGGCTCCCGGCCGCCTGGTCGTCGGCGACGACCACCTTCTCCGCCCGCAGGCGCGGGACCCAGGCTTCCAGGATCTGGCCGTGGAGGAGCCGGTTGTCGACCCGCAGCAGGACGATCACGACCGAACGACGCCCTCGCGTCCCGGGAGATTCATCGGGTCCCTAGCTCCGGCTGCTCCTGGCCCGGGTCCGCAGGAGCTCGGAGGCGAGGGTGATGTTCTTCTGCCCGTAGCCGCTGACCAGCTCGGCCAGCGCCCGCACCGCCAGGCCATCGGCCCGGCCGGTGGCCAGCTTCAGGATCATGGGGAGGTTCACGCCGGTCACCACCTCGATGCGCTCGTCCAGGAAGGTGAGGGCGAGGTTGGCCGGCGTGCCCCCGAACATGTCGGTGAGGATGAGGACCCCCTCCCCTCCGTCCACCCGGCGGATGGCCTCGCCCAGCCGGCCGCGCGCGTTCTCGATGGAGGACTCGGCGCCGACCGAGATCCCCTCGCACCGCTCCAGCGGACCGACGATCCCGGCGGCGGTGTGGATGAGCTCCTCCGCCAGCTTCCCGTGGGTGGCCACGACCAGCCCGACCATGCCCGACCCTTCGCTCCCCAGAGGTTCCGGCCCGTGCACCCCGGCGGCTACGGCGGCGGCCCGCGAGGCCGCCGGCCGGCGGGGGGTACCATAGTCCCGCGCCCAGCCGCAAGCCACACGTCGTTTCGGTCACTCCTTGTCCAGGTCCCGGTGCCAGAGCCGGACCGGCTGGCCGCCAGCCGAGAGCCGCTCGGCCAGCGCGACCGCCAGCGCCACCGAGCGGTGCTTTCCGCCGGTGCAGCCCACCGCCACGGTGAGATAGCTCTTCCCCTCGGCCCGGTAGCGGGGGAGGAGGAAGGCGAGCATGTCCAAGAGCCGCGCCAGGAAGGTCTTGGCATCGGGCTGGGAGAGGACGAACTCGGCCACCCGGGCGTCGGTGCCGGCGAAGGGCCGCAGCTCGGGGATGAAGTAGGGGTTGGGCAGGAAGCGCACGTCCAGGACCATGTCGGCGTGGGCCGGGACCCCGAAGCGGAAGCCGAAGGAGAGGACGGTGACGGAGAGCTTGGTGTTCTCCCCGCCCGCGAAGCGGCGGGCCACCAGCCGCTTCAGCTCGTGGACGTTCAGGGTGGTGGTGTCGACCACCTCGTCCGCCAGGGCCTTGAGATCGGCCAGCGCCCGGCGCTCGGCGGCGATCCCGTCCTCCACCGTCCCCTCCCCGGCCAGCGGGTGCCGGCGGCGGGTCTCCGAGTAGCGGCGGACCAGGGCCTCGTCCGAGCAGTCCAGGAAGAGGACCTCGACCTCGGCCCCCTGGCGCCGGAGCTCGCGGATGACCCTCGGGGCCTCGGAGAGGAAGCGGCCCTCGCGGGCGTCGACGCCCAGCGCGATGCGCGAGACCTCGCCGGCGGTGTGGCCGGAGAGCTCCAGCAGCTTCTCGGCGATGATGATGGGGAGGTTGTCGACGCAGTAGAACCCGGCGTCCTCCAGGGCCCGCAGGGCGGTGGACTTGCCCGATCCGGAGACCCCGGTCAGGACCACCACCTTCGCGCCCTTCGGCTCCTCGTTCATTCGACGTCCAGCTCGCCCATCCGGCCGCCCGGCGCCACCGCGATGGCGCGGTTGAGCCGGTCCTGGAACTCGCGGGCCGAGTGGTGGCCCTGGAGCTTGAGCAGGTGGTTGCGGGCGGCCACCTCCACGATGGTGGTCATGTTGCGGCCGGGGCGGACCGGGACGATGAGCATGGGGATCTCCACGTCCAGGATGCGGAACTTGCGATCCTCCACCCCCAGGCGGTCGTATTCGACGCTGGGGTCCCACTCCACCAGCTCGAGCACGATCTCGATCATCTTCCGGTCGCGGATGGCCGCCACGCCGAAGAGATCCTTGATGTTGATGATCCCCAGCCCCCGGATCTCCATGTGGTGCTTGATGATCTCGGAGCCGGCGCCCACCACCGAGTCGGGGGTGCGCCGCCGCACGTCGACGATGTCGTCCGCCACCAGCCGGTGGCCGCGCATCACCAGGTCGAGGGCGATCTCGCTCTTGCCGATGCCGGACTTGCCGAGGAGCAGGATGCCCACGCCGAAGACATCGAGCAGCACCCCGTGCATGGAGGTCTGGGCGGTGAGGACGTCCTCGAGGCAGGTCTGGACCGACTCGATGAAGGTGGAGGAGAGATGGGTGGTGCGGAGCAGCGGGACCCCCGCCTCCTCCGCCGCCGCCAGCATCTCCGGGGGGACCTCCAGCGCCTTGGTCACCACCAGGCAGGCCACGTCCTGGCCGAAGAACTTGCGCAGGACCTGGCCGGCGCGGTCGCGCGGCAGGGTGGCCAGGTAGCTCATCTCGGTGTTGCCGAACACCTGCACCCGCTCCTTGTGCAGGTACTCGGTGAAGCCGGCCAGCACCAGCCCCGGCTTCTGGATCCGCGACGAGCTGATCCGGCGCGACAGGCCCTGCTTGCCCGCCAGGAGCGTGAGCCGCAGATCGAACTTCTTGTCGTCGAGGAGGGCCCCGACGCGGATCGCATCCATTCGGAGGGCGAGTCTAACCCGGCGAAACGCGGGGCCGCCACATCGAGCCGCAGGCGCCCCGGCGGGACCGCCGCCGGGCGCGGGGCCCGGGGCCCGACCCATCACCTCCCGTGAATGAACCGGGGCGAACCGGCCGCGCCCAAGGGCGGCTGCGCCCCCGCCGCCCCGCGCCCCCGCCCGCCTTGACCCCGACGGGGCCAAAGGCGGCGTGGCGCGTCCCCCGGGGCACGTCTGACGCTATGCTCTCGCCGCCCTGCCTTCCGAAATGCCCATGCCGCTCCACCTCCTGTACCACGGCAACTGCTTCGACGGCTGCGCCTCGGCCGCCCTCTTCCTCCGCTTCGCGCGCGAGCGGCTGGGGCCGGGCCTCTTCCCCGCCCGCACCCTCCCCCTCCAGCACCGGCAGGGCGACCCCTTCCCGGCCGACGCCTTCGCCGCCGAGGTGGTGGCCTGCGTCGACTTCCGCTTCTCCCCCCGGCTTCACTGGTGGTTCGACCACCACGCCAGCGCCTTCCTCAGCCCGGAGGACCGGGCCGCCTTCGAGGACGACCGGAGCGGGCAGAAGTTCTGGGACCCGGCCGCGCCCAGCTGCACCGGCTTCATGGCCCGGGTGTTGGCAGAGCGGTTCGGCTGGCGGGCCGACGACCTGGCCGAGCTGGTCCGCTGGGCCGACGTCATCGACTCCGCCGCCTTCGACTCGCCCCGAACGGCGGTGGAGCTCAAGGAGCCGGCCCTCCGCATCATGGCCCTGCTCGAGGCCACCCGCGACCCGAGCCTGCCGGCGCAGATCATCGAGGCCATGCAGCGCCGGCCCCTCGCCGAGATCGCCGCCGCCCCCTTCGTGGCCGAGCCCTTGGCCCCGGTGCTGGAGAAGCACCGCACCGCCGTCGAGGTGGTGCGGGCCCACGCCAGCGCCCAGGAGGGCGTGGTGGAGGTCGACCTGGGCGACACCGCCCTGGAGTCGGCCAACAAGTTCATCGCCTACGAGCTCTTCCCCGAGGCCTCCTACGCGGTGGTGGTGTCCCGCGACCCCAAGCGCACCAAGGTGTCGGTGGGGTCCAACCCCTGGGCCCGGCCCCCGCGAGCCCACGACATCGCCCGGATCTGCGAGCGCTACGGCGGCGGGGGCCATCCGGTGGTGGGCGCGGTCACCCTGCCCGCCGGCGCCCTGCCCGAGGCGCGCCGCATCGCCGCCGAGATCGCCAGCACCCTGCGCGGGGGGACGCCATGACCCCCGGCGAGTACATCCTGGTGGTCGACGACGACGACGACTTCCGCGAGGCGCTCTCCGAGGTTCTCATGGAGGCCGGCTACCCGGTGCAGCGGGCCGAGAACGGCGAGGTGGCCCTGGCCAAGGTCGCCGAGGAGGCCCCGGGCATCGTCCTGCTCGACCTGAAGATGCCGGTGCTCGACGGGTGGGGGGTGATGGAGCGGATGCGCGGCGACGCCAAGAGCGCCGCCGTCCCCATCCTCATCCTCTCCGCCTACGGCTTCGAGTGGGAGGCCGAGCTCCTCGGCGCGCAGGGGTACATTCCCAAGTCGGTGGGGATGGACGAGATCCTGGAACGCGTCCGCAAGGCCGCCGGCCCGCCGCCGATGCGGCACTGACCCCGCCGCCCGGCTCCTCGCTGGACCGCGACAAGCCCCGGCGATGACGTCGATTTCGCCCGGGGGGGCGGCCTGCTCGGGCCCGGCCTTCCCTCGGCGGATCGGCGGCGCGCTTTCGCCCTTCCGGGGGCCATGTGACAATCGTCGGCACCTGCGCGAATCGGGCGCACGCCGAGGAGGGAATGTCGACCCGTGGCCGCGCTCCTCGACCTGTTCGAAAGCTACGCCCTCGCCGCCTTCGACGCGGCCCTTCTGCTCGACGAGGGGCTCAGGGTGAGGGCGGCGAGCCCGCTCGCCCGGGCCCTGCTGGAGCTGCCGCCCGTCGGAACGCCGTTCGCCGCCCTGTGCCGGGGCGAGTCCGCGGCCGAGGCCACCCGCCGGCTGGCGCAGCTCGGGCCGGGGGGCCGCGCCCGCTTCGAGACCGCGCTGAGGGGAGGCGGCGGGCGCGCCCTGCCGGCCGAGGTCACCGCCGTCGCCGCCCGGGCCGGGGAAGAGCGGGGCATTCTCCTCGCGGTGCGCGACCTGGACCAGCTCCGGAGCGTGGAGGAGACGTACCGGGTGGTGGTGGAGGCGAGCCCGGACCCGATCTCGCTGTCGCGCCTCGACGATGGGGTCATGGTGGCGGTGAACGACGCCTTCGTCCGCCTGCAGGGGAGAACCCGCGAGGAGGTGCTGGGACGCTCCTCGCTCGACTTCGGGCTGTGGGCCGACCCGGACGAGCGCCGGGCGATGGTGGAGCGGCTGCGCCGCGAGGGCGTCGTGCACGGGGTCGACGTCCACCTCCGGTCGGCCGACGGGGGGGTATTCGTCGCCGCCTTCTCGGCCCGGCGGGTGGTGGTCGGCGGGGTCGATCACGTGGTTTCGCTGGCGCGGGACATCCGCGCCGCCCAGGCGCTGGAGGCCGAGCGGGCGCGGCTCACCGCCCGCGTCCAGTCCCAGCAGGAGTCGCTGGAGCGGATCCTGGAGACCATGCAGGAGGGGGTCCGGGTGGCGGACGAGGAGGGCAGGATCCTCTTCGCCAACCAGCGGTACGCCGAGCTCCAGGGCGTGCCCCATGGCTCGCTGGTCGGCCACCGCTATCTCGAGTTCGTCCCGCCCGAGAACGTGCCCATCGCCTCCGCCATGCTGGCCGAGGTCATGCGGGGCGCGCGGGTGCGGCGGGAGGTCCGGAGCCCCTCGCTCGACGGGCGCGTCCGCTGGCTCCTCAACTCGGTCTCGCCCCTGCACGACGCCAAGGGCCGCATCGTCGGCAGCGTGGGGGTCCTCACCGATCTCACCGAGCGGCAGGAGGCCCTGGACCGGCTGGCCATGGAGAAGGAGCGCCTGGCGGTCACCCTGCAGAGCATCGGGGACGCGGTCATCGCCACCGACCCCGAGGGGCGGGTGACCATCCTCAACGCCGCCGCCGAGCAGCTCACCGGCTTCTCGGCCGGGGAGGCGGTGGGGCGCCCCCTCGAGGAGGTGTTCCGCATCGTCGACGAGTCCACCCGCCAGAGGATGGAGAGCCCATTGCGCCGGGTGGTCCGCGCCGGCGCGCGGACGGGCCTCTCCGGCCCGGCCCTGCTGCTCGCCCGGGACGGTCGGGAGCGCTCCATCGCCGACAGCGGCGCGCCCATCCGCGGCGCCGACGGCGCCGCCCTGGGGATGGTGCTGGTGTTCCGCGACCAGACCGAGGAGCGAAGGGCCGCCGCCGCCATGCAGGAGGCGCAGGAGGCGGTCCGGCAGAGCGAGCGTCGGTTCCGCGCGCTGATCGAAAACTCCACCGACGTCATCATCGTGTTCGACGCCGAGAAGCGGATCCAGTTCTGGAGCCCGAGCGCGTTCCAGCTGCTGGGCTGGCGCGCGGAGGAGCTCCTGGGGAGGCCGCTCCAGGAGGTCCACCTCATCCACCCCGACGACCTCGCCGGCCTGGCCGAGGCGACCCAGCGCATCGCCGGCCGGCCCGGCGACACGGCCGTGCTCCGGGCGCGCCACCTGCACCGGGACGGGACCTGGCGCCTCCTGGAGGGCACCGGCCGGAACCTGCTCCACGACCCGGTGGTCCGCGGGGTGGTGGTGAACGCCCGGGACGTCACCGAGCAGCACCGGCTGGAGGAGCAGCTCCGCCAGACCCAGAAGCTGGACAGCATCGGGCGGCTGGCCGGCGGGGTGGCCCACGACTTCAACAACATCCTCACCGTGATCCTGGCCAGCGTCGAGACCCTGCGGGACGAGCTGTTGGCGGCGGCGAGCGGGCCCGGCGCCATGGCCGACCTGGAGCAGATCCGCTCCGCCGGCACGCGCGCTCGCGACCTCACCCAGCACCTGCTCGCCTTCGCCCGCAAGCAG
>Ga0187772_10001026_pt1 | contig 12902 bp, 9 predicted proteins | sample 0116_SJ02_MP15_2_FD_133137 | JGI IMG/M metagenome (GOLD analysis project Ga0187772, IMG submission 133137) | Tropical peat soil microbial communities from peatlands in Department of Meta, Colombia - 0116_SJ02_MP15_20_MG | ecosystem: Environmental > Terrestrial > Soil > Wetlands > Peat | place... | reverse complement strand
TCCGGATACATCCTCCCGCTTATTTTCGGCCACCAGAAATGGATACCGCCAAGATAGGCCATCACCGCGCCGCCCACCATGACGTAGTGGAAGTGGGCGACGATGAAGTACGTGCCGTTGAGGTGGACGTCGGTGGCAAGCGAGGCTAGGAAGAGCCCGGTGAGGCCTCCAATCGTGAAGAGGCCGATGAACCCGAGAGCGTACAGCATCGGCGCTTCGTAGGAGATTGATCCACGATAGAGCGTCGCCGTCCAGTTGAACACTTTGACCGCCGAAGGAATGGCAACGAGGAAACTCAGTACGGAAAAGACCAGTCCGGCGTAAATCGACTGGCCTGTGACGAACATGTGATGGCCCCAGACGATGAAGCTGATCACGGCGATCGACAGGCTGGAGAACGCCACGAAGCTGTAGCCGAAGATCTTCTTTCGCGAGAAAGCCGTCACGAGCTCGCTCACTACACCCATACCCGGAAGAATCATGATGTAGACGGCCGGATGCGAATAGAACCAGAAGAGATGCTGGAACAGCAGCGGGTCTCCGCCAACCGCAGGATCGAAAATCCCGACGTGCAGGATGCGCTCGAGGCCCAACAGGAAGAGCGTGATGGCGATGACCGGCGTGCCCAGAACGAAGATCAAGCTCGTTGCATACATCGCCCAGATGAAAAGCGGCAGCCGGAACCAGGTCATGCCGGGGGCGCGCATCTTGTGGATCGTGACGATGAAGTTGAGGCCCGTCAGGATCGAGGAAAAGCCCGCAACGAATACGCCCAGCGCTACGATCGTGACGTTCGTAGCCGAGTAGTGGCTGCTGTAGGGTGGATAAAACGTCCAGCCAGTGTCGACGCCGCCCGAAATCGTTGCATAGAGCGCCAGCGCGGCGCCGGTGATGAAGATGTACCAGCTCATCAGATTGAGCTTCGGAAATGCAACATCGCGTGCGCCGATCATCAGGGGTATTAGGAAATTCCCAAGAGTCGCCGGAATCGACGGGACCAGGAAGAAGAAAACCATGATGATGCCGTGCGTCGAGAAAAGCTTGTTGTAGGTTTCCGGCTCGAATAGCGCGCCCTGCGGCTCAATCAGATGAATCCGCATCAGAACCGCCGCAACACCACCCACAAGAAACATCACGGTGATCGAAGCGAGGTAGAGCAGACCGATCCGCTTGTGGTCAAAAGTCAGAAGCCACGACCGGATACCGTAACTGGCATTCAGATAATTGACGCCAGATTCGGCCGGGGCCTCGTGGAGATCCGCTGTGGCCGTACTCATTTGCCGTTCCTTTCTTCCGAACTGATCGATTTCACGTAGGCGACCAACTTGGTCATCTGATCCGAGTCAATTTGGCCCTGATAGGTCGGCATGATCGCCTGGTAATTTGGCAGGTGGACCGAACTGGGCACGTAGATGGCCTGCTGGATGAGCGACTCATCCACCACGCGCGTTTCGCCGTTCGCCATTCTTTGCGGCTTGCCGTAGAGGCCCGCAAGCGCCGGGGCTTTCGCACCCTCCTCGCCCGTGTGGCAACTGTTGCAACCAAATTGTGTGAACAGGCGCTCGCCCTGCTGCGCGAGCGATTCCGTCTTCTCACCGCCGGCCAGCCAGGCCGCGTAGTCGGTCGGGGTCATCACGTAGATCCAGCCGATCATCTCGGAGTGATTCGTGCCGCAATACTGGGCGCAGAAGAGGTGATACGTGCCCACTTCCGTGGGCTGGAACCAGAGCGAGGTAAAGCGGCCGGGCAACACGTCCTTCTTGACGCGAAACGCGGGAATATAGAAATCGTGGATCACGTCCTGCGACGTCATCGTCAGCTTGATGGGCACGCCCACCGGCACGTGGAGCTCGTTGATCTCGCGAGGACCTTCGGTATGCTGCAGGTGCCACATCCACTGCTTGCCGATCACGAAGACTTCCGTGGACGACGCAGGAGGCCGGCCATTTTGCACGTAGAGAGCGGCCGACCAGACGAATAGGACCGCGCAGATCAGCGACGGGATGATCGTCCACGTCAGTTCGACGATCAAGGGCGTATGCGTTGCGGCGGACTTTTGAGCGTCCGAGCGGCGCCGATACTTGATCATGAAAACGAAAATGATCGAGAAAATCAGAACCGTAAAAAACGCGGTGATGCCCGAGAGAACCTGATAGAGATGGTCGATGCCCTCCGCGGTCGTAGAAGCAGCGGGAGGCTGCAGCGGAATCATCGCCGCGAACGTATCGAATCCAGATTGAATGAGACCCGTCATCACAGTTCCGTCACAATCCTTTGCAGAAACCCGAAGCCCACATCGACCACTTCAGACCCTTTTCCCGTGCAGTTCGTAATGCTCGCCGCGGAAGAGCAGGATCAAGAAAATTCCGCCGATCAGGACGGTCACCAGGCCGCCCAATTGAAGCACGCGGGAAATCAACAGTCCGTATTTGCCCGTGTGGGGATCGTAGTGATAGCAGAACAACAGAATCTCATCGACCGGCGAGCCGATTTTCCCTTCCGACGCCTCCACCAGCCCGAGCCGCATATCGCGCTCGGGATAGGTTACGCCGTAGAAGTAGCGCGAAAGTTTTCCCTCCGGCGTGAGGATCATGATTCCGCTCGCGTGCGCGTACTGTTTCGAATCCGGATCGTACGCGTAGCGGAATCCGACGGCGGCGGCAAGCTGCTTGATCTGTGATTCCTCGCCCGTCAAGAAATGCCAGCCTACCGCCGAACCGGGCCGGTTATACATGCCGAGATAGACGGCCTGCTTTGCTTCCGCAAGAGACGGCTGGTCGGTGGGATCGATGCTTACGGTCACCACATCGAAATCTTTGCCGATGGTCATCGGAATCTGTTCGAGGCTGCGATCGAGACCGTTGAGCACCTGCGTGCACAACATCGGGCAGTTGTAATAGACGAGACTGAGCACCACGGGCTTGCTGCCAAAATACTGCCCGAGCGTGACCGCCTTGCCATGCTCGTCGCGGAACATCAGATCGAGCGGAATCGAACTGTTGAGCTTCTGGTCGATACCGACTTCTTTGAGCAGTTCAGGCCGCACGCCAACGTTTTGCATCGGGTCGGTGAATTGAGCCACGGCAGCGCGAGGATGTGCGAGAAGCAGTGTCGCGATGGCCGCGACCAAAAGCGACGTCCGGCATGATCGAGTTTGTTTACGCGCGTCCATCACACTTTTCGGTCCCATCTTTGATAACGCTACTTTCCCTCGCCGCCTTCGCTTGCAACCGTTTCCTTGGGTTCAGTCAGGTAACCGCACTGGCCTTGCACATCCGTTTGCCCTGCAACGGTTGCGGGCGCCACTGCCGGAGCACCAACGGGCGCTTGGCCGGCCGGGCGCGTGGGCAATCCACGTGCGAGAATGAGGTCCATTGCGCGATCCACCGGGATGCGAGCTACGCCGCTTTCCTGATTCACCCAGCCGTACGAACTGACCGTTTCCTGCTGGGCCGCGCAGTAATCCACAAGCTCTTGATGCGGGTGGACCTGCAGGACTGGGGCCGGCGGCATCACGCGGGCACCTTGTTTGACAAGCGGCGATGACGTTGCGCCCAGCGGCTCGACCTTCTTCAGAAAATCGAACGTGAACTTCATGGCGACCATGGTGACGGCCATTACGACCGCCATCCAAAACGCGAACTGGAGCAGCGCGCTTACATTGGCGTCGCGCTTCTCATAGCCATCGCCGCGATCGACCGGAACGTTGGCGCCGTGTGATTCCTTAGTCGCCATGCTGGTGCTCCAAAACGCCTTCAAACCGCGGGTCGTGCAACGGAAGCAGCGGCAGTTTCTTCAGCTGACGGTAGAACGCCGCGAGCCACAACCCGCCGATGCCCGCAACCGCGAATACGTCCATAAGCCGGAAGCCGGGAGCCTTGTGCTCGTTTTCAAACGCAGGCACCACCAGCCAGTACACGTCGATCAAAGTCATTACCAGCATCCAGCCCGCGGCCAGCGACAGCGTCGAAAGCTTTCTCTTGAAGCGGCGCTGCAACAGAACAAAAAACGGGAGAAAGAAATGGAAGAGCAGAAGCACCGCTGCTACGGCGCGCCAGCTTCCAAACGCGCGCACCAAATACCACGGGATTTCTTCTTTTAGGTTGCCGGCCCAGATAATCAAGAACTGCGAGAAGGACATGTAGGTCCAGAGCATCGTGAACGCCAGCATGAGGCTGCCCAGATCGTTGTAGTCCTTGGGCGGAACGCAATCCTTCAGCGGTGGGCCGCCCGAAAGCGTTCGCAGGATGCAAATCGAAAACGAAAGCCCCGCAAGCGCCATGATCACCATGAAAACCATTCCGTAGATCGTGGACGACCAGTACGGCTCGAGCGACATCACCCAATCGATTACGGCAGCGCTTATCGAGAGGCCCCAAATGACAAGGCCGGCGCCGGAGAGCGCACCCATGTGGTCCTTGAACCGCACGTCGCCCGTGCGATCCTGTTCGGCAGACCATTTGTTCAGCAGATGCGCCATGATGACCCAGAGCGCGAAATAGATCACCGTGCGCGTAATAAAGAAGCCCGGCTGCAGGTAGACACGCTTGAAATTGTTGACCGCGTCATCTGGTATCACGCCGGGCTGCGTCCAGGGATAGAGCCGCGAGAGTCCGATGAGAATGGGAATCACGAGAAAGGCCATCACCCAAAGTGTGCGCGAGCTGGCTTCGAGAATCCGCCGGATGGGAAGGCCCCACGGCCCGCCGGTCAGGTGATGCATCATCAAAATCGACAGGCATCCGAGCGGAATGACGATGACGAACACGTACGCAAACAGATAAGACTGCAAGAAATGCGTCCAGCCAAGCGCGCCCGCTTTGTGGGCATCGAGAAATCCCCAAAGCACAGCGGCAATGGCGCCGATCACGCCGAGAACGAGCGCCCGCTTCTGTGCGCCGTCCATTTGCGCCTGATTCGCGTCCGACGAACTCATCGCGATTGCCCCATCGACTGTCCCTGCGACTTCTCCATCGACGCGTGAGTCAAATTTTGCCGCTCGGATTCCGGCACATCGTCGATCTTCGCGTTCTGGCTCAGTTGCAGAACGCGAATGTAAGCGGCGATCCTCCAGCGGTCTGCCGGCTCGATGCGCGCCGCGTAGCTGTACATCGCGCCGAAGCCGTTGGTGATGACTTCAAAGAAGTGCCCCACGGGAGCTTCGCGGAGCCGCTGAATGTGATACGACGGCGGCTGCGGGAATCCGCGCTGCACAATCATGCCGCGGCCGCTGCCCGTGTAATCGTGGCACGGCGTGCAGTAGATGTCGAATCGCTCGCGCCCTCGCTCGAGATCGGCGCGGGTGATCGGGAACGGGAACTTGTCGACGACAACGCCATTTTCACGTCCCGAATAAAAAAGCTCGTCGACGCGCAACTGCCCGCGAGCCACCGTGCCCGGCACCGGCTGGCGCTCGGAACGGCCATCGGCAAAGAAATCCGTCTTCGCGTACGGCAGGTATTTCGGCTGAAGATGCATGTCGAGACGGCAGCCCGAAAGCAGCATCGCAAGCGCGACGCACACGAGCCACGCCCCGCGCGCGAAACTTCGCCCCTCCGCCGAGTTCGTCTCGATTTCAGTTCTCAATTTCATACACACCATGCGGACGCAAACCTTCCAGGAAGGCCTTCGTCTGCGCCACATCGAATTTCTTGTCCCGTGCTTTCACACACAGGAAAAACCGGTCGGTCGAAGCCAGCGCGAACCGCTCGACGTTGAACGTCGGATGATAAGGCGTCGGCAGTCCGTTGAGCGCGAGCATGCCGAACACAGCGGTGAGCGCGGCTCCGAGAATCGTGAGCTCGAACGTGATCGGAATCCACATCGGCCAGCTATTGAAAGGCTTTCCGCCGATATTCCAGGCGTAGCTGATCACGTTGGCGTACCAGCACATCCCAAAACCGGTGCAGCCGCCGGCCAGCCCGCCGAGGAACACGAGAACCGGAAGAGCAGTCCAATCGAAGCCCACAGCTTCAGCAAGGCCCTCGACTGGAATCGGCGTGAAAGCGTCGATGCGCTTGTATCCCGCCTCGCGCGTGCGCTGAGCCGCTTCGAGCACCTGCTCGGGCGTTTCGAATTCAGCCATCAGTCCGTAAATGCGCTTCTTCGCCATGCTTCAATACCGCGCTCTTCTAGGCCTTAATCTCCGGATTCGGATTCCGCACGCGCGCCAGATACGTGGTGCGCGGGCGCGTGTTCAGATCTTCCAGCAAGCCGTAATTGCGCGACTGGGCCTTGAGTTTCGAAACGCGGCTCGCAGGATCGTTCAGATTGCCGAATACGATCGCTTCGGCCGGGCACGCGCCCTGGCATGCCGTTACGATCTCGCCATCGCGCACGTAGCGATTTTCGACTTCTGAGCGAATCTTGGCCTCGTTAATGCGCTGCACGCAGTAGGTGCACTTCTCCATGACTCCACGGCTGCGGACCGTTACGTTGGGATTGCGCAATCCGTAGAGACTCGGCGTCTCGAAGTCCGAGAATAGGAAGAAATTGAACCGGCGAACCTTATACGGGCAGTTATTCGAGCAATATCGGGTGCCCACGCACCGGTTGTAGACCATGTCATTTAGGCCCTCGGAGCTGTGCGTGGTGGCGCCGACCGGGCAGACGTACTCGCACGGCGCGTTTTCGCACTGCTGGCAAGGCATCGGCTCGTAATACATCTCCGGATTGTCGAGGCCACCGCGGAAATAGGTATCGATGCGGATCCAGTGCATCGCACGCCCGCGGATCACCTGGTCCTTGCCGACGACCGCGATGTTGTTCTCCGACTGGCAGGCAACCACGCAGGCGTTGCAGCCGATGCAGCGATTCAAGTCGATCGACATGCCCCAGGCGTAGCCGTCATAGGGGTGCTTGGGGTAAATCGAAATGTCCTTCTCGAGTTCGGGATCGCGCGCGAAATTCGGATCCTTGCGAAACTCCTCCATCGTGGTAATTCGGACGAGATCACGATGGGGATTGAACGCGGCGGTGCTTTCCTCGTCGGCGGGATGGCCCTCAACATCGATCGCGTACTGCTCTTGAAGCGACGCGAAGTAATACTTCTTGCCGGTAGACTCGATCTGCACGCCGTGCGCGATCCCGGGAGCCGCGGCAGTGCGCAGCAGATATGCATTGAACCCGGGGCCCGTTCCAACGCTGCCGGCGCGCCGGCGGCCGTAGCCAAGATGAAGAGTAACGGAATTGTCCGCATGGCCGGGAACGATGAACACGCCCGCCTGCACTTCGCGTCCGGCGAGCCGCAACGTCACGTAATCACCCGTCGTAAGGCTCTTCTGCTGCGCCGTGCCCGGGCTAACCATTGCGGCGTTATCCCACGTGATCCGCGTAATCGGCTTGGGGCATTCCTGCAGCCAGCCGTTGTTCGCAAGATCGCCATCGCCGATTGTCGGATCGGGGCGAAAGACGATTTCGAGCGCGTTTGGATCGCTCGCGGTCTGTGCGTTGCCCTGGCTTACAAAGTCAGCACGAACCGAGACGGAAATCGCGGCTAGCGCGGTCCCCGCCATCACGCCGTCGTGCAGAGAAGTCTCCCAGAAGTTCTCGAACGCCCGGTCCTTTTCAGGACGCTGGCCCTGCCAATAGTCGCGCACGATGTCGTGCGGCGATTTGGCGCCGTCGCCCGTGAAGAGCGCGATGATCTCGTGCGCGGAGTGATTGTCGTAGAGCGGCGCGATCAGCGGCTGGATGATGCCGACCGTTCCGTCATAAGCGCGGCCGTCGCTCCAAGACTCGAGATAATGAGCGGCCGGGACGTGCCAGTGGGCCAGCTCGGCGGTTTCATCGTTGTGGAGCCCGGAGTGGATGCAGTGCTTGAGCGAGCCGGAGGCAAGTGCATCGCGCAGCGCCGACTCAAAATTGAAATCGGCGGGCGCGTCGTACGTCGGATTTGCGCCGAGGATCACCAGCGTATCGACCTGGCCTGATTTCAAATCGTTGACCAGTTCGCGCAGCGAATCGAGCTGATTGACCGGATTTACTTCGAGCGACTCAGTATAGTTGACCGTCTTGCCGACGTTGCCGAGCGCGGCGTTGATGGCGTGCGCCAGAGCGTGAATGAACGGCGGCTGCTGTTCGCCTGCGATGACGATGCTCGATCCCTTATGAGCCATCAGATCGCGCGCAACCGCGCTAACCCAGCCCGCAGGAATCTTCGAGCTGGCATTGGCGCTCGGCGGGACAGCGACGCCCACAGCCGCCGCCAACTGCCGCGCAAGATCGTCGATTTCGGAAGAGCGAAGCGGCAAGCGATGATCTGCCGTTGCGCCGGTGCTCGTGGCCATGCTTTCGGCCACGTACAGGCGATTCAGCTTCGAAGACGCGCCATCCGCGAGATCGCGGCGAGAGGCAAAATCGCGCGCGTACCGAGCGTGGCCTGGGCCAACTGTGAGGAAATCAGCGTCGAGCGAAACTACGACATCCGCCTCCTCGAAATGATAGACGGTGTTAACGGGGCGACCAAACGCCAAGCGCGCCCCCTCTTGCGCGGAATCGACGTTGCAAGGCTCCCACTGGTGCCACTTGGCCTGGGGGAACTGCGTGAGCAGGTTATGCAGTTGCGATCCGAGCGTGGGCGAAGTGACTGTTTTCGTCAAGATGCGCAGACCCGCGCCCTTCGCAGCCGAAAGTCGCGTGCGCGCATTGCCCATTTCCGCCGCGAAATCGCTCCATGAGCTCACTCGACCCTCGCTCAGCACCGTTTGCGAGCGATCGGGATCGTACATCGCGAGGATCGAGGCCTGCGTGAAGAGATCTGTGCCGCCGCGGCTGCCGGGATGGTCCGGATTGCCTTCAATCTTCGTCGGCCGGCCCATGTTGCTTTCAACCAGAATGCCGGCCGATACGCCGTGTTGCGGGAACGACGTTGCGTAGAAAAGCGGACGCCCCGGGATGATTTCCTCGGGCGGATGCGCGTAGGGAACGATTTTCTCGGGCGGAAGCTTCGTGCAGGCGCTCATGCCGGCGATGGCCGCCGAGGTCGCCATCAACTTCAAAACGTCGCGGCGCTCGACACTGAAGGTCTTCCGATCAGACTCGGAATTGGAGGGGAATTCATTCTCGAGAAAATTCCGGAACGTTTTCGTGTTCGACAGCTCTTCGAGACTCTGCCAGAAACGCGGCGCGTCAGGGCCGGCCAGCTTGGTGCGAGCCGCTTCCAAGTCGATCGAAGTCTTCAGCGTGTTATCGTCGTTCATCTTCGGTGCTTCGTTTTCGCTCATCGCTTCGCTTTCACCGGTGACACGTGGAGCAGGATTGCAAAGTCGCGAGTGGCTGAATCTTGTACTCCGTCCGCAGCTTCTTCCCAAGTGCATCCTGATCCGTATACTTGACGCCTTCAAATTCGACCGGATGAGTCCGGCCCGGCTGTTCGTAGAAAGGATTGAACACTTCCGACTTCGGCCGCAGGTTCTTCTCCGGCTGGCGATGGCAGTCAATGCACCAGGACATGTAGAGCGTGCCCGCGCGCTCTGTCAGCGGCATTTCGGCAATCTGGCCGTGGCAACTGGTGCACCCAATACCCTTCGCCACGTGGATGCTGTGGTCGAAATAAACGAAATCGGGCAGCGAGTTCACGCGCTGCCATTCCAGCGACGTATCGTCGCGATAGCTCGCGCGCACCGGTTCTAGCATCGAAGCATTTGTCCAGATCTGCGAATGGCACGTCATGCACGTCTGCGTGGGTGGCACGCCCGCGAATGAAGACTTCTCAACGCTCGTGTGACAATAGCGGCAGTCGATGCCGAGTTCGCCCGCGTGATGCCGGTGGCTAAACGGCACCGGCTGCTGCAGCTTCATGTGCTGCCCCGTGTACCAGGGCGAGAGAGCGATTTCGTAGAGCGCAAAGCCAAGCGCGGCGATGAAACCCACGGCGCCAAATATGCTCACCCGCGAGATCAGATTCGTGCTGCGATGAAAAATCTGTGCCATCGACTCTGCGCGCCGCTCTCTCTAGAAACTAATCTCCATGCTCTTCGTTCGTTTCGTGGACCAGCGACCGCACCTCGACGATCGAGATCATCGGCAGGAAACGCACGAAGAGGTAGAACAACGTAAAGAACAACCCAAAGGTGCCGAGATAGGTGGCCCAGTCCCACTTCGTCGGGTAGTACATCGCCCAAGACGAAGGAAGGAAATCGCGATGGAGGCTCACGACGACAATCACGAAGCGCTCCAGCCACATGCCCATGTTGACCACCAGCGAAATAAAGAACAGCCACGGAACGCTGCGCCGCGCGCGCTTCGACCAAAGCGTCTGCGGCAGCGCGATGTTGCAAAGAATCAGCATCCAGTATATCGGCGCGTAGGGACCGGCAAGCCGCGTCATCATCTGGAACCGCTCGTATTCGTTTCCGCCGTAGAAGGCCATGAACGTTTCCGCGACGTAGCCGTACGCGACGATGATGCCGGTGGCCAGCATGACCTTGGCCATAATGTCGAGGTGGCGGTCGGTGACCATGTCCTCGAGGTGGTAAATCTTGCGAATCGGAATTGCGAGCGTCAGCACCATGGCAAAACCGGAATAGATCGCGCCGGCGACGAAGTAGGGCGGGAAAATCGTGCTATGCCAGCCGGGAACGATGCCGATTGTGAAGTCAAAGCTCACAACGGTGTGAACGGAAAGAACGAGCGGCGTGGCCAGACCCGCGAGCAGCAGCGAAGCCATCTCGTAACGCGACCAGTGAACGGCCGAGCCGCGCCAGCCCATTGAGAGCATCCCGTAGATAATTTTGGCAACCTTACTCTTGGCTCGATCGCGAAGCGTGGCGAGGTCCGGAATCAGCCCGACGAACCAGAACAGGAGCGAAACTGTGAAGTACGTGGAGACTGCGAAAACGTCCCAAACCAGCGGGCTGCGGAATTGCGGCCAAAGCCACATCGGGTTGGGGTACGGCATCAAATAGAAGAAGAGCCAGGGGCGGCCCATGTGGAGCAGCGGGAACATGCCCGCGCACATGACGGCGAAAATCGTCATCGCTTCGGCGAAGCGGTTGATCGACGTGCGCCACTTCTGATGCAGCAAAAGCAGAATGGCCGAAATGAGTGTTCCGGCGTGGCCAATTCCGATCCACCAGACGAAATTGACGATCGCGAAGCCCCACGCCGTCGGAATGCGGATGCCCCAGATGCCCACACCCTTGATAAAGAGCATGGTCATCACCAGGTTCAACAGCATCAGGAGGGAAAACGCGATCAGGAAGCCGAACACCCAGCCCGGAGTCGTGCCGCGCGTCAGCACGATCGAACTGATTTTGTCGGTTACAGTCTCAAACGTGTGGCCCGGACCTATCAGAGGTTCAGGCCTATGAGTGCTGTCGGAAGCCACCCAGTATCCCCTGCGATCGTTTGATGTCTCTGCGTTGTTAAAAGGGGCGTTGAAACAAATCCCCCAGATCACCCAGCGCGGATATTAAACCGATGCTCCACAACCATGAAGTATTGCGTTTCGCGCCGACTGAGTACCCCGGTGGGTCCGATATGAAACTGCCGCCGAACACACCGGTTCATGTAAGACGGCATAGCATAAGACCGGATGGAGAGATACGCAAGTCGAAATCGAAATTTTTTGAACGGACATAAAGTGATCCTAATGTCCCCATATTCGCGGCGGAAAATTTGAACAATTCGACGGATTCGGTCTGCGCGAAGCGGCTGTGCGACTTACGACATGGCCCAACTCGAGACGGGCCTGCCGCACCGACACGGTTGGTAAAATCGGAGTGTGCGTCCCGCAGCGCCATGCGTGATGTGTCTCGCGCTCGCCGTGTCGGCATCGGCCAGCGCCGATACGATTGTTTTGAAAAACGGCCGGCGGATCGTCGCTGAGAATGTGACGGACGACGGCACGCGAGTCACGTATCAAACACCTGCCGGGCAGCTTTCCATTCCGAAGTCGATCGTCGCGCGAATCGAGCACGATGATTTCGCCTACTCGCCAGCGTCGGACGCGTCGAGTCAGCCCCCCGTCTCCGCCCCGCAAGTTGAGCCCGTGCGAGGCTACGAGGATGTGGCGGCCCGCGCCGTCCACGGAGACGCCGTGGACTATTCCTACATCGCTCAACTTGAAACTGACGCGCGCTCGGGCACTGCAGTTGCAGTCGCCAAGGTGGCCGCCGCGCATCACGCCGCGGCGCAGTTCCTCGTCGCAAAGGGCGACACGGATGCCGCCGTTCAGCAGTACAGGCAGGCGCTGGTTTTCGCGCCTCAAAACGTCGGTCTGCTGCTGAATCTCGCGGTCCTTTACCTGCGAGAGAGTCAGTTCACCGCAGCGCTCGATCCGCTCGATCGCGCGCGCCGAGCCTCGCCTGATTCCCCGGACGTGGCGAAGCTGGCGGGCTGGGCGTACTACGGCGCCAACAAAATCGATCAGGCCATTGAGGAATGGCAGCGAGCCGAGCGCCTGCGTCCGGACCCCGAGGTGGAGCAAGCTCTCGAAAAAGCTCAGCGAGACAGGGCCGAAGAAGAAAGCTATCGCGAAGGCGAGACGGCCCACTTCGATTTGAAATACTATGGCGGAGCCGCACCCGATCTTGCCCGCGGAATCCTGCGCACTCTCGAAGATGATTTTCGCGACCTCGAATCGCAGCTCGACTACACACCACCGGAACGAATTGCGGTCATCCTATATACCGAACAGGCGTTCGCCGATATCACGAGAGCTCCCGGATGGGTCGGCGCGCTCAACGACGGCCGGCTGCGGATCCCCGTGCAAGGGCTGACCAGCGTCACTCCGGAACTCGCGCGAGTGCTGAAGCACGAACTGACTCACAGCTTCGTCGGACAAAAATCGCACAATCGCGCGCCAACGTGGCTTCAGGAAGGCGTCGCGCAGTGGATGGAAGGACGACGCAGCGCTTCCGATGCCGGGGCGCTGATCAATGCGGCAGCCCAGGATATGG